>JAABUH010003797.1_pt1 | contig 12689 bp, 10 predicted proteins | sample 5559121 | NCBI WGS metagenome assembly JAABUH01 (sample SAMN10711871, study PRJNA513364) | rock metagenome | isolation source: Antarctica rocks | place: Antarctica: Victoria Land, Battleship Promontory nord | collected 2015-12-28 | reverse complement strand
CTTCAGCCGCTGGGCGGCAGGGGGCGTCTGGTCGCGCGTGTTGGCCGCGCTGAGCGCGGGCGCGGATGACGAGTACGCCATGCTGGATAGCACGATTGTGCGTGCCCATCAGCACAGCGCCGGGGCGGGCTGAGCACCAAGATCCACGCGGTGGTCGATGCGCTCGGCAACCCGATCGCTGTCCACCTGACCGGCGGTGAGGCGCATGATCTCGCTGGGGCAGACGCGCTGCTGCCACGGATCGCCGCCACGACGATACTCGCCGATCGCGGCTACGATGCGGAGGCGCGCGTATTGACGGTGCGACGCGCGGCGGGCAAGACGGCGGTCATCCCGCTTAAACATCGCCGCAAAGGCCAACGGGACGACGACCGCGACCTGTACGCCGCGCGCCACCTGATCGAGCACTGCTTCTGTCGCCTCAAGCAGGACCGCGCGATTGCCACCCGCTACGACAAGACCGCGCGTAACTTCCTCGCGGCGATCCCCCTCGTCGCCTCAGCCATCCTCCTCAACTGAGGATTCGCGCCTGCACAGTAGCGTCGCCGGATGCGCCTACTCGCCACGCAAAACGAGCGTCCCGAGATCGCTGCGGCCAAGTGGTCACGCACGTCGCGCGATATAGAGCAAGTGCTTCGTCATGCCGAGGATCGCCGGATCCGCGGCGGTGCGCAGGAGCGCGTCAAGCACGGCCCGATGCGCCACGTGGTCCTCGACGGCGAGCGCCGCCAGCGCGCCCTGCAGGTCGGGGGCGAAGCCCTGCGCCGCCAAGAGTGCGATGGGTTGGAACCCGAAACGGGCGAAATACGGCGCGACCTCGTCCGGGCGCACGCCATAGCCCTCGGTGAATGCGCCGGGCCGATCATTGTGGAAGACACCCTCTTCGAGGACGCGCTCGATGAAGCCGGGCTGCCCGAGCAAGTGCCGCTCGGCGGGCGTGGCGAGGACCCGCCGGAGGAAAGCCAGGCGCGGCATCAGCGCCACGAAGGCGATCCCGCCGGGCGCGAGGACCCGGGCGGTCTCCTGCGCCGCCGCGTCACGCCCGGCGGGCGTCGTCAGGTGGTAGAACGGCCCCAGCGCGAGCACCGCGTCGAAGCTGGCGTCCGACCAGCGCCCAAGATCGCGCGCGTCGGCCTCGACCACCTCCTCGATCCGCGCCGCGACCGGGGAGGCGGCGATATGCGCGCGCCCGCTTGCGAGCAGCTCGGGCGACAGGTCGGCGAGGCTGACACGGTACCCGCGCTCCGCCAGCCACAGGCTGTAGCGCCCCGGGCCGCCGCCATTGTCGAGGACCCGCCCGTGGCGGGAAGGTGCCGTGCCAGCATCGTCGTCGTGATGGCGAACTCCAGTCGGCCATCATCGGGCCGCTCTAGGCGGTCCCATTCGCGCTCCCCGAAGCCCGCATAAAAGCTTCGGACGATATCGGCCATCGGATATTCCTCTCTTCCTAACAGCATCAAGAGCGCGTCAGCAGACACAATACGCCGTTGGACGATCCCACCCGAGTGTGCCAGTCGCAGATAGTCCTGTCAGCTGTTCCAACGACCAGTGCCGTCCTGGCCGATCCGCTTCCCGCTATCCTTCCCCTAACTGACGACACGCCGTAGGAACGCTGATCGGTGCGCTGCAACTGGTCCGCGCCGTCGTCGACCGCCCCGCCGATTTCCTCGACCCTTCGTCTCCGGCCTCGTTACCCCCGCCCATCCAGGCCCTATCCACAAGCCTATCCACGAGCCGATGGATAGGCGGTTGGGATCGCTGCGTGTGCGCGCCGGTCGAGTACCGTGAGCGGAGACCTGGGACGTGTCCTCCGGCCCGCGGGCAAGTCCCCATCGATTGTGCAGCTACGTACCCATGTGCTCCGCGAGGATCGGCAGCTTGTCCGCCGCAAGTCGCTCCAACAGCGCCACCGCCCGCTCCAGGCCGGGGAGCGCGTGGATTTCGGTGCGCATCCGCTGGGCCTTCTCCCGGTACACCGGCGTACCCAGCACCTGGTCGACGGCCCCGCGAATGCCTTCCGGGGTGCGCTCGTGCGGGCCGACCACCCGCCCGACGCCCAGGGCGGCGCAGCGCCGCGCGTTGTCGAACATATCGGCGGCGATCGGGAGCAGGACGAGCGGCAGGCCGGAGGCGAGCGTGGTCATGACGGTGCCGTACCCGCCGTGGGCGATGACGAGGTCGCAGCGCGGGAGGATACGGCTCAGCAGCAGGTACCGTGCGAGGTGGATGTGCGCGGGCCGCGGGCCGTAGGCGGCGGGGTCCAGGTTCGGGCCGAGCGCGACGATGAGGTTGACCGCCTCGTCGCGCAGGCCATCCAAGATCGCCGGGAAGACGCCGGGGGTCCGGTTGTAGGCGGTCCCCAGCGTGGCGAAGATGGTGGGCCGCGCGGGTAACCGCTCGACCCACGACGGGAGCGGCTCCGGGTTGGCACGTTCGCGGTCGAAGCTCGCCCAGCGCACCGCGTAAGCGGTGGGGGGCAAGGCGCGGTCGGGGTCCTGGAACCGCGGCGGGACGGGGGGCAATAGCAGGTAGCGGTAGAGCATGGCACGGTCGGGGTCGGGCGGCAGGCCGACGGCGGCGCGCTCGCGGTCGAGGGCCGCGGCGATGGACCGTTCCAGGTCCGGCCGGTAGGCCCCCACCTGCACCGCGGCGTGGGGCAGCCCCAACCGCTCGGCCGCCACGCACCCGCCGAACTCGGTCATCTCGCGCACGATGAGATCCGGGTGCCACGCCGCGCAGATGGCGAGCAGGTCCGGGATGGCATGCGCGGCCCGAATGCCCACGAAGACCCTCGCCCAGACCGATTCCGCCTGCTCCGGAGCCGACGCCGGGGCCGCTTGCCCACGCGTCGGCGAGGCTGGCGAGCGCCAATCATCGACGCCTGCGGGGAACGTCAGGAACCCGTGCTCCGCGATGACGGGGCAGCCGAGTGGGGTGGTCGCGAAGGCCACCGCGTGTCCCGCCCCCTGGAGCGCCCGCGCGAACGAGGCCAGGGGCCGCCAATGGCCGGAGCCGACCTGGGTGGTGAACAGGACGCGCATGCTGCGAACCTCGCCGCCGACGGTACCGCGACCTGTGCCGAGGACGCGCCAGCGATCAGGGCACTGTTGCTTGTAGAAGAGATGTGGGTAGAGGCGGTACGCGCAGTGTACACCGGGGCGGCCATCCGGGCAACGCGTGGGGTACTGAGCGCTACCGCCGGAGCCGGATCGCGGCGAGAACCCACATCGCGCGGCAGTGCCCGGCCGCTGCTCGTAACGGGTGGCGAGGCGGTAGAACTGCCTGTAGCGGTGGATGCGCCGCTCCAAAAGGTTGTAGGCGCAGGATGTTGCCCGTTTGCATGGCCGGTGCCACCGCTCCACGCGCTTGCGCACGAGCGTCGCGCCCCTCGCGGTCGGCGTGCAACGCGACCGGCCCCTACTGCCGCCGATCCTCGACAGTCAGCAGCCCCGCCCCCACCTTCCCTGCATCTCGTGTCTCGTCGCACCAACACGCCTGCCTCGCCGCGATGCAGCGGCGGATAGCGGGCGGGACAATGACGCGGCCCTCGAGGCTCCATCAATAGGAAGCGCGCACACGATACAAGCGCGCTACGGTGTGCGTGTCGCGGAGCGCAAGACCAGGTTGAGCACGGCAGACGGGTTTGCCGATCAACTGGTACGCCGAACCGACGCGACGTGCGGGCGGTGGCGGCATGGACGTTTCGGCCGGTACCGGGACACTTCTTTTCTGTGATGGCCTCCTATGCCTACCCCAAGCGTCGTCACGATGCGCGAGCGTAGGTAGCCGCATCGCCATGGGCGGCTGTCGAGATCGGGCCACCTGGGACGCTCCCCGCGTGTATGTCCGGTGCAGGGTCGGTGCATGGTTCTGGCGTGGTTTATCGCCCACAGTGGGGGTGGTGTAGGGTGTGTAGGGTTTATCGGACGTTCTCGGAGATATACGCAGCGATATCTCCTTTTACAACGGGATAGTGCCCCAGACGCTGCACACCCTACACTCCCACTGTGGACGATAGATTCCCACTCCCATCCACCTCGCCCGATCCGGGCTGGCCCCGGGCGCCCCGTGGCGAGCCGAACCGCACAGCGATTGGCAGCTGCGCTAGAATGCGGGGCACATGGGCGAATCAGACGCGGCAACGGGGGCGGGCATGGGCGCGGTGACCATCCGGGAGGGCGGGGCGATCCCCCAGAAACAGGTGGCGACCCTGCTGCTGGCACTGGGGCGTGACGCGCAGGTGGCGCGCCTCGACGGGCGGCTGGCGGATGTGCTCAACAACTCCACCTTCGTGGTCTCGGCCTGGGACGGGGCGGCGCTCGTCGGCGCGGCCCGCGTGATCTCGGACGGCGTCGCAGTCGCCTTGTGCAGCACCTCGGCGTGCGCCCGGACTACCAGGGGCGCGGCATCGGGGGCGATCTGCTGCGGCGCTGCCTGGACCGCTACGGCCACGCCACGCTCGTGGCGCTCGTCGACGACCCGGCGGACGCGGGCTTCTACGCGCGCTTCGGCTTCCGTACCACCGGCCTGGCGATGATCCGGGACAGCGCCGCCCCGCCGTCCTGAGCCATCGCCGCGGCGGGAGGCCGGTCGCGGTCCAGGCACCGGCATCGTCTCGCGCGCAGGGTGGCGCGGCGGCACGAAGGCGGGTTCGCTGCGGTTGACGGCGAGGGAGACCGGCCAGCGGCGCAGGCACCCGGCGGTGGGATCGGTGAGGGCGGGGTCGAGCCAGGCGGCCTCCGTCGTGCGCGGCAGCACCACCGCCACACGCCCGGCCAACGCCTGGGGTACACATCTGGGTAAGGTCGTTGGCCGATGCATACGGGCAACCCGCGCCCATTAGCGGCACCACGACGCACGATCCAACTTCACCGAGGACGAGATCATCGGCCAGTACAGCTACCCACATGCGTATCGGAGGTTATGGCCGAGCGTGCACCGCCATCCGGTCGTGGCGCGCGCGCAGGTCGTCCGTCGCCGCAGCGGTCGTCACGATCGCGCAGGCGGCGCGCAGGGTGCCGGACTCCTCGACCCGGCGGTCGAGGAGTCCGGCGAGGCCGAGCAGATCCTCGGCGTCGAGATCCGCGATGTGCCATGGCTGCTTGGCCTTGTCCCCGCCATCAGCCGTTCACGCGTACCCGCCCGAGGCGGGGACGAGGCAGCGGGAGCGCGCCACGAGCGGGCAGCAGGTGGGGCGCTCGGTCAGCGACTCGGCGCGGGCGTTGCAGGCGAGGAAGGGGCGACCGCCGGGGCGGAGCGGGGCGATGCCCCAGGCGACGATCGCGACCTACCGGTCACCGGACGCCCCCTCGACCACCACCGGGATCGGCTCAACGTTCTTCGGGACGAAGCGTCCGCACATGGTGGTTGCTCCTGTCTGTCGTCATCCCGATCGCATGGCGGGTGGCGCGCGCTGCTATGGGGTGCGCCGCATTGACACGGCGCATCCGGTGCCGCCCGATGCCATCCTCAACCGGAATCGCTACCACCTCGTGTTAGATTGGCGTATCTGGTCGTAGTTGCCTGGCGCTCGCGACTCCCGGATGTGTCGCCCGGTCACCCCGAGAGGCCGGGCGGCATCTTTCCCTTACGCCAACGCCGTCTCCCCTGACCAAGGGGCAGCGGCACGCGGTGACACCGGGCCGGACGCTGTAGCGCGGGCCACACCATGTCGGGCAGTGCCTCCGCAATGTGATACACCCAGGCCCTACCCCACCGTGCGGCGGGGGCTTCATTGCTCTGGTAGCGTTCGGGTGCAGTCGGTACATACGGATCATGCCACGCCGACGCGCCTGGCGCGGCGTGGCAACCGGATCGTCCCCAGTTCCCCATCCTGATGCAGCCATCGTCGCGCCCCGTCCGGTGGTGCGGCGCACATCGGCATGGTCAGGCGCGTTCAGTCTGCGCCGAGCGGGGCGAGGGCGACGCGCAGCTTCGCGCGGGCGAGGCGGATGCGCCCCTTCACCGTGCCGAGCGGGAGGGCTAAGCGCGCGGCGATCGCCTCACAGGTCAGGTCCGCGTCGTAGGCCAGTTCGAGCGCCTCGCGCTGCGCTATGGGGAGAGTGGCGAGGCCGCGCCGCACCAGCACACGCCGCTCCCGGTGCTCCGCCAGCGTCGGCGTGTCGTCCGTGGCCGCCAGGCGCGCCAGCCGGTCGAGCGGCACGGCCCCGCGCGTGTGAACCGCGTTCCGACGCAGGGTGTCCACCACCGCGTTGCGCGTGGCCGCGAACAGCCAAGCCGACGCCGCGCCGCGCGTCGTATCGAAGGATGCCGCCCGCCGCCAGACGTTGAGGAAGGCGGCCTGCACCGCGTCCTCCGCCGCCTCGCGGTCGCCGAGCAGGCGATAGGCGTGGCGATACAAGCGGTCGCCGTAGCGCGCGTAGAGTGCGGCGAAGGCGGCGTGGTCGCCGCCCGCGACAGCGGCGAGCAGCGCGTCGTCATCGTGCGATGGACCGAGGACGGTCGTGTCCTTATCGAAGCGGACGTGCGGCAGAGGTGCGGCCATCGGTCTCCTGAGCACCGTAACGGCCCCGACTGGCGGGCCTCCCCGCGCCAGTATAGGGGTGTACGTGCGGCGGCGACAGTGGCCCGTGGGCCTGCTGCGGGCGAATCGGGACCAAAGTACCAGGGTACGGTGCCGTCAGATGCCGGGGCGGCGCGCCAGCCACCCATGCCGCCACCGTCGAAGACCTGCGGGCGAATCGACGCGAGCGCCACCCGCCGAGATCTGCTGCTACGCCAGCGGTCACAGCAGCGATGGAGCGCGGCCTCGCGAGGTGACCGCCGCCACTTACCGAGCGCTAGGGGCGCTGATCGTCGTGCGGCATAAACAACCAAGTGTACTACAGCGACACTTATCCTGTTCTTCGGTGCCAAGACGAGTACGTTCGCGGCCTACCAAACTACCATTGGCGGGCAGGAGCCCAGTACGAACGTCAAAGTGTCGCTGTAGTACTAGAAGCGTCGTTCGGGCGCATAGCGGGGCGCTGGGCGCGTGTACATGCTATGCTCCAGCATGGTCGTCCATGCCAGGTCCGTCAAGAGCGATCGTCAGGTCGATGCCCCGGCATTCTGTCGGCCATCGCGTCGTCGCGCCGCTTGGCGTCGTCGCGTACTCGGTGTGGCTAATTGTTGCGATCACGCGACCTGCTGCCGCGACAAGTGCGGTTGCGGTTGTGGCGGGCGTGCCGTAGAGGTAGTGCGCCGCACTGCTGGTCTTGAGGCGCGACACTGCCCTATCGTGCAGCCGGATATTGCTCCTCGTGATGGCCTACCATAAGGCCGCGTAGCGGGGCGAGGCTGGGTGAGCAGGTGACCGAGGCGAAGGTCGTATATGGAGCGCGCGATCCTCTTCGATCTGGACGATACCCTCATCGAGGATGCCGCCGCTAACACGGCGGCCTTCCGCGACGCCTGCGCGCTCGCCCGCGACAACTATGGACTCGACCCGGTGGCCCTCGCGACGGCGGTCGGGCGCACAGCCGGGCAGTTATGGCGGGCCGCGCCGACGATCGGCTATTGCCGGGCCATCGGGATCAGTTCGACCGAGGGGCTGCGCGCCGCCTTCACCGGCGACGACCCGACGCTCGCCCGCCTGCGCGACTGGGCACCGTGGTATCGCCATGCGGCGTGGGCGGGCGGTCTTGCCGCGTGCGGCGTCCGCGATGCGGCCCTCGCCGACCGGCTCGCCGACGCCTACGTGGTCGCGCGCGGCGCGCGGAATCGGGTCTATCCCGATGTGGTGCCGACCCTGCTCGCGCTGGCGCGGGGGCAGCGGCTGGCGCTCGTTACCAACGGTGCCCCCGACATCCAGCGGGCGAAGCTCGCGGCCAGCGGCCTCGCGCCGCACTTCGCGGCGGTGATCGTGTCGGGCGAACTCGGCGCGGGCAAGCCGGACGCGCGACCCTTTCATGCCGCCCTCGCGGCGCTCGGCGTCGCGCCGCACCGGACGATCATGGTCGGCGACTCGCTGGAGCGGGACGTGGTCGGCGCGCATAATGCCGGACTCCGGGCGATCCTGCTCGACCGCGCGGGAACGACCCCGCCCGCAGGACGCGGCGGGGTCGCGACGATCGGTAGCCTACGGGAACTGCTCGCGCTCGTGTGAATAGCCCGACCGCGCACGCGGGGAGGATACCGGACTCCGGCGCGCTCGCCGCGAAGGCCCGCCAGCGCGCCCGCCCAGCCCCGTGCCTGGCGATGTGGTCGTGGCCGCGCCAGAGGTCTGTCGCGCGGTCTGCCTTCAGCGGCGTGGCCGTGCTACACTGCGTGGCGATGGACTGCGCCACCTTTGGCACGATTAGCACCAGCCCATACCACCACCATGACAGACGATTGGACACCCGGCGAGGCCCGCATGTGGGCACGCCTCCTCCGCAAGGTCGGTTTCTCCCCCGTGACCCTGCACTACGACGCCGATAGGCCGTGCCATCGGGGAACGCCTCGCGGGCGGATGCTACCTGCGCTGCAACTGGCCGTACGCGGTGGAGGATTTGCCCCTCGACCTCCTGCCCTGCTGCTTCGTCGCCTACGACCAGGGTGGGTTCGGCGAGGAATGGAGCGCGCTGCACTGGGTCACGAATCGCGACAACGCCCGCTGGCTGCTGACGCGGTTCCGCCTGATCCGCTTCGGCATGGGCTCGCGCCCGATCGCCAGCGCGGCGACCGACCCGTGGGAGGCGCAATTCATCCCCGCAGGACGGCTTCGGGCCGACGCTGACGACCGGTCGCTGGTGACGAAGCGGCACCCCGACGACACGCCATGATACCGGCCTCTGCGCCGCGACCGCCCCGCACCGCGCGACCACCCGCGCCGCGCCGTGGCCGGGCGGGCCTGCACACGCGCGCTAGACGTGGCCCGGTCGCATCGATCGGCGTCCCTGTCTGGTCAGTCGGGGACGGTGCGCGAGGCACGTCGACGCGGGCGTGCCGGTCCGCGCCGGCAGCGCCGCGCCGCATGCCGCCGCAGCGCGCGGACGTGGCTGACATACGCCGCCGATGAACGGGGAAGAACGCCGCCGCCTCGTCGCGGGTCCGCTGCCGGGCGAGCGACCTGCGGAATGGGATGAACGCACGACTATGCGGGTGACCTGCGCGGGCGACGCGCCGCTGGTCCTGGCGCGGGCACGCGCGGTGCTGGCCGTGGTCCTCGATGACGACCGCGAGCCTTGGCCGACGCCGGAGGGCTGGCGTGCGGCGCTGCCGCCCTGGTTCGTGGCCCGGTCGTCGCCGCCGTCGCTTACGCGCGAGGAACACGCGGCGCGGTTCCAGCGCTTCCTCCGCGCCGACCGCGATGGTCGCCTGCGCGACCACTACACGCGCGTGTGGTCGGTCGAGGGTTTCCTCTTTTGGTTCCACTCCGAGGCGAGGCAGTGGGCTTGGTGGGACGCCGAGGTCCGCGACGACGCGACGATCGTCGTGACGCTGGTCGGGCGGCGCTACCCGTGGGGGTTGCTGGAATGGCTGTTCCGTGCGGCGGGTGCCGCCGCCATCCACGACGGGGACGGGACGCCACTCTGGCCCGTCTTCGCGCCCGCGTATCGCGATCACCAGGGCTGATGGCAGGGGCCTCGGCCCGGCGATACCGCGTCCGGCGTGACGGCGCTTCCGACGCGCCACGCGGCGAGGTCGGCGGGCGACCCGTGGAACCACACCGCCGGGAATTCGGCCATCGCCCCCGCCGCACGCAACCGGCACCATCGCCCGCGTCGTTCCGTCTCGCACACGTCCATCGTCAACGATACCCAGGTGCGCGCCGCACGGCGGCGGTCACGCAAACTGCCGGGCCAGACCGGCACTGTCCGCCAGGCCGCCCAAACCCTGGCCGAAAGGCCGCTGGTATCCGCGCGCGTTTGGCACCGGACAGGGCTGCTGGCCGCGAACGACGCGGCATCGATCCCGTGTCAGGGTAGGGTACGGGTTTCGTGCCGTGCCGCCAGTTGCTCCAACCACGCCTTATCCTCGACACGGAGCAGCGCCGGATTGAACAACTGCGCGAGACAGAAGAGCGCGATAACGGCCCCGCAGCCGACGATGACCACGCCCGCGCCGAACGTCCCGCCGAAAACACCGGCTATCGCGGAGGCAAGCGGCAGGGTGCATTGCGCGATGAGTCGCCGCACCGCGAAGACGCGCCCCTGCATCGCGCGGGGCGTCTGCATCTGCCAGATGGTCTGCGAGTGGGCGTTCAGCACCGGGCTCGCGAATGAGAACACGAACAGCATCGCCACGCTGAGATAGAGCAGCGGCGACAATCCGAGGGCGACCGTCGCCACGCCGCCCAGGAGCATCGGGACGACAACCCCGTACACGCGGCGGGACCGCAACCCGCCCCAGACGCTGATGATGACCCCGCCCGCGACCCCGCCGACGCCGAGCGCGGTACTGAGCAGCGCCAAGGCGGATTCGTAGCTGAACCCCCGCGCCAGCCAATCGGCGGCGAGGGTGAACTTGACGAGCAGGGGGAGCAGGATGATGACGGGCGTGCCGGTCAGGTTGGCGACGGCGAAGGTGCCGAGCAGCCACAGCAGCGGGCGGCGGTGCCAGATATAGACGAACCCGACCCGCACATCGGCCCACAGGTCGGGGCGTGCCCGCTCGGTCGTCCCGACCGGGAGCGGCGAGGGGATGGCGAGGAACAGCAGCACGGTCGCCGTCGCGAGGAACGTGAGGCCGTCGAGGGCGATGGCGAAGGCCGTGCCGTCCGCGAAACGCCCGATGGTCGCGCCGACGCCGCCAGGTATGGCCCCCTGACGAGCCAGGCCGGGTACCGCAATCAGGGCCGCCGCGAGCGCGGGCGCGAACAGGAACGAGAAGTTCTGCATCGTCTGCATCATGCCGTTGGCGCGGGGGAGCAGGCGTTCCGGGACCAGCATCGCATACGACGTGTCGAAGGCCGCGTAGTGCAGGGACTCCGCCGCCGAATAGCAGGCCAGGAGGGCCAGCAGCATCCAAAGTTGCAGCGTCCCCGTCGCCAGCAGCGCGGCCAAGATGAGGCAGAGGCCGCCGTTCGCCACCCCGGCGACGACCATAGTCCGCCGACGGTCGTGCCGGTCCACCCACGCCCCGGCGAGCGGTGCGCCGAAGACGGCGGGCAGCGCGTAGGCCAGCGTCGTCGCGGCGAGCGCGAACGCCAGCGCGGCCCGTTGTTCCGGTCGCGCGTAGAGAGTCTGGGCGAGCCAGATGTTCGCCGCGAAGAGCGTCAGCGCGCTCCCGATGAGTGAGAAGGATTGCGAGGCCCACAGGGCGACAAAGGTACGAAAGCCATGCGCGGGCGGCTCGTCGGTCCGGGTCGGGTCGGTGGCGGGGACCGTCATGGGGCCGGACCTTTCCTCGCGCGATGCGGATACGCCCACCGTCCGTGGGCGCGTGTCACAGCCGAGCATGGCCCGTGTTGAGAGACAATGTAACCCACCAGGTACCACTGCTATCGAGAGGGCCAAGGATCCGCAAGACATCCCGGCTGTGTAGTTCACCGGGTACGACGAAAGAGAAGCGTGCGGGCCTCCCCCTTTCGTTGCCTGCGGCCCATTTCCAGCGGAAACCCGAATAGCCTACCACGGCAAGCCGCAGAGGTCGAGCGTCCCGTCCTCGGGGGCGGTGTCGTGGACAGGGAGCACCAGCACCGCGTTGACGGTGAACGCGATCACCTCTCCCGGTTGCGCGACCAGGAGCCGTCCGCCGAAGCGTCGCCAGCCGCGCCGTTCGTAGAATGACACACGCGGCGGCGGGCAACACAGGAGCGCGAACGCGATGGTCGGCTCGCTGGCAAAGCAGGCCACCGCCCGCCGCATGGCGGCACTCGCGTAGGTATTGTCAAGTAAAGAGCAATCGACCGGGCGTGCGATACTGGGGGCATAAATGCGTGCGCGATCGCCCCCGACGACAAACGCCATCGGTTCCCGCCGGCGATCATCGCGCACGCGGTCTGGCGCTACTTCCGCTTCGCCCTGCGCTAGCGCGACGTGGAGGAATTGCTGGCTGAGCGCGGCGTGCAGGTGACCGACGAGACGGTGCGGCGGTGGTCTCGCAAGTGCGGCCAGACCGACGCCAACACGCTGCGTCGCCAGCGCCCACGCCCGGGCGATACGTGGCATCTCGACGCGGTCTTCATCGGCATCCACGGCGTGCAGCACTCCCTGTGGCGCGCCGTGGCTCAGGACGGCAACGTCCTCGCTATCCTGGTGCAGCGCCGCCGGGATCGGGTTGCCGCTAAGCAGTTCTTCCGTCGCCTGCTCGAGGATCGCGCGTACGTGCCCCGCGTGGTCATCACCGACAAGCGCGCCAGTTACGGGGCGGCCAAGCGCGCGGTCCTGCCCAGCGTCGAGCATCGGCAGCATAAGCGGCGCAACAACCGGGCGGAGCATGCGCACCAGCCGACCAGGGAGCGGGAACGGCGGATGCGGCGCTTCACGAGTCCCGGCCACGCCCAGCGCTTCCTCGCCGCGTCTGGCCCGCTCGCCGGCCACTGCCGCCCGCGCCGCCACCGCCTGACCGCCACCGCCTACCGCCAACACCGCGACCACGCCTTCGCCACCTGGCGCGAGGTCACCGGCACCCCGGCGCTGGCCTGAGAGTTTGTGAATCAATCGCCTTCGGGGGGAAAGGCCGTGAGGTGGCCCGTCTGGGGGGGTGCCCTGCGCCCCCGGTCGTCCGGGTTCCCACGGGCGTGAGCCGCAGGGGCCGGTGAG
>JAABUH010003795.1_pt1 | contig 12691 bp, 9 predicted proteins | sample 5559121 | NCBI WGS metagenome assembly JAABUH01 (sample SAMN10711871, study PRJNA513364) | rock metagenome | isolation source: Antarctica rocks | place: Antarctica: Victoria Land, Battleship Promontory nord | collected 2015-12-28 | reverse complement strand
ATGCAGGAACGTCACATGTGTTGTTTCATCTGACATATGCCATCCCGTCCAACTCATTTCGTATTTCAAAGCATTCATAGAATTATACCATTCCGTCCAACTTATAAAGCCGTATATGGGGCCGCTCGGATGTGCCGTGTCGGGAACTTGTTTGGTCTCAATCTTTTCCTCCCCACATTCTTGAAAAAGGGGTGAATTGCTTCCGTGTTGTTATAGTCTTCAGAAATTCTCTAAGATCCCATCGACCATCCCATGAACCGCAAAGATCTGTCCCCAGCACGGTGTTACATGGGGCCAGAATTTCTCACCGTTTCAGCCATGGGGTTTTTCCACAAACGATATTGTTTCAACACCAGGCACTGATACTTCCGCATCTCTTTCGACTGGGTTCGAGATGCAAAGTTATGGGGCCATGGGCAGCCAGGTGCTCTTGAACTCGGCAACATGCACTCCCTTTCGAAAGCTTTCGAATATTATCTCGCATCGTGCAGCAATCCCATGTTCACACCATTCGACTTGAGACAATAAGTTGATACTGAGTCGAGGGAAGGCAGAACCTGGATCACCCCGTCAGCGGAAAGATAGGTATAAAATAGGAACCTTTTCCGCAACCATCGGGCATCATCTGTGCGGATCAATCAAAGGCACCTCAAGAACAAAAATCAATCGTCTTACTGCCCTGCGTTCACTTCTTCAGAAACCGACGAACTCCTTTTTAACTGGCTTTGCAGGAACGCCTCTTACCTCGCCATTAGTCATTCAACATGCATTACCATTTAATTCTCGTTGGTCTCCTCCTCCCTACAGGCCTCATTGCTAGGCCTGTGCCAGTCCCCCAGATGGATAATCCGTTCGGCTGGGCCGTCCTTCCCGGCGATAGTACCTCAGTACCAAGTGTATCTTCTTCGGGAAATACTGGGATCTCATCATCAGGGAGCTCAAGCAACATTCCAGGTCTGGCTCCAGCTCCAGGGGGTTCATCTTCCTCGTCAAGCGGCAATCAAGCTGCACCGGGTGGCAACCAAGCAACGGGTAGTTCCTCTTCGTCGTCACAAGGTCCCAACCCCTTTAGTTCATCCTCATCCTCTTCACGCGGCAGTGTGAGCTCAGGTCCTGGCATGTCAGATCTAAATAGTCTATCATCGGGTGTAAACTCTCCAGGTACTCCATCACAGGGTTCTCCAGGAGGCCCTTCAGGCGGATCCTCATCTACAGCATCCTCTGGCGGAAGTTCAACCGGCTCCAATGGTTCTGTAACTGGGGGTGGAGCGGCCGGGAGCAGTGGTGCTGGTAGTGGAGCGGCCGGGGGGAGTGGTGCTGGTAGTGGAGCGACCGGGGGCGTAGGTGCTGGTAGTGGAGCGGCCGGGAGCAGTGGTGCTGGTAGTGGAGCGGCCGCGGGGAGTGGTGCTGGTAGTGGAGCGGCCGGGGGCGGAGGTACCGGTAATGGAGCGGCCGGGGGCGGTGGTGCTGGTAGTGGAGCAGCCGGGGGTGGAGGCGGTGGTGGTGGTGGTGGTGATTTCGAGGAGGGACGTATATGAAGAGACACAAATGTTGAGCAGAGTTTGCCACGAACAGCCTTATTTCTCTTACTGAAAGGCGGTTGAGAGGACAGTATTTAATCGGCATCCAGATAGTAAAATTGTCTTCAGCTCAGTTTGCTTCGTTGAACGACGATGTAGCATGTATATTTCAATTGGAGGACAGAGAACTTTGACGAATGGTTCGGGTGCAAGGAATGATATGATTCAAACTACATGTAGTAGCTTTTACCTTCTTGATGCATGGCTGGATTCACCAGATAGCCTCTTCCGCTGAATTATTCTACTCTTAGTCCCTCAATTGGTATTTGCACATAATCGTCACTCAAGATCTTAACCTATCAAAATCCTCAGCCAGATTTTGAAACAGTATCATTCTCAAATTCCTATCATCTCTTGCAGCATCAAGAGCTCGAACCCAGCAGTGGGTGTGTGACGTTTGGGATCACCAGATAGAGAGAGAGGAGAAAAGCCAATATAAATAGGAAGAATCTAGAGTTCCCAAAAAATTCGGAGCCTCGGAAAACAGAGCTTCAAACGAGAAGAGCGAGACAGGGGACGCACTGGCAGATGGAAGGCAATCTCTTCATTTCAGGAATTTGCTGCACGATTCTAGCCTTGGAAGCGTCACCAAGAAAACCTCGCTTCTTTATTTTCGCAATGAGCGACGACCCTCTACAAATATTGTTTTGGAGGTCACATTGCAACCTCCTGGTACTTCCAGCTCTTTGATTTGGTATGCGTTTGTGGGCCTCTCTTATTCCCAACAAACAGCACAAACAGTGGTCGAGGAGGACTGGACCCCTAATCCACGCAAGCATTCTTTTATAGCAAGCCATCTCCGTAGAAAGGAAGGTTTCTCAAGTATTTACCCGTGGAGGCGAAAGTCAGTAAACTACAACCCACCAACAGCTACATAGGTCGACTACCAGGATAGAAACAATCTGGGTTAAGTTGAAGCTTGACAAATTGCATCTGTTCCTGTTTCTAATTCTCCATGTTGCACATGCTTTGTCGTTGAACCCAAGCTATTGATTGTATTCTTCCGTTAACGGGACTGAACCTCCATTTGTAAATGGTGAAGAAAAGTGACTATATGAAAAGTCGCTACCGAAATCGCGGCTGTTATTTACTAACCTTTGCTTCCCCTAAGTGATTGTGAGGGATTAGAGGTATCTAGGTTAATTGCAACTCCAAAGGCATCAAATTCTTTGTCTGTCAGTCATCTCAAGCCTTGAACTTGTTGACGATAGGAGGTGAGGCAGGGGATGTCGGATCATTCTTCTGCCGTATTGACGGCCGAGGTTCGTTTTGACAGTTGTTGCCCATCCACTAAATCAACGGCGGTGGATATGATAGGAAATAGTCTTATTTTGGAATGAAAGAAGAGCTTCCATCAATTACAACCTTCGTGATAGATATGATTCCTAGAGCTGGGGCTTGTATTATAATTGACCAAATTGTGTGAAACTACTTTGCTCTAGAAATCCCATCCTGAAGTTTTGCTTTTGTTGCCGTGGTGCCAGCGGAACTGAATTCCACTCCCTCGGCTTGCAGATAACGGGCTTTCATTTCCTCCACCAACCACCAAACTTTCTTCCTTCAGGTTCACACCGACCTCCGTACATACAGATAGCCACAGAGGCTGGTTGTAAGGATAGGAGCTTCAATATGATTTCCACGAGGCAGTTTGCCCGCGTGGGCAAGGTGGTAAGCTCATCCGTTCCCCCGCATGACAGGTTTGCTCGCTGGCGGCGCGCTTTGCTTGCCTCTGGTGTAGCAACAGCTTGACTCAGGATGGATTGCATTTACTTACTTCGATCTTGATAGGTACCTAGCTTCCGAGTCGTACGTCTCCCGTGCAACATCCCTTCGTCCAGATCAATTCGGCCAAGCAGCTGGCAGCTTCAGGATTTTCACAATCGGTAGCATGCTGACTTCCATTTCCAATAGCTCCCGAGGACTCGGGCAATGGCCACAGTTTCAGATTCACCGCTAGACAAGAAGGTTGAGATGACCAATTGGGAGAAGGTCCGTATCAGCATATGACGTTTGGCCTGTCTCTTGGGTCAACTACTTCAGAATACTAGAGTTTTGCTAATGCATAAGCTTAGTGTCACTACATCAACTACAAGTATGTTGTTTCCACAGCCAGAGGGTCTTGATTCCTTTATCAAAACGGTAGAATCCTTTGCGCGTTTAGACCCAACGCCGTTTGTTGCCGAGGGAGATACTTACCAAGATGTTGCTTGTAGGAAGATGTCCGAGAACCTTGCCATTGTTCGATCCCGCCTTAACAGACCTTTGACATTTGCTGAAAAAATCCTATATTCCCATCTTGATGATCCTCATGGTCAGGACATCGAGCGGGGCAAGTCATACCTGAAACTAAGGCCTGACCGTGTCGCCTGCCAAGATGCCACAGCCCAGATGGCTATTTTACAATTCATGTCCGCAAATATGCCTTCTGTCGCAACACCCACAACAGTCCACTGTGACCATCTGATTGAGGCTCAACTTGGAGGTGACAAAGATCTTGCAAGGGCCCAGGATATCAACAAAGAAGTCTACGATTTTCTGTCAACGTCGTGTGCGAAATACAACATCGGATTTTGGAGACCTGGTTCAGGGATCATTCACCAAATCGTGCTTGAAAACTATGCTTTCCCTGGAGGTCTCATGATTGGCACTGACTCGCACACGCCAAACGCTGGCGGACTTGGCATGGCTGCAATTGGTGTTGGAGGTGCTGATGCAGTGGACGTTATGGCCAACCTGCCATGGGAACTCAAGGCTCCCAAGGTCATTGGCGTTAAACTTACTGGAGAAATGTCTGGCTGGACTGCTCCCAAAGATATTATCCTCAAGGTCGCTGGTATCTTGACCGTAAAGGGAGGCACAGGGGCCATTGTGGAGTACCACGGTCCTGGTGTTAATTCTATTTCATCTACCGGCATGGGTACCATCTGCAATATGGGTGCCGAAATCGGTGCTACAACTTCTCTCTTCCCATTCAATAACAGCATGTATGACTACCTAGCAGCGACGAAGCGCAAAGCAATTGGAGATTTCGCTAGAACATATGCTGCAGAATTGAAAGAAGATGAGGGTGCGGAATATGACGAGCTCATCGAGTTGAACCTCTCTGAGCTGGAACCTCATATCAACGGACCTTTCACTCCTGATCTGGCTACTCCTATTTCCAAATTCAAAGACGCAGTTAAGGCCAACAAATGGCCGGAAGAGTTGAAAGTCGGCTTGATTGGTTCTTGCACGAATTCTTCGTATGAAGACATGTCTCGTGCCTCATCGATTGCTCAGGACGCACTCGACCACGGCTTGAAGGCCAAGTCGCTGTTCACCGTCACCCCAGGATCCGAACAGATTCGTGCTACAATCGAGCGTGACGGTCAGCTAGAGACTCTTGAGCAGTTCGGTGGAATGGTCCTGGCAAACGCCTGTGGTCCTTGTATTGGCCAGTGGGATCGAAAAGACGTCAAGAAGGGCGAGGCAAACTCCATTCTCTCATCCTACAACCGTAACTTCACCGGCCGCAACGATGCGAACCCTGCAACTCACTCGTTCGTCACTTCGCCAGATCTTGTTGTGGCATTGACTCTTGCCGGCACGCTAAACTTTAACCCTCTTACCGATACACTAAAAGACAAGGACGGAAATGACTTCAAGCTCTCTGTACCTTCGGGAGATGGCCTGCCCAAGAATGGCTATGACCCTGGCCGGGACACATATCAGGCACCACCTGAAGTTCGATCTGAGGTCGCCGTTGCTGTGTCTCCCACCAGTGATCGACTTCAGATTCTTGAAGGTTTCAAGGCCTGGGACGGCAAAGATGCCACGGATATTCCTATCTTGATCAAGTGTAAAGGAAAGACGACAACTGATCACATTTCCAGTACGAAATTATTTCCACCCCGTACTAGAAGGTGCTAACAAACCTCGTAGTGGCTGGACCCTGGCTAAAGTACCGTGGCCATCTCGACAACATCTCCAACAACATGTTGATCGGTGCCATCAACGCCGCCAACGGTGAAGCCAACAAAGTTAAGAACACTTTCACGGGAGAGTTTGGCCCCGTTCCCGCAACCGCACGAGACTACAAGAAGAGAGGCGTTCCATGGGTCGTTGTCGGCGACTGGAACTACGGCGAAGGAAGCTCAAGAGAACACGCCGCGCTTGAGCCCAGACATCTCGGCAGTCTCGCAATCATCACACGAAGTTTCGCACGTATAGTAAGCTTCCCCTCTACCGCCGACCCTTCATATCAGCAAACTAATTGAATCCCCCTATCCAGCACGAAACCAACCTCAAAAAACAAGGCATGCTCCCTCTCACCTTCACCGACCCTGCCGACTACGACAAGATCAACCCGGACGACAAGGTTGATGTCATGTGCACGGAAATCGCGGTCGGCAAACCTATGACTTTGAGAGTGCACCCCAAGGACGGTAAGCCGTGGGAGACAAAGCTCGCGCATACGTACAATGAGGCACAGATTGAGTGGTTCAAGGATGGGAGCGCCTTGAACACGATGGCCAAGCATCACGCGGAGTAGAGAATCGTGCGTGTGGGTTTGAGCAAGGCGGGGAGGTTGTGATTGAGTGGGGCGGGATGCTATTGGGCCGCAGTATGGCTGGAACACGGTGAGAGGGGAGGCGGTACAGATTGCGAGGACGAGTCGATTGTAAGGTACATTGATAGGAGGTAGCAGTCTGTATGTCTTTTTGCTTGGTTTCACAAGCAATCTTTTGTATCTACGTATTCGATGTTTGAGCGTGCTAAACCCGTTCTTTACCCCTCTGACACTCTGACTCTGCGATGGTTGGTCAGAACCTCTGATGACAACTCTTTCCTGTGCGTGCTGGCTGGCTGGCGACCACTTGAGCAGTCCTCGGTAGACAAGCACATCAGGAGAAAGTAACGTTCAAAAGCGCTATCCTCGCACCGAAAAACACTACCAACTCCATCCCCCTCTCTCACTTTTTTGGCTCTTCCCCCCCCCTCTGTCTTCACAGCCATCCCAACCAACCAACCATTAATGACAAGTCCCATTCCCAGCGTGGCCAAAGTAATTCCTCTCCTTACCTTCATCTCCACACCCTGGACCCTGGACCCTGGACCCTGGACCCACCCCTTGCACCCCGTATGGATAGATACCTTTCGGCTCGGTAGCGGTTCGTTTTGCTTGAGTTGGGGTTTTTTTGGGGGGGGAGGGGTTTTAGTGGGTTGGTGGGTGTTGGGTGGTGGGTGTTGGGTGGAGGGGTGGTGCGTGTTGCGTGTTGCGTGCTTATATGGTATGGTTTTTTGGGGAGGAGGGGGTCTAAGGGGTGGATTGGGTTGATGGGGGTGAGAGAGGTGAGAGAGGTGAGAGGGATGAGAGGGGTGGGTGAGAGGGGTGGAGGGGGCGGTTTGACGGGGATGGGGGGGGGGGGAAGGTGGGGATTATGATGGGACGGATGGTGGTAGGGATGCGGATGCGGATGGGAGGGAGAGGGAAAGGGAAAGGGAAAGGGAAAGGGAAAGGGAAAGGGAAAGGGAAAGGGGAGGAGAGACGAGATGGGGGATGGGGGAGTGATATAAGGATTTTTTTTTTTTTTACACGAGGGGAGGGGATGTGGAGGTGTACTGTAAGAACAGGAAAGGTTGATGGGATTGTCTTGGTCGTATGCTGAGGAAATGGCTGGGATAAGGTAGGTTTGGTGGGTTTGGTTTGGATGCGTATGGTTTTGGGGTTTTGGGGTTTTGTGGGGGTGGGGGGGTGGGGAGGGAGGGAGGGAGTTGTTGGTTGGGGAATACTTGGAGAGGTGAGTACGTGCGTAGGTGGTTAGATACAGTAGGTGTCGGTCGTTTAGGCGGTCCGTCACTCTCATTTCTGTTCCATACTGTACATACATACATACATACATAACGAAAATGTTTTACTTTTACCAGAGAGTACTTTCTTAGAATCGGGTAAACCGATTCACGACCCCTTGGCCAATTTTTTTCAATCGCTTGATATGTCTGACACAGGCGCAGGATCGATCGTTCTTTCTCCAGAGTTTTGCGTTTGTGAAAGATGATCCAGGGGTAATTCTCGTTTGGTCAAGATAATTCTACAAACAAAGCATGTTTGGAAACATGAGTGCCGCGGATTTCCAGTTTAACATTTTCCAAAGTGGCTCTCTTGTTTTCCTGGGCGAGGGTTCTGGTCGTAAGGTCGTCGTGAGGTTTGTTTGCTGCATTAACGATTATTGGGGGTTGCGGCCTTGTCTCGTTAGAGCTTGTTAATTTGATTGATGTGAAAAGATTTGTTGCTTTCTTTATTTGGCCGGTGCGGTGAGTTTTGTGCAATATTCATTCTCTAGAGAGGGGTGTTGGTTTGAGGGTGTTTGGGGTTTGTGCTTGCTTTTGCACGCGAAGTCCTCCAAGAAGAATCCAAGGATCTCCAAACGGGTGTCAGCATCGATACATCCTATCCGGTATAAGAAACCTACCAATCGACCCCTCCCGGTTCGTCCTGCAAGACCCCATCACCATCTGAATCTGCATCCAGTGAACCTTCACCCCGCTATGCAGGCGCCCAGTGCATGCACGCTGCATGCATAGAAACTGCACATGCATCTAGATCCGATGGTCCCTATCTCCAGATAAGGGTCGATGCGTGATACAGCCGATCTTACAATCATCTTTGCAAATCTCCCTCATGGAAAACTCGAGTTTTGAGCATTCTTGTGTGCTCCCTTCAAGGCGTTCTAGGATCAGGAAAAGAAAGGCTTTACAATGAACGAGATGGCGCTCAAGCTGGCCGTGCGGTATTTGGACCCGGAATCTGTGACAGACTGGACTGGAGAACCTAGCGCAGTTCGCTGTGCCCGCAACAAAGATCAGGAAGACATGAGGCGCCTCGGAAAGGTGCAAGTGTACAAGCGCAATTTCCGCTTCCTGGCAACGCTGGGCTTCGCTATGGTCTTCTCTAGCACCTGGGAGTATGTCCTGGTAGCCACGTCTTCCGGGCTGATCAACGGCGGCTTTGGGGGATTGGTATGGGAGTATGTCTGGACGTTTGCGGGATACTCCACCATTGTTGTTTCCTTGGCTGAGATGTCCTCGATGGCGCCGACGGCCGGGGGGCAGTATCATTGTATGTTCGTCGAGGCCCTTGAGTCCTGTGCGTAGCAAGACTGAGAAACTCGTTGATAGGGGTATCTGAATTCGCGCCTCCACGATATCAAAAGTTTCTCAGCTATGCCGCCGGATGGACAAGCACCCTGGCCTGGCAGCCTGCGCTGGCGGGCGGACTCTACCCTGTGGCTGTTATGGTGCAAACGCTCACACAGTATCATAAGGCAGACTTTGTCCTGCTGAACTGGCAGGCCTCGCTCTTGATGATTGCTCTCGGGTTCCTCACGGTCCCGTTCAACACCGTATGGAGGCGAGCCCTCCCAGCATTTGAAACCCCAGCTTTGGTCTTGCACATTGCCGGTTTTTTCGCCATCATAATTCCCCTTTGGGTTCTCGCGCCCAAGAACTCCGCCGGCGACGTTTTCGAACAAATCACCAACAGCGGCGGCTGGAGCAACACCGGTCTGTCCCTGCTAGTGGGCCAAGTCTCAATCTTCTACTGTATGGCCGGAGCAGACTCGGCGGTCCACTTGTCCGAAGAAGTCGCCGACGCCTCACTCACAGTGCCCCGGTCCATGGTCTGGGGCTTTGCGTTGAACGGTCTCATGGGCTTCGTCATGCTCATCACCGCCTTGTTCTGCATCGGTGACCTCGCGTCCGCGACCGCCGCTCCAGAACCCTTTGTCGCCATATTTCTGCATGGCACCGGCTCCACCACCGGCGCCACCGCCCTGACCATCATTCTCTTCGTCCTGCTGATCTTGGGCAACAACACCTGCACCACGACCGAATCCCGTCAGATGTGGGCTTTTGCCCGAGACCGCGGGCTGCCCTTTTCCACCTGGCTTTCGAGAATTCATCCTAGATGGAACGTGCCGCTTAATTGCATTATCGTCACCATCGCGATTAATATCATCTTCTGCCTCATCAACCTCGGCTCCACCCTCGCCTTCAACATCATCATCGGCCTCCAAAACACCGGCTTTCTCGCAACCTACATCCTTTCCATCTCCTGCCTTGTCTCCCGTCGCCTCCGCGCCGAACCCCTTCCTCCCGCGCGTTGGAGTCTCGGCCGTTTTGGTCTGGCCATCAATGTATTTGCCCTCGCGTACGCGAGCTTCTTGATCATTTTCTGCTTTTTCCCCGTACAGGTGCCTGTGACGGCAATGACGGTGAATTGGACGCCAGCAATTTTTGCGGGGGTGGTGGTGGTGTGTTTGGGTTTTTATTGGGGGATAGGGAGGAGGGTGTATAAGGGGCCAGTGGTGTTTGTGGAAGGGAAGAGGAGGGATGGGGAAGTGCAGGGGGTGTGAGCAAGAGGTTCGGGATCGATATGTTGAAATATTGATGTGGATCATAAGTAGAAATCTATTTCATGTATGTTTTCTTGCACAGGCTTGGGCCTGAAAGCTTGGTTCTATGGAGATGATGTAGAGATGAAATGCACGATCAAGTATCCCTTAAACCGTCGTTATGGCTGCCACCCCAGGATTAAGGCCACCTTACCTATTATGGTACTAGGGAGCCACGGGAGATGACTAACCAGGCCAATGGGGACCTGGAGATTAATATTTAGATTTCCTAGTGCGGGGTAGAGGAAAATAGGGGTTTCTCCGCAATAATCCCCAATGGCTTCAAAAATCAATTAAACTCCCCTCCCCTCCCTGTGTATGCCCCATCGCTTCCCCCCTTCCTATGCATGTAGAGCCTCCCAGCAGGCCTCATTTTTGCAGGCTGCTAGCCCTCTACACTGTTCAGAAGTGCATCCAAACCAGGGTTGAATAGTACGTTTTCGTTGTTTCTTTGGCTGACCATTATCAGTCACCTCGCTCAATGCCTTGCGTTTAATCCCTTTACCAGCTCCTGAAGTGAATCTTTTGACTGCTTTGCACGGGATGCAATAGGCCTTTTTAGGAAGGTGTCTCCAACGATGTTTCTGAGCTGAAGGTGAAATCGATGGATTCGAATTGCTGAAGTCGTAGAGTCGTTTACGAATCGATCCAGCTGAGTTTCGCATCAGCGAAGTAGCCACCTCCTTCTGAAATCGAGCACGTGTTATTTTGCTTGTAGAATAACTGAGCTTGTAGAGGATGTAGGCATTCAGAACAGCTGCTTCTAAAAGAGATCATCAATAACGTCGACATCGATGTTTGGCGGAGGAATATTGTTTTCTTTGCTGAGCATTTTCGTCGACTCCCCCCATGTGTAAATTATAGTCCACCACTGCTCGTGAAAAGGGTAAAAATTGGTTGTTTTCTGAATCGAGCTGGACGAAGTCTTCAGAAATATGATGCCTGAATCGAAGATCTCTGGGAACGATTTTTTGAGCTTCCTCAGGCCAATGAGCCGTTGTCATTAATAAAACAGTGTTGTTGTTCTGTCAGATCATACATAGTACGTGATTCTTGACTGTTGTGACTGCTGTAGTACCTCAATTCTTTTCTTTAGTGACTACAGCCTTCATTTTTAGTAGATTTTCATCAAATTCAGAGCCCTGTTTTGCCGTTTTCACAGCTCTCACCCTCAGAGCTTTTAAGGCCATAAACAGATCAATTGAGCTGAAGAAATTGTTCAGATAAACCACATATTCGTAGGGTCGAGATAGTGATTTGACGATTTGAACAATCATCGAAGCCGAAGGACTAAAATCCTGAATTTGATGCAAATCAACGATTTGAGTGATTTTCGATGCATACATGAAGGCATATAGATAATTCTCACTGCATAGGCAGTAGATTTTAAATCCTCGATCGGCTTCCTTACTGAGTATGTTCATGATATGTTTGAATCGACCCTTAAAAAGAATTAATTGCTCGTCAACTGACACGTTTCGGCCTGAATGTAGATATTGCTTGCAGGTCTGCTGAAACAGAGTCGAAAACGGTTTCAATTTCGTCGTTCAGAGCTTTTCATAGCCAGGGCTTTTGGGTTCTGGATCCGTATTTGGATCGGATAGCTTCAGAAATCGTTTGATTTGATCAAATCAAGTCAGAGACATAGCCTGAGATATTTCGGGATTTCCATGCATATCCGAGTGTGTATCCCAATAGCTCTCCGTGCGATTTATGGAAATCAAATTCATGAATAGTAAAATCCTCATGAAGACGCCAATTTCAGCATCCGAAGTGGGGATCCAGAGCCGTTGTTTAGCCGTTCTCCCTGTCTTCTGTGCCTTCGTATTCGTGAAATCGGAAATTTGTTCAAGCATGGATGGGGTAATGAACAGGCTGAAAAAATCCAATGGAGTCACAAGCCCTGGAGGTAATTTAGGCTGAAAAGGCCGATCCTCCACCTGGATAGGTCGATATGTGGAAGAGGGAGGTTCAATCGAATCTAGTATTTCTTGAATCGACGGCTTGTTTTTAGCCTTTTGAAGCTTTTGAACAGCCTTCGGTGCAGTGTCTGGTACGGAAGGAATTTCTTCCTCATTAACTCGCATATTGAGCTGAGTAGGTAGATGACTATGTAGATGGTGGGGGGTGGGTGAGCTGGGTAGGTGGGGGGTGGATGTGGAAAGCTGAGGTGAATGTAAACAGTGCGATAAACAAATATTTTGGTGGGGTGCCTAAATAGGCTTAGCTTCGTTAATCCTGGGGTGGCAGCCATAACGACGGTTTAAGGGATAGGCAGCATCTTTCAAACAGCACTCTAACACTCTGGCACACTCTGGCACTAAGATATGTTTTGATCTGATGAGCGGTTGGGCATGATAGCGACGATGAATCGGTTGTGGATGACTGCGTTATGACTGCATTGTTCTTCTGCCAATACCAGCGAAGAGTGTTAAGGTAGTCAGGTCTCATAGCGGGTGTTACGGAGCTGTGCGTGAAGGAACTCCGTATTGTCCAGGAGGACCAGCCCGCATGCACTGCACAGCCACCGCCACACTCTATTCTCAGTATGGCTCGAGCGTTCCAGACCTTGAGCGTCACTCGAAGTCGAAGATAGATCTGCAACGCAGCAATTTCTATTCACGGCATCAATTAATCAAGGTACACAGGATTCCGGCCATCGCCCTTGCTCACCCGGCA
>JAABUH010003794.1_pt1 | contig 12696 bp, 9 predicted proteins | sample 5559121 | NCBI WGS metagenome assembly JAABUH01 (sample SAMN10711871, study PRJNA513364) | rock metagenome | isolation source: Antarctica rocks | place: Antarctica: Victoria Land, Battleship Promontory nord | collected 2015-12-28 | reverse complement strand
CCCAAACGCACCGTCAGGTCGAGCGCCGTGTCATAGTCCACGGTCTTGAATGTTCTACTCATGCTCACCAGTCTATCAGCACAGACGGGGCGGAGAGCTCGTTTCTCTCCGACAAACTGCTAGGGCTAGCTGCCCCCGCGCCCTCCGTCCCCGCGCGGGTTCTCCTCCTCGCCCCCCTCCGGGGGGAACCCGGGGAGATGCTTCCCCCCGGACCCCCGCCAACCAGGGCGCGCACGGGTAGACAAGGGTGGTCCCCCCCGACAATTCATAGACTCTGAGGCTTCCTCTAAGGAGTTTGACGGGCGTGTGGCTGCATGATACGCTGCCCACGATACAATTGCAAGCGGTTTCGACGCCCCACGTCAGCCCTGCGAGGGATGACGGCCAGCGGGGTAATGAGGATGCGCTAAGGAGTCTCCTATGCCGGTGCGCGACGATAGATCGCAGCCTCATGTCATGGGCGACAAGGACGTTGCGCCGGACCTGCGGCGGTTGATGGCCGACGATGCGGTCGGGCAGCTACGGCGGCGCGAGGGCCGTATGGCGCGGCTCGGCAGCGAGGGCAACGCCGTCAAACTCGACTGGGTCGAGGGTGTGGCCCGCCTGCTACAAGACGACGGCGGTCTGGAAGGGGTCGAGGCGGAGGCGCGGGAGCTGTGGCGGCGGGGTATACGCCACGTCATCTGGGCGGGTATGGGTGGCTCGGTCATCACCGTGCACGTCCTGGTCGAGCTGGGGCTGTGCCAGGGTGGCGCGGACGCCGTGGTCGTCTACCCGCTGGATAGCACGGACCCGGCCGCCCTCAACAGCGTCGTGCGCCGGATCGCGCATAGCAAGAACGTGGTGTTGCCGCCCCCGGACGCGCGGGCGCCGGCGCCCCCGGACATGCTGCATGAGCTGTTCAGCGATGCGCTCATGGTCGGCGTGTCGATGGGCCTCACGTCGGAAGAGCCGATCACTCACCTGCAATGGTTCGTCGAACTCCTGGCGTCCGCGGGGCTAGAGCCCGCGGAGCATCTCCTGGTCATGACCCTGCCCGATTCCTACCTCGATCGGTTTGCTCGCGACCGCGGCGTCACCCGGCAGCCCTTGCAGTTGGACGGCGGGACCGGTACGGGCGGACGCATGAGCGCCCCGACGACCCGCGTCTTCCTGCTGCCGGCCGCCCTGGCCCTGGCCGGGGCCTCGCAGGGACCGGGGAGCCTGCGGCGCGTGCTGGCGCAGGCCTGGGCCGAGTACAATCTCGACCTGGCGACCGCTGATCCGGCCGCGCACCCGTTCGTGCGCCTGGCGGCGGCGCTCAGTGTGGCCAGCGTCGATGGCGCGTGCCAGCTCCTGCTCGACCTGCCGCGTCCATGGCGCCCGCTGCTGGCCTGGATAGAACAGTTGATGGAGGAGAGCCTGGGCAAGGGCGGCAAGGGTATCGTCGTGTTCGACGATCAGCCGTTGAACCCGCGGGCCCCGGGCTACCAGACAGCTGGGACCGCGCGTGTGCGGGTGGTGGCGGAGGTCGAGGCGGCCGGCGACGGACCTTTTGTCCTGGGCCAACCCTCCCTGGCCGCCGCCGATCCGAGCGATCGCCTGGCGGCCGCGGCGGCAAGCTTCCTCGGTTGGCAGCTGACGATGGCGCTGTTCGGCTACCTGCACGACATCACGTTCGCGGGCCAGCCGGCGGTCGAGAACTATAAGGCGCGCGCCCGCGTCCTGCGCGAAGAGGACGCCCCGCTCCAGGCGGCCGTGGAGCGGAACCAGGGCCAGGGCGTCACGGAGGGGCCGCTGACGCTCCTGGCGCCGCCCGGACAGGGGAGGGGCGCCGATCTGGCCGCGTGGGTCGCCGCCGCCGTGCGCCGGATGGTGGCGGACGCGGATGCGCGGCGTCGCCCGGGGTATCTTGACGTGACGATGAACGGCGAGCTCCCCGCCGGCGGGGAGCCCTTGCTGCACGCCGCGCTGCGCGCGCTCGGTCCGACGATGTTGGGTGTGCCGGCCAGGCTGCGGCGCGCGCCCGCGGCGTACCACTCCACCGAACAGGGCGAGATGGACGGGCCGCCCTACCTCGTCAGCCTGCGCCTCTTCGCGCGCAGCCACGAACAAATCGTGCTGGGCGCGTACACGGATACTTTCCTGCAGGCGCAGGCCGTGGCGACCTGGCAGGCCATGATCGAGCAGGGGCGCGCCTGCTTTCTGCTGATCGTCGATGGAGATGATGAGAGGGCGGCCGCCGCGCTGAACGGGTTTTTTGAGGCGATCGTGGCGCGGCTCGCGGCCGGTCTAAGCGCCTAGCGCTACCCGCTCAATGCTGAGCAGGGACGGGATCTTGAAGTGTCTCGTTCCAGCCGGCCCCGCGCGCAATAGGCGATCCATCCCATCGGAGCGCTTTTTTCTCTGTTACCCGCTTTGGCTGCGAATTAATGCGAGGTTCATTCGGCCTGTATTACTATGTGTATGGCATGGTAGGGATGCCGGCGGGGGAAGACGCTTCATCGGGCGCGGACCGCGCGCGGCGGAACGCAGGCTCGTCACCGTGGCGCATCGCTGCCAGGGGCCATGTTTTTATACGGGATTAATCGACGGAGGATCGAAGGCGTATGAATGTGAAACAGGCGCTTGGCGGACTGCTCGCCGGTGGTATGGTTCTTGGTAGTGTCGCCGGCGCGGCGCCCGTTCGCGCGGCCTCGCGCCCGGCCGTCGCGTTCGCGCGGCCGGCCGCGACGACGCCCCGGGCGGCGGCGACGGCCGCGATAACCGCGGTCCCCACGACGATCAACCGGGGCGGTGTCATCGCAGTGAGCGGCGCCGGCTTCGCCCCCAACGAAACGGTGACGCTTACGCTCAACGGCATCAACACCAGGGTGCTGGCCAGGGCCAACGCCAGCGGGTTGCTCCCGGCGACGGGGATCAGCATCCCGTACAGCACCGCTCTCGGCGCCGCCACGATCACGGCGAGGGGCCGCGGGAGTAAGCGCAGGGCTTCGACGACCGTGACGGTGCAGCAGCTCACGCCCACCATCTCGCTCAGCGCCCCCACGGCCGCCCCCGGCGCAAGGGAGACCGTGACCGGGCAGGGCTTCGGCCGCCGCGAGCGCGTCACGCTCTCGTTGAACGGCCAGGCGCTGCCGACCGCCGCGCCCATCGTCACGAGCAACGGCGCCTTTGTCGCCAGCTTCACCGTCCCCGGCTCGATTCGCCGCGGCGACAACACGGTCAGCGCCATCGGCAACCAGAGCCGCGTGAGCGCCGTGGCCGCCCTCACCGGCAACCTGCCGCTCTCCACGCAATTCTATATGGCCGGGGGCTTGAACACGGCGGCCGAGAGCTCCAACATCGTGGTCCTCAACACCAACAAACAGTCGGCGCGGGTCGGCCTCATCTTCTACTACCAGGACGGCGCCGCCATCCCCAAGACGGTCAGCGTGGCAGGGCACGCCACGGCGCTCTTCGTGGTCAGTACCCTTGGCCTGCCGCAGGGAACGTTCGGCGTGGCCGTGCGCGCCGACCGCCAGGTCGCGGCGGAGCTCGAGGTCGCGCGCTACAACCACACCGATGGCGACGCGATCCCCGGTAGCTCCGGCTTGAGCCTCCGCTGGTACCTCGCGGCGGGCTCGACCATCGGCGGCGCCGAGACAATCTCGATCCTCAACCCCTCCAACACGCGGGCCGCCCACGTGCAGCTGCAGCTGCTCGGCGCCGGTGGCGCGTCCCGCACGGTGAACGTGACGGCCCCGCCGCACACCAACTACGTGGCCGACCTCAACGCGCTCGCGCCCAACCAGGCCGTGGGCGTGGTGGCGCTCTCCGACGCCCCGGTGCTGGTGGAGCGCACACAAATTTTCGGGGCCAGTGGCGCCGGGCTGACCACGCGCGCCGGGGTCACGACCCCCGCGGCGGAGTGGCTCTTCGCGGCCGGCACGACGGCGAACGGCGTGCGCACGGAGTATACGGTGCTCAACCCCGGGGACGCCCCGGCCACGGTCACGGCCAGCTTCTACGCGCAGACCGGCGGCTCGCTCGGCAGCCGCACGGTCGGCGTCGGGCCGCGCAGCCGCATCACGATCAACCTCGGCGACGTGGCGCAGGGTGATCGCATCGCGGCCGTGGTAACGAGCGACCAGGCGGTCGTGGTGGAGCGCAGCGAGTACACGGGCTCATTCACCTCGGCCAAGTCGGGCTCGGTCGTGTTCGGGACCAACGGCGCCGGCGTGCGCTGGACCTTCCCGGCCGGCGACACCACGCCCGCGAACGGCGCGACCCCCGGCAACAACGAGGCGCTGGTCTTGTTCAACCCTTCGGCCGTGACGGTGGTGGTGAAAGCCACGTTCTACGACAGCGCGGGCAAGGTGCTCACGCAGCAGTACACCATCGCGCCGACGGCGCACACCGAGGTGTCGGTGAACACGCTGAGCGTGGGACCGCTGCACGGTGTAGTGCTCCAGTCGGGCAACGGGCAGGGTTTCATCGCCGAGCAGGGTATCACGACGTCCGACGCGAGCACCTTTCGCTCGAGCCAGGGTCTCGCGCAGTAATCTGGTGACAAGCTGTTGGCGCCCGTGGGCCGTCGCCGCGACGGTCCACGGGCGCCGTCGACTTTGCACGAGCCCTGCAGCACAGGTAGGTGGCTAGACCGCGCGCGAGGCGACGCTGGCGCGCTCGCCGTGCTCCTCGACCATCGCCCGATCCTCCACGGCCTCGGGCACGTCCCGCGCCACCGCTGTCTCGGCGCTGCTGGCGGCGTCCTCGACGCGGGCTTGCGCCGCGACGGCTGCCACGATGTCGGCGACGATGATGGCCACGGCGTCCTCGATGGCGCGCCGCGCGCTGTCGCCCGCGACGAACGCGCGCACCCCGACGACGTACCCGACGTCGGTGATGCTGTCCAGGGTCACGCGCGGCGCGCCGTCCTCCGCGACCCGCGCGATGGCCCCGCGCAGGCGGTCCAGCGTGGCCGGCACGTCCTCGGCCGCCTTGGGGAGCGTCACGGGCAGGTAGACCTCGTACTCCCGCGGGCGCCGCACCACGACAGCGTTGATCATGGCGCTGTTGGGGATGCGCACCTCCAGGTCGTTGATGTGTAGCGTGGTGTAGAACAGGGAGATATCCCACACCTGGCCACTGTACTCGACGCCGCCGAACGAGCCGGTGCGCGCCGTCATGAACATGCCGGCGCTGTAGGGCCGCGCGAACAGGATGACCAGCCCGGCGATGATGTTGGAGAGCGAGGCCTGCCCGGCGATACCCACGACGACGCCGGTGAGCGCGCCGCCCACCAGGACCCCGTTCAAGTTCGGCTCGATGGCGCTCACCACGAACAGGATGATGACGGCATAGAGCACGACCGAGGTGAACGTGGCGAAGCTGCGCGCGCGCGCGAGGCCGAGATAATCGTCGAGGGCCTCGTTGATCGCGTTGACGAAGCGGCGCACCGCGTAGACCGCCAGCAACGCGGCGAGGAGCACGAGGCCGAGGTGGACCGGCGCGCGGAACCACGCCGCTGGTCCGTGCAGGAGTTGGTCTATCTGCTCGTTTTGCTGATTCGCATAGCTGACGACGAGCGCAAGCGCGAGCGGCGTTACGATATGTGCGACAGTGCGCGGGCGCCACAGTCTGCGCACGATCTCCGCCCCTTCGGTCATCTCGCCCTCCCTTCCTCCTGCAATGGTATCAGGGCTAACCCAATGGGTATGCCGGTGCAAAAAACACTTGCGCACGCGCGACGACGTGCTATACTACCTACCGCGCGCACCCGAGCGGCGGCCCATAGAGATGTCGCCGCGGATCCGACGTCATGCGTATGAGGGAGTGAGAATCGGTAGGCTATGCGATTGCGCACGTACGCCACGGCTGCGATCCTCGGCGCCACCCTGCTTCCCCCGGCCCTGGCCGACGCTAGGCCGGCCGCCAACGTCACGGTCGAGCGAGCCCAACTGCGCCAGCTCATGGCGCAGCGGCGCACGCTAATCGGGCGCCTCGCGGCCGAGGACGGTACGCGTGGCCAGGCGCTCACCCTCAATGCGCTCGCCGCAGCCGACACCATCCTGTCGGGCGACGCCGTCGCGCTCGAGCGCGCCATCCGGCGCTTCACTCCGCGCCCCGCGCCGGCCGTGCGCCGTAAGGCCCGCAAAGCCCATAAAGCGCGGACGCGCATGGCGCGGCAGGGTGGCCCTCCCGTGGCGCCCGTCGTCAATCCACCGCTGTTGCTCGCCGGCCCCGGCGTCCTGTGGTCGCCGTCCGCGCGGGCCGTGACGTTCGGCCTCCCCGTCGAGCCCACCCTGACGCCACAGGCGGCGACACACGCGCCGGTAGCGCCTCTGCCATCGGCCACGCGCGATCCCCTGACCTTGCCGACAGCTCTGTTCTTCGACACGACAATCATCCCATTGACGCCCCACGTCGACATCGGCGGCCGCCTGCGCGCGCCATCCGTCCCGGCTATCAGGACGCCTTCGATCGCCCCGAGCACGGCCGGGCAGGCCGCGAGGGCGCGCCAGGACCCATGCCGGCCGGCCGCGGCGTCACGAGGCGCTGCGCGGACGGTGGTGGTACTCCTGGCCCCGGCGGACGCGCCCTCGCACGGACGGCTCGCACTGGCGGGCGCGGACGGCGTGCTCGCGCTCGACACGGCCAACGCGCGCGTCGCGGCGGCCCTGCTGACACCCCTGTTCACGCCACGCGCGCCGGTTCCATCGCGCGCGCGCCACCAGCGTCGATCGACGCTGGTGGCGCGCCCCGTCACCCATCCCAAGCGCGACCCCACGGCCGACCTGCCGGTCTTGTCGCAGCGCTGGCGCGCCGTTGCGCGCGCGCTGGCCCGCGTCCGGGCGCTCGAGGAGTGGTCGCGCGCGCACGGCATGGCGCCGATGATCACCGCGAACGACGTGATCGCGTCTCCGGATGCCCTGCGCCGGCGGCTCGACTATTGGAGTGCCCGCCCATCGTCCCTCCCGGCCGCCACGACGATCGCCGCCCGCGACGCCACGCCACTGCCGCCGATCGGCGCCACGCTCGCGCTCACCGATCCGCTGACCAGCACGCTCACCGCGGGCGAGGCCGTGAGCGGGACGATCGGCGTGAGCGGGACGATTCCCCTCGTGTCGTCGGGCATCAGGGACAACCCCATCTCGCCGACGGCGCCGCTCAGCCCGTCCATGGGCGCCGGCGGCGTCATCCCCGCGACGCTGCCGGCGGCCGTACCGCCCAGCCTTATCGCCCTCCCAATCTCGGCTACCGCCGCGGCGGCGCTCAGCGTGGACATCCCGCTGACGGCGACCGTCGCGCCGACGGCGACGCCCCCGCTATCCGGCGCGACGCCCGTGACGGGAAGCCTGTCGGCCACCGTCGCGACGCCCGCTGTTTCCACGCCCGCCGCTAGCGCCGCCAGCGCCGCCATCGCCGCGAGCGCGCCCGTGTCGGCGACCCCCGGGGCCGGCGTTTCAGCCATCTCGGCGACCGTGCCGTCGACAGCCACGCTCCCCTCGACCGCCACGGCGCCGCTCGATGGAGACACGCGGCTGGCGCTCTCGGTCGAGGGAGGAGCTCCCGTCCTGTCCGTCGCGTCGTCGTCGGCCACCGACCCGCTCAGCCTCACCGTGACGCTTCCGGTCACGGCCGAGGGGGCGTTGGCGCCGGGTGGCTTCGAGAGCGAGCGCGGGGCGCTGGAGAGCGTGCTGCGGCAGGGACAGGCGCTCTACGCCGATCTCAAGGGGAAGGCGCAGGGCATCGAAGCCGACTACCGTCTGCGCCTGCGCACGGTAGCGGCCCTCAACGCGAGGATCGAGCGCGCCTACTACGCGCGCTACTACGCGTGGCAGCGCTGGAAGCAGGGTTCGGTGACGTACCTGGCGCGCCGGATCGCGCTCAACGGATTCTTGCAGCGCAGGCGGGCGGCCAAGATAGCGCGCCAGGAGTGGCGTCGCCGCGAGGACGCCTACCTGCGAGCGCTCGCCGCCTCCAAGCCGGCCACGGCCACGGCCGAGCCAGTCTCGGACACCGTCCCGGTCTCGGACACCGTGGCGGTCTCAGGGACCGTGGCGGCCGCGGCGCCGGCGCCGATCCCGCCGGGTCCCGAGCCGCCCCCGTTCGCAGAGCTCATGCCCGCCTTTCCGGTCCCGCCCGGTCCCGCCGCGCCCAACCCGGGGCTGGAGCCGACCGGCTACGCGTTGCCGGCGCCGCCCGACACCATCCCGCCGTGGGACGACGCGGTGGCGCCGCCGCTCCCGTCGGCACTCGTCGCCTACGGCGGTATCGCGCGCGGCGTCAACGCCTCGGGCTACACGCACATGACGCAGGACGAGTTGCTCGCGGACGGCGCGCTCGACGGCGTGCCGTCGTACATCGACCCGGTCAAGGGCGTCATCACGACCCTCTTCGGCGGCAGCACACCCTTCCAGTCTTTCCATCCGGGCCTGGACATTGCCGCGCCCGAGTACACACCGGTCCGCGCGGCGGCGGCGGGGCGGGTCGTGTGGGCGGGGCTGGCCGTCTTCGGCAACGACCACGCCAGCTACGGCAACTGCGTCATCATCCGGCACAACGAGCACATCTCCACGCTCTACGCGCACATGGACGACCAGTTCCACCCCCTGGCCGTGCAGATCGGTGACCTTGTGCAGCAGGGCCAGACCATCGGCTACGAGGGGGTGACCGGATGGACCACCGGCGCGCACCTGCACTTCGAGGTGCGCGTCAACAACATCCAGGTCGACCCGCTCCTGCTCATCCCCAACCCTCAGATAGGGGCTCTATAGCCTGCCGGCGCGCAGTAGCGGTGGCGGCAATGGTTTGGCGGAGTGGATCAAGCGCAACGAGCGCCTCACCGACGCCCACTAGAACGTTATAGCTGTGGGACAGGAGGGCCGGTTAGGCCGTTCTGGCGTCGCCTCTTGTCCTTATGAAGCGGCACAGAGAAGAGTTGATGCGCCGGCCTATCGTCAATCGCCTTTTACCGTACAAACTTGTTCGGATGATTGTCAAACCCCGACGCCGACGCTCGCAATGCGCCACAGCATGGTCGCTCCTCCGTCTCGGTCCCACGCGAGTGGCGGGCGCCGCTCACGATCTCGTGCGTCTCGTCTTCCAGCATCGCGCGCAGCAGCAGTGTTACCCATGTGCGATAGGGGCGCCACGCTGCGGCGAGCCGGATGAGGTCCGTCGCGGAGGGCGGGCCAGCGAGGCCGTAGGCGCGCGCGACGGCGCGGCCCAGGCGCGGCTCGGCCGTCGGCAGGTAGTCCGGTTCGCCCGCCCCGCGCAGCAGGATGAGTTGGGCCGAAAAGTCGCCGATGCCGGGCAACTCCTTGAGCCGCGCGAGGACCTCCGCGGGGGGCAGCGCCCGCAAGCGGGCCGCATCCAGCGCCCCGTCAGCGGCCGCGACGCCAAGGGCACGCAGGCGCTCGATCTTCTGCCTGGTAAGCCCGGGAAAGGCGTCGAGGTCCGCGAGGCGCGCGGGACCGGGGAAGGCATGCAGGCGCTCGCCGTGGACCGTGACCGTCGGCCCTACCTCCTCCGCCAGGCGCGCCTTGATGCGCGCGGCCTGCGTGATGCGGATGCGCTGTCCGATAAGCGCCCACGCCGCAGCCTCGTAGGGCGAATAGAAGAGGACCGGGCGCAGGCCGGGGTAGCGCCCGATCGCCGGATCACGCGCGCCGACCGCCGGGAAGCCCCGTCCATCGATGTCGAGCGACAGGATGCGGGCGACCTGCGCCCGCACCACACCCACGTTCGCGTCGCCGATGGCCTCGCCGACCGCGACGCCGCCCTCCTCGCGGACGCACACCCCGGCCACCGCCCCATCGTCAGCGACGAAGGCCAGGTGGAGGTGGCCGGGGGCCGCGCCCGCCGCGTACGCGGCGGGCGCGAAGCCCTCGAGGAAGCGGGCGCTGGCCGCGAGCGCGTAGGGTCCGCGCGGGTGCAGCTCGAAACGTTCCACCGGCTCATCTCCCCTCACTGTGCGCCGTGAGCGGGTAGCCATCGGGGTCGACGAACGCGAAGGTGCGCCCGAAGGGGCCGTCGAACGGCTCCTGCGTGATGGCCACGCCAGTCGCCCGCAGGTCCGCGCATAGCGCGTCGGCGTCGTCGCAGTTCAGCCAGAGCGCCATGCCCCAGCCCAGGCGATTGGCCGCGGCGAGGTCGACCGCCGGCTCGCGGATAGCGAACGGGATGGGCGTCGTCTGGAAGACAACGGCGCCGGGCGGGCTCTGCGGCGCGGGCTCCAGGCCGAGCCGCTCGGTGTAGAAGCGGCAGGACGCCTCCAGGTCGCGCACCTGGAGCGCGACGAAGTCAGGACCGATGATCTTTGCCATTGTACCCTCCCCTGAATGATCAAGGCCCCTGTGCTACAATTACTCAGGGTCCTGATGTTTTATATTATCAGGTACCTGATGAATTAACAAGGGGGCGACGGGGTGGCGCGGCGTGTGGACGAGCGGGTGGGCTACGTGCTCAAACGGGTGCAGCAGGCGCTGCGGGCGGCGATGGACGAGGTGTTGCGGCGGCGCGGGCTGACGACCGCGCAGTACGCGGCCCTGAGTGCCCTGGAGGAGGCGCCGGGGCTGTCGGGGGCGGAGTTGGCGCGGCGCTGTTTCGTGACGCCGCAGACGATGAACGAGATCGTGGCCTATTTGGAGGTGGCCGGCCTGGTCGAGCGGCGGCGCGGTGACGACGCGCGCGTCCTGCGGGCCGCGCTGACGGCGGCCGGCCAGGAACTGGTAGCCGTGTGCCACCAGGCGGTCGCGGTGATCGAGGAGCGTATGGTCAGCGGGCTGAGCCCGCGCGAGCGGCAACAGCTCCTCGGCGGCCTCCACCGCTGCGTCGATGCCCTGGAAGCGGCGTCCGCACCCGCCGCAGACCCGTCACGGCCTGGACCGCTACCATAGCCGGTGTCGACGCCACCATGTCTACCATGCAGCCTGCAGGCGTTGACGCCAGCGCGTCAGATCCGGCGCGTCCGTGCCGCACAAGACCAACCAGTCGCCGCTCCTGCACGCGGCGCTTGTTTCGGTCTGGTGTTACGGAGCGTGTACTGTTTACGGTCTTCGTCACCCTACCGAAGTCCCCTCATCGTAACTCTCGCTGTTGTCATGTGACAGCCGTTGACAGGGGTAGATCACGCGTACTGCATTGGCACAGACGGACCAAAACAAGGATACGATGTGGGTAAACCCGAAGGGTGACGATGAGAGTAAACAGTACACGTTCCGTAATATCAGGCCGTTTTTGACGGCCTCCTTTTAGCGCTCTCCTAGGCGTTACAACTCCGCGGCCACGGAGGTCTTGCGCCGTTGGTCCTCCCCTGTTACAGTATCGATACGTACCGTATCGTAAGGAGTCCGCAGTGCAGCCTGCGACGGCAGACGCGATCCGTCGCCCTCCGGGGCGGCCCCGCGACACCGACCGTGAGCACGCTATCCTACAAGCCGTGCTCGATCTCGTCGCAGAGGACGGCTACGAGTCGCTGTCGATCGAAGCCGTCGCCCACCGCGCCAGGTCCTCGAAGGCGACGATCTACCGACGGTGGGCGAACAAACGAGAGCTGGTCGCCGCCGCGGTGAAGGCCCGCTCCGGAACACCATTGCCGCCGGTTGACACCGGATCGCTGTTCGGTGACCTCGTCGCCCTTTGCCAGCGCTTGGCGGCCATCCTTCAGAGTTCCGAGGGTGGCCTCATCCTCGGGCTCCTGAAGGGTGGCCTTGAGGACCCCGACTTGTGCCAGCTGCTGGAGGACGCATCCGGGCTCACCGGCGCCCGTCTCCCCGCCGCGGTCCTCGAGCGCGCTGTCGCGCGCGGCGAGCTCCCGTCCGACACCGACTCCTTCGCCTACGAAGAGGTCGTCGGCGCGGTGCTCATCGTGCGGGTCCTCAACGGCTACGCCATCGATGACGCGTACCTCTCCCACCTCGTCGACACCGTGCTGCTTCCCGCGCTCGCTCATCCGCGTCCCCCAGGCCGACCTCGACTCCCCGGCCTGTTCTCGGGCGCCAAGCTCCCGCCGCGCGGACGCCCCGACGCCGTCTCGGCGGCCAGGCACGCGCCCGACACTCCAGCAACCGTTTCGACTCCAGCCGCTCCCCCACGCGCAGCCGAGAAAGGACACCACCGCCCATGACACCACCACCCACGGTCAGCATCCCGGACTTCACGTACCACAAGGTCGTTGGCGACGGGAACGTGACGCTCCACGTTGCCGTCGGCGGCCACGGATCCCCCGTCGTGCTGCTCCACGGCTTCCCCCAAACCCATCTTATTGTGGCACCATGTCGCGACTGACCTGGCCACCGATCACACCGTCATCTGCCCGGACCTTCGGGGCTATGGAGACAGCGACAAGCCGCCCGCGTCATCGCCGGCGACGTACGCCAAGCGGACCATGGCGAACGACATCGTTGCGCTCAGCGCCCGCTTGGGGGTCGACCGCTTTGCGCTTATTGGTCACGACCGGGGCGCGCTCGTCGCGATCCGGGCCGGGCTTGATCACCCCGGCGTGGTCACGCACCTTGGAGCCCTGGACGTCCTGCCCACCCTCGACATGTGGGACATCCTGCATGGTGAGACCGCCGCGGTTGCCTGGCATCTCTACCTGATGGCGCAACCACCGGGTCTCCCCGAGACGATGATCAGTGCCAGCGCGGACGCCTTCTTCGGCCACTTCCTCGATGTCTGGACCCACAACCCTACTGCGATTCCCGCTGACGTGCGCGAGGAATACCT
>JAABUH010003791.1_pt1 | contig 12699 bp, 7 predicted proteins | sample 5559121 | NCBI WGS metagenome assembly JAABUH01 (sample SAMN10711871, study PRJNA513364) | rock metagenome | isolation source: Antarctica rocks | place: Antarctica: Victoria Land, Battleship Promontory nord | collected 2015-12-28 | reverse complement strand
CGGTCTGGTGCACCGCCTCGATGGTGAGGCCCGACCACCCACCGCGGCGGAGCAGGACGCCCTGGCACGGTGGTCGGGGTGGGGGGCGGTCCCGCAGATATTCGAACCGCACCGCGAGGAGTGGGCGATTGAGCACGCCGAGCTGCGGGGTCTGCTGAGCGAGGCGCAGTACCGGGCCGCGTCGGCGAACACCCTGAACGCCCACTACACGGACCCGACGATCGTCGCCGCGGTGTGGGACAGCGTGGTGGCGGCCGGTTTCACCGGGGGCCGGGTGCTGGAACCGGGCAGCGGGGTGGGCACCTTCCTCGGGTTGGCCCCGGCCTCGGCGAGCATGGTGGGGGTGGAGCTGGACCCGGTCACCGCACGAATCAGTGCCCACCTGTACCCGTCGGCGCAGATCCGTCAGGAGGGCTTCGAGAAGACACGGGTGCCGGAGAACAGTTTCACCGCCACCGTCGGCAACGTCCCCTTCGGCGGGTTCGCCCTGCACGACCCGGCGCACAACCCGGCCAACCACACCATTCACAACCATTTCCTGCTGAAGTCGGTGGCGTTGACTGCCCCCGGTGGGTACGTCGCCGCGATCACCTCGCATTTCACTTTGGATGCCGTAAACCCGAAAGCCCGCCGGGACCTCGCAGCGGTCGCGGATCTGGTGGGGGCGGTCCGGTTGCCGACGAAGGCGTTCGACCGGGTGTCGGGGACCGCGGTGGTCACCGACCTGATCATCCTGCGCAAACGCGAGCAGGGACAAGCACCGGCGGTCGGGCAGGACTGGATCGACACCACCATGGTGGCGGCCCTGGACACCGACGGGCAGTACGCGCAGACCACGGTGAACACCTACTTCGCCGCGCACCCGGAGAACGTGCTGGGCGCCTTGCACCTGGGCCATGGCATGTACAACGCCGCCACCCTGGAAGTCCGCGGGGACACCGGTGCCGTGTTGGCCGCGCAGGTGACCGAGCGGCTGGCGGTGATCACCACCGAGGCGAAGGCCCAGGGTTTGGGCTTGAGTGCCACCGCGGAGTCGGCCACCACCATCGACGCGACCTTGTTCAACCCGGGCCTGATCACCCCAGTCGCCTTGCAGGCCGGGCGTCCGTTGGACACCCTGGCCTACGACGAGGGGAGCAACGCACTGCGCAGGTGGGACGGCCAGGAGTGGGTGGCCCACCCGGCGCGACCGGGCAAGGTCGCGGAAACCCGGACACTGCTGGAGCTGCGCGACATTGCCACTACCTTGATCCGCGCCCAACGCGACGGGCTGGTGGTAGGGGAGCGGGACCAGCTGCGCGGGGAGTTGAACCGGGTCTATGACCACTACGTGGCGGTGCACGGTCCGGTCAACCGGTTCACCTGGACCAACCCCAAACCCATCACCGCGGACAAGCACGACCAGCGGATGGGCACGTTCGAGGAGCAGTGGCGGAAGAAGGAAGGCCTGGACGGGCAGCCCTACCCCGGGCCGGTGCCCGAAGAAATCCGGGCAGCGTGGGAGGAGCGGGCCTGGCAGGCCGCGACTCCGTCGAAGCGGTTCGCGCACCTGGACGGGGGCATCCGCAACGACCCCGGCTTCGCCACCGTCGCCGCCCTGGAGTTCTTCGACGAGGACACCCAAACCGCGGCCAAGGCACCAATTTTTGGCGCCGACGTCCTCAGCCGGCGCCCGGAGCGCACCAGCGCCGCCACCGTGGAGGAAGCTCTGGCGATCAGCCTGGATGAGTCGCGGGTGGTGGACGTGGCCCGGATCGCCGCCCTGCTCGGTGCCGGTGAGGACGACACCCGCGCCGCCCTGGTCGGGAAGGTGTACCCGGACCCCACCGATGCGACCCGGCTGATTCCCGCCGCCACCTACCTCTCGGGCAACGTGCGCCGCGCACTCGCCGACGCCGAGACCGCCGCAGCCCAGGACCCGGCCTTTGCCGGGAACGTGCAGGCGCTGCGGGCGGTGCTGCCCCGCACCATCGAGGCCAGCGAGATCGGGCTGCGCCCCGGGGTGCCGTGGATACCGACAAGCGACTATGCAGCGTTCGTCACCGAGGTGCTGGCGCCCCGGGACGTGTCGGTGGACTACACCCTGGGCACCTGGACGATCGAGGTCCCCAAGTGGCAGTGCGGGTCACCGTTGATGACCGATGTGTATGGCACCGGTGCCGTGGATGCGGTGTCGCTGTTGGAGTCGGTGTGCAACTCCAAACCGGTTCAGGTCCGCCGGTCCAAGGCGGAACTCGAGCGGACCGGGGGCGATGCGGTGGACATGCCTGCCACGTTCGCCGCCCAGGCCCAGGCCCGCAAGCTCACCGAGAAGTTCACCGAATGGGTGTGGAGCGACCCGGACCGCACGGCTCGGCTGGTCACCTCCTACAACGAGAAGTTCAACTCCCTGCGCCCCGCCCGTTACGACGGGGCGCACCTGAACCTGCCCGGGTTGGGGGATCACTTCACCCCGCACGCCTACCAGCGGGACGCGGTGGCCCGGATCATCGCCGAGCCGACGGTGTTGCTGGATCACGTGGTCGGGGCCGGGAAAACCGGGTCCATGTTCATGGGCGCGATGGAACTGAAACGCCTCGGGCTGGCTTCGCAGCCGTGGATCGTGGTCCCCAACCACATCATCGAACAGGTCGGGAGGGAAGCCAAGCAGTGGTACCCGGCGGCGAACGTGCTCGTCGGGGCGGGGGCCACGAACGCCGAGGGGCGGCGGCGGTTCGCGGCGCAGACCGCGACCGGGGACTGGGACATGGTGATCGTGCCGAAATCGGTGTTCACCGCCATCAAAGTGTCCCCGCAGCGCCAACAGGCGCATCTGGAAACCGCCCGGGACCAGCTGCTGGAAGCGAAGAAGCAGGCCGGTATCACCAACACCAAACAGATCGAGACGGCCATCAAGGAGCAGGACAAGCGGCTCGCGGTGTTGACCGAGCAGGCCGGGAAGGACACCGGACTCACCTGGGAAATGGTGGGCGCTGACTATATTTTTTTGGACGAGGCGCACCTGTTCAAAAACCGGGAGAGGGCATCTGCGGTGCGGGAGTTGGCGTGCACCCCGGGCTCGCAGCAGGCCGAGGACCTGGTGATGAAGCTGGACGTGCTGCGCGAGAGCCGCCGCGACGCGGCGGCGGCGGCGGGGTATGAGCTGAGCCCGGGGCAGGAGCGGGTGGCGACGTTTTCCACGGGCACCCCGGTGGCGAACTCGTTGGGCGAGATGTGGGTGATGCAGTCCTACCTGCGCCCCGATCTCCTGGCCGATGCCGGGGTGGCGGACGTGGACGGGTGGGGGGCGGTGTTCACCGGCACCACGGCCAGTGTGGAGATGAACGCCTCCGGGTCCCGGCTGCAACCGGTGACCCGGGTGGGGCGGTTCGTGAACGTGCCGGAGTTGGTGACGATGAGCTCGGTGTACACCGATGTCGTCACCCGCGACGACATCACCGTCGCCTTACCGGAGTTGGTGGGCGGGGCGCGGCAAGTGATCAGCAAACCCGCCTCCCAGGAGGTGCGGGACTTCATCAGCGACCTCGCCTACCGCAGCGAACACTTCGACCCGGGCCGACCGGACATCGACAACTCCCTGAAAGTCGCCAACGACGGGCGCAACGTGTCCCTGGACGAGCGGATGGCGAACCTGGAGGAGCCCCTGGACGGGGGGCGGATCGGCATGGTCGCCGGTGAGATCATGCGCATCCACGCCGACACCGAGCACACCACCTACCGCGACCAGGCCGGCGGGGTGTCGCCGGTTGCGGGTGGGTTGCAGATCGTGTTCTGCGACCGCTCCACCCCGCATCAGAAGGACGGGAAGTTCTCCCTGTACGAGGGGCTGCGCGACGAGCTCGTCGAGCGCGGGATGGCGGAGCAGGCCATCCGGTTCATCCACGACTACCCGAAACCGGGGGAGAAGACGCAACTGTTCAACGACTGCCGCGCCGGTCGGGTGTCGGTGCTGATGGGGTCCACGGAGAAGATGGGCACCGGCACCAACATCCAGGACCGGGCGGTGGCGTTGCATCACGTGGACGTGCCGTGGCGCCCGGCGGACCTGGAGCAGCGGGAGGGCCGCATCCTGCGCCAGGGCAACCAGAACCCGAGAGTGGAGATCCTGAACTACGTCACCGAGGAAACGTGGGACACCGTGATGTGGCAGACGGTGGAAAGAAAAGCACGCTTCATTGGCCAGATCAAGACTGGCGACTTGGATGCGCGCACCGCCGAGGACATCGGTTCCGACGAGTTGGGTAATGCCGCGGCGGCCACCAAGGCTGTCGCCACCGGTGATCCGCGGTATCTGCAGCAGGTGCAGCTCGACGACGATGTGAAGCGGTTGACCGCACTCAAACATGCCTACGGCGACGCCCAGGCCCGTCACCGCAGTGAGCAACGCATCTACAGCAGTGAGGTCGCCGCAACCACGGAGCAGAGGGAGAGGATCGACGCGGCGCTGCCGCAGATTCGGGCCACCGCGGAGGCGCCGTTCGCGATCACCATCAACGACCGTCACTACACCGATCGGGCTGAGGCGGCGCCGGCGCTGTTGCATGCGGCGCGGCGGGCGTATTCCGACGGCAAACAGTTCGGGCAGCAACGCTCCTTCCCGATCGCCGAGCTGCGGGGGGTGGAGGTGCAGGCGAGTCGGTGGCTGAGCAGCGACGAGTTGGCGCTGTCGCTGTCGATCCCCTCAGCCACCAACACCGTCGCCGCCCAGGACTTGAATGCTGGTGCCGGGATGGGTTTGTTGCGGCGGGTGGAGAACCTGGTGCGCAACACCGAGGACTACCGCCAGCAGGTGCAGAGCCGTTACGACCATGCGGTGCGACGCATCGACGAGCTGGCCGCCGTCGCGGACAGCCCGTTCGAACACACCGGGGAACTGGCCGACAAACAGACCGAGTTGGAGCAGCTGAGCGCGCAGCTGCGGATCGAGGCGTCGGGGCCGGAGGCGCGCGCCGCGGCCGCCGAGGCGCGGGAGCGGATGGAGGCGATGGGCCGTAAGCCGGGGTGGAGTTTGATGCTCAACCCCACACCGGCGGTGATGACCGACATGGGCGTCGACCCGGTCGAGTACAAGGCCCGTATTGCTCGGGCCGCGGGCAACGACCCGGCACGTCGGGGGGAGCGTGACCGCTCCAACGCGGTACGCACCCTGATGCCCTCCCAGTCTGCGCTGCGCGCGTCACGCGATGAGCACACCAGCACCGCCACGGCGCCGCGACCGAACGACCCGCCGCCGCACGTCGCCCCGACCCAACACGGTCACGGCCCGCGCCGCTGACGCGGCACGTTCACGCCGCGGGAGCCTGCGGCTCGGCGACGTCACCACCCACCGGTGCGCCCGGTGCGGTTGCTTGCTGGCGGGGTTTCGGTGCGCGCTTGCGCGTCGCAGTCTTGGGCACGTCGAGGCCCGCGGCCGCTAACTCCTTCGCGGTCCACCCGCCGTCGAGCGCGGCGCGGTAGTGCGTGGCGAGGGTGGTGTCGAGGTCGGTCATCTCGGTCTGTAGCGCGGCGAGTTTCTCGGCGAGGGTTTCGTGTTTGCTCAACTCGTCGATGAGCGGTTGCACTGTATCCAGGCGTGCTTGGAGTGCGTCTTTCTGGATCTTCTCGGCGTGTTTGCGGCGTTCGGCTGCGGTGGTCATGGGTCCCTCCCGGTGTGTGGCTGTTGGGTCGATCAGTGCGGTGCATCTTCCCGATAGAAAGCCGACTGATGTGGGCTGGTCGAAGTCAGGGGTGGGCCGTAGGTCCATCGCGCAGCGACGCGGTAGCGCCCTTGGGTTCGGACAGTCCGCATTGCACAGTAGGCGGTCGGGAAGATCACGACGGTAAGTCTATGACGGTAGGTGAGAAGACGGGAGCGAGATATACCAAAAGGTGCCCTTTTGGTGACAACGCACGCCGGGCGTGGGATGCTCGACGCGAGTCGAGGGGGTCACCGGCGACGGTGACCACGCAGGGAAGCTGACCCGGCGACGGGTCGGCACAGGGATCGGGGTGAGGGGAGTGGGCGTGGTCAAGGCGTTGCGTGGGCATCGTGAGCACGCCGAGGAGCGGCGTTTGAAGCGGGTGACGGGGCGGTTCAACGCGGCGGAGTACGTGGCTGTGACCCAGGCCGCGGCCCGGGATGGGTTGACGCCGGGGGCGTGGGTGGCGGCGGTGGCCACGACGGCGGCGGCACGTCCGGTGGGTTCGGCGAGCATGGTGCAGAAGCACCCGGAGCTGGAGGGGTTGCGGTCGGAGTTGCTGGTGGTGCGCCGGTTGGCGACGAACATTTCCGGGAACCTCAACGACGTCGCCAAGCACGCGAACTCCACCGGGGAGCTGAAGGGTGAGGTGGTGGCGATGATGGAGTTCATCCGGAAGTTGGCGCGGCGGATGGACCGGGTCATCGAGGACATTCGGATGTTGACCCGATGATCGACAAGATCAGCCGGGGGTGGTATCCGGCGGGGTTGGTGCGCTACCTGATGGGACGGGGCACGCACGAGGAACACGTGGCCCCGCGGGTCATTGCCGCCTGGGATGGGGACCCGGGCATGCACCAACCCGCCAGGGTCGGGGACTCCGACTTCGCCTACGACAAGGTGCAGTTGGGTGAGTTGATCGAGGACATGACCGCCCCCGGCAAGGCCGCCGGCCTGCCCGACCGAGCACCGGGGCCGGGGGAGAAGGGGTCGAAGTACGGGTGGGTGTGGCAGTGCTCGCTGCGCAACGAGGACTCCGACCGGGTGCTGTCGGATGCCGAGTGGAGGGGCGTGGCCGAGGACGTCATGGACCGCACCGGCATCGCCCCCACCGACGATTCGGGGGGGTGCCGGTGGATCGCGGTGCGCCACGACGAGAACCACATTCACCTGATGGCGACCCTGGTCCGCCAGGACAGTGAACGACGGTTTCACCCGAAGAATGACTTCACCGTGGTGCGGTCGGTGTGCCGGGAGTGGGAGGAGAAACTCGGTCTCACGTTGACCGCGGGGGCGGACAAGACCGCCACCCGGGCGGCGACGCGGGGGGAGATCGAGAAGACCGTCCGGCGCGGTGGGTCGCGTCCGGACAGGCCCGGCACCGGGGGCCCGGGCGGTGGTGGTGGCACCGCGGTGGCGGTGTTGCCGTCGCGGGTGCGCCTACGCCAGATCGTGTCCCAGACCGCCGCCACCAAGCGAGGGACCCCGGAGTTCCTGGAGGCGTTGCGCGCCCAGGGGCTGCGGGTGCACGAGAACCACGGACCGGACGGGACGCTCCGCGGGTACGCCGTGGGGATGGCCGGTGACACCGACCGCAAGGGCAAGCAGGTGCTGTTCGGGGGCCGGACCTTGGCCCCGGACCTGTCGCTGCCCAAACTGATGCAACGCTGGGACAGCGCCCCCATGCCCGACGTGCAGGTGACTCCGACCCGGCTGTCGAAGGTGTCACCACACGACGAGGTGACCGCACTGCGCACCGGAGAGTCCGCCGTGGCCCAAGCCCGCACCGCCCTGGCCGCGGGAACCGAGTCGGCGGACGGGATCGCGCACGCCACCGGAGACCTGCTCGCCTCGCTGGCCCGGGCCACCGACGGCCTGGACCCGGGAGCCGGGGCAGCGGCGGCCGAGGTGTACGACCGAGCTGCCCGAACACCGGGTGTGGTGCAACCCAACCAGTGGGGTCAGGCCGCACAGGGGTTGCGGATGGCGTCCTGGCAGATCGGGATGATGGGCATGGTCTCCGGCAAGGGCAAGGACCAGAACGCCGCCACCGTGGCGCTGCTGCTGGCCCTCGCCGCGCTTACCGCGGAGGTCGCCGCCGATCGTCAGCAGGCCCGGCGGCTGCATCAGGCCGCGGCCGCCACGAAGACCAGCACCCTGCTGCGTGAGCATCCCACTGTGCTCGCACCCCCACCACCGGACCTCGCCGCCGGCATGCGCCATCTTCTCCAGCAACAGGCCCAGCAAACCCGCCCGGCGCCCACCTCTGCGCAGCCTGCGCCGACCAGCTACCCGGGAGCCACCCGGCTACCCACGGTTGAACCACCACGGAGAGGACCACGCAGATGACCGAGTCCGAAGTTCCCCAGCTGCATTTGTCGCGGGACCACATCATGGCCATGACCCAGCTGCTGAACATGCTCAGTCAGCGCCTGGCCGAGCAGCGTGAGCACCGCGGCCGCGCCGCCTACAGCAACGCCGAACACGCCGCCCGCATCGCTGACACCCAGGACAACCCGGTGGTGCGGCCGATGAGTGACACCGAGCGTCAGCAGTTCACCGTTGACGCTGGGAACCCGCAGGTGCCCCAGGACGGGCTCAGCGTGGCCACCGCCCCCGTCGGTGGGGAATGGGGTGTCCGCGCGGTCACCCCGGCCGGGGATGCCGCCACGGTGGTGTGTCCGAACATCACCGAAGCCGCCCGCTTGGCGGACTACCTGCGGGCGGAGAACAACCCCGCGATGGTTGATGAGCTCAATGAACTCAGCGAGCAGATCGGGCACCGTGTCGCCGCCGAGACCACCCCGGGCGCCGCGCAGCCGGCGGGGCAGCACACACCGCAGGACCCGGCCCAGGTGAACCTCACCAAGGGCGGCTCCCTCGCCGAGCGTGCCGAGAACCTGCCAGCCTCGCTGACCGCCACCCCGGAGTGGGAGCGGATCGAGGCGCAGTTCGCCGACCTCACCGCCCGGGGTGTTCACCCGGACGCCCTGGCGGCCGGGGTGCAGGCATTGGACTTCGACCGGGCTCGGCGCCCGGACGCGCTGGTGCGGTGGTCGCTGGAAAACACCGAACGGGCGTGGGCGGTCGAGCACCGCAGCACAAATAGCAGCAGCGGGGACAGCACCGCAGTCACCGCGGAGTGGGCCACACAGCTCGACCCCACCAGCGCCGTGGACCGGGCTGCCGCGGCCGAGGCGGTCGGCCGGTACGGACCCGACGTCGATGCCACCCTCGCAGGTGCCTACCCCGGACTGCTCACCGCCGCCCACGACAGGCGCACCATGGCGGCATGGGCTGACGGTGGTGCGCTGTCCCAGCAGCAACGCGAAACCGTCGAAGCGCTCACCGCTGAAAGCACCGCCCGCACCCTGCGCGGCGACGACGTGGTCGGTGGACTCGGTGGCGACCACGACATCGACCGCGAGGAAGCCGCGGTCACCCAGGACGGGGAAGCCGCCGAGCACCGCGGACGCGCGTCGGAGGCGAGCAGTGAGATGGAGCAGGCACGCGATGAGAAAGTCGGTGCCCAGTTCACCCCAACCCGCAGTGCCACTGCCGCCGCGTCCACAGCCCGGGGAAGCACCGTCCGGCCCAGTCCCAGCGCAGCGCCCTTCGCCCAGACCCGCGCCCGAGGGCGAGGACGCTAGGCGCTCACCCGGCCCCCGATGTCACGACCGCGTCGGGGGCTGTTCTGTGTCCGCAGGGTCAACGGTCGGGTAATCGTCGAGCAGGTCGTGTCCAAGGGGCCGGGCGGGTTGGTGGTGTCCGGGGCTGCACTGCCAGAACGGGCCGCCGGGGGCGGTCAGGGCGGTGATGTGCGGGTCGTAGTGGGTGAGGTACCAGGTGGACATGCTGGCCCCGGGCTTCACGACGTGCTCTTCCCAGGCACGCCGCAGCGCTTCGAGGCGGGAGACGGCTTCGTCGTGGTCATACCAGCGGGTGCACCAGCGCACCCCGACACCGGACTCGGAGCCGCTGCTCTTGCTGACCTTGCGTTCGGTGATCGTGGCGACGTGGATGTGCACCCACGTGTAGAGCGTCGCGAAGTCGAATCGGGCCGGGGCGGCGGAAGCGGACCCCTTCGTCCCCGGCTCCTGCGGTCCGGCTGAGAACCCAGCAGACGAGGCAGTGGCGACCGTCGCGGCGGGTAGGTCGCGGAACACGATCTCCATCTGGTCGACGGCCTTGGCCACCATCTCCAGATCACCGGCTTGGCGCTGCACGAGCAGGCGCAACGCCGCCAGTTCCCCAGCCTCCGACGACGCCGTCTGATCCGCGTCCTCGTCGGGCATCTCGGCGGGGTTGCTCACAGCGACGGGGCTTCCACCGGCCCGCTGTGCTGCAACGCTTGGGCGAGGGCGTTGCGGGGGCCGAGGTAGGCCACGGCGGCGGAGGTGACTTCGCCGGTCGCGGTCTGGTTGTAGTCGGTGATCTGATCGGCGTCGCGTTCGGCGTACCAGGGCTTCAACGTCAGGGTGACCGGGGAGGCGCCGGAGGAGAACAGCAGGGCCTTCGTCTTCGGTAGGGCGGCGACTTCCTCCGGGCGCATGATCGGTTCCCAGTGGGTGCTGGTGGACTGCGAGCTGCCGGTGTTCGAGGAGGAGTGCGAGCGTTTGTCGACTTCGTGCTGCCCGACGAGGTCGGACAGGGTTTTGCAGAACTCCATGTCCTTGAGCCCGGCGCCGGCGATCGCGACGGTGGCCGCCGACCACAGGGCGTCCATGCCGTCCTTGCCCCACACCCGCACCCCTTGTTTGTAGGACTGCAGGATCGTGGTCACCGAGATGCCTTGGGAGCCGAAGAAGGAGTACAGGTCCGGCAGTGCGTCGATGCGGCACACGTTCGCGGCCTCATCCAGCATGACCGTGATCGGGGGGTCGACCCGCCCGCCGCGGGCGGTCGCGGCGAGGCCGGCGACCTCGAAGACCCGGTCCACCAGCGCGGCCACCAGTACCCGGGACGTGCCCGAGCCTTCGCGGGAGAGCAGGTACAGGGTGGGGTGGCGCCCGCCGACCTCCGAGGCGACGAGGGTCCAGGGGTCGAACTCGGCGATGGGTTCGGTGGGAGGGTCCCGCCAGGTGGTCGGTGGGGTGATCCACCGGGCCACGGACTCCACGTTGAGGCAGGACACGGCGGCGGCGACGGTGGCGTAGATGCCGCCGCGGGTCTCCACCGGGCCTTCCAGGTCGGCTTCGTGGGCGTCGGCCAGCTCGCCGAACCCGTGATCGGCGAGCAGCCCGGTGGGTTCGGGGCTGCGGGTGGCGATCCAGGACGCCACGTCCCGCAAGGACCGCCCGGACACCGCGGCGGCGAGGATCAACCGTTGCAACGTTTGGGAGGCGGCCCGGTTGAAGAACGCCGAACTACCGCTGCTGGTGGCGCCCCCGCCGTCGACTTCCCGCATGAAATGCGAGGCGAGGCGTTCGGCGCTGTCGATGTCGGTGACCGCCGAGAGGGGGTTCCACCACCAGGTTTGCGGGACGAACGCGATGCGTTGGGGGTCCAGGACGTACACGGCACCCACTTCGTGGCGCAACGCGGCGGTGAGCATCCACAGGTCCGGTTTGTTGGAGGTGGCCACCACGGCGCCGGGGGCGGAGAGGATGCCGGGCACGGCGATCGCCGAGGTCTTGTTCGACCGTGGGCCCATGAACACCACGGCCACGTCCTCCCAGGACTTGTAGACCGGGGATCGCCCGACGGTGCCCAGCAGGGACCCGTACTCCCTCATCTGGGTTTTCCGGTCCGCCGAGGCGAGCGAGGGGCGCAGCGCTTTGCCGCGCTGCTTGGCGTCGCGACCGGTCATCACCGCCACCGACGCTGCCGAGCCCATCGCCGCCCGTCCGTCACGCCGACGGAACACACGCCGACCCACCACGACCATCACCACGAGCAGCACGACAATCAGCACGCCCAGGGTGATCAGCAGCCACGTCGGCCAACCCTGGGCGTGTAGGTCCACGGCCTTGCGGACCCCGAAGAACACCCCCAAGGCACCGACCAGGGCCAACGGCTTCCACATGTCGTGATCCATTACGGCACCTTCCTGGAGACGGGATCGGCGGGGCGGGGCAGTGCTGGTCCGGGAACCAGCCCGAGCCGACCCGGCGACTCGTCGTCGCGTCGGCTCATCGCGATGGCCGCTGCGGACACGCCGAGGGCGGCGGTGAGGCCGAGTCCTGCCGAGGTGGTGGCGGTCAGCTGCAACACCCACAGGGCGAGTGCTATCCCGAGAGCGCCGACAGCCGGGTAGACCGCGACGATCACCACCGCCGCCGATGCCGCGACGGGCACACCACGGCGGTGCCGGTGGACGATCAGTGCCGCGGCCGCCACGCTCACCAGCACCCCTACCGCGACGACCACCCAGCCTGTGGGTTGCACCCACGAGCCGAACACCCAGTAGGCCTCCCGGGGCATTGGTGGCGTGCACACGCACGGCAGGGGGTTTGGAGTACCCGCAGGGTGCACGTCGCCGCCCGCCATCACACGACGCCCGGACTGCCGGCGCGGGATCGGATCGGCCCGTGGTGGCGGCCGGCGGCGTCGGGGAAGTCATCGGCCACCAAAGCGGCCAGGTCGACGAACGCGTCCCGGGTGGTGGGGGACATGCGGTCGAGGTCGACTTCGGAGCCTTCGGCGAGGTGGGTGTCGAAGGGGATCACCGTCACCGCCCGCACCTCGCTCGCGAAGTGGGCCACCAGCTCATTCATGTTGATGCCACTGGAGCCGGGGCGCGCGGAGGAGATGACGACGACGGTGCGCTCCACCAGGTGGGCGTAGCCCTGGGCGGTGAGCCAGTTCAGGGTGGCGTCGGCGGACTGGGCCCCGTCCAGGGCGGGTGAGGACACCAGTACCAGGGCGTCGGCGGTGTCCAGCACCCCGCGCATCGCCGAGTGCGTCAGGCCGGTGCCGCAGTCGGTGAGGATGAGGTTGTAGAAGTTGTCCAGGATGGCGACCGCTTCGCGGTAGTCGGTCTCGGAGAACGCCTCAGCTTTGTGCGGGTCACGCTCGGAGG
>JAABUH010003790.1_pt1 | contig 12701 bp, 23 predicted proteins | sample 5559121 | NCBI WGS metagenome assembly JAABUH01 (sample SAMN10711871, study PRJNA513364) | rock metagenome | isolation source: Antarctica rocks | place: Antarctica: Victoria Land, Battleship Promontory nord | collected 2015-12-28 | reverse complement strand
GCGAGAGGTGTCCGGCCTGGGCCATGCGCGCACGCGCTCGCAGTCGCAGGGCGACTCGCCGTCGGCGTCCGGCGCGAGCAGCCCCGCGGCGTCGTTCCACGGCGGCCTGGACGCCGGGGGCGGCGGGCCCGGGTCGCCGCGCGGCGGCGCCGCGCTGCGCCGCAGCGGCAGCATGAACCTGCCGCTGCCGGAGGACAGCGGCGTGCCGGCGACGCACCCGGACATGTGCATCATGCGTTGCCGGCGCAACCACCTGGTGCAGGCGCGCGCCCGCGCCGGCGCGCCCGCCCGCCACAGGTGGCCGCTTTTCGGGCCTCTTCCCGCCCGGCTGCCCCGCCTTCCCGACGACAGCCACGGCGTGCGGCGCACCAAAGTGCAGCGCACAAAAGGGGGTGCGCACACAGCAGCCTGAGCAGGACGCATGGCATGGCGCGGCGCACCGCCCGGCCGGTGTCGGGCCGAGCGCGCGGCGCGGCGCGCGCAGGATGCGCTGAGCGAGATTGCGCGCCAGCGGCCGCGCGACCTGTTCAAGCCGCTGCGCGTGCACTTCATCGGCGAGGACGGCATCGACGCGGGCGGCGTCAAGAAGGAGTTCTTCCAGCTGCTGGTCACCGAGCTGCTGTGCCCTGACTACGGCATGCTCGTGTTCCAGCCGGTGCGCTGCCCCAACCCTAAACATAGCCTAGCCCTGATTCTCGGCTTTGCCGGGGTCTGCCTGCAAGGCGGCCGCGCGCCACAGCACCGCAAGCGCACCTCTCAGAAACTTTAAGTGATATGACCCAGAGCTGCTAGTCACTGTTGGAGCTGTGCTTTGAGGCTGAGCAAATTGGACATCTGCGTTGCTTGACATGGGACGCAGGGCTATGCTGCCATGGCGCAAGCGCCTGCCTCCATGAGCGTGCGATTGCTGCTGCCGGGTCGCACGCGATTTGCACGCGCGCAGGCCGGACGTCAGTGTATGAGTCTGAATAGGCCGAGGCCCCCATGTATGTAAGTATCAGGGGTCGCCCAGCTAGTGCGGCAGGGGGCGACAGGCGCGCAGGGTGGCTCACGGTGCGCGCGCCGCGCCGCAGGACTCGCGCACGTACTGGTTCAACGCGGGCAGCCTGGAGGCGGAGGACGCGTTCATGCTGGTCGGCCTGGTGCTGGGCCTGGCCATCTACAACGCGGTGCTGCTGGACTTCCCGCTGCCGCTCGCGCTGTACCGCAAGCTGCTGGGGCAGCCGGCCGGGCTGCGCGACCTGCAGGACATGGACCCCACGCTCGGCAAGTCGCTGCGGCAGCTGCTCGAGTACGAGGGTGCGCGCCTGCTGGCTGGGGTGGCTGGCGCGGCCCTGGGTGAAGCACCAGGCCGTGTCTGACCGCTCCCGCTCTGCAACGAGGTGCTCTGGCCGCTCGCTGGCCTGGAGCATGCGGGGCCACATTTGGACATCGCAGTGACAGCTGCTTCGGGCAGGAGCCTTCGCCGGTCCCTGTGTGGTGTCAGGACTCGATCCAATGCTGATGGTAAGCAAGGAGACCTGCGCTCAAAATTTTGAGAAATTTGGGGGAGGCGACTGCTGCGGCGCCTCCACCTGGCCAGGTACCAGGACGCTGTGGCCTCACGGACCTGCGCTCAGGCGACTGCGACTCACCGCGCATGGGCTTTTCATTACCCTAACCCTGCGGCTCATCCCACGCGCAGGCCCCGGCTCGGTGGCGGACACGTTCTGCTTGAGCTTCGAGGCGGGCGTGCCCGGCATCGGCGAGCCAATCAGCCTGGCGCTGCGCGGCGACGGCAGCGAGCCGGTCACCGAGGACAACCGGCGCGCGTACGTGGACGCCTACGTGGACTGCGTGCTCAACACGTCCATCCACAAGCAGGCGCGAGCTGGACGCCCGCTCGGAGGGGAGCGGGCGCGGCGCGCTTAGTGCACGGGGTGCGTGTCAGCAAGCCTGCCCGGTGCCTGCTTCTGTAGGCAGGGTGGTGCTTCCACAGGCAGGGTGGAGACCTGGCGCGCAGCTCAGCAGCGCGGGCAGACGCCCCATGGCGCCGCAGCACGGGCGGCACGGCTAGGATGCGGCGGAAGCTTGTTTTGGCATGCAGGGTTGGGCCAGGCGCTTGTGCAGCGAGGCCGGCCGAGGTGCTCCGTTTCATGTGTTTGCTTGGCACTCAGCCGCTCGGATATATCCTGCATGACTAAAAGGAATACGTAATTTACAGTGGTGCGCCTGGCGGGAGACACATAGTACAGTGAAGTCGTTCCCTGTGTGCTCAAGCAATGCTGCACTGCTGTGCATTGCATGCATGCCTCGGTCGGGTCCCGCCTCCCCTCTCGCTCCGCTCCCGGCCGGGCCATGCGAGCCGCGCTGCAGCACCGGCGGGTCGGCGGCGCCTGGCCGCCGAGGGCCATGCGCGCTGCATACGCGCTAAGACTATTCAAACGCCTGCGCAGTTCGAGGCGTTCGCGCGCGGCTTCATGATGCTGTGCGGCGGGCCGGCGATCCACCTGTTTAGCGCGACCGAGCTGGAGCGCCTGGTGTGCGGCACGCCGCTGCTGGACTTTGACGCGCTGCGGCGCAACGCGCGCTACGAGGGCGGCTACTCGGCCGGCCACCAGGCGCGCGCCGCGCTCGGCCGCTCTCCGGCGAGACGCTGCGTCCTCGTCGCGCTCCACGACTCGCACACAGTACCTTTTCAGCTGCCGGCTGCGCGATGCGTGGAGGGCGCGTGCACCCGCATGAGAGGCCGGTGGCCGCGAGCGGGCGGGCGGCTGAGCGGGCGGGCCGGGCGCGCGCGCGCAGGCGGTGCAGTGGCTGTGGTCGATCGTGCGCGAGCTGGGCAACGAGGAGCAGCGCCGCTTCCTGAAGTTCTTCACCGGCTCCGACCGCGCGCCCATTGGCGGCCTGGGCAACCTGCGCTGCGTCATCCAGCGCAACGGCGGCAACTCCACCAAGCTGCCCACCAGGTGGCGCCCTATGCCCTACACCCTGTACCCTGCCCCTGAGCGCAACGGCGGCGACTCCTCCAAACTGCCCCTAGGTGGCGTGCGCTGCATCCTGAACCGTCCGGCGCGATGCATGCGCGCGCATACCCCAGCGGCCCGTGCATGCTGCGGTAGCCCTGTGTGCGCCGCGCCGCCGCCTGCCGCGGAGCAAGACCGCGGAGCAGGACTGACGCGGCGGGCGGGGCGTGCGCGCGCGCAGCCACACCTGCTTCAACACGCTGCTCATCCCGCACTACGCGTCGCGCAAGATCATGGCCGCCCGCCTGCGCCTGGCCATCATGAACTCGGAGGGCTTTGGGTGCGCGGCCCGAATGACCTCAGGCCTAGCCCTGTTGAGAGGCTTTCAGCCAGTCTGGGGCCCCAAGGAGTTGTGCAAGCAGGCCCAACCACACTACAACAGACTGGTAGGATGTCGTGACTTCAACCAGACCCTCACCCCAGCAGCCTCATGCAAGCCTTCTGCGCAGGCACACAATCTGCACTGTATGAATCATGTATAATGCTCGATCTGTCAGCCTCGTTGCTTTTCCATCGTCATGTGCATGCTTGCACATCTTCAGCGGCAACATGGATGCACCAAGGCCCTGTAGGGCTTTCGAACGCCTTTGCCATCACCTGTAGCTGACCCGCATGCTTGGTGTCCGCAGGCTGGAGTGAAGACGCCTACCATATTCCTACTCTTGCACTGCTTGAAGGCATCCGGCAGCCCTACCAGTTTTGACATTAGCTGTGTGCTTGGGTCTTTTAGGGCGGGCTAGCATATTGCAGCTCTCCCTGTAGCGCAGCGCGGCTGAAACGCTCCTGACTTTGTGAAGGAAACGTGTATGAAATGGAACTGAAAAGTGCTGCAATGGCACATCAGCAAGCGCTTTGTCTGCTGTTCGCTCAGGCAGGACCCAAAGCCGGGCGTGCGCAGCCTGACGCTCCTGTTTTCTGTGAGTGTAGGATAGCTGCACTTGGTCGAACTTGTCAGCCGCCGCGCAGAACGCATACTGTAGAGTTGTACACCATGAAGTGGCTGCATGTGAGCGCATTCGTGCGCAGTAGAATCATGTAAATTTACAGTGTAATCATGGCAGCACCTTTTATTCGCCGTTCCTACAGGGTGGCAGCAATGGTGGGCTATTGTTCTTGCTAGTAGCTGCGGCGAGCACAAAGCACTCCTTTATGGTGCCAATCGGCCAGACATATTGTACACAGATGCCCAGGATAAAAACAGGCCCATCTATGGCATTGCCCAGAAAATTCTACGCAGCGTGGGCGCCATGTGTCACCTCCCGGCCTGTGCCTTAATCTTGTCAACCATTTCGCCGATGAGCTTGATGTAGCCCGCCACGTCAAACTTCCGCTTGCACCCTGCGCCCACAGAGGCTGTGCTTATGCCGGTCTGCAAGCACACACCATCACAGCGACCGAAGCATGGCAGGCGGCGGGGCCAGCGCGCGCACCGTTGAGATTCATGTACCGGATCTTGCCAAAGACGGGGCGCTCCGCCCAGCCCTGCCGGCAGGAGCACGCCTGGTCAGCAAAGGGCCTCCGCTTGGTGTCCGCGAGAGTGCGAAGCAGCCGTGCTTCAGGCTCAGCAGAGGACACCCTACCGTGCTGAGAAGAGAGAGGCAGTTTCCTGCACCCGCTATGCATAGTTGTCCAGATCATGGTCATAGCCGGACCCGCAGCTGACAGTGGCTTTGCGCATGATGCTAGGCGCTGCTGCAACCAATGAAGAGATGGTGTGGCTGATCGCCAGCCCGCCCGATGCGGCACGCCTGGTCGTGGATGCCGCCGATGGACCACATGCAGCCGACGTAGCCGTTGGGGTCCCGCCCGTCGATCTCCCACTTGTCGTTCAGGTAGATTGCAAAGTCCAGCGCCTGCTCCGGGCTCTCCGTCCACTCCAGGATCTGCGGCAGCATGCAGGCGCCGGTCGGCGTTGCTGCACGATGGCGCCACACATGCACTGCTGCAGTACGTTCAACCTAGAGAGGCGGACACCCCAAGGAGCTGCGCCGACCTGTACGCGCGCCAGTGCCTCAACAACTCACAAGCGCTTTCAGACACGCTTCTGAGCGCAGAGCAAGCTCCTGACATCGCAGAGCCTGCGCGCGTCAGCCTTGCACAGCGGCGGGCAGGATTGTCGCGGCTCCTGCAACACTGACAGTGCCGCAACCCCTACCCTACACCAAGCTGCAGGGCGCGGGCCAGCCCACCTTTTTGGCCCAGTACATGCGCATGAAGCCGTGCATCTTGCCGCGGTGGACCATCTCCAGCTGCGCCGCGTTCCACAGCTCGTCCGCTGTCTCGCCTTTCTCCAGCTCCTCCCTGCGCGGCCAGGGTCTCAGGGCTGCAGGAGCGTGCAAGGAGCCCGCCGCGCCAGGCGCCATGCCTTCCAGCGCAGGCCGCCCTCGCCTGTGGCCTTGCCGTGCATCGCTTTTTACGCCTGCACTGTGCCCTGCAAGTCTGTGCCTTCTGCTGCGCTAAGCACTGTCATTGCGCTAAGCACTAGCATGTCTGAGGTAGAATGTCAGGAGACATACAACATGCATTACGGGGCGAGCTGTGCATGAGATAGGAGCCCCATGAGCACCGGCATAGACAGAACTGCGTGCCCCCCCTTCCACTTCCGCTGACGCACTTTGAGGATCATGGTGATGGGGCAGCGCATGGCGCGCACAGCGTGTAGATGAACTCGCGCTTGTCATTGCGGTGCTTGTCCAGCGACTCGATGGCCCATGCGCTGCAGGCCCGCAGGTTGTCGTAGTTTGGCTCTGCGCCCAGCAGCAAAGTGCTTTGGCACGCCTTTGCTGATAACCAACGAGATGCAACTTTCACTGTGCAATGTCCGCCGAAGCGCCCGACCCAGGAAGTCGCTTAGCAGTCGCGAGGGCAACATACATGGCGTGCAGGTTGCTGGAGAGATGCTTGGTGCGCTGGGCGGGCAGCGGAGCGCACACCGTAGTGGCAGAAGTTGTCGCTGAGCTCCCGCCGCACTATCAGCTCCTCCAGGAAGCCCTCGACGCCCGCCTGCGCGCACCCATCAGCGCATGGAGAGCGGCCGCTGGGTCTCGACTCTCCTGTTCCTCCTGTCCCATGTTCCATGCCTGCGTAGTGGACAGTTCAGCGAGCAGAGCGCTCGAGAGCCTGCTGAGCCCACACCACTGCTGGACAGCTCACTGACTGCTCCTGAACAGCAAGAACGCCTCTCACGGCAGGCAGCGCACATCCCACTGCAGCCGGCGCATCGAGTCGCACAGCTAAAGCGTGCTGTGGTAAAGCGCTGCTGCACTGTCAATGAAGTCTGCTGACGCGAGCACTCCAACTCTGCGCATCCTTCCTCGCAAACCTCGCAAACATCATGACAGGGCGCGCGGCGCGCGCGCGCCTTGTACTTGGACCGCAGCTTTGCGGCCTCGAGCGCGGCGCGCTGCGGCGCGATCACGCCAAAGTGCAGGTAGGGGCTCAGGTGTGAGACGGCCTCCGCGTTGTTGGGGTCGTTGCGCTTGGCGCTGAAGATGGACATGCGCGCCTTGCTCAGGAAGCCCCTGGGCCCGCTGAGCGCCTGCGGCCCCGCGCGGCGCAGCGAGGCTGCAGACGGCGGGCCACAGCTAGGCTGGTGGCAACGAGAGGCCACGAGCAGCTGTCTGCACACAGGCAGCACCTTGTGTCCAAGTTTTCGACAGCGTCCGTCTTCTGCAGGAACTTGCATGTCTTTCTGTGGAGAGACATCAGCTGGCACGCACCTGTGCTGCCCCACTTGCCACTGGACACTGCATGCTTTGAAGTATAAAGCCCTTCTGCCTCTGCGCAGCACTCGGCGGAGCCCTCACGGGAGGGGCGCGCGCCTCTGCCGCAGCATCCTCGCCAGGCCGCGCCCAGTCCAGCTCGGGCACCTCTGCGCCCGCCGCCACCACCTCCGCGATCAGCGCGTCCCACTCGACCGCGGGCGGCTGCGGCGCCGACGACGGCCACGGCGCCTGTTTGGGCACGGCCGGGAACTCCTGCACAGCAATATCATGATGTCAGCACCGGTAGCGCGCATTGCGAACAGGGCTGACTTGGCATCACACGTGACAAGGAAACTCTTTGCAGTGACATGGCTCGGCAGTGTACAGGTGCAAAAAGCCATGGCACGTGTCTCACGAGTCAGGTGACCCGTGTTCCGAGCCATGCATGGCAGCTGAGCTTTCCCAGATCTCACAGGCACGCGCTCGGGAAATTTCGCAGGTGCGTATATGATCATCCAAGAAGATGAACATCTCATCAGCCCTAGTGCTCGCACATGCGCTTGAGCGATGTTGCTCTTGTGGTCCAGTGCGAGCGCCCTACTTCAGCACATGCACAGAATGGTGGTCAACCCATGACACAGTGACGGACGCGCTTCACTTGATTGTGGCGCCCGCCCCCAGGGCGCGCACCCGCAGGAACTCGGGCAGGTGCTTGTGGATCTTGGTGCGGATGGTGCGCGCGCCGTACTCGCGCTTCTGGCTGGCCTCCCAGACGGGCACCACGTTGTGCGCGTCCACCTCATGAAACGGCACATCCAGCGCCTCCGTCACCTGCACCAGGGCGCCAGACAAACTCTCAGGGATAGGGTGAGGGCTACCCTACCCTATCCTCTCAGGGAACCGCTGCACACAGGCCAGGCCACAAGCTGACGAGCGGCCTGCTGTCCTATTCTATAAATGTGGAGAGGCCGGCAGCGCGCCCAGCGCCGCACCCGCGTGCGCCACTGCCGGCCCAGGCGCAGCGAGGCGTAGTCGGTGACGAGCAGCGCGGCGCGCGCGTCGCGCACGAGCGCCGGCACCGTGGCGGTCGGGTCGCCGCGCAGCAGGAAGAACGGGATGTTGAGCGCCGCCGCGCGCGGCGCCAGCTCCTTCAGCCCGCGCAGCATGAAGCCGAACTGGCGCGCCCCCGCGTTCAGGTACTCCGGCACCTGGCCGGGGCACAGGCGTGCGACTCGCCCGGGCCAGGTCACGCGATCACACGCAGAGGGCTTGCGGCTGCTCCTTGGCCTGCACAGCCTGCTATTGGACGCAAGGAGTGTAAAAAAGGGCTGTGTGTTGGATACCATGCGGTCCATCAAGCAGGCCGCGCAGCGGGGCGGGGTGTCAGCCGCACCAGGTTGAAGCAGATGGCCACGGGCGCCCCGGACTTTGCCGCCTGCTCGCAGGCGTACAGCAAGGCCCAGTTGTCCTGTACGCGCTGATCCCTCGACATCCTGCGTATGCACGTGCGCTCATGCACGTGCATGTGCATCCTGCGCCAATGCTGCGCACCAACAAGTACGCATGTGTGACCAGCCAGTCTTGCTCTGTTCACAATCGCCGTCCACCACCGCCACAGAGAAAATCAAATGGCTCTACAGAAACAGACACTTGCACGCGTGCATGACGTGATGTGTGCAACACTTGCATGCAGCTCTGCACTCACCAGCAAGCATTGCGCTATGAACAGCTGGATTAGTTCAAGCGTGTGGCGATGACCAGGGCTGATACTCACCAGTAGATGACGGGCCCCTTGCCAATATCGCCGCCCTTGAGCTCGCGCACGCGCTTCGGATTCACGGTCAGTGGCAGGCTGGTTCCTTTGCCAGAGCCGCTGGGGCCAGCGCCTTTGCTCTCAGCGGGCTCCGCCGCTGGCTCCGCAGCCGGCTCCGCCGCTGGCTCACCGACAGCCTTTCGCTTGCCCATGGCCCTGCAAGGTGCGGTTGCCCGCCGGACCTGCAGCAAGCCTGTGGCTGACCTGGATGGTGCTACGCAGCTGCGCACATGCGGGCTGTGCTGCCAGAAGCTGGCAAAGGGGGCGCTCTGTTCGCGTGTGCAGCGACGAGAAAAAGAGAGCGCTCGGCAGAGCGCTGACGCAGCCAGCGTCCTCTACGCAATGTAAGAGCGGCGCGCAGGCAGCTCTGAGCGCACTTCCCTGCTGAGACTCAGCGAGATCAGTGTGCTTTGCAGCGAAGTGGATGAACAGCCCACGACAGCTAGAGCAAGTTCCCGCTTGCTTCTGCAGGCCAGTTTTTCCTACTCAAATGTTAATGCCGCAGATGCATTGCAAGGTGTGAGTGGCTGCCTTGAGCCATTTTTTTATTCATTCAGCATTGCTCGTGCCTCCTGTCACGCCGTGCTCAGACGCGCAGCGTACCAGCGATGCTTCGCACCCGAAACGTGCTGCGGCGCGTCTGCATCCCTGCCCAGCTCCAGAGCCTGTTTGGTGATGACCTGTGTGCAGCGTGGGACACCAGCTGGGCACTGCATCACAAGGCTGCGGCAGCGGCACTGCATCATGGCGCCGCCTGCTCGTCGACCGCATCGCAACGGAGCTCGTGCAGCGCGCACGGCTACAGCGCCGAGGCCTGGAGGAGCAGCAGGGTCAGCAGCGCAGCATCCTTCCCGTACGGACGCGCCGCGGAGATGCGGGCGAGCCAGGCAGCGCGCGGGCCTGAGCGGGGCGCCGACGAGGCGGGCACTCGAGCTGAGGACGAGGAGGATGAAGATGTGGATGCACGCACTGAGAACACGCGGCGGCGTATCCTGGAGGCGGCGCTGCGGCATGTGGTGCGCGACAGCACTTTGCGGCGCGCCTGCTTGGGAGGCGCCAAGCGACCAGGACCAAGTGCAGGCACCTCTGGACTTGGAGCCTGTGGGGCACCTGCTGATATGTTGCACAAAGTAGACCGACGCAGACCGGCAGGGGCCGGGCAGCAGCCGCGCAGTGCAGCAGGGAGCAGGAAGCACCAGTCACGCTGCCTTGCCGGCCACGCCCAGCGCATCCGCACTGGAGCAGTGCCCCCGACGCTGGCGGCCTGCACGCGCGCAGAGCGAGCGCGGCTGGAGCGTGGCCGCGCTGCAGGCGGGCGCGCGCGAGCTGGGCCTCTCGGCCGCGGCGGCCGCGCTGGTGCCCGGTGGCGAGGCGGGCCTGGTGCAGTTCTTTGTGGAGCAGTGCAACTCGCGCCTGGCCGGCGAGCTGGCGGCGCGGCGCGCCGAGCTGGCCGCGATGCGCGTGCCCGACCGCATCCGCACCGCCGTGCGCAGGCGCCTGGAGATGCTCGTGCCGGTCATAGGTGCGCGGAATATGTATGAGTGCTTTGGGATGTATGGCACGCTTGCACGGTGTTTAAGCGGCATGGATCTCTCGGTGTGACGCTAGTTCGAGCGGGCTGATTAAAAAGATTTGCTGCCACTCGGCTGCAAATATGTTGCTTCCACGGCACATGCGGGTGGCTGGCCAACCCTGTGACTGCATGCGGCCGAAGGCCTGCGGCGCGTCGCGCGGACAGTGCTGTGTGTGCGCAGACACTTGGCCGCAGGCGCTGGCGATCCAGGCGCGGCCAGCGAACATGCCGGCCGCCGCGCGCGCGCTGGCAGGCCTGGCCGACGACGTTTGGCACGCCGCCGGCGACACGTCTGCGGACTATAACTGGTGTGCTTCGCGCCTTCAGCTGTGAGGGCTGGACTGCCCAGACTCTGGAATTTGGATGGTTGGCCTCTGGAGGGTTGGACTTTTGCTCTGGAGTGGCCTGCATTCAGTCATGGTTGGCTCGTAAAGAGCTTGTGTTGCCCTGCACTTACAACACTCTCAACACAGGAACGCAGAGCAGGACTGACAAGGCAAAGTCACGCACAGACAAAATGCGATTGCATGCTGCCATGCACGACCGCGTAGGTCACCACGCGAGCGCTCCTCGGCTCACGCACAGTTTCAGGATTGCGATGGCCACCGATTTGCCTAGCTGGAAATACCCCAGTCGCACAGACTGGCGCACTCTGTATGAACGACCTGGGTGCATTCATGCCTTATTGGGCAGAGCCGGCCGCGGCGGCGCGTGCAGGTATACCAAGCGCGCTCTGCTGGCGGGCGTGATCGGCGCGACCGAGCTGTTCATGATCACCGACTACTCGCCCGGCTACGCCGACACCTGGGCCGCGCTGGACCGGCGCCTGGCTGACGTCAGCCAGCTTGGCAAGGCTGCCGCGCAGGCGCGCCGCGCTACGGGGTGTGACGTGTGTACAATTTCTTGTGGTGCTCCAAGCTCCTTGACCTGGCACCATGTCAAAAAGTACGTGGAGATGGGCGCGTGTGCATTTGGTTGTGACACGGGCATGCCGCTCCATAGGGCTGCGTTGTACCAAGCTACATGCACTGCCTGCAGTTGCTTCATCGCTGACCTTACCCCTGGCCCGTGCGCCAGGCAAGAGGCGTCGCGGGCAGGCTGGCTGCAGGCCTGGAGTCACTGGTGAACGCCATGGTAGAGCGGTTGCAGCGGCCGCCGGGCCCAGGGACGGACAAGTTGTAGCGTCAACAGTTGATAGGGTAGGGCTGGGGACAGATGATTTTGTGGTGTGAGCACCTTGTGAGCTTGCTTGCGCTTAGTGCTTGCTTTTCGCAGAGGGCCTTGGCGAGTGGGTTTTGAGCTGACCTTGCAATCTGACAACTTGTCTGTGTGCATCTGCGTTCATTGATATCATCGTCAGGTGAAACGCATGCCTAAAGCGTGTTAAGGTTGAGTTGCGAGCTTAGTTTGCTGGGCGGCCCTGAAATAGTGAGTAGTCTAGGCGGGTGCTCTGTGAGTTGATGCTCCTTGCTGTGGTGGAGCTGAAGCTACAGACACACATCGGCCTTGCAGGCAGTGCAGCACCCTCTTCATGTCCATCAACTAGATGCCATTCTTGCGGTGACGGGCGGTCAGTCAATGACGGGCTCACCTCGCACCTATTCTACTCTATGCATGGCAAAGATGCCAAGCGAGCGCATCCACATGCAGGGGGGGTGCACAGAGCACGGGTGCCTTACCAGTGCACCAGTAGCCAGCAACGCTTTCCCAGCACACCGACAGTGGTACACCAGACCTCTGGCACCGGGCAGCGCGGGTGTGCCAAAGCAGCCTAGTGAATGCAAAAACACGTAAGCAAACCCGCAAATCTGCATGGGGTGAAAAGGGTGAGCGCTGCCAGAAACCCGTTTCCAGTCTGCCTGCACCTGGCCTGCACAAATCAGCACCCCGGTCACACGCGGACTGGCATGCACGCGGCCTCGCAAGCGCCCGCGCCGTGCAGCTGCACCTATAGCCGGCCGCTGCCGATCGGCTTGCGCGACTCGTCGCCCGCGGCCCACAGCGCGTAGTCGCCGGCCAGCTGGCGCAGGAAGCGGGGCACCATGGAGTCCAGCACGCGCTGCAGGACCGCGCTGCCGGTGCGCTCGACCGTGCCCAGCGGCACCATGCGCATCCAGCCCGGCACCTCGAGCGCGACCTGCGCGCGAGCACGAAAAGGGTAAGGTTAGGGTGTATGGTCATCCAGAACAAGAAACAGCAGCGGTGCGAGGCGTGCATGTGCGCAGCCTGCATGACGTCACGGCGGGCTCGAGCGTGCGCCCAGGGCAGAGGAGGCCTTCAGCGCCGCCTGGGCTCGAGCTTCGCTGCTGACAGAGGTGTGGCTGCACAGCGGGACATGTTGCAGCTGAGTCGCCTGTGGCCGCCTACACAACTATTGATGAAGACCGCCCGCGCCTGAATCTCCGTATCGCTGCGCAGCTGCCTCCGCGGCGCGGCTGCGGGCGCCGCCGCATCGCCCCAGCGCACCACGTTGGTCATCGTGGCAGAGAAGCGGTCGTTGGCGGCCTCCACGGCCGGCGAGCCTTGCAACTGCAAGCGCGTGGCACCAGCTGAGTGGGCGTTATCTTCTAAAATCACATGTCATGCAGCACAGAAGTGACATGCAA
>JAABUH010003788.1_pt1 | contig 12706 bp, 12 predicted proteins | sample 5559121 | NCBI WGS metagenome assembly JAABUH01 (sample SAMN10711871, study PRJNA513364) | rock metagenome | isolation source: Antarctica rocks | place: Antarctica: Victoria Land, Battleship Promontory nord | collected 2015-12-28 | reverse complement strand
GAGTAAAGTTTGCGAATGTGATGAATGTCATCGAAGTCATGAACGTCTATCACGCTTGAAATCTCGATCGTTCGAATAAGAATTCATGAATCGCTTACGTGCAAGAAAGCAGCGACTCTGAATATGAATCAGAGAATTAAAAGTCTCGCAGAAGCTTCGACTTCAAAAAGAAGAATTTATTGTCACGATTTTAGCATGTGTTACTTGAAAGATGTTGAGAAAAGAGATGTTAAATCACTTAGATGATGTTGAACAATATTATAGATGATGATAGACGTGAGATTATCAGTGATGTTATGAAGACTTTTCGATACGAATGATACTCAGCGTTCATGAGGTATAAGAACCTCTGAATGATCTCTTTCTTTTCTTTCTTCTTCGTGCAACGTCTTGTATCTAAAATCTAGTTATTAGAATTTCATTCTGATTTCATTCAGCTCTCAGTTCGTGACATTGTCTGCTTGAGCTCAATCAAAGACATCAAGAAAATTCTGATATTTCGATGATAACTTGACTTTAATATCTTTCAGATTTTGAGTCATTTCATTGACTGAGACGACGCTTATGATATCTAGTTTGCATTGAGTATTGTAAACAATTTCTCTATTGATGTCTTCAATAAACATAGTAAAAATCTCTGTTTAATTCTTCTTTTTTCGTTTTACTAGTGCTTAAAAAGAAGCGTTGTCTATGTTTTGAATCAAGCATGACTCTTTTCGAATGATTGAAACTGAGTGCTTGAGAATCTTTGAAGCATTGCTATAAGCTGCTAAAGAGATGAAAGTTGACTGCAATTAACTTGAGTGCTTTGTATTTAATGAGATCAAAAAAATTGAAATAGAAATATTTAATTAATTGAAAAATACGATAGTCTCATGTCTCATGTTCAATAATATTTCATTTTTGTTCATTCAAAGTTTGCTCAATATAGCTTCATAATGCTTGATATCAGCTATCAGCATTGACACAGTTAATTTCTTATGACTTTTGATTGTAAGATTGAGTAGAATCTTATGAGTAATAATCTTTCTAGCTAGCGTTTCATCATAGTCTCATATTAACTTCTCTTTGACTAGTAATATAGATTGAATTTCAAGTTTCTTGCATACTTTATCAACTAGTCTGATATGTATCAGCGTGTCAATGATAAAATCACTATCTATCAAGAATTGAAGGCTGAAAGATTCGTTCTGAGAGATGAGAAATGCATTGATCAGAAAAGACTTTTCAAAGTAGTTTTCTTTCAATAGAACTTCGATTTGACTGCACAAAGATATGATCTCTATTTCTTTAATAACTCTGAAAGAGATAACTAGTTTTTTGAGTCAGAATCTGACTCAGAGTTTGATGTAAATCAATCAGACTCATCATTCTTTAATGCATTGATTCTTAAAGTTCAATCAGAGCACTCTTTAGAAGAATGATCTGACTTATGATAAATGAAACAACTTTCAGTTTGTATATCTATCTTTTTGACGTTAGTTAAAGTCACGTCACGCGATTTTAACGAGTCAACTGATACAATAACTTCGATCTTTCTATAGAGATTCAATGAATCTCATTTCTCAGCAAAGATAACTTACTTTCTAATCTTGATCATGAATTTCTTTTCTTTGATGTCATTCATGACTCGATGCTCATTGTTCAAATGAATCAGATAACTACGAATTTCATTGAAAGATTTTGACTGAATCAACTGACTACTTTAAGCTGCATAAAGACAATAAACTATCTTGTCTTGTAAATCAATGATTAATTGTTTTTCATGATATTCTAGATAAAAGAACAGATGTTGAAACATTGAATAGAAGTTACTGAATTTACTCTTTTCTTGAATGAGATTAGCGTATTTTCTTCAAAAGTTTGTCTCTTTGTTGAGATCATCATATAGCTGAGCAAGTTCATCTAGTAGATCATTGATCATTGAATAAAGATTTAATAAATCTTGCTGATGTCTGACTAAAGTGATTTTGACTGCATCTTCGCTGATTCAAGAATGAATGTAGACTAGTATAGCTTTGTCGTTGTTGAAATGATCAACGTTGATTTCTAGCTTGTCACGAATCTTTCTCTGTCAATTATTTCAGATAGATTCTTTTTCATCAGTAAACAGAGATGAATTCGAAAGCTTCTGATATCGCTTGCTGAATGTGAAAAGAGTAGAAGTCAATGAAGTGACATCTTTAGTCACTCGCAGTTAATGTTGTGCTTCAGTCAATTTGTTCTGAAGCGTTTGATTCAATTGATTCAATCATTTCTTTGCTTAATCAATTTTCTCAAAATAAGTCTTTCATATTTGTTTACTTGATATCTTGTCAAATAGCTCACAAACTTTCACATTAAGATCTCATTGAGTTTGAAGACTGTTTAAATCTTTTAGAAACACTTCTGAGTCTTGTTTGACTCAGTGTTGTAACTGCTTTACATTTTTTATATCTCAAAAGATAAAAGCTTTCAGAGATTCATTGAGATTCTGAGAGTGAGACAAAGATTGATGATGTTTTCATACGAAGTCGATTCTAAGATATTTCAATATGCAAGATGATAACTCAGAATAAATAATTGAATCTGCAGTGACAGAAGAATAGAAACTTTGATAACTTTCAGAGAAATCTTTCACAGATGATTGAGTCATAGCGAAGAATTGATGATCGAGCGAAGAATAATGCTCAATAATATGTGTTACGAGCGTATCAAGACTGACAAGACTGAAGCTTTAATCATTATACAATCAACGCTAGCGAGTTGATTACATATTGATTAGAGCTAGTCAAAGTCTCTAGTTGAGTCTCTATTCAAGTCTCTTTGTTTCTTCAACACTTCTTTTGTTTATCAACATTATCTTTCTTTCTACATCACATCTTTACTGCGTCACAACACGTTCTCTTTAAGACTAACGCAGTCTTTAAATATTACTTATATAAAAGCTTTTGTACTCATTTTTTTCTGTATTCTTAATATTCAGTTATACATATTTCTAAAGATTAAGCACTATCAATTCTGACTTTCACTGATTGACTCATCTAGACATGATTCTGACATTATATTAAGAATTCGTTAATCACATGATACTGATCTCATTATTCATTCAACATACTCGTTCAGATAGAACGAGTTTAAAGAAATTTGTTTATCTGATGATCAATGACAATCAAAAGATAGAACAACACTAGAAAGTTGAATAGAATCAATGACGAGACTATTTGAATTGCTAAACTACTTATCACTCATTAAGTACGCAAAGTTCACTCGATTACGAGAATCACGATCAAGAATCTTCGTGAATTGCTTAAGAATCAAATCGATTGATAGATTCAATGATAAAGAATCTTCGTTGTTTGTTAGAGAATCAATTAAATCAACAAACAAACTTCTTCTTCTTTGTTGAAGATTGAATCTCATCTCATACGTCTTTCTTCTTAAAATTGTCGAGCATCGTCATTCGCTTGACCTCTTTCTTCAAACAAATCTCATCATGTCAAAACGTTCATTTATTGAAGAGCGTTTCAAAGAATTTCGAAGTCGTTTCTCTCAAATCTCTGAGACTGATTCATCAAAGTCATCAAGTGCTACATCATTCATCATTGAAGATGCTGAGTTATTCGCTGAAACAATAATATCTTTCGCTTTCTATGAAATCTGAAAGGCTTGAAGCGAAGTTCTTGACAAAGAAACAGATCGACTTTATTAGTTGAGTAGACAGCAAGAGAACGAAATCAAAGAATTGAAAGCTAGACTTCAAGCTAAAGAAATCACTTCTTCTGATTTCATCTACTCTGAGCGTTCTAGATCTCAAAAAATACCTGATTCTTCGTTGTTTACTGATGAAAAGAATTCTACTTGAAACATCTGATACGACAAAATTCAGAATAAACTAGAAATCAACGTTGATCTGTTTTCAAACGAACGAGTCAAATTTAGCTATATACATTCTAGATTATTCGATGACGCAGCTGAGATCACTCAAGCTAGATGTGAACATGACTATGTCAATCTTTATAAGATCATCGATGATTTTTTGAAAGAACTAGCTCAGTTGTTTAATGACTCAAATAAGAAAGTCAACTTTCGTAGAAAAAATATCACAACTTGATTCAAGAATTCAAGAAATTCAATGAATTCTATACTCAGTTTCAACGTTTATCTTTCTATTTAGACTATCACGAGAAGTAACTGATCATTGATCTGAAAGATAAAATACATTCTCATCTTCAATTCATTTGAGTAGATCAATTAGTTCAATATGATTCTCTAAAGAATATTCGTTTCTATCTGATTCATTTGAATAATGATCAGCAAGTCATTCGAGAGATAAAGAACAAGATCAAACAAGTTGATGACGTTGCAAAAACTATCTTTCATAAAGTGACTATTATCACTTAGCAGTCATTTAATCATTTGAAGTCTGATCATCTAAAGTCGTGTGACGCGATTTTAACTAACGTCAAAGAAACAAATTTTCTAGTCGAAATCTGTTTCATATGTCATAAATCAGGTCATAGCTTTAAAGAATGTCAGAATCGATCTACTAGAATCAATGCAGTGAACAATGAATATGATTATTTCAATTTCGATTTCAATTCGAATTTCGATTCAAAAAACTAGTCATCTCTTCAAAAGTTATTAAAGAAATAAAGATTATATCTTTGTGCAAACTAGACGAAATTCTATCGAAAGAGAATTACTTTGAAAAGTTGTTTCTAATTGATGCTCATCTCATTTCTCAGAATCAATCTTTCAGTCTTCGTTCTTTAATAGACAGTAATTCAATCATCTACATGATCATACATGCTAATTTAATCAATAAAGTATACGAGAAACTGGAAATTCAATCTATATCACTGACAAAAGAGAAGCTAATAAGAGATTATGATGAGAAGATATTTAAGAAGATTATCACTCATAAAATTCTACTCAATCTCATAATTGAAAGTCATAAGAAATTGACTGTATCAATGTTGATAACTGATATTGATCATCATGAAGTCATATTGAGTAAGCTCTGAATGAACAAAAATAAAATATTATCAAATATGCAAAATGACGTCATTGTTTTTTCAAATCAATTAAATACTTTTATTTCGGTTTTTTTGATCTTGCTTAATTCAAAGCACTTAAGTTGATCGCGATCAACTTCATTCTTTTCAATCACTCAAACTAAGACTTCTATGATGCTCAAACGACTCGTTTCAATCACTGCTCAGAAAGAGTCATTCTCAATTTGAAACATAAACGCAGCTTTGTTCAAAACACTGTTGAATTGTTCAAAGAAGAATCAGACTGAAGTCTTTGCTCTAATCATGATCAATATTGATAAAGAAATTATGTACAATACTCAATGCAATTTGAACGCTCTAAACGTCTCTTCAATTAATGAAACGACTCAGAATTTGAAAGATATTAAAGTCAAGCTGCTCTTGAAATATCATGAGTTTCTAGATGTTTTTGATCGAGCTCAATCAAATAAACTACTTTCTCATCGCTTTTACGATCATAAAATCATGCTCACTAGTGATTCAACGTCTTCTCACTGTTGAGCATATCAAATGTTCTTTGTCAAACTTCTGAAAGTAAAGAAGTATCTGAATGAGAATCTGTCAAAGAAATTTATTACTCTCAGTCAGACTCTCTATTCTTTCCTTGTTCTATTCGCTCTCAAAGCAAATGAAGATCTTTGATTCTGCGTGAACTATCAAAAGCTAAATGTCATTTTCAAAAGAAATAGATATTCTTTATCATTGATAGACGAGATCATTAATAAAATAGTGAGTTGCAAGCATCTGACTAGATTGAACATCATATCAGCATTAAACAAACTTTGAATGCATCTTAATAACGAAGATTACATCACTTTTATCACTGCTTTAGAAGCATATAAATACAAGATGCTATCATTTGAACTGACTAATGAATTGATCTCTTTTCAGCAATACATGAATGATGTTTTATGAGACTTTCTGAACGACTTTTGCCAAGTTTATCTAGATGACATTCTCATTTATAGCAAAACTAGAAAGAAACATAAAAATTACGTCAGACTAGTATTGAGAAGACTACAAAAGATCGATCTTCAGATGAATATTTGAAAGTGCAAATTCAATGTAGAAAAGACTGTATTTCTAGAAGTCATCGTATCAAAACTGAGTCTTCGTATGAATTCTAGTAAAGTGACAGTTATAGTCAGCTGAACTACTTTAATCAATCTAAAAGAAATTCAGAAATTCGTAAAATTTGTTAACTTTTACCATTGTTTCATCAGAAACTTCTCGAAGCTAGTTAAATCATTCACTCAGCTGACTAGAAAAGACACGTCTCTTGTTTGAAACAAAGTCTGTGTTCAAGTCTTTGACAATCTAAAGAAACAAGTCAGCTTAATCTCAATACTTCGTCATTTCAATCTTAAATGACAAGCTATTCTGAAGATTGATGCTTCAAACTATGTAAAAGATGAAATACTATCTCAGTATGATGATGAGAGTGTTCTTCATTCAATGATCTTCTACAGCAAAAGCATAATTCTCGCTGAAATTAATTATCACATTTATGACAAGAAATTACTAGTCATTATTCGATGTTTTGAACACTGACGACTCGAGCTGAAATGCATTGAACTACTCATTCAGATGTTCATTGATCATCAGACTTTGAAGATCTTTATGAAAAACAAACAGTTGAGTCAATAACAAGTTAACTATCTAAACATTCTATCAAAGTTCAACTTTCAGATCATCTTTAAATCAGGCAAAATTAACATTAAAGTCAATGCTTTAATCAGAATTTCTTTAATGAACATCTCTGAATCAACTCAGCATCTTGAAGATTGTTTTCAGACTATTCTTATCTCAGATAGAGTTGATGTTCTATCTATTGAATCGAAAGCAAATCTCTATCAGCAAGTATGTATAATCAATCAAATGAATGAGCTCTGCAGTGAATATAGACAAGCTATGAACGAAAACAAGCTCAAATTTCATGTCATTAAATTGAAGAACTGCAAAATTATTGACGACGTTCTTTTTAAAAAAGATCTACTATGAGTCTCTGAGAACATGTACATGAAATTACTACAAGAAGTGCATAATCAGTCATCAATCTTTCACTCAGACAATAAAAGAACTATTGATCTAGTTCAGCGTTTCTACTATTGATCAGATCATTGAGCTATTATTTGACAGTACATTTGAAACTGTCATGCTTATCAGTGAAGTAAGACATCTAGAGACAGCATTAATAAACTTCATCATTCTCGTTTGATTTCACAGAAACGTTGAAAGAATATAACTATGAACTTCATTACTGAGCTATTTCTGTCGAAAAGCTATAACGTCATTTGCATGATAATATGTTATCTCATCAAAGAACATCACTATGTTCTCTGTCATTGAGAAGATGATGAAATCTCAGTCGAAGAAACGGTTTAAATTATGCTATGAAACGTCTATTGACTGCATGATATATTCAGTTCTATCGTTTCAGATCGAGACTTTCAATTTATATTCATCATGTGAAAGAGTCTCTGCAAACGACTAAGAATCACAGCTAGTTTATTCACAGCTTATCATTCTAAGACTAATAATCAATCAGAATGAGTTAATCAAGACGTTGAACGCGAACTTAGAATCTACTGTAATTACATGCAGAACGACTGAGCTAAATAAATACTCATGATAAAATTCAGCGACAATTTCAATATCTTCTCAATCACTTCAATGATTTCTTTCTACTTTAATAAAGAATTTCACTCTTGAATAAGTTTTGATTCAGATACGACTGACTATGAAACAACTTGTGAATGACTTGAAGCTAGAAAAGCAAATGATATTGTCATTCAAATAAAAGAGTTACTGAGCTTCAATTATCAACAATTGAAAAAGACGAAGCTGATTATCGAAGTTCAGATCAATAAACATAAACGAGACATCATCTATGAAGTAGATGACTGAATTTGATTATCTTTCAGAAATCTCAAGACAACGAGATTCTGCAAAGATTTGAAAGACAAACAGCTAAATCTCTATCAAATCACTGTCAAAGTTGAAATCTTCTATCGTCTTCATTTATCAGTCAGCATGAAGCATCTGCATTCGATGTTCAGCTCAAAGTTACTGAGATCATATTCAAGAAACTCTCTATCAGAACAGCATTCAGAATCACTCAGATCAATCATTATTGAAGATGATGAACATTGAGAGATAAATGATATATTGAACTTCAGACGCTATCAAGATCGAATACAATACAAAGTCAAATGAACAGATCTAAATAGAAACGACGAATAATACTATGTCAATAAAGAGAAATTCGATGACTCAGAGAAAGTTTTGAACGAATTTCATAAGCTATATTCAAACAAGTCGCGCTAGTATCGAAATAATTATCAACAAAAAGACGAGCGAACGAGCTACATTCATGCGAACATGAATTTTCAAAGAGAGAGATAATGTTACGAGCGTATCAAGACTGACAAGACTGAAGCTTTAATCATTATACAATCAACGCTAGTAAGTTGATTGCATATTGATTAGAACTAGTCAACGTCTCTAGTCAAGTCTTTATTCAAGTCTCTTTGTTTTCTCAACACTTTTTTTTGTTTATCAACATCATCTTTCTTTCTACGTCACATCTTTACTGCCTCACAACACGTTCTCTTTGAAACTAGCGCAGTCTTTAAATATTACTTATATAAAAGCTTTTGTACTCATCTTCTTCTGTATTCTTAATATTCAGTTATATATATCTTTAAAGATTAAGCACTATCAACCCTGACTTTTACTGATTGACTCATTTAGACATGATTCTGACAATATGTAGTGAGATCATAGTTCAAGTTGTTTAGTCTTCAAAGAAGAGTGTTGCTGATTTGAGAGAGTTTTTTGATGATTCTCAAGCAATCAAGACCTCAATTTCTTGATTCTATTAATTGATTTGAACGAGCGTGTACTGAATGAGCTGTAGATTTTCTAGCAATGCAAGATTTTAATTTCTTGATTCTATTAATTTCTTGATGTTGTTCTGTCTTTTGATGTCATTGATCATCAGATACATAAATTTCTTTATACTCATTTCATTATCAGTTGAGTGAATTTGAAAAAATAATGAGATCAGTATCATGTGATTAACGAATTCTTAAAGTAATGTTGAGATCATGTCTAGAAACTAATCAGAGTGCGTGCGTGACTAGAATGTTTGATCTATAGAGATAGTTATAACTAAGACTTTAAAAATACAGAAGAAAGAAGATACAAAAGAAAGAAGAACACACTTTCTATAGTAGTTATTCAGATTTGACGCTAGTCTCAAAGAGAACGTGTTGAAACATAAGAAAAATGTTGATTCAAAAGATGTTTATGACACAAAGAAATGTGTTTGTCATAGACATCTGTTAACTACTTATAACACAAAGAAGTGTGTTTGTCTAAAAGACAATAGGAGCTGATTAGAAGATGCTAGAAAATGAAAAAAATGTTAAGTCATTTCTGAATCAAACCTAAGTCAGATTTAAATCAGCTTTCAACTAGTTCTAATCAATATGCAATCAACTCACTAACGTTGATTGTATAATAATTAGAGTTAAATCTTTGATCTTATTCAATTCTGACACATTCATAACAACATGCATCAAGCGTATTAAAGATAATGCATACTGATAATGCAATATGACTTGTTTATTGCTGACAAGTTGATTTTTAGCACGTTTATCACTTATCAGCACGTAAGAAATCGATGAATTCAACATTAAGAAATTTCATCGAGTGTTTAATTACGTAATTAGTTAATAAATTAAATGATTTATCATTTGAATCAATCTTTCTTTTTATAAGATCACTTTGACGTGATTAGCTGCGAGCGCATGTTTAATAGCTTAAATGACATCATTTATCACATTGACATGAATTATCAAAATAACACTGTTGACACTGATTATTCTGATTTTATATGTAGATTAATCACGTTGAGTCGAGTCATCGAGATCGAGTCGAGTTCTCAGCTCATCAAGACTTGATTCAAGTTAGAATTCTTGACTTAAGTATTCAAATTGAGTCAGAAGATTCAACTTAAGTATTCAAGTCAAGTCAGAAGATTGAGATCAAGTATTGATTCAAACTTTTCAACTTGACACGTCAAGACATGAAGCAAAGTACTACTAATATTTATTTGAATGTCTGATAATGCAACAGAATAATGCAATTGATAAAAGAAAATTCATGCTTGTTCATTTACTACTGCTAATCTAAAATAACTATTATCTCAGACTTCTTCTTCTTCTTCTTCTTCTTCTCATTCTTCTTCTTCTCATCGTACTCATTCTTGTTCTCAATCATATCTGCATCATCATTTCTCTTGCTAAATTTCATCTTCTTGTCATCATCATCAATCTCAATGATATCATCAGACTGATCATCTGTTGAATCTAGTGACTTAACTATCTTTTTATCAATCGTATTTTTTTCACTCAAGAATGCGCTCATGAATTTGTCAAATTCTTGTATGACATCTGAATCATTCATCATCTTAAAGTCATTTAGTTCTTCATGATGTAAAATTTGTTGCTGAATTAGTTTGATGATAGATATCATGTATTTCGAAATATTCATCTCAAGTTCATCTTGTAATGCAATAGTTTAATTCATACATTAGTCTTGTCTTTCACATCAAACACGATACATACATTGACAGTAGAAGTAGTATTGAACGTTGTCTTCATGACTATCGCTTCAAGATTCGCTCACTTTGCAGTCTTCTTCTTTCTCATCTTCTTTATCAAATTCGTCTCAAAGCATTGAGCTATTATATCATCAGCTTTTGAAACACATATGCATTACTTAAATGCATTATCATGTAGTCTCTTTCTCACTCAATCATCTGTAATCATATCTTGCATATTACTCTTCATGTTCATCTGCTTCTCTTTCAAGACTTTCTGATATACACTGATAACTTTCAGCTTTGTCAATTGCTTGTGAAAAGTAATTTGATCAACATTCTGCTTGATATAAAGAATTTTTTGATCTTCATCTCATCAACGACTTGATTTCTACTTGTAATAAATTGTGACTTGATAAATAGATTGAACATTCTGCGATCTTGATTAGTTTCAATAATAATGCATATAAATAATGCATAACAATCTTCTTATCTGATAATGATGTTGTAGTGCTTTTTTCTAGTCACAATAGATGAATTTAATGAAAAGACGTAAGATGTAAACAACGTTAAAGTTAGAATAGATGTAAAACATAAATAAAGTTAAAGTTAGAATAAACATGAAGCGTAAATAAAGTTAGTGTTCAATAGATGTGAGATGTAGATAAATTAAAGTTAAAGCTGAATTTTAAAATTCATTCATTATTTTAGAGCTGCGATCATCATCATCATCATCTCAGTGATGCAATCAACACATTCATCATAATAGTGATACAATCAACACATTTATCATAAAATTGATACTATTAACACAGTTTGTTCAATTATCATCTCTTGTTGACATTGTACTTCACTTTGCTTTCACTCTACTCAATTATCACTATTTTCTACTCAATTATTGCAACTTTTCAAATTGTGATCGAATAATCTACATCATATTCATAACGTGTTGCAAGCAGATAGATAATGCATTTAGATAATGCATCTCTTGTTACACATTGCTGACAGACTTGATTTAAAACGAAAGTTGAGCGAAGATGCATCATGTGATGATTTGAGAAAGTCAACTCATTATGATAAATATTCATTAAATCGAATTGAGAAAGAATCAAGACAAGGTCATAAGATCATGTCTGAAAGTAAGATCTTGCTTGAAAGTAAGATAAATAGAATTGAGAAAATAAATAATGCATCAAGCAATCAACAGCTAATTTATTGCGACAGACAAAGAGAAAATAAAAGTCAGAAATCATTGCTCTTCGAGAAATTCATCATTATCAGAAAGCTGTGAATTTGTTAATATTTAAGATTTTATTCGAAAGACTAGTACAAAAAATTCTTCAGAATGAGACTGATACAAATCAACTTAGTTCAAAAATAAGCGATGAGAACTACAGAATTCAAGCTTCAACTCTGCTTGCTTTTCAGAAGATCACAGAAGCGTTTCTATGTAAATTTCTTGTCAGTAAGTGCATTACTCATTTGCATTACTCTTGATGTTTTACAACACTTACTAATATCATGCTTTACATATGCAGATAGTAATCTTCTTGCTATTCATGTCAAGTGAGTAATTATTCAGCAGAGAAATTTGATATTCATGAAAACTTTAATGCGCAATCTTGAAATTCAGTTGAGTCATGAATAGAAATAGCATTCGTGATAACTTGATCAAATCAAGCTATTTAGCATAGCAATACACTTTATGAACTGCATTATCTTTTTGCATTATTTTATAAGTGTGTTATCATACTACATACATTGACATCGATCATTTGACGAAACCAGCTAAAACTGGCTACAAGCTCATCAAGCTAGCATCAGTCAAAAATATTTGTTTAGTCGAGCTTCTAGCTCACAAGCTCTAATAGTCACTCATCAACAACTAATAGCTAGCTACAAGCGCTTGTATCTTTTGGTGACAGTCATTTGCTTAAAAGACATCAATTGCTCAAAAGATATAATGCGCAATACATGTTCGCTTTTCGTACGTTTCTACATTCAAGATTCGTATGTAATCAAATAAATCATTTGATGAATTGATTATTTAAGTAGCTATTTA
>JAABUH010003784.1_pt1 | contig 12712 bp, 25 predicted proteins | sample 5559121 | NCBI WGS metagenome assembly JAABUH01 (sample SAMN10711871, study PRJNA513364) | rock metagenome | isolation source: Antarctica rocks | place: Antarctica: Victoria Land, Battleship Promontory nord | collected 2015-12-28 | reverse complement strand
GGCCCTGGGACTGGCCTCACAACAGAACTCAGCCACAAAATACTCCCTATCAGTGATTGCAAGCAGTGCGCACTGTCCTGATCAGCCTGTGGAACCCCAGACACATTGCCGGCAGTGCATGCAAAAGACAGGCAGGTGGGCCCTGGAGTGGAGCATTCTATCTCATGAGATGGGCCCTGAGCGTCCAGAGTGAAACCAGATTCCCCTATGCCGTCCAGCTGCTCTAGATACCTGCTGCACGATGGTGCCAGCAGGGAGCAGCATGCTGGCATGGTTCGCAGCACAGGCCAAAAACAGGCTGTAATGACAATGCAGAGCCGCATGCGCAAAAGGTCATCCTTGGGCCCCAGGCCAGACACTAGTTAAAACTCTAGCTGCAGAAAAGAGCAGCAGACAAATGGCTCCAGCACATGCACTCAGAAACTGCCAGAGACCGCTTGCCCGGAGTCGCACCGCTCGCATGCACAGTCTGCCGCTTGTTGTCACACATCGACAGCTAGTCACATGAAACCACAATGCCCCCATGGGCCCAAGCAAACCCCAGGGCGCCAGCAGCAGCGCAGGCGCCCCGGCCGCCATGCGCAGCACCAGCAGCACGGCCCTGGCGCCCTTCCGTGCGCAGGCGCGGAAGGGAACTCTGGCGCGGCCGACGTCGCCCCAAAGGGGGATGTCAGCCTGCGCCGTTCGAAGCCTACCTCCGTTCCTACTTCTACCGGGCTCCAGCACTCCAGCAGCCTCAAAGACGGCAGGGAAGCGACAGCCGCCGCCGCCGGGGGCCCTATCCTACCCTCACTACGAGGGCCCAGCATCAACCTATAACCTACATGCCGCCGCGCGGCGCGAGCGCGGCCCGCGGCGCCTGGGCAGTCATGGGCGCCTGCGCGGCGAAGGGCAGCGCGGCGGGCAGGCTGCCGAGCGCGGGGAGCAGGTGGCGGCACTTGCCGAAGGCCAGGCCCGGCAGCGGCTGCGTGCCCTCGGCCTGCACGCCCTGGAGCTCGGCCGGGTTGAGGCCGAGCAGCTTGAGCGCCGTGGGCGCCACCTGCGCCGGGCGCGCATGCTGAGCCACATGATGCCATGGTTTGGAACCTGTCCCGCTCGAGCGCGCGCCTTCCCAGGAAGCCCGGCTGGGAAGCCGGGGACCCGAGGGACGAGGCTTTGCCCTGCCATGCTTGCAGTGGGGCTGGACCCCAGTGCCAGGCAGAGGCGGTGTTCCTTCAGCGCACGTCGACCACATCTGGCAGATCCTGAAAGGCGGTGCGGGGTCATGCACTGGCAGGCTCGCAGGCCGCCGCCTGCTTTCACCATCCTGAGCGTGCTGCAGCCACACGCAGTTCCCGTTTAGAGCATGCGCACGGGAGGCTGGCAGCAAACACAGGCCTTGGCAGCCGCCGCGCCCGATCGCCCTCTGGGCTTAACATGCAGCCGGGGCCACGCGCAGCCGTCGAGCCCATCTGCGGTGCAGGGCAGGGGGGGGCGGGCGCCGGCCCGCGCGCGCCTGCGTGGAGGTCACGTTCTGCGTCACCACGCCCGGGACCAGGCAGGGGTTGGACACGAGCAGCGCGGTGTGCTCGTCGGACGTCATCAGGCTGCGCGCGCGCACGCGCGCCGCCTTACTGATGGTGGCCGGCGTGGGACGCCGGCGAGGGATGTGCCAGAACGGGTCGCGAGCTGAGCTGTTGTACGCTCTTGGGCACGCATGTTGCTGTAGATGGTCAGAACGCCCGAGGCCTGGCACAGATGACCCACCTCACAGGCAGTCAATGCTGCAATGGTTGAGTATGCGCGACACCCCGCACTCTTAAACGGCGTTGCGAGTATCTGGCAACTTTGAGGGTGAAGGCCTTGCATCATTGCAGTGATGGAAATCATCATGGCGGTCTAAAGGTATAGGGTTAGGGCGCACCCGCCGTGGTCCGACACCTTGTTGTTGGAGCCGCTGTACAGGGTTCCGACGTCCGGGGCAACAACGATCTGCGGCACCACATCGCCGAGCGTGCCGAACAGCGCTGCGAGCGAAGGGCCGTACAGAATCTCCGTCGCTGGGTTGCTGACGCCGATGGCGGCCAGCGTGGCCGGGCTGGCTGTGATCGCGCTGACGGCGGCCTGCGCGCGTGTGCTGGCATATCAGCATAGTATGCAGGGGATCTTGTGCAGAGCCTGCTTTCTCCTTGTCCGCCTGTGCACGACCCTGTGCAGGGTTCTTGGCGCATGCGGGCGCCGCATGTAAAGACAGGCTTTCAACCTGACACACCTGGGTGCGCCGAAAGGCGCGCGCAATCAGAGCCTTCGTAACTGACACGCGCGAGCAGGCAGAGCACCCTGGCTGGAAGCGCTGCTAGAGGAGGGCTCCCCGGGCGGCGCGGGGCGCGCGCCTGCACGTCGGCGGTCGCGTTGGACTTGAGCCAGACGTAGCTGGCGGTGTCCGAGGCGGTCTGGACGACCGGGTTGATGCCTGCCAGGAGGGGCGTGAGCGACGAGCTGCGCGCACCAGGACGAGCTTGCCGCACTCGGCGGTTTGGGCTTGCGGCTGCACGAATGGGGCTGACTCTCGGAGCTGCCATGACTGGATTGCTTGTTGGCTCTCAAAGGCGCCGTATACTGTGTACAAGTCACAATGGTGTTGGAACGCAGGGGCTTGCGTCACATGAAGAGCGCTCACCAGACTGGGGCGGCCGCCGTACAGGGCTGCAGCGGCGCATGCATGACTGCATGGGTAATGCCCTGCTTTGTGCTTGGACGGGCTGTGCCTCCCAAGCAGACAGCATGTGGGGCCTGCGTTCTTTCCATCACTGCTTGGTCACGCAGCGGGGCGCGGGCGGGCACGCACACAGACTTGCGCGACAGGATGGACCGGTTGATGGGCGAGTTGCCGTGCTTGGCGGTGATGATGAGCACGGTCTTCTCGCGGATGCCGGCCTCATCCAGCGCGTTCAGGACGACGCCGAACAGGCCGTCCAGCGCGAGCAGCGCCGTCGACAGCTCCGACATCGGCTCCGCCTGCGCGCGCGCTGACGCGTCACCTTTTGTCTCTTGTGTCTCGCGGCTGCCGCATGCACCGGCGCCGGGCAGGCCGGCCAGCGCCAGCGGCGCCGCCGGCAGCTCCGGCGTGTACCCGCCTGTGTCGCAGTGCAAGCGAGACGAGGCGGGCAGGAGAACATGTGTGTCAAGCTGCGTGCCCGTGGCGTTGCTGGGCGCGCACCTTGCGCGCCTGCACCGCAGCAGTTCTAGCTGGCTGTGATACAGGATACCACTCCTGCATCACTGCCGGCTCACCCCGGCCGGACTTGCCGCGTGCCCACAGCGCAGGGCTGGAGACCAGGGGAGCCGCGGCGCACTGAGGGGTCGCCGCGCGCGTTGAGCTGGGAGCTGACGTACGTGTTGCGCACGACGCCCGACGCGTCCGCCTGCTGCTCCGGGGCGGTCTTGACGGCGTAGTCGCCGGCCTGGATGATCTCGTTCGCCGCGATGGGGTCCGCGTTCTTGGCCGTGGCGTTGTTGTTGCTCTTGGCGGCGCCGTTGATGGCCTGAGCCGCGCGGCGAGCCGCTCAGCGGCGAGCTCTCACCGTCCATGGTACGCACGGGCACAGAGTCACAAGCGTGTCCCGCAGTGCTTGACAGGTCCTGTCATGAGTAGGCGGGGAGGGTAGGTCACGCAGGCGTTGCAGCTGAGCTCTGCGCACCTGCAGGGAGGTGCCCATGAGGGCGGGGATGCCCGGCAGCGGGGTGCCGTCGGACTTGGTGGACTTGGTCCAGTTGACCACCGCGTTCATGTGCAGCTCGTCGTACCTGTCCGCAGTCCGTGCGCCTCCGGTCATTGCCAGGACATGTGGACCGCATGGCATGCAGCAGCGCGCAGGCATGCTGGGGACCTCCGATCGTTGAGCTCATCGCCGAGCCAGGCCGGATGCCCAGCAGCATAAATTCCTCACCGTCACAGGGATGGGCGAAGGACAAAACACCGGAGAGCAGACAGGTTGGCTTGAAAACGCAGGGCTGCCCAGGACACCATTCAAAAGCAAAAAGGCGCAGATTGACTTTCTCCACGTCACGTGCTTGTGGGCCGTGGGTTCGCACTGGATGAGCTGCGTGATGTCGAGCTTGGCCACCAGGTAGTCGTACGCGGGCGTGTAGATGTCGTCCAGGTTTGTGGTAGAGCCTGGGGTGATGGTATCAGAGTCAAATGCAGCTTTTGTGCAAAGCCATATGAGGAGGTGTCGGGGTCAAGCTTGAAGGAGCCGCAACAGCATACATGGCTCTGCCAACCTGACCCGCAGAGCCGGAGGGAAGTTGTGAAGCTGTGCAGCACCGCACTGCGCCAAAGGGGGGAGCACCGTTCTGCGGGCCGGGGCCGTTGACAATCTGCGCGCGCAGCGGACCCTGTTAGGCTAATGTGACGCATGAGGGTGATGGCAGTTGTGGCGCTTTTGCATCATGTGCAACGCAGTGAAGCTACGCATGCACCACATGTGTGACCTACGCGGTTGACTGGCGAGGCGCGCTCATTCGGAATTGGGGGGCACGCACGACGTAGCCGCTGGCCTTGTCGGACCAGGTGGTGGTGAGGCCGTGAGCCTTGGCCACGCCAAACATGGTGTTGATCTTCAGGTAGCTGCGCGCGCGCCATACGTTCCGGATATTGAAGCATGCCTGGCTCGTAATAGGAATGCTGTGCAGCAGCAAAGCTGTTGTGCGTGTCTGGTCAGCTTGTGCAAGAGTGTCAGCATGATAGTCGCATGCATGCATTGAGCATGGCCTGGCACACCCCTGCAGTGATTGAGGGTGTTGGTTGCAAAAGCTGGGTAAAGCTGGGCAATGCAAGCGTCACAACGCCTGTCTGACTGAGCATCAGAGCGAACGAGAGCTCTACAGCTGCATGCATAGCAGCTCTTCCTCGCAGGCCGCATGCGCCCAAGGGAGCGCACTTCTGCGGGTACACAGGCGTGCAGCCCTTGCTGCCGTCGCGGGGCAGCTTGGTGGTGTCGATGGGGCCGCCCGACAGCGTCTCCGGCTGGCTGTCCAGCGCCTCGCTGCACGCGGCAGAAGCGCGCTCTCAGCGCCCTCAAGCGCGCGTGCAGGTGGCCCGCCGCAGCACAGCCGGAGGCACAGGTACGGGCTTTCCCACAGGGCCCACCTGAAGTCCACAGTTGTGCCCGGTGTGCCCGTGCAGTTGGAGCCAGGCGGGTAGAGCGTGCGGCTGTACGAGCCCTCTGTTCCCACCCGGGCGCCAGTCAGCACACGAGGCACAGAGCTGCGCATGGAAGCCCAAGCACCAGCGGGCAGGAGGAGCAGCCGCACAGCATGCATGCGCTGTGGGCCTTGCCAGAGCGCGCTCCTACAGGCGCTTGATAACAAAGCAGCATGGAGGTCCGCAAGGCGCACGGCAACCTCTGGGCGGTTAAAGTTGACGGAAAACATGCATGCTGAAGCGATCAGGCATGTGGCTCAAGCGCGCGCACCGTAGAAGATGCCTGACACCTTGCTGGAGCCGCCTGCAGGAGCACGTGTGCACGTAAGAAATGAGCTGCCTGGTGACCGTGCTTGCAGGCCTCATACACATATGCGCACGTGAGGCTGTGCTGTTAGTGCGCGCTGTGGCCGCGACTGTGGCAGCCGAGGGCCCGGCCGCCCAGGGGTTGGGGCTGGAGCAGGTGCTGAGGGCCGTGCTGCGCGGCGGGTCGCACCGGACACAAGGTTGACCACGCCGGGGAAGGAGTCAGTAGGCGGCGGAACATAGTTGTTCGTGTAGGTCACCTGCACGAACACAGCCAGCGTCACGTTTGCCTGCAGGCCCCCAGCGTCCTGGCCAGAGCGCAAAGCCAAGGTGGAACAGACTGTTGCCTGCAATGCACGCCACTGATGCGCAGGCGACCAGCAACATGGGGATCAGGAGCTTACGCCCTGGCCAGAGAGCTTGGCAAGGTTGGACGTCGGAAAGTCCGCGGTGTACGTGGCCAGGTCTACCGCATGCAGTCCATCGACACTGAATGCGCGCAGCGCATATTCAGAGATTGGCTGATCGCTACGAGTCTTGCCAGCGCGCAGAGCTGGTCAGCGGCGCAGCCTCCACACTATAGCACCCACTGACTGAGTGCACAGCACCAGGAGATCAGCGCTTGTGCTGCCAACACGTGGGGATAGAGTGCAGCTGCATCGAGTGATCTCTGCCCTAGCTCCCCCCCCACCTGACCACGAAGACGTGCTTGATTTCCGGGCCGTGGAAGCCCTCAGTGAGCTGTGCGAGGCACGCCAGCGGCGCCAGGCACGCCAGCGCGGCCAGCAAGCATGCACGGGCCTGCATCCTGATCAAGCTGCGACTTCCTCTGCGTGCTCTTGTTGGCGTGTGCAGGCGACGGAGCTCAGTGAGGCGGCTAGTGTGGCGGTGCCCCGGCAAACGGAAGATGCTTGCGAAATGCAGACACTTCAGGCCATCAGGTGAGTTTAAATATGCAGGGGCACCCGTAGGGCATGCCATGCCATGGCGCCCATACGGAGGCCAACGGCATTAAACTATCGAGTCTCGGCTTTGGTTCGTACAGCAGCACCGTCGTGTAGTGCCCCAGAAGGCAGCCGACTTGTGGTTGCGCAGCGTGGCGCATAGACAATTACATCAGCACTTACGCCTTGGCAACAGCCCACAGCATGGAGTATGGCCGCACAAGCGACGTCCCCTGCGCCCAGCGCTCGGCCCTAGCCGCCGCCCTGGGCAGGAACTCGCCCTGCAGCGCCGCCAGCTGCGCGTCGGTCAGCCGGTCGGCGAGCGGCGCGGGCGGGTAGCCCTCTATGTACTCAAACATGTCGGCCGCGAAGCCCTCTGCGGTGGTGTTTGGCAACACCGCCACCTCCTCCGTCTCCTGCACCTGTTCGCATATGGCACATGGGTTATGGGTGTCTCTTATAAATGAAAAATCTGTCTAAACAGATTATCAAAGGCAGCACAAAAAGTTAAATCAGCTGTTACCACTATCCTAGCTCTCTTGGGTGTGCGAGCGTTGGTGGTCATACATGCTGCTGGTGGTCATGCATACTGCTCTTCTCCACCCAAGTGCGCTTTATGCACACTCAGCACAAAGGCTGGGTCGCATGGTCATGCAAATACATATAGCAGCATATGCATTAAAAGTGGGGTGTTTTTAGATCCACAAGCGTACAGGTTGATGTTGTGCACAACCGAGCTTGTACACAAGTGGTTGCCATGGTGCATGATGAAAGTGGCGTTCTCAGGAGCGCGCCTTTACGTCCGCAAACCCGGCGGCCGCGAGCGCCGCCTTGATGGCGCGCGGGGTGCCCAGCGCGGCGCCCACGTCCTCGATGCGCACGCCAAACATGGAGGCCGCCAGCTCAAAGGCCACGTCGCTCAGCGGCACGCTCGGCACGCGCTGGACGTTGAAGCACAGCCTGCCGTGCAGGGCATGCTGCAGCGCTTAAAACGCAAGTTACCTCACCAGTAGTGCACAGAGCCTGTGCAAGCCCAACAAGCGCGGCGACGTCAGCGCTTGACGTGCCTTGCGCTGCGGCGAGATGCCGTGCAAGCTGGCCTTTGCATCTACTCACAGGCAGGGTGCATTTGGGCTGCCTCACACAGCCTGCATGCGGGCACCACACACACCGCTTGGCCCATGCGCGCCTGCTCCATGCAGGCGCACACGTGTGCGACGCGCTCCAGCCTCCCAAGGCTTCCTTGCCCACTGTGCCTGGAGGCGGACTGCGTGCAGGCGGCGCCTAATGCTGATCGGCACGCGCGCCAGGCAGGGCGCGCGCCTGCCGCCCGGGCGCAGCCACGCCCGGTAGCGCCGCAGCGCCGCCGGCGTGTCCTGCAGGTACGCGAGCCCGCTGTTGCAGATCACGCGGTCGACGCTGGCCGCGGGGAAGTTGATCGCCTCTATGGCTTCCTGCGCACCCCGTGCATCCATGGTCATGCATCGCTGCACGACAATGATGCCCCTGATCATGCAGATGTAGCATCGCTTGCGCACCGTCGCTGGACCGGGCGTCACAGGAAGGGGCAATGCCGCGCCCCTTTGGAGTCACGCCTTGCCCGCGTCCCAACGCTCAGTGCAGGCCCCTTGCTCCTTGCACACATCGCTTTGATATGGTGGCTGCACTTGGCGCCCAGGCGCCGCTCAGCGGCGCTCGGACGGGCCCGGCGTCGCCTTGGTCAGCAACACGGGCAATGCCTGCCTTGTCACTGCACTCGGACGGTGGCCCGCGCCTGTCGGAACGCGACGTTAGTCAGCCCCTGCGCGCTCGCCTTGCGCTCCGCGCGGCCGTGCATGCTGTCCGCGACGTCCACGCCGACCACGCGCCCGGCCGCGCCCACGCGATGCGCCGCCTCCAGCGCGGTGTTGCCTGCGCTCGGGCGCCGCGCGTGTGACGCGCACGAGAGACGGCACAGCCTGCACCAGCAGGCTGGGGCTGCTCAGGGGGGCCGGCCAGGCGAGGGCGCCGCCAGGCACGCGGCGGCGGCGGGGTCCACCTGTGTTGGAAGCCAGGTCGACCACGAACGCGCCGGGCTCCAGCTCGGCCGCGTCGCACAGGCGCTCGCCGAGCGTGGCGCGCAAGCCGGCCTGCGGCGAGGGGCGGAAGGGGGCCGCCGCGGCGCAGCGCAGCCGGCCGCGACCGCTTCGCGGCAGCGCAGTGTGCTGCTGCGTCCATGGGCTGCGTGACGGGTTGAGCAGGCGCTGAACTTGCATTGCAGCATGCACCAGGCAGCGCTGTCAGCAGCAGCGGCGGCCCAAGGCCAGGGCTCGTGTGCGGTGCTGATGCAGCCGATGGTGGTGCTCCAGTGGAAGGATACCTGCCGAGAGCAGTGCGGCGCTGCTTGGTACTCTGCTTGGTGTGCGGGAGAGCAATGGCGGTGTGAGCAGCAGGGTGCATCGCCTTGTTACTGTGGCTGCAAGCGCTTGAAACACGGTTCCAGCCTGTGCTTCACAGGGAGACCAGTAGAGCAGGCACTGGCAGCATTTGCTGGCAACCTGTTGCAGACCATGCGCATTGGCCACACCACACCAGCTCTGGCTGGTAGCGCACCTAGCTTGGTCACACCAAGTTCCCTGTGCGGATTGAGCTCTGTCTGCGCCTGTTCTTGGACTCGCGCGGAGAAAGGACCTCGCAAGAAGCGCAGTGTGTGGCGTGCACTTGTCTACACCACTTAAACACTACACTGTCCATGCACGGGCAGACGAAGTCCTCTGCTTGGGGGCAGTTGCCGAGGACGATTGCTGTTTTGTGTTTGAGACGCATGCGAAACAGGAACAAGGGTGACTTGAGCATGCATGGGTGCAAGACTTGGGCATGCCATATGGCATGGGGGCATGCCATTAGCCCTCAGCACACAAGCCCACATCACTTCATCTGGTGAACCTTGATGGGACTTCATAGCTGTTCAACTCACAGCCAACTGCACGGAACCCAAGACAGAGCCAAAGCAAAATGACATGCAGGCTGGGCAGCGTTTGGCCTGTTCGGAGGTCCAACCCCAGCCACGGGAACGCCGTACAACACACACGCTGACCTGCGGTGCTGCCGTAGGCTCATGATGTCTGTCTAGCGCTCTGCTGCTGAGCCTGCACACTCAGTGCAGCTGCACTCCGGGTTTCGGCCAGTAGCATCCCCTCAAACAAACAAACAGGACCCCGAAACTTGCTGAAGGCCGCCGGGGCCTGGCCGCATGCACTGGCCATGCAAGGCGGGCATGTCATGAGACCACTCCGCGTTGATGCTCAGTATCTACGCTTCGCTCTCTACACCGCAAAAATACAGCGTGGTGTTGGCGCGACCGGCCATACAGGAACGCCCAAGACAGCCGCGCGCACAGGCCACAGAGGGCGGGTGGCGGTTTGTAGCTAGCGGTCTTGAGCAGCGGCTGGGCAGCGCAAAAGCCCCAGTGGCTGGCACTGCGCAACAGAGCATAGCTAAGTAGGCGGGGAGGGGCCCGCGCTGTCGTTGGCGGGTTTGTGTACATGTTAGGTAAGAGATCGGCCGGGCACGCAGTGCCACAGCCCTGATGGCGCCAGGCCATGCATGTGCGTTCTGACGCACACCGATGACTTCACGTACCACGGGTGGCTGCCACCAGGCGCGCCATGCACAGGAGCACAGGACGGCCTGTGCCGCCGCACTACCGGGGCTTGGCGGCGACGTTTCCGTCCCAGAGCTGCGTGGCTTTGCCGGTGGCCACATACTCGTCCCAGCCCGGGATGGCCTCGGTCGCCTCGTTGATCGCGTGGATCAGGTGGCGCGTCTGCGTGCGGGGGGCAGCGCAGGTCAGCTGAGCGCACGCCGCCCTGGCACGCGCGGCCGGGCGGGCGCACACCTGGTTTGGGGATCCCAGCAGCGTACAAAGCAAACGCTACGGAGCTCTCCAACCACATGGGGCAGCCACACCAAGACGCAGCACAGCTCAACCACCTCGCATTCCAGAAGCGCTGCTGGATGTTGCAATCAGAGCTCGGGACAGCTCCGCCCGCGCTCATTAAGCGGCGCATGCGTTCAATACGCAGCGCGCACCAGCTCGTTGGTCATGCCCTTGGGCGGCTCGCCCAGCCCGCGCGGCGGCGGCCCGGCCGCGTACGAGCGCTTGTCGAAGCGCCACGCGCCAATCTTGCCCGGCGTGAATTTCCCTTCCAGCGTATAATCCATGCCTGCAGCCCGGCGCTTCATGGGATCAGCTAGGATAGGGTAGTATTAACATAACCCTACCCGCGCAGCACAATAGGCAGCGCCGAGGCCGCGTCCTCCGCCGGCATGCGCCGGTCGGCGCCCCCGTCGGCGAGGGCGGCAGGGCGCGCCGTAGGTGAAGTGCAGCAGGTAGTAGGGCCACAGCTTGGTGTCCCACGGCGGCTGGCTCATCATCTTGATGTGCAGCGTCGCCGGCGCGATGCCCGCATTGTAGCACGCGATCGTGAAGCCGTACATCTCCAGCACCCAGCCCCACTTCTGCGCGGCGCGGTCCTGCATGAGGCGCGCACGCGCAGCCGGGACGCGCGGCATGGGGGGGGCTGGCGCTCAGGCAGATGGGGTTGACAAGTGCCGCAGAAGTCGGCGTGCACGCAGTGCTGCATTTCCCTAGCCGGGTCAGGGTAGGGCCATGCAGACGCTGGGGGCGCTCGCCAGGCCTGGGCTCTGGACACGGACGTGAGAGGCCAGCTCACACCAGCGCCCAGGGACAGACTGCGGGCCTTGGCAGAGTGCACAGGTCATTGCATCGCGTCATGTCGAGCTGTCCCCGCCCTCCAACAGGCGGCCGCGCCTGCGCCCGCCGCTGCCGGAGCGGACTGGAGTCAGACCCCAGCCACCACATCTGCGCCTACGTCCACCGCTGCCGCTGCGGACCGGGGCCGGACCCCCGCCACCCGGCGCGCCCGCACACAGGGGCGCGCGCCTTGTGCGCCTCCTTGTCATCGAACATGGCATGCGACACGTTGACCCACATCGGCGCCACCTTGCGCAAATCGCGCATGGACATCAGCGTCGGCGCATTGCCTGCGCGCGCACAGCCCGGCGCGCTGCATCGACAGGACGCTCGACGGGGCGTGCGTGCCCGCCCCGAGGCAGAGGCGAGGATGGCAGGCAGCGCCCTCGAGCCAGCACAGGCATTGCTGCGACCCACCATGACATGCGCGCGCAGCGTCAGCACTGGCCTGAATGTCTGGGCGTGTGGATTTTTCGCGTCTGGAGCGCCCACGCACCCATGGGCGCGATCGCCTCGGCCTGCCGGCGCGTGAGCGGCCCGGTGAACTTCTCAGTGATGTGCTTGAACTCCGGCTTGGCCGGCTCGATGTAGAAGAAGGGGAACGCGGCCACGCGCTCGCCGGCCATCAGGTTGGGCATCGGGCGCAGCCACACGTGGTCCGGCTCCGACATCAGCACGTACGCCTCCGGGATGTCCGCCTTGGCCAGCCACTGCACGAACGCAAAGGGCCGGTTGAGCACGACGTACCTGCGCGCACATGTGCCGGCCGCCATCGGCCGGGCGCCTGTGCGACGGGACTGGGCGCGCAGGCGGCGCACGGGGGCGACTGGTGGGGGCGCGCGTGCGCATACCCGATGCCGCCGCCGCTGGCCAAGAATCCGGACGCCAGCAAGGCGTTGTGGCACCAGGGCCACCATGTGCGTGGAAGACAGTCCACCTCGGGTGCTTAATTGCATGGTAGACAAACATTCCTAGAGACATGCAGACAGTCGGCGCTACAAAGAAACAGCGTTATTGGGACACTTAGTGGGACCGCATGGGCGCCCCGATCTCACAATCTCACAAGAAGCACCGCGCCGCACCCCTTGTTCTCCTTGTCGGGCAGGGGGTCCACGACGACCGTCGGGATCTCGTCCATGAGCTCGTCCGGCCGGCCCGAGTGCAGGATGCGCGTGAAGCCGCCCATCTGGCAGTCCCTGCCGCGCGCCGCCTCGCACGCCGCCTTCACCTGCGCGCCCCGCCGCCTCGCCTCGGGCAGCTCCGGCTGCAGCTGCCGTGTGTGGCTGCACGGAGATCCGCGGCCACGTGCGTCCGTGCAAACGCTGCGCGCGCTGCCACAGCCGCTGCCCATGCACTGCTACACGACGCCAGGCGGGCGACAGCGGTCACAGGCCAGCACCATGCGCGCCTCTGCCTCGCCGTGCACATCTTTCATCTAAACGCATGTATAAGCTTACCTCGCCCTGCAAATACCTGGTCTCAGGCGCTCACACCCACTCACTCCCACACTGCCTTGCAAGC
>JAABUH010003783.1_pt1 | contig 12713 bp, 11 predicted proteins | sample 5559121 | NCBI WGS metagenome assembly JAABUH01 (sample SAMN10711871, study PRJNA513364) | rock metagenome | isolation source: Antarctica rocks | place: Antarctica: Victoria Land, Battleship Promontory nord | collected 2015-12-28 | reverse complement strand
TGGTTTGCATCTGAGAAGGCTCCTGCTGTTCACCTTGTTGTCCTTGGCATCTTTGATCTGCAGCCCTGACCCACGGCTGCCGCAGCCTGAGTACAACTGCAATACTGACAAAACTGCCTCATCAAGACTGTGTTTGGTGCAAGGGGCAGGCTCGAGACCATAACCCCGCTTCCGGGACAACGAGCGTTCTTACCGCCTGCTGGCTCTCTGCATAAAAGATGATTGAAAAGGTGGTGCCTGCCCAGAAGGCAATTAAGTGGTGAACTCTTATCAGGCCCGATCACTGGCAGTGCAGACATCGCCAACGCCGGGTCTCGCTTGATCTAGGCGGCGGTCGGATCTTCGCAGAATGCCGATACTACTGGTTCCAGGCGTTTTCTGGGCTCAGAGCTCTACTGAAAACCAACAAGCATGAAGGGGCAAGATGGACAGTTTCTAACGGAGGTCAAATCTGCTCCGTCAGAAAAGGAAGGCCATCGAGAGCTGTGGTAGTAAGCTGAAGCGTCGCTCGTCGCAAGTATCGTTGCTCGTCCGCTGTGCCGCTCAGCTGTGGTCGGCAGATTTCGAAAGACCTCCGTCAAACCCGCATCCGTAATGAACACATTTGACCCAAGGTCAGACTCGGTTTGACCTAAGAAGATATCTGACCCACGGTCAAATCGCCGTGCGGATGGGGCCACTGGCTCCGAGACCAACAATGCCACAGACAAGCATCAATCATAACCAACTTGAGGTCAGATCAAGACAGCTTATACGCATTCAAGAACTGTCACGCATACTCATTTCAGCACGGTCTTGGTATCACACCATTCTCCTTACGTGGCTGTCCAGCGAGCACCGCGTCAGCCTTGCGTCACGCTGTTGCTGTTAGGCCACAGATGACCTGAGTCATCACGAAGCAAGGTAGTACAAACATAGAGCTGCGTGACATACAAGCTTCAGACGAAAGGTCCAACATGAAACTGCTGCACACAGGTGTAGAAAGCGTAGCACACCTTTGGTAGGCTAGCCATGGAGAGTATCGAAGAGGCTCTTAAAACGGCTGGTGCTGAAGATGATCTGCAGACCATCCTTCGAGTGCTGGAGGACAATTTTGTCGGCTTCAAACGCCAGGAAGCTGCTGCTGGTCCATTTGCAAACATGGATACAGCAATGTTCACTGGTCTCAATGTCAGAATGCTTAGCGTCATAAAGAGGGCACAGCAGCAGCAGCAACATCCAGGTAGGCTCTCAGTGCTCAATTTCGCTTCACACTGTCGTTGTCAGCAGTTGATTTGTGTTACTTCAGAGGCAAGAGCATGGACAGGAGTACCACAGCAGCCCTGGCCAAGGTGTGTTGCTACACTGCACTTGCCTGCAAGGGCATGTCCCCAGCAGAACTAAGTTCTGGTGCGGTACTTCACTGTTACTCTGAGACTTGTCTAGGCACTTTGGTCAGCAAGCAATGTTATGGCAGACTGACAGTGAGTGTGTGTGCAGAGCAACACTGGAGCAAGTAGTAGAAGATGTGGCCAGTGATTTGAAGCGGCATGGTATTTCCAGTTCCTGGCCTCCAGAAAATGAACCAAACAAATATCCATACACCAACAACAGTGTTGCTGACTTCATTGATGTGGTGAGTTCTTGAAAAGCTGAGTTCCAGAAAGCATCATGCAGACAATGCTTACCTATTGCGCCATGATCATTGATCAACAATGGTGCACATGGTAGGTTGACAGTCCTCTTGTGGCTGCAGGCTGAGGATAGGGCAGCTTACGTCACCTCATTCACCCAGAAAGTTGAATACAAGAGGGACATTGGATTTCACTTGATTACGGGTGGTTCTGGGGCAGGTACATCATAAGACTAGACATTCAGGTCACCATGAGGTGGCACTCAAGTCCAGCGCGCAAGTGCAAACAAGCTTGTTGGTTTTGCAGGCAAGACTCGAATGGGAACGGAAATTCGGCGCTTAGTTGCTCATCAGGCACTTGACTGTCAAGACAAGTCTCTGTGGGCCACAGGTGCACATGTTTTTTCCTCAGTTGTTGCTCAATTCTATGCAAGTGAATGGCCTATCACGAGTACCTTTGGCAGTTGCTAGACCGTTGCTATGAATGATGTGCTGTGAATGCCAACACTCCTGGCTGTCCCTGGAACCACCTTAAGCAAGGTGTGTCTGCTGCAACTCAAGCGGTGTATATTGACTTCAATGGGAGTGGAGACCCCCTCAGTTCAGCCGATGATCATATCGCTACAGAGTGCATCCTCGGTCTTAGGGTTGCTGCCAGAAACATTTTCCACTGTGACTTGTCTCAGCTACGGCGACATTTGTCAGTCCAGTGTCAGCATTTATTCACACTCAAAGAGGTCATGAAATATCTCGCAAGTCAGAAGCGCAAATCCTTGGGGCTAGGCAATGACGCAGCAGTGCTGCAGGTCATGACAATTGATGAGCTGCAGTTGGTCTTTGGACAATCTGAAGTGCTGCAGAACAATTCTCGTAAGCTTGTGGACGTCCTCATTGGCAATTTGGCAAGTTGGATGATATCAGGTAACTGGCATGCGCGTCAACATGAAGCTTTCCAACTGCTCTGCAGGCTTCATTTTCGCTTCATGTTTGTCCTTCGCTGACACTCTGCTCCTTCTGGCGCCTTAGTCCTGGCAATATTCTCTGTCGTGTGTGCAGGACATCGTGCACAGCATGACTTCAGACATGTGAAATGGCTGCAGGAGGTGCTGACAAATGTGTTTGCTTAACTGTCCTCATTGGCACTGGTCTGGTGCAAAATTAGGCTTGTCAGGCTATCAGAAGATGTCTAGGCAAATCCGTCATCTCAGTCTGGCACAAGTCTCAAATTTGATGGCAGACTCCATTGCGAAAGTCAACAGGCTCACAGTTCAGCAAGCAAACGACCTTCTGGGCCATAGAGCCATGAGGGTGCAGCTTAACCTGCTCATGGGCCTTCCTGGCTTCATGGACATGGCCCTTGGTGTTCTGCATGCCAGTTTGAAGACTGGTCTCCCTCAGAATGATCAAGAATTCAGGTCAGCAGCTTTTGCCATTGGCAAGTGACACCCAGTGCAGTTACAAACGATCGTTGTAGCCTTGCAAGAGTACAGACACAAATGTGCTGCAAAGAGTAACTTATGGTCAAACACTGGTTTTGCAGGCAACTAGCAGGCCAAGTATCGACAGGTGTGAGGGACAAGATCAGATCCAGGTTGAAGGATGATTTTCGGGCTCTTGGTGCAGAGGTGGTGTTTCGGCTACTGCTCATGTCACTGTCAGGAGTTACAATCAACGAGTACGGCTTCTTGCCAGTTTAGTGTCCTTTCTTTGAAGAATGACTGAACATGAATATTGCATTCCAAAGCTGACACTGGATGTCGATGAGCACTGCTTTGGTTTTTGCAGTCTTCTCATGTTGCTTTTATCTCTGCTCCTGCAGGAATACATTTATCTCAACTGGCATGACTCTGGAGGATGCTAGCACCTACTCTGGTATTGTTTGGACCTTGGCACATGAAGATGGTGTACAAGCAATACTGCAGCCTGTTGTGCAGTACCAAGCAGTGACTTACTGCTTGAGTCAGGTGAGCACGTGCTGCTGCTCATGACTGTACAGCCCAGTGAACAAGCAAAGCATGCAAACAGGTGCAAGCAGTGTCTAGCCAGACAAAGTTACAACTTGAGTGTCTGTGTGATTTCAGATGCAATTGCCGCAATGGACAAGCTTTCTAGAGGCAATGCAAGAGTGTATGCCATTTCCCTACAACAACACCATTGATGGACCTCCCTTTGAGAGGCTTGTGGCCATCAGCATTGCTTCCAGAACACACCTCTTCTCTGTTGGCATCACCAATGTAAGTCCCTTTGTGATGTACACATTTTTGTCTTTGTCGGTGTCTGTGGTTATACTGTGAGGTGACACTTGACCATGACATCATGTTTGTTTGGTGTGTGTCAGAGCAAGTCAATTTGCGATCATGCAATCAGGATGTTTGGCCTGCTGCATACGTCTGTATTCAGAAGTTTGAGGTCTGTTGCTACTGACCTAGGAGCTGTCCTCGCATGTTACAGGCGTAAAAAAAGCACACTTGGGGCCACTTCTTCCCAAGTGCTGCAATGAGCGGGATGCTAGGGAGCTCAAAGTTCACAGTCAGAGCTTTGCAGCTAGCTCAGGATCGCCGCCAGCTATTCAGAAGTGAGTTGCACTATTGAGGCCATGCATCCCCAATCCAGTAGCTGATGAGTGCATTGCAATCCTACTGCTGATGTAACAGAACCTGGTATATTGTGCCAAGCTTTGGTGTTTATATCAATGCTGCATGCTATTTGCAGGCACACAAAGTGGAGGAGGGAGCTTTGACTTGACAGTGGACGCTGAGACGTGTCTGGAAACAACAGGGAATCTGAGTTCTCATCTCGCATGGGATGATCCCAACTGCCTTGTCTTCATGGACTCTGTCTCTGGACCTCCTGCACCTTCCGGAGATCTGAGGTATGTGGTAGAGACGTTCACTGGCAAACGGCAAGTGGTGGTTGTGCAGTGCAAAAAGGTTGGCGCTGGTACAAAGGCAGGGCGTGATCGCACAGCATCAATACAGGACATTGAGCACCATCTGATACAGCTCAGAGCATGCTTTGACAGGTGATACTCTTGCTGTGAATGTGTGATTCTGTCATACCTATCAGTTGCAGACTCAGTGTTGGGCCCAACTGTGCTTGTGTCTATGGTGATTGTAGCATATACATCATTTCTTCTACCGCCACACCATCAATAGCCACGGTTGTGCCTGTCAGCTGCATGCTTTCAGATCAGGCAGTCATCCAACTAAATTCACAAACAATTTCAACACATCAATGCTATCACATCCTGTATTGGCATTGCTTCAAGGACCCGTTCCACACAACTGTTTCACAGTTGTTGCTCAGGCATCAGTGTGTCTCGTGGTGGGGTTGCACCACGATGCATCAACAACATGCCTCGCTTGAGCTGAGTGCATACTTTCTTGAACAGCAGACAGGGCTATTCTGTAGCTGTTTGCATGGTCAGTGTCTGTGAAGGTTCAATGTGGTGGCAAAGCAAGCTGTGTCGTTCATGGTTGACTTGTACCTTGGTGTAGGTGGAACGCAACGGGCAACTCTGTACCAGTGGAGCTTGTCTATGTCTGGGCCACAACTGCAAGAGCTTCACCAAAGCTTCTGAAGTATGCCCGTCAGCAGCAGGATTTGATTGTTGTGCACCGTGACGTGATCATGAGAATGTGTCCTCTTCTGGCTATAGCTCCTGAGTTGTACAGTGTGAAACCTCTAGCTCCACTTGAACCAAGGCTACAGCAGGTGAAAGCCAGCAGGTTCAGCAAACAGACGCATTGTGCACTGCCAAAGCCACATGCTAGGGCGTACTGGCACAGGGTGCCACGTAGGCAGATCAACAAGAGGCACATCATGCACAAGATTTCAAGCCTTGCCTACAATGCTGGGTGCACACTGCAATGTTTTAAGAGATACGTCTAGACCTGTACTGACAGACCAATTATTGATCGTAGTAAATTTGTTGACTTGTATGGACTGTGTGGGCGTACTCGTGATATTGAACACACATTAGACTAGGTTGAATCAGGTGGGAAGAACACATTGTCAACGAAGGATTTCAACTGTTCAGACCAATCGAGAAAGCTCTGCTGGATTTGCTTTAGGCAGCACCATAAATGATAGCATTGTAGATTCCCAGCTGAGCGTCATTCAACGTTGTTAACAGCCAGGCTGCTGGGGAGCTGGCTCCAGTTTGCGTAGTAGTAATACGAGGGCCAGTACCGAGTGTCTCATTCGGTTTTCCAGTTTGGTAATCACCCGAGGTGGTAGATCAATTGCAAATGCCCTGCAAGAAGCAAAGATAGAGAAATCTGTCGCTGTGCTGCGCTGCCCAGCAACAAACAAGCAATAAGAAGCTTGTTCATGTAATTTATTAAGCACAACACATCAGCACTTCAAGTTCCCGGGCGATCACTCAGCCGAGTTCTGGTCAAGCCCAAGCCAGTTTGACTTCCCTAGAAGGGATATATTGCCTGACGGTGGTTGGGCCGTAAGCAGCCGGGTAGACCGTAAGGGATCAAGCAAGATTAGAAAAAATCTGAAATCTTTTCAATCTTTACAGATACATATAACAGCACGCATTGGTCATGCTGGGGAATTGCTGGGAAATATGCTTGAACTCATCTTTGAGAGATCAGCAACTCAGTGATCACCACTCAAGACTCAAGAAAATGTCGGTGACTGGGACTTGGAACTCAACTGTGAGCTTGATGACCCTGCCAGCTTTTGGGCACCTTCCTGCCGTTTGTGGGCAGCACCAAGCCAATCCTCTGTCTTGGCATTGGCATGAAAACCCAGCATGGACCAGTACCCGTGTTGGCAAAGACAACACAGTGATATTCATGTGAAACATTTGTGGAATTATTTTTACAGCTTGGTGAGCATCGCAGTAGTCAAATAATCATCAAACTGCTCACAGCTCAAGGCCGGGTTGCACCTTGTATGACCTCGACAGAACAGATCATGATCAGATATCAATCGACAGCCATCCAAAAATATAAGGCTTGACAGCGCTCGACATTTTTTGGTGATGAAGAGGAAGGAACATCCCTTATCTGTCAAAAACAATATCACCAATTTGCTCACAACTGAAGACCTTATTGCAGCTTGTATGAGCTCATTCAAACAGAACATGATCAGTAAGCAGTCAAGACCTTTCAGGAAGTCAAGGCTTGACAGCGCTCGGCATTTTTTTGTGAAGAAGAGGAACGCACATCCCTCATATGTCGAAGAGAATGTCACCGAATCGCTCACAGCTGAAGACCTGGTTGCAGCTTGTATGAGCGCAATGAAACAGAACATGACCAGTCATCAATGAGTGACTCAAAAATGGTCGAGGCTTGAAATCTGTCGAGATTTTTTGCAGAGGGATGATCGCTCATCATTACCAAAAAAAACAAACAAATTGCTCACAGCTGAAGGCCTGGTTGCAACCTGTATGACCTCATTGAAACAAATCATGACCATTTCTCAAACAAGAACTGGCAAAATGTCAAGGCTTGACAGTGCTTTACATTTTTTGGTGAAGAAGAGGAACGAACATCCCTCACCTGTCGAGAAATAAGTCACCGAATTGCTTACAGCTGAAGACCTGGTTGTAACTTGTAAAAGCTCGTTCAAACAAAACATGATCAGTACATCACTCAATAAATGCAAAAAGTGCTAGACAGTTGTCAGGATTTTTTTGTGAAGGGATGAACAACGAACCGTTTGTTGAACATCTCTCATCTGTCAAGAAAAAGGTCACCGAATTGCTTATAGCTGAAGACCTGGTTGCAGCCTGTATGACCTCATTCAAACAGAATATGATCAATCAACACTCAATAAAGTTCAAAAGTGCTTGACAGCTGTCATGTTTCTTTTGGGAGGGATGAAGAACGAACACCTCTCATCTGTCGAGAAAAAAGTCAACAAATTGCTTACAGCTAAGGACCTGTTGTAACTTGTATCACCTCATTCAAAAAAAACATGATCAATCAACACTCAAGTCCTTTCAGGAAGTCAAGGCTTGACATTTTTTTGTAGAAGGATGAACGTCTCTCATCAACAGTTAAATTTTGAAATCACCAAAAAGGTTGTCCCAAGAGGACAACACCCTGCTGGGTGCTGCGTGGCCAGCATGAACAAGACTACCTTATAGACTTGATGGATGGTTTTGGAATCAACACAGCTTGCTTGCCATGGGAAGCTGCTCAATATTGGCAATAAAAATTAAAGATTTGTTCCATATAACGCATATAGAGAACTGCTTTTGTAGTGTGGAACAGAGCTTACCGCTAGCCAAAAAGGCAGAGTCCCTGGCCTGGCCCCTGGCTAAGCAGCGTTGCTGAGGCTCTGCCACGAGCTATCAGACTTACTGGCTGGCCAAAGCTCGCAATCTTCTTCTTCTTCAGCTCTATGGATGTGCCAGGCATGAGAACCCTGACAAACTGATGAACATGCTAGTCGGACAAGTCTGCAGGGGATAGGGCCCCACAACGCAAGCATCAAGGCATAGCAGAGCAGCCATGCATAGCCTCCGTGCAGACAAGACAAGATCAACACACAGACAAACAGCAACACATGGCAGCTGAGTGGCAACGCAAGCTCACTGCACCTAGGTCACCTTTCCGGCCAATGAATCCAGCACGGCCAAACAAATATGTATGCGGAGCAATTCCCTGTATCAATTAATGGTGAAGGCTATTGACGTCACTGACATATCTAAGCAAAACCAGCAACTGCACAAATCAACAAATCTTCTGCACAGTTTTGTGGGTGACTGCGACACAGTGAGGCATGGCCATGACGGCAGCAGCAGGAGGCTCTTTGGACGCTTACTGCAACTGCTGCCAAGTCGACTGGAAACAACAGGCAGCAACGTCTTTCACTTGTCAGCAGGCAAGCATGCGACGTTTCTCTGTCTTTCTGCCCTGCAACAGTTGTCATGGCAGAGTTGTCATTGCAGAGCGCTGCTGAAACGCCAACATGCACTTGTCAGTCCGTGCATTTCTTGTGGTTGCATGAATGGCTACGAGACCAGCAATGCTATCAGGCAAATTGCAAGATGCTCAAGTTCAACACAACCATAACTTGTCATGTTGAGGGATGCCTGATAAGCCTGTTTTAACCATGCAGACATGACTATACGCTGTGTTGTGCTGATCATTGCTGCTAGCACCAAGCCAGCAGTCTTGTGCATGCTTTGTGCAGCACAGCCTCAGAATGCACAGCAAGCAGGCGTGCAGAAGCAGTGCAGGATAGACATGCCAGTGCAATGAAACATGGCAAGTACGCAACATGCATCACATATATCAGCTATATGCTGGCAATACTACTGCCTCAGAGCCTGGTGCTGCTTTGCTCACCTGCGCAGCATGCTGTTTGAGTATGTTGCTACGTACCCTATCCAGGCATCCCCATATTGTTTTATAGGCACAGCATTGTCAACTCGTGGTGACGCTGCTCTCTGCTGGACATGCTGGTAGCACCTGATGATCACCAGGTCAGAAGGTTGGATGTACCTTATGCACAGTGAGCAAAGATGGATGAGGAAGTGGTATATACCTGTCAGCACACATGACAACCAACATGTGTCTGATACACTTTGTCAAGCGCTCTGTATTGTAGGTTTTGCAGACAAAGCAGCGAAGCATGGAGACAGTCCAGTTGCTATCAAATGTACACTGTATGCTGTTACTTGTCACATGCAAGTCTCTTGCTGTGTGTCTGTAGCAATGGTGTTGCTCCTGATGGCTTGCTGTTTGTCTCAGCCTGTGCTGGGCATGATGCAGGTCATCAGTTGTTGTGGGTGCGCATGGGCTAGCTGAAGTCAGTGCAATGCCTGCCTGAGTGCTGTAACTGCCTGTGTTTAATACGCCGCCCTGCTCTGGGCTATGATTTGGCTCACAGGACACAGCTATCAAATCCAGCCCAGGCTCTGTTTGTTGTGCAGGTACAGTGATGCAGGCTGTTTGGCTGCTGTCTTGCTCTCTCGCCTAGGGTGTCAAATCAAGCTTTTGCATCTGTACTGGCAACAGGACACCACCTTTTGCTCTGCCACGCTGACGTGAAGCAGTGCAACGGTAAGACTCTATCTCTGTACGGGGAAGCCTACATTGTGTCACCTTTGGGTCTTATACTTCCATCTCCCTGTGGCGCATGCACTAAAGGATATTTGTTTGGTAATGCTCATGTAGTTTTAGTGCCTGCTTGCAAAGTTCCACTCACCTGCCGGCGCTCCAACTTTGAACCACAGCATATAATAATAAAAATGAAAATAAAGATAAAAATGATCATAACGCTTTCCAACGGATGATGAGCTAGGTATGTGCATGACAAGTCTTGTCTCTCCAGAGCAGCACACCATCACACATATGCAAAAATCATGCATCTGGTTTCCTACACATGAAAACTGTGTCCACAGCCACACGGGCAAGCCTACAAGGAATATTGGTGAGGCCAAGACCCCATTCTTGCTCCAAAAGAGATCTTTGCTGATTCCAAAAGATGTAATGGAAGTCTGACTGTGTCAAGAATGGCAAGTCCAACAAGAAGACAGCGACTCATGAATCACATGTTTGCTCACTATGACTTGGGTTCAAGTGCAACTTTGTCTTGTGCCTGACTGCTGCTGCTATCCAGGCTGTTGACAAAGCAAGTGCTGAGGGGCAAGCAATCTGACAGCATGCAGCAATCACAACAGCCAAGCAGCAGCAGCCAGAAGTTCAAGAGGCAGCAGACTCTGCATGCCATGCTCCTTGCACAGCTGCAGCCTGGATAGCAGCCAAGGGGGCCGCAACTTTGCTGGACAGCACACCTATTTACCTATATATGATGTAATCGTGACAACATTTCACTGCCCGCCTTCATATCAGCTTCTGCATCATACATGTACTGGCCTCGGCTCAGCTACAGAATTTACTTTATCTTGCAGTGAATCAATGATTTTGCAAGCTGCATCCTCAGCGTTTGCCTCCACTGCCAATCACCCCGGCAGCCAAGCAGCTGCACAGCAAGTTGCCTCAGTTTAGCAGTGGTTGACTTAGTGTACAAGGCATACCCCGATGGTTGCCAGCATAAACATACATTCCTGCCAAGGCTAAGGCCCTACCCCGTGAGGGGGAATCGGCTCTTGTGAGCAAAGTTGCCATCCCCTCACTCTGGGGATTGTTGCATCTGTCACTGGCACAGACTGCCACAGCATGCCTCACATGCTATGACCTTTTGCCAGTCTGGCACATTGCATGCCAAAAGGGACCAGACAAAATGGTAGTCCAAAAATGCAGTTTTTTTTGCGTGGCAGGAGTGTAGCAAGCTCCTCTGATTGTGCCAATATGGTGTCAAATCAACTCTGATATGCAGACCGTGTACACTGGAAATTCCCAGTGCAGGCATGCCATGCCCTGCACCTTTTCAAAAGGCTGGGAGCTTCACTGCTTTGATGAGGTATTCTGTCAATGAGGTAGGCTGCTGCTTTGCAACACGTGTTTTGTCATTGCACAATGCTCTGGCTGCAAGAGCGATGCCAGCCTCACCACCAAACCACCGCTAGTAGCATGCCATGAAGCAGCGTCAAATTAGTTGCGCCATGGAGCGCCTGCGCTGCATGCATGTATCATGTTTGCAGTATACTGCAGTATACTACATAGCTACCATCTGATGTGTACAAAGTCAATCAGCACAGTGCGTGATGGTGGTTTTGTACCCTGTGAGCTAGTGAATGGTATGTGCTCAGGTGTGCAGGCAATCATGCATGCGCTAGTCATGGCTAATGACAGCAGCAAATAAGGGGAGGGGACAGCTTTAGAGCTGCATTCGCTGCTACAGCAAGCCTTTGGTGTCACAAGGTCAACTCCAGCTCACAACGGGGTGTTGCTCAAATGCAATGTAGATCAGTTGGTGTGATGTGCTGATGTGGTACCAAAGGCAAGGTGCATCCAGTGTAAATGAGCGCTACGGCTTGGGGGTACTGCTTGCCGTGTTTGCATTATGTTCGCGTCCGTGGTAGCTGTGCACAGTGACCAACGTTGACACATCAGCATTTATGGATGCCGTGTGAAGTGCACATGACATCTTTGCTTGTACTGGTATGCATACATATGTTTGTTGCTGTAGATGCGCCTCAGTAGCTTAGCTCAGATGTTGTATGGCCACAATCACTTGCATGTTGAAAAGTCACTCAGATTCCACTGCTCGTAGCTGTTGGAATCTTTGAACGGTACAGCATGATGTTGGCAGCACAAGCATGATATTTGGTTTTGAACTGGTCTTGCATTGGTGCGTCACCAGCTAAAGTCCATTTGTGTACTGCAACAACACAACTGCTTGATGTGATGCAGATGTGAGGTGGCCTGCTCTGTATGGGAGCTTACTACAATCATATGTTTTATCAGTTCGCAGCACCAGAAGTCAATACAAAAGCGCAACGCATCAAGTGTTCACCTGCTGGGTCCATATTTGCTATGGTTGTGCTTCCTTATAGAGTATGTCTGAAGGGTACAAGTCTTCCTACAGTGTTGCCTGAAGATGCAATGACTGCGCGGTCCAGGCTCAAGTCATCAAAATGGTCTACGGATACTCTTTGATGATATAGATGCAGTGCAACATACATGAATATGGTCAGACCAAGACCACGTGATAAAGAAAAGAGAGTACAAATACTACGCTGGTATCACATGCCTTTGTTGTGCATGTTTGTTGCTATTGACATCCTATATGATGTGACCGTATTCCTAGGGTTGAGTCCACACCAATTTCGGTCAATCAATTGCAACCAATGAGACAGTGCAAAGACATACAGCTAGGGTTCCATAACAAGATGCAGATAGTGACATTATGTCTCACAACATGCATCACAGCTTTGTGGATTGCTTAACCCAGGTTAGGTGGTGTTGAAATAACACCATTTGTGTCGAGGTACTTTGATCTGCTAGGGCCTAAGCACGCTCACCACGGATGCGGCGAGCCAGCTGGATATCCTTAGGCATAATGGTGACACGCTTGGCGTGAATGGCAGCCAAGTTTGTGTCCTCAAACAGACCAACCAGATACGCCTCAGCTGCCTCTTGGAGGGCCAGCACTGCTGAAGACTGAAACCTCAGGTCAGTCTTGAAATCCTGAGCAATCTCACGAACCAGTCTCTGGAAGGGCA
>JAABUH010003782.1_pt1 | contig 12716 bp, 17 predicted proteins | sample 5559121 | NCBI WGS metagenome assembly JAABUH01 (sample SAMN10711871, study PRJNA513364) | rock metagenome | isolation source: Antarctica rocks | place: Antarctica: Victoria Land, Battleship Promontory nord | collected 2015-12-28 | reverse complement strand
CGCGCGGCGGCGGCTGCGCGCGGCGCAGCCATGCGCCCCGCGGCCAGAGCGGCGGCCGGCTGGGGCTGCGATCAGGGCTGGAAGGCCTGGGGCCGGAGCACTGCATATTGACGCCCAAGTCCGATGGCGCCACCTCCACAGCTGGGGCCAGCTGTGGCGGCAGCAGCGCTCCATCAGGCCGCGCGCCGCGGAGCGCCCCGCCCTCCGGACTGGCCATCATGAAGTCGTTCAGGTCATCCCCTGCGGCCAAGGCAAGCGTTTGTGACCCCCTACATGCTGCAGTGTGGCCTGCACGCTTGCGCCCATGGCCACTCTTGCATGCATGCCTCGCTGCTGGTGCGCTGCCGCACGCGGCGACTGGAACTGGTGAATCGACGGCATGCAGGTCATGCCGCAGGCAGCATGGGCTTGCAGCGCCACCTCCCGCCGCACCAACCAGTGTGCCTGCCCGGGCCAAAGCGGCCCGCACCTGCAGCAACAGTGGGCCGTGGCTGCATGGCGCCGCTGCCGCGGAGCGGCGCCTCATCGCCCAGCGAGTGCGCGCGTCGCAGCAGGGCGCGGCGGGCGGGTCCGGTGACCAGGCGGTCGACCGCAGCCTCCACCGCATCGGCGCGCCAGCGCGGCAGCGCGCTCACGCGCGCCAGGCTCGCAGGGCTGGCGCCGGGCCCCCAACCGTCGCCGCTGATGCGCGAGCACGCGCTCTCCGCCTCCCAGCCCAGCGCGACCGAGTCGCAGTCGCTGCCGTCGCCGTCGGCGCCGCCGCCGCCGCCGCCGCCGCTGCGCGCCCTGCCGGCAGGCGCGGGCGCGGCGGCCGCGTCGCCGCCGCTCTGCTCGGCGGCGCCGCCGCCGCCGGCGTTGGGCTCTTTGCTGCTGCCTGCATCGGAGGCCGCCAGCGAGATGTGCGCGCCGAGGCACGACTCGTCGATGTGGGCCTGCGCGGGCGGCCCGGCCGACCCCGCGCCGCTGAGCGCGGTGCTCCAGACGTCGCCCGGGTCCGAGTCCCCGCCCTCGCTGCTGTGCCGCGCGCGCGTGGACTGCGTCGCCGTGCTCTGCTCCGAAGCAGGGCTGCCGCTGTGCTTGGAGCCGGCTGTGGAGCCCGCCGGCGACCCGAGCGCGGAACCCAGGCTGATGCTCGACCCGAAGGGCGCGCCGGGCGACACGCGCGCGAGCCACCGCGCGCGCGCCTGCGCCGACGCGCTGAGCTGCACGTGGAGCCCGGGCGGCAACGGCCCGGGAGCGGGGCGCGCGCTTGCGAGCGCGGCGCTGGCGCGCGCACGCGCGCCGGGCGCCGGCCCGGGCGCAGGGCTAGGGTAGGGTCCTGCCGTGGCGGCTGTGTCCGCCAGCGTTGCGGCCACCGCCGTGCAGCTGTCGGCGCTGGACTGCGGCGAAGATCCCGCAGCACTGGGCGCCTGCCCGCTCGGCGCGCCCGCGCGCGCAGGCTTGGCCTGCCCGGCAATACCGCCACCAGGCTCCATCTCGAACAGGCACGTGAGGCTTGCCACGGGCGCGGCGCGGCCATGCCCGCCTGCGTCCGCCCCCTCTGGCGCTCCCTCGCCCGCAGCCTCCTCGCTCGCATCGCCCTGTTGAGCAGCGCCTGACCCCATGACACCGCACGGCGGCGCGCCAAGGGAAGGCAGCGCCTGCCGGGCCACAGCCCCGCCCGGCGCAGCGGCCCCGAGGAGCGGAGCGCGCACGCGCGCGCAGCGCGGTGGGCAAGGGCAACGCGCTGGGCACGGTGCGCGCAATCCTGTTCCACGTGCGCCACGACGCCGCCTGCCCGGAGTGCCGCACGCCGGGCGTCTTCGTGCTCGCGCACGAGCTGCACCAGACCGACCAGCTCGTGCGCCGGCGGTGCGCGCCCTGGCCCCGTGCAAGCTGCGTGGCCAGCGCAGGTTGTGTGATCAGAACGGGCAGGCTGGTACTCCACAGCCGGCCTGCTGATGCCCGGCGTGGTAGCGCTAGCAGCGGGTCGTTCAGTTATCGGGCACAGTTGCTGCTGGTGCTGTGTCATACTGCATGTAGCGCCCCGTCGTGCGTCCTTTGCATGGGATGCTTGGGCAGCGGGGACGTGCAAGCGCGGAAGCGCAACACCGCTGCAGGTGCAGGAGTGTCAGTGCTTGTGAGTGCTGCAGGGCTGCGACGCAGCGCACAGCCCCACCGGTGCGCATCGTTGTCGAGCCGCTCATGCGCGCCCAGCATGCGAGTCCGGGCCGGGGCGCCACGAGGCGCCGCGCCGCCGCGCAGGTGGCCGGAGGAGCACGCCAAGCGCGCCAAGGAATGCAGGCCAAGGAGGCGCGCCTGCGCGCGATCCTGGCGCAGCAGCGGGCGGAGCGCGTGCAGGAGAATAGCTTCCGGCCGTCCTTCTAGGCGCTCCGCGCGCGGGCCGTCGCGGGACCGGCCGCGGGCGGTCAACCGCCGCCGCTGCGGGCTGGGGGCCGCGTGACCTGGAAGCAGGCCCATCCCCAGAACTTGCGTCTTGAGCGCTCATTTAGAATGCGTGTGCGTCAGAGTCCTATGGTTGGCAGGCCAGAAGCTGCCCAGGGCTCCGTGCGCCGTCCTGTGTTGGTGGCTGCCCCTGTGAGGTTGCATGTTGCACGATAGGGTGGATGCGTCTGTTGCAAGAGTGTGTCCGGTTGGTCGCCGTCGTGTGGGCACGTGACTGCGTTGCAGCTCGCGGCTGTTCATCGGCTAGGCAGCCGGCGGCAAGCAGCCTGGATGTGCCCTTGTGGCGCAGCTGCGCGGCCTGCAGCTGCGTATCCCGGCGCGCGCCGCCGGTCCCAGGCACATCAGGTGCCCGTGCGCTGGTGCGTGCGATGCACGTGATCTCATCAGTGAGTGTAGTGTGCTTCAGCGCACCTGGGCAAGCATGGGCCACATCATACTGCGTGCATTTGCATGCATGGCATGAGGCTCTGCGTGCTCCTGGGTACAGAGCGTGTGCATACTCCGCTACATCTCAGCGTGACTGGTGGCAGCGCAAGTTGTATTCGTGCGCGGGACCAGTTGCAAGTGCGCACATGCCCTGCGCCTCCCTCTGGCCAGCAGTGAGCGCCTAGCTTTCTCTCCCTATGTACAAAACACACGAACTTGTAGTGGGAGATGGGCAGGGGTAATGTGTATCTGAACTCTGGCTGGACGCGCGGCTCGGCATGCGGCCAGGCTCATGCTGGGCCTGGCCTGCACTTTTTCCTCCCCCAGAGGCCCGGATTGGCCTGAAACCAATATCCATCCGGCCTATATGCCGTCTCCTGCCAGTGTCTGCGTCTGCAATGCAGGCTCTGCGTGGGTCTGTCTGAGAGATGCGCCGCTCAGCGGGATGGGTCGGGTAGTGCGTGATGCAGCCCTGCGATAGGGGCGAGTTTTGTGCGGGCGCCAGTGAATCTGCCAACCCTTTTCTGCCTGCCAACCCTCCTCATCCCGCTGTGTGTGGCGCCGCCTGTCCCGGGCCTCGCCGCGCAGGCAGCGACCTGCTGTAGGTCGTGATCAGTTTCCGTGCGTGACTCTGAGCCTCAGAGTCTGAGGGCGCAGGGCTGTGCTGGCGCTTTGCAGATCCATCGCGTTGCTCCATGGCTGAGCCCTATGCTGCAGGGTGCCGAGCGGGCGGCGGGTCTGCAAAACAATACGGTTCTGATGATAAGTAGTATGGGTGGGGGCGTTGATGCTGGACCAAGTCGCATGTGGAGTCTTTTGGTCCCAGGCCGCTCTTATTTGCAGGTGAAAAAGTGTTACCCGTGCGGGTGCTGCAGGATGCATGGTGCGAAGCTGGTGAAGCGAGGCAGTTGCCAAGTGACCTTGGCAATGCGTGTGCTCGGGACAAATCTACAATACGTAACATGCGCTTATGCTGCATGGGCTTGCTTAGCAGCGCGATGTAAAAACGACCGTGCAGGTCAGGAGCACTCTCCTGCAACTACGCATCTAGCTCACGACCACGCCACTGCTGCTGAGGCCCGCATGGGTGAGACTCGCACAGCTCACTTCACAGACGGCTTGATGAGCGTGCCATTGGTTCCACGCAAAATCTCAAGCGCATCGCCGAGCGCCCCAATCCCGGCCACGCCGCCTGTTTTGCGAACGAAGGTGCAAGCCGCCATGACCTGCGCATACGGCCCTACGTGACGCACGCAATGTCACAGGTCTAGTAGAAACGGAAACCCTCGCAATCTTAGCATTATTTCAGCATGCCAGCTTCGCGTGGCCGCATGGCGAAAGGGACGCATGTTGCTGATGTGTGCAGGGCCGAGTGGCACCTTCTGGCCAGTTTGGCTGCAGCCAGTGAAACAGTAACTGCGGAACAGATGCACATCTGGAGCATGCAAGGTGAGCAGGGCAGCAGCCGGGCGCCCAGCCCGGCGCGCGGCGCGCCTTGGGCCCCATGGAGCCTGCAGAGAAGTCGCCCAGCTCAAGCAGCGCCTCCGGGGACACGGGCGAGGGCACAGGCGCGCGCTCGGCGGGCCAGCGGCGCGGATCGAAGACGGCGGGCGCGTCCGTCAGCAGCAGCAGCGCCTCGGCGCCCACCTCCGCCGCCAGCAGCGCGGACGCCGCATCCTGGCACGGCCCGCCCGGTCAGGCACGCCACGACGCGCAAGCGGTGACCGCAGGCAACATGACTGGTCTGTGGAATATTGCTGCCGCGCGCCCAGGTCACTGTGGGCGCGTCTGTGGGTGGCGGCAGCGTCTCTGCCCGAGCCCAGCGATTATTTGGGCTGCACCTTTGGCCAGATCACCACCCTCGCGCAAGCTTGAAAGCACTTGCCCTCTTGACCAGTCCTTGAAAGGCAGCATTATTGACCTGCAATCTCATGCATTGACTGCATCCTGTGAGGAAATAGGCGCAGCCCCCCATGACCTCGCTCTTGCAAGGAGCGGTCGAGCGGGCACACCGCGCTTGAAGCACCGCAGGTGCAAACATGGCAAACAGGTCCTGGAAGTGGGCGCGCCTTGTCGATGACGGCCTCGATGCCGTGGCGGCGGCGCTGCACCCGGCCATCCGCCACCTCTTCCACGGCCACCGGCACGCCCCCGCCGCCGGCGCACACCGTCACGAAGCCCGCGTCAAGGAGCACCTGCGCGCCTGGAGGCGTGAGCACACTGCACTTCCAGACACTGGGAAGCGGGAAGGAGGACAAGAGGAATGAGGCACATCAGACGCTCAAGAAAGGCTGTACGAGGGCGGCGCGGAACCGCCTTGCCAGTGTCGTAACTGGGCGGGCATGGGCTGAGCCTGGACCATACTGAGGACGGGGTCCAGCGTGCAGCGTCTCACTTCGACGCGCAACAATTGTGCCTGTGTTGTGCTGGGTGGTGCCACAGGCGCTCCAGCAGCAAGCCACCTAGGCGCGCCTTGATGGCGCGCGCCTCCAGCACCTGCAGCGGCGCGGGCGACGCGACCACGCGCCGGAAGCCCTTGTCGCCGTCCGCCCTGACGACCCAGCCCTTCTCCCGCGCGAGGCTGCGCGCGCGCGCGGCAGCGCGCATCACAGGGTGTGCGGGCTCGGATGAGCATCAGCTTGGCAGGATGCTAGGGCGTCCGGCACCGCACGCGAGTCCAGCCGCCGGGGCGCCTGCGGCCCTGCCCTGGTCACCGGGCAGGCCGCCCGCAGTCTGGAAGGCACCGGAAGCGCACCGGTCTGCGTCTTCTTTGCTGTACATGGGCCCTATGAACTTCTGCGGGTCTTCAAACGCCGGGTCGTCAGGCGAGACCGTCGTCTGCGTGAGCAGCGACACCACCTGCATGGCCCTGCACAGATGTATTGAGAGGGGCTTCCAGCACACGGGGCCCGTCACCATGCATGACAGGCACAGCTTGCATAGAACACCACCCTCTCAAAAGGGAGCAAGTCTGTGCCTCTTTGGAGAGTTTGGGCTTTGTTGCTGGGAGCGACAGGCAATCGCATCAGGCACACTGCAGCTGACATGAGAGGCTGTGAGCGCACCATGTCCCCGCTTAGCTCATCTCCTAGCTCAGTCTCCAGCAGGTACCTGCCATGCCCCCGAGGCGTTTTGCGCCATGCAGTGGGGCTGCATGCTGCGCCTTGCATGCGCCCTGGGGTGAGTCAGCCAAGAGCCATACAGAGTGGCCTACTCGCGATTAGGGTACAATGCACGGCCTGTGACAGGCAGCAGAGAGTGCACCAGCATGGCCGGCTGCTCCACAGCATGCTGCCTGTGCCGGTCACGCAGCGGCGCACCCGATCTGGCCCTCGCTCTCGGCGCCCAGCACGTCCAGGCCCACGCCTGGCATCTGCATTGCCAGCAAGCCCACCTGCGTGCATGAGCCCATTTTCACACTTGCCGACAAGCAGACCAGGGGCTTGTGCAGGCACAGCGGGGTGGACATGGAGTGGTGCCCCGCGCCTGTGGGCCGTTGCCGTGTGTGACGCACAGGCCGACGCCCTCCTCACGGACCAAGCGCCCCACGGCTACAGCTGCTTCCCGTGCATGCCGCGCCTGTTGAGTAGCAGACAGCTGGTTCGTTAGTAAGCAAGAGCAGGATCCCTCTGCTCTACAGCATGCTCTAAATATGATTAAAGTGAGTTGTGGTGCGTGAAGTACCAGCTCTGAACATAAAGTGCGTGCGTGCGAACAAGGAGGCTGTCTACCGGCCGCTTGCAAGCTGCGCCTGCGGCAACCATAAAATTGCGTTGTGCACCTGGTTCTCTGCTGTTGGCTCCTCGCCGCGCTCGAGCAGCGCGTTGCCGCCCAGCGCCACCAGCACCTTCCTCCTGGGGGGTGGTGCATTCACGGACGGGCCACTGCCAGCGCTTGCTCGCGCGTGTCTGGGGCCCTGCGCACGGGAGGTTGGTTTGGAGTTCACACTGTATGGCAGGGCATGGCGCAGGAGTGTTCAGGTGCGCTAGCATGGATACAGCCTTGCAACGTATTTGCATGTCTACCTCGCGTATGGCGCTGCCTCCTGTTAAGCGATAGGATCTCAGAGTAGGGAGGCATAGCTTGCCTGGGCGTAAGTCACAGCACAGCGCGGTGCGCGTTGACAGTGAGGGAGTAGAACCATCCTTGGAACAGCAAACATGTGCCGCTTGCACGTACCAGCAGGTCCGGCGTCTGTTGCAAATTGCCAAAGGCAGCTCAGATAAGTGCAGCGATCAGCCGCGCGCTTTGTCTCTGCAGTGAGTCAGAGCCGACTTGAGAGTGTGTTATTATATTCAGTGCAGCTGCACTTGGTTGTTATAGCACAGAGTGTAACACTCCGCGGCGCAGAGCTGATACATAAAAACAGGGATTGGATAGAGAGGAGAAGCTGGGAGGGACCGCAACGTACTGCATGCGCACTGACGCTGTACGGTTTTTGCAGCAACCCGCACTGCTTGCCACGCCGCAGAAGCTTTTCGCTCGCTGTCGCACATTACAAGTGAAGGCTTTTGTGACTTGCTGCAAGCGCATTGACGCTGGGTCGTTTCCCCGGCTGCAGCGGCCCACTGTTCTTGCTGTAGTTTTGCACTGCTAGTGGTGCTTTCAACCAACAGGCCAGCGCCACTGGCCATCTTGAACACTTGCGAAGTCATGCTTGCTAGCCTGTTGCCGCAGTGGCTGACTGGCCAGCTGCAGCGGCTAGATGCTGCGCGCGTGCCCAGCCCGGATATCCCTGAGTCAGCGTCGGTGGTGTACCACAGCGGCGCCACGCGCGACCTCCCCCCCGCGGCCTTCGCGGTCCTGGCAGGCCAGGACTTTGACGAGCTGCGCAAAGGCTATGACTTCATAGCATACAACCCAGACATGTTTCGGCGGCTGCTGGGTCCGCAGCCCGTCATACGCGAGCTGCACAGGCGAAACAGCGCGTTTGCGCACGAGGTGATGCCCTTGCGAACGCCTGCAGCGTGGACAGGGCACACTTTTCACACACCTGTCCCGTCCCTGGGCATGCAGTGCATGCAATATCATGGAGACATTTGTATTGTACTCTCGGTGTTCTGACTCTGTTGCCCAGATTGAGCTCTTCTGTTCAGGGAAGGCCCCGGTCCTTGGACAGGCAGGCGCACACCCTGCCAGTATGTGCCAGAGGCACTGTGCTAAAACTGCTCGATGTTCTGCTCCACAGGGCCCCGTCTGGCTGCCCGCGCTCAAGAGCCTGTTCTTCACGAGCAACCGCTACCAGGCGGGGTCGTGCGACCCTGCGGAGGACGGCTCCCCGCACCAGCGCATCGACATGTACCTGCTCGCGACGGACACCGGCGAGGTCAAGCAGGTGCAACCAAGCGGTGGCCTGGGGAACCAGGCTTGGTAGGGCGCTGCACAGCACGTGTTTGCCAAATTCTGCCACCCTATGCGCTTTTTCAATAGGGCCTCGAGGCTGGCACCACTGCCGCATCCCTGCATGCACATACGGAGGGCCGCGCCCGCAGCCTTCATGGTGATGGCAATGACTGGCTGGTGTGGTCATCATGGGCTGCCCATGGTCTGCTTGCGATGGGATCAGTGCGCCTGCAGGTGGCTTTCAGCTGTGCAGCAAGTGTGCACTTACAGCCTGCCTCCTGGCAGTGCAGCTTGCTCCCTGGCCCACCCTCACTAGCTGCGCTGCGGCAGGTGCATGCGCTGAGCCGGGGCTGGTGGTGATGCCCAATGGCGCGACAAACTGGGGGCCGACAGAGGTCTTGCTGACAGCGCAGGTGCGCGGCAGGGCCGCCTCGCGCGCTGGGCATCCTGCATGCAAATGCACTGTGGCTGTGCACAGCACGCGCTCATCCTTGTGGATCATGAGACGATGTCCAGAGTTGGGAGTACAGTGCTTGGAAGAAGACATGCTGAAGCTGCTGTGCTTGTGATGTCCTGAGAGCCGAAGGTAGGCGGAAGGTGGCAGAGCTGCACGGAATGTGCTGCTGCGGCTACAGCGCCGCCCGACCCTGATGCAGACCCCAACCCTGCCAGGGCTGCGGCAAGTCCGGCGGCTCGCTGGTGGTGCTGGACGTGGTGAGCGGCGCCGCGACGCCGCTGCTGGACAACTGGCAGGGGCAGCCGTTCAACAGCCCCAACGACGTCTGCGTCGGCGCCGACGGCAGCGTCTGGTTCACCGACCCGGACGCGGGCGCGATGCAGGCGCGCGCGCTGCCCTCCTCCTCTCCCTTCCGCACCGCCGCAAGGCGCACCCCGCCCTGCTTCCGGCTGCGACGTCAGTTTGCCTGAGCGGGCGTCTGGCAATCTCGGCAACCCAGCAACGGGCGCTTTGGAGGCCTGGCAATCTCGCATGCCGAGCACTACATTTGCCCCGCTTCAAGCTCCGGCAATGGGTTCCCTCCTGCACAGTTGCCTGCGACAAATATACCTGGTGGCGAGCTTGTGTTACCGGTGGTCAGCTTGTTAATACATTTAACATTACTGCACACAAAGAGCGCAGTGCGCATGCACTGGCCGCTGAGCTGTTGTGCCCATCGAACCTGGTGTGTGCGGCGTTGCGCACACATGGGGCGTTGCGGCCACTGACGGCATCACCCAAGCAGAGTGCGCTTTGTAAAGTGTGGCTGGCTTGGGGTGCCAGGGCTTCCGGGAGGCTGCGAAGCTGCCGGAAGCGGTCTGGCGCTACGACGTCCGCACGCGCTCCGTGACCGCGCAGAGCGACAGCGTGTTCATGGTGAGCGGGCGTCGGCCCAGCGCGCACCCCATGCCGCATCAGTCGCGCTGACGTTGAGCGGTGCTGCTGACGCGCTGCCGCTGTGGCCGTCACCTGCTCCCTTGGAACGTGTATGCCGCCCGTGACTGCGCTCCTTGCATCTGTTATGCCGTGTATTGTGCGGCGTTGGATGCCAGTGCATGCACAGCGTGCCATGCACTTGCCAGACACACCGCGCTTCGACGGTGCGCAGCAGGCAGGACGCACAGGTCAGTGATCAGGCCAGTCAGTCGCTGGGCGCCTGCTGGGCGCAAAGCCTGCATGCTGATTTGACCAGTCCCGCCCCGCACACGCGCCGCGCAGCCAAATGGCGTGGCGCTGTCGCCCGACGGGCGCGCGCTGTACGTCACGGACACGGCGCGCATGCATACAAAAGCGCCCAAGTCCGCCGCGCGCACCATCTACCGCTACGACGTGGCCTGGGACGGGCCGGGGCGCTGCCGGCAGCTGGCCAACCGCCGCGTGTTTGCGATGGCCGCGGTCGGCGCGCCGGATGGCATCAAGGCGCGCCCCTGCACCCGGGCAGGTCAGACGCGCCGAGTGATGAGGCTGTTATGGGCCGGGAGCCGTCTGTGTATGCTGCGCTGCCACATGCGGTGCAGTGAAGCTTGCAATGCTGAGGCTACACCCTGAGCATTCGCATGTGATCTTTGACAAGTGCTCATTTGCAATGCAGCTATGCGCATAAATGCCGGCTGGCGGTCAGCGGTTTCGGTCAGCGGTCTCTAAGTGTTAAGCCTTGTCTACCATGCTGCTGCAAGCCACTGCTAGCGCTATGCATCAACATGGAGATGGCCGGTGCAGGTCGATGTGGACGGCAACGTGTGGGCGGGCGTCGGCGACGGCGTGTTGGTGTACGCGCCGGACGGCGAGCTGCTGGGCGCCATCTCCGTGGGCGAGGTCAGCAACCTGGCCTTTGCTGGCGACACGCTCATCATGCTGCAGGCGCGCCCCCCTCTGGCGAGCGGATGAGTCATGGCGAGGTGTATAGCTGGGCGCGGAGCATAGTTTGGTGGTGCCCTGGGCGGGCCTTGCCTGTGAGTTGCATGGCGGGCAGAGTTGGACTTATATCAGCACGGGTGCAAACGTGCCTGAACGAGAGCGGGTTTGCAGAGGCATCGGGTTGGGCATACGCACACACGCTCATCTCGCTGAAGATGCATCTGAAGCGCCATGCCCTCAGTGCCCACGAAGAGCAGGCGTTGGGTACCTGCTGAAGCCCGTGATGCAAGCAGCCGACACGCACAGCGCGTGCGCAGGAGACGCGCATCACTGCGCTGAAGCTGGCCACGCGTGGTGCCGCTTTGCCCGGCATGCTTGCGAGGCCAGCATTTGTCCTGTAGCCTGGCAGTGAAGCATGGGGCTGCACGGAGGCTGCTCCTCCTGCTCACGCATCTGTAGTAGCTATGCATGCCTCTGCAGCTGCTACAGCCATGCCAGGGTGGCTGTACCAGCTACAGAGGTGTGGCGGAGGTATGGCGGGCACCCGCCCCGCTGCATGAATGCAGCGGCGGTGGACAGCTGCTGCGCTGCTGACGTATTTGGACCACATGGTTGCTAGTGCGTAAGCGAGGACGGTCCTCCAGCTTGCTGGCTATACCAAGTAGACACACATACTACAGCTGCGCTGCAGGCCTTACTGCTGCGCTGGAACGGGACACACAGCAGTGTCTTGTGGTTGCACGCACGGACCATCTTCGCTCAATTGGGGTATATTTCTTCACACACGCTCCCAACAACTTATACATTTATTTCTGCCACTCAGCCACCGTCATCTGACACTGCAGTGTCAGAAGCCTGCGCTTGCAATCACGCGGTCAACCACCTGACGGGCAGCCTGTGGTGCGAGGTACCGCGCCTGTTCCCGCACGCATGAAAGTCACTGGCACTCGCCACAAAGCGCAACGGTGTGGCGTCTGCCCTGTTGCGGCCAGCATGTAGGCTGTGACCCATGCATGGGTGCTGCAGCAGCAACCCTGTCTGCGGCATCACTGGGCTCGCTTAAGGATGTAGCTCAGGATGCTCATTGTTGGCCTGACTAATCGGGCCGATTGAAACAAACAAGCTGAAGCAGCCCTCGGCAGGCGCACCTGCAGGAACATGCGCTGGGCGTCCCCTTTCCTCCCGTCGCTCCCGAGCAGCACACCGCGCGCCAGGTACGCCCTGAAGTCTGCGGGCGCGATGCAGCATGCTTAGCGCTCACGCCCTGCAATCCTTGCCTGCAGAGGGACATGCTTGGCGGTGCCCACAATCTTGGGCCACAGCCTGCCAGCAAACACTGAAAAGCCCCCCATGGGGCGCTGTGCGAGCAAGCAGCTGAGGGCACCATACAGTCGCAATGTCTGTGGCCGGCGCAACGTGCGACTGATATGCACACTGCGCAATGTGGGGCCGGCACCGTCCGGCGCGCGCGCAATGAGGTCGTCGTACACGCGCAGGGCCTCCGCGGTGTGCTTGCCCCACTGCGCATATACCTGCACATGCGACGTGCCGCGCAGTCAGCACACATGCTGTGAGCGCTTGCAACGCCGATCCAAGTTCCCCTGGAGTCTCCGGGCGTTACACAAGCATGTGTCTCTGCGAGTGTCTCCCAGGACTTCATGAGAAGGTCCAGGGCTGCTGCGGCATGCACGCCCTGTGCTCCGATGCGCGCGGCGCGCCAGCAGCGCCGCTGTGACAGAAGCATGGCACAGCACGCTCTGCTGACCCTGGCGGTGTGAAGCGTGCGCGCAGTGGCTGCTCGCGCCTTTGCCAGCAGCATGTCGAGCTCATAGGTGGTGAAGCCTGTGCTCTGCGCCGCGGCCTCCACGCTCCCGCGCGCCGCCTGCACCGCCTGCGCCCGCACCCGCTGATGTCAGCGCGCAGTCGCACGTTGCATTGAGCAGGCGCGCTGTGGCGCATGTGGGGCCGAAACGTTGTGCCTGGACCTAGCCCGCCCAGGTGACATGGCACCGCCGGCCCTTGCAGTTACCCACTGCAAAACACTGTGAAGGGCTGACCAGCCTGCTTCAATTGGTGGGTTGATGCCAACAACTTACATCAGGAAACCATTGCCTCCGCGAACCACTGCTGATGCGCGCCGTCCAGGCCC
>JAABUH010003780.1_pt1 | contig 12717 bp, 13 predicted proteins | sample 5559121 | NCBI WGS metagenome assembly JAABUH01 (sample SAMN10711871, study PRJNA513364) | rock metagenome | isolation source: Antarctica rocks | place: Antarctica: Victoria Land, Battleship Promontory nord | collected 2015-12-28 | reverse complement strand
TTGATCGACACCTCGGCCCTAGATATAGCCCTTCGCTGCAACCCTGTTTTCCAACACCATCAACCTAAGTAAATCTTCCTGGGGGCTGGAAGCTTGGAAGAGGGTTAAAACAGTTAGGCCATGTGACTGTGTACCCCATCGTTTCATAGTACTTGGACCTATCGAGCTCTGAGAAAGGTTTCTCAGTCCTTGGGCATTCGCGACGATTCTTTTCCATGGCGCAAGCTAAGTCTGCGGCAAATTCCGGAATCATGCTGAACTGGCCTCGCTCCACTCCCCGAACGAACCAGTGGACAAGGAGCCTTCGGAGACCAGATTGGAACGGAAGTTGCTTGTATGCCACGAGGAGTTTCTTCATGGTATAAAATGATACAACATCAAAAAGGCTGTTGGTGTTTGCATATGATATCATATGGTCACAAACATAGTTCTTCAGCTCGGGCACAGCATATCTGACGGCGAGAAGATATAGATTAACCAGTTACTCCGGCGAGAAAAGTCTCCGGGTCGTTGTGGCACCTCCAAAGAGACTAGGCTTGGTTGTGACACCTCCAAAGAGACTAGGTGGGGTTGTGACACCTCCAAAGAGACTAGGTGTTGTTGTGGCACTTCCAAAGAGACTAGGTGGGGTTGTGATACCTCCAAAGAGACTAGGTGTTGTTGTGGCACTTCCAAAGAGACTAGGTGTGGTTGTAGCACCTCCAAAGATAGCACCTCCAGAGAAACTAGGTGTTGCTATAGCACCTCTAACGGCATTACGTGTTGCTGCTGCAGCACCTTTAAAGAGACTAGGTGTCGGTTTCGCACCTCCAAAGGGATTAGGCGTCGCTGTAGCAACTCCAAAAAGACTAGGTGTCGCTTTGGCACCCCCAAAGAGACTAGGTGTCGTCGTGGTACCTACAAAGGGATTTGAGGAAATGCGAAGCCATTGAATAAAGTCTTCGAAGTATTTGGCATCCTCTTTGGGAAGGTTCATTGTCCGCTCTGACCCCCATGTGAAAGGATTCTCACGGAAAGCTGCTTTGAAGAAAGCAGATTTCTCACGGAGAACGGCTTCGCTGAAGGTAGAAGGCTTTTTTTCGTCTCTCACATAGAATGTGACGGTGGTAATGCCGAATCTTCGAGTTATTGGAGGGAAGGCTTCAAAGTCCATCTTGGGTGTAGGTGTGACTTGTGCGTTCGCCATCTTTGGAATCTAGGCTGTTGAGTTGATAGAGGGAGTGTGTAGGTAGTGTGATGCTGTGATGAGAGGGGAAGACGAGATCTTTCATAGCCGCGAGGCAGATCGAACAATGGAGCGATCTATTTGTTTTATGATAACATTGCGAGGTTCAAATGGCAGACCCCTTCTTTTCGATAATGGCTTTGTGAGGCTCATGTTTTGACAAGTCGAACGACAGTATTTGGTCTCTGACCGGTAATGGCATTGTGAGTTTCAAGTTCTGACAACTCGAAGAATAACTGGACCCCCCTTGTCCGGTAATGACATGTTTCGGGCTTCGTTAAGTCGAACAATGAGACAAACTCCGGTTTGGTAATGGCATTGTTCCCCAGGCAGAATTCCTAGACAAACGACCATGTTTCATAGTGGGTAACACGAAATATACCCGCCTTAGGCTTTGTCATGGAGAGAGCATTACCATCACACCAGTAACAGTTCTCCCCAATCGTGGTGGGTCCCCGTTCAGAGAAGACGGCGGATTGTTTCAACCTTTCGAAGGGCTCATTTTGACCGTCGATTGTCTCACCTTCTCGAAGGGTAACTCACACCAGACGCAACAAGCCATCTCACCCAGCCCCAGCGTCCTATCGAGATTTATTACCATGACTCAATAAGCCAATATTGCCGTAGACATGTGTCGTGAACAGCAATCTCCCAAAACTCCCAAAGATCGCTGTCACTTCCCTCCCTCACGGCGCTTGAAATAAACAACATTGTATGATCCGATGCAGTCGGCAGTTTGGCGTACTGCAGGGATGCTTTTTGGCCTCATCTGATTAGTCAATCAGATGTAGGCGATGTTGGTGGATAGTTGGCCGCTGTGGCATGGAGCGTCATCCATTTAGGAGCACTTCTCCTTCCCATCTCATCTTCTCTTTTTTATCATTTTGTTTTCACTCTATAGTAGATAGATTTACCTCTCTCCCTTACCTGTTAGTGGAGCTTATATATATATGACTCTACACACACCGTCGCTGAGACGGTGGGTGTTCTTAGTGCTATAGACGCTTCTTGTTAGCCAGCCGGCCTGGGAAGCTGTTCGTTCGGCGACGCCTTGCGGCGACGAGATAACCAAACAGTTGAGACTTTGCTACACCATGTTTTTGCTCCCAGCCTCCCCATGGGATGAGACGAAGCACTCCTAACCATGGCACGACACACGAATCCAAACAATCCTTCCAAACGTAGATCAGACAGAGAACCACACCCATACTGGTGTCTGTGTACATATAGACGAAGCTGATCGTCTCATGAAGTCCCTACCTAATGTCATCGCTCCATAAAAAGTCTTGGCACCCAGACACCCCTCCCTACCATAAGAAGAAGTGTCAACGCGAGCTCCGACAGTCTGATTTTATAAACCTCGATTGGGATCAGCGCCACAATTCTCCTCAATTATAGTTCATAAGATGGCACGGCGCTCGGAAGCTGCAGCTCGTGAGATCGATGCGAAAAGCATTCTTTTTGCCTAAATGTCCTTCTGCAGTCTAACGTGCCAACTCGGAATCCAGGCTTGTTCATGGAAGCTGACCCGATCCGAGAGAGCTGGGATGATGTATACGAGTGCGTCTATCAGTGCGTCGTTACAATTATATTCATTTATTGAAAATTGCATTCTGTTGTTGTCTCCAGTCTGTAGCGTGTCTGGTAATACTCTTATATATACATCGAACGCTTCCAGATTCTAGCACCCTTCTCTAGATTAACCCCGCATACGCTCAAGGGCTCCCAGACACGGGCGTCGGCGTGGTGCTCAGATTCTTCGGCAGATATTTGATCCCCTGTTTCGGACAGGAGCTACCTCCATCTACACGCACATCAAGAATCAGTCAACCGTATTCCCTGGCTTCTCCCATGAAGCATCACGCTGCAATTCAGCGGGTAGGTGAGAAAAGAGACTTACCAGGCTGCGTCGGAATATAGATCCCATCCTGCGCACTCCCCGCCACATGGAAATGGTAATAAATCTGCTGCAATTCATTCTTGCCCGCCCCACCACATTCGATACTAGCGTTGACCCCGCCCCTGAACAGGCCCAACGCCTTCTGTACCTGTGCGCTCGAATACGTCTTCGTCGTGCTGGGCACAATGCCCGCTATCGCCAGGAACTTGTACGAATCCAACGTCTTGAACAGATCGATTGTCTTTTGAAAATAGTCGACGACTTCCTGTTGGGGCTTGTAGTTGACGTAGCATTTGGTATTTAATGTGGAGACGCAGGTGCCGTGCTTGCCCCATTCGTGCTCCCAGAAAGACTCGTCATTGCCGCCTTGGTCTTTCCAGTAGGTTTCCATGTAAGAGAGGAGGGAGGTGCGGCCGTAGGAGCTGAGGATGGCACTGATGTTTGTATACTGACGGGTCTCATCGCAGTATTGGTCGTAGGTGCCATCGCAATGGTCTGGCCTAAAAGATCGAGCACTGTCAGTTGCTGAGTAAGTTGGTATGGGAAGGTCGTATACCAGAGGCCGTGTACAGTCCAGTGATTTGCTGGACCGGTGGCCGGATCGGTGTCCCAGAATTGGGTCTGCAGGAGTTCGCCTCCCGGAGAATTGAAGCAGCATGTATTAGGAACAACCGTACGATTTGTACAGCTCACTGGAAAGTCTCGACAGTGGTCCGAATGGCCAGCCGTAGATAGAGGAGGAAAGGAAAGAAATGCTACTTGGGCCAAGCCCAATGCTATTTTAGAAAAGGAAGGCATAGCGAAACGTGATGATGGAGGGCTCAGATAGAATTCACAGATTAAGCAGATGGCAAGGGTACTTCCTTGAGTCTTATATTGAACAGATACGCTTGGCGAAGCCCGAGGCTGGAATGACGCAGGAACAGCATCGTGGTATTTTGATTGGCGGCTGCGACATGCGCATATAAGCTTGGCGGTAGGTTACCGAATGATTGCCACAAGGCGCACATTCAAGGGGAAGGTGGAGTAACAGAGATGGGAGAAATGTGGGGATTGACGATGAAATCGCCAAGACCTTCCTCTTTAGGCAGCTGGTATAAAAGCTCGTGGACGTAGAAGCGACCCCGATTCGTCGGTCCGCTCGTTAAGGAAGAACGAGTCCGGGATAAAGCCTTCCATGGATTGCAATTGCTCTCGGGTCTGCTCTTGCCATTAGGTACTCGATTCTTCGGGTTTTGCATGCCAGATACCCATTTCCAAATCGATGGTCAAGAATGTCACTCGGCCCATGCTAACCGGCCCACAATCCCATCCTCTCTGCCTCAGGCGATCCATGATGCGCCGTCTCAAACCAATTCCTCGCTCCGAGTCCTGCGAAAGGTCCTATATACGGCCCGCATGTCCCGTCTTGAACTTGAAGATGGCCAGTGTACCGCGCAGGAGCACTCCAAGCAGACGCTGAAGGCGACAGCAGCTCCGAGCGCGCAGAGAAATTTTCCGGAATAGCGATTGGCATCGACTGAGTTTCGGTCCCCTGTGTCTCAGTCGCATCGTCCATTGCATCGTCTTCCTCTTCCTCTTCCTCTTCTGGTGGAGGGAAGAGAATGGTCCTTGGAGGTGGTGGCGCTGGCGCTGGCATCTCTCTCACCTCCATTTCGTCCAGCTTCGGTTTCGCGGGCATATCCTTGAGTAGGCCAGTGGACGACGCTAGCGATTCAATTGCAAAGTTCAAGAAGCCAGCGCTTTTGGCGCTCACTGACAGCGCCCATTTGTATTCTGCCAGTCTCGCTTTATAGAAATCAGCCTCCTCTTGACACGGTGCCGTGGCCAACAGTAGACTGCCGAAAGTGGCAATAAGCGCAAAGTTCACCCTGGAGGGGAAGTACCAGAAGGACGTAAGGTGGGTTGGACGAAGGCGATTTACAAACTCCATGGCAGAGATGAGGCGAGCCTTGGCCGCAGATCGGCACACGTGCGTCAGGTAGACGTCCGTGGGGGTGGAGCTGAGTGAGCGGATTATGCAGCGGTGAAGGGTGATCTCCGTTGCGAAGTACGCAAGGTGAAGATGGCCTAGTTGCATTAGTACTTTAGTAAACAGAAGTTTGATCGTACACACCAATGGTTGCCGGAGCCTGACCGTTGTCCATCTTCAAGTCCTTTGGCAAACGCGTAAACCATTCCTTCAAGGTCACCTGTATGGGTTTCGCCTTGGCAAGCACCAAGCGAGTTGCGTTCTCGTTTGCGTTGTCGAATTCCTGCATCGCTTTCTGCGTATACAGGGCTTCTAGAATGCTTGACAATATCCCTGTGAGCGCTACCATCTGACAGAAGCATTCGCGTCCGCGTTTTAAGTCTTCCAGGGAAGCGCCGTCATCAAGCCGGTCCGTCGATTCAAAGTCCTCTTCGCACAGATCGAGAACGGCCCAGTGAGCTTTCGAGATCAGAGAGGGCCGGCCATGTACTAAAGAACACCACTGATCTTCCATATATAGAGCCCAAGCTAATCTTTTCCTCAATCCTTGTTCGAGGACAGAGATGCTCCAGGTCGAGCAATCAAGATGCAGCCCGAGCTCGAATGCCGTGCTCACTAGTTGCGTGTTCAAGAATTTTGAGTCGATATTTGACCTTTGCATAAGAAGCAGTCCAGCTTGGATCGTTGACAGAGTCGGACTGGCGAGAGTGTTTTCAAATAGTCCAAAGGCTAAGTCTTCGAGTTGAACTAGATCAATCTGCTGCCATCGTGCCTTGTCAAGCTCATGGAGCCCTGATGCCGCCGCAACGACATATATAGCGCAAAGCAAAGCAGGATCCAACGAAGTTCTTCGACTGCTGCTATATGCTTCGAAAAAGGTGTCTTCAATGATGGGCAAGCTGCGATTGATAGCTCGAAAATGTTGGACTAGTGATGGGCCATGGTGACCAACAGATCGCTCAATCGTCTGGATCAAGCTCGTCTGCGACTCGGCATACCGAGCGGCCGGGTGCTGATGCACAAGAAACGCATTGCGACCGTCGGGCTTTTGATAGCTTGGTTCCCCCGAGGGCGAAACGTCGAACAAGATAGGGTCTAGCTCAGTCGTGTAGCCCATGTGTGCCCCTTGGTATTGCCAACTGTTTGAAGCCATCTGCGAACCATTCGGGGCCCCAGACTCTTCTCGTTTCACCTTCATCGCGCCTTGAGGATTGCTTTGGGACTGCATATCGAGAACGGACCTGAGATTATGATTTAGCGGATACAACTTGAGATGAAGTATTAATGCAACGCTGTCATGCTGACCGTCGTTTGTTGAGAGTTGGATCTTTGCCCTCAGTGTCTAACCTCCTCTTGCGCGGTCGAGGGTCCTCCAAGAAAGTGCACTGGTGACCATGGGTGCTGCAAGCTACACATGCGTTCGGCTGACCCTCACTCATCACACATCTACTCTTCTTCCTCCGACATGCATCACATGGCCGTTCCTTGCGTCCTCGAGACGCTCGACTACTCGCGGCTTGAGAGATTCGGGAGTCGGTGGAGAGGCTGTCGGTGGATCGCTGAGAAGATGGTGGAGGGGCGGACATGGAGGAGACATTCGCTGGCATTAAGGGTTGACGGAAAGCCGCTGCAGCAGCCATGTTGTGATTGGGTTATGTTCAAGTACCCGCTGTCGTTGAGCAGAACGGTGGGCCTCCTCAAGGTGGTAGTAAGGCAGTCAGAATGCCTGACCCATGGCCTACGAGACGGTTAACCGAGGGTCAGAGGCGAGAGAAAACCAGAAGGGCGGAGATGGTCGTCGCGTATCAGGTCGTGGAAGTTGCGAGCGCTCTGACGAAGCTCGGACCATCCAAGGAGAATTTTGTATGCTGGCTCAGGCTAGAAGCCTAGAACTAACCCTGTAAGCGCGGCAGCTCCCGATGAAACCATCAAACGGTGTGGAGGAAAATTGAATTTGTGGAGATGAAGTTGATATATAAAGAAATTGTGGACTGGACGCCTCGGCCTGGTGGTTGTAAGCAAGTAAAGGAAAGCGCTCGTGTGCTAGTTCTAGGTATTTCCTAGAGTATCTCGGCCGACGCTGCAGGATTTGTTACTTGTATGCCTGTCCAATGTCCATCTAGAAAGTCAGGAGAAGATGGTCATGCACGTGCTCGATATAGATATACATTTCTTCGGACGCTGATTGGGCAAGACCAAGGGTGCAGTCATTTTGGCTGTCAAAGAGCCGTGACACTCGAAGTCTCGAAGTAGTGGCCCGATAAGCATCTGGCGCCTGTATGGGCAGCGCCAGTTTCATTTACCTAAATCTTATGTCATACCTCAGATCGCCCTCGAGCTGTATGCACTAATCCAACCACCTCACATCAAGGCCTTATTCGTGGGAACTCCTTCTCGGCACTGAGATTGCTCACTGAGTATGCTTGGAATTCAGGTATTTATCCATGCAGTGCTTCTTCCTGTGACAGCCGCTAGGCCCAACAGGGGCTAGTGCCATAACGCTGATGACATAAACATGTCAGCGAAAATCCATGTTGTCAGAGTGGTCGACTCCGAAACTGCCCCGATGCCGGAGCCTCGTCGTCAACACCTGAGCGAATGCCACGGCAGAGTCACTGGTACCATGAGTTCTTTCTAATGCAGAGACCTGATGGCTTACAAAAGCTCGCATGTGTTGAACATGGGCCATGACTTTTTCCTATCTCTCAATCGTAGGTTCGACCAATCTATTTGGATCTCCTGACCAACAAGAGCCTCCTCTTTACTCTCCCATCGTCTGCTATGCCTGCAGAGATACGCAAGAGCTCAGCGGAGCATGGCACTGGCAAACAGCCTAAGCAAGAAGGGCAAGACGCTGTCGCCCACACCACTCACACTACAGAACACCCCCCCAAAGACCACTGGACTCAATCCGCCTACAATGCCTCCGCCTCCTTTGTGCCTCTCCTCACCCACGAGATCATGCAATGGCTCGACCCCCAACCAACAGATACAATCCTCGACCTAGGTTGTGGCGATGGTCCGCTCACTGCAAAAATCGCGGAGCGCTGTCTCCATGTCGACGGCTTCGATGCTTCCCAAAACTTTATCGAGGCCGCTATATCCTCCTACAGCGATGCTCTGAACCTCCAATGGCACGTGCTGGACTGTCGCTTTCTCGAGAGCAGCGAGGTTGTGATGGCAGCGCGATACCACAAGGTATTCTCGAATGCGGCACTACATTGGGTTCTAAGAGATACCTCTACACGGATGTCGGTACTGCGGGGTGTATACAAGGCGCTCAAGTCAGGGGGAGAGTTCGTCTTTGAGATGGGTGGGGCGGGTAATGTTGCCGATGTGCATGCGGTATTGCTATCTGCTCTTGTACATCAAGGCGTGAGCATTGAGAAGGCAAGACAGGCCTGCCCTTGGTTCTTTCCATCAGAGCGGCTTATGAAAAATATGCTGGAAGGGGTCGGCTTCCAAGTGCTGAGATCAAAGCTAGAATACAGGCCTACACTCTTGACGACGAATGAGAATGGAGGACTGCAGGGGTGGGTGAGATTGATGGGAGCGCAATTCCTTGAAGTGCTAGATGCAGACGAGAAGAAGGAGGTTGTCATGAGGGAGGTCTGTGATGTGCTGGAGACTGTGCTCAAACATGAAGAGGACGGTAGTATGTGGCTTGGGTATGTAAGGTTAAAGGTGATTGCTCGTAAATGACATATCTGTCACATGTGAAGTCGATACGACTTCTTGAGAAAGAGAAGAACCTTGTGAAGTATGTATGCACGATGACGGCACCTTCAAGGGACTCGCCATCTGACCATCTACCGTCACCGGGGCGGTGAGCATTGATTTCTTCATTCTCGAGATCCGGCCCTCCGACAGGACTGATATTCGATGACCACCGCACAATTAGGAACAGATTCTCACACACCAGATTGCTAAAGGAATTCTCCCTCCCAAACCATCTGATCTCTAATCTCGCTAGTCTTCATTTCGAGGTTAAAGTGTGTTAGCCATACATTTCTTACTCATTTTTTTCACTCAAGTCGAGCAAGCAGCACCTTCAAAGAAACTAGCGTTCCTTCGCAAATGTAGAAGACGCATCATCTGGTAAGACCTTCCAAGGGTGAAAACTAGCTCTTCAAACACCTTCCGTGCAATACTGGTTGCTTTCCACGTGGTTTTCCAACCCTCTTTTCCGACCTTGGTAGCACTCAACAGAAGTCTTACCAAGTCCACAACTAATGCGACGAGGCTGAGAGTGCCGCCATGCAATCACTAAGAACTTGCGTTAACTGCAGGGTTTGCGCGAGTAATTGAAGACTTTTCAAACGAGTGTTGCTGGGAAGCTCTGGCGTGCTGAATGATAGATGCCAATATCATAAACTTGCTTACTTGGGAGGGGTGCTGATATTCTAGGATCGTTGCCCCGAGAGTTTGCATTGGACTGCATCTGTAGAATTGGGGAGTAAGTACACTTCGGCTGAATATCCGAGACGGAACACATTTTGGGAGATTGTTTACTTTGCGATACGCCTTTAATTATCCGAAACCGAGGGATTGGGAGGACAACGTGCTGGGGGTTATTTCAATATAGAATGTATCGCATACACGATGATAGTTGCTGCCATTCAATCTAGCTTCGAATCTGTATGCTTTATCTTCGCATTAGAATAACTGTACCGAAGTGCATATCACCTCCGAAGCACATGGTTTGAATGTTTCAAGGGTCTCGAGGACTCAGACAAATGACCTAATGATCTTGCCAAATATCGGTTTGAAGAATGAATGTGGCGCTGGAAGTGGTCTTGAAGTTGAGCGGCGGAAGCGAACATGTTATATCCGCAACGAATGGAGATAATAAATTGCACTTAAATCACTATTTGCCGGTTACTGAACTTGTTCGAAGTGCATGAGTGGGGACAAATGGGAATCAAGTGACATTCAGTATAGGGGAGTTGTTCATGATCGTGCTTTCACAGCGGCAAATTACTCGATTCGGGTGCAGCTTCTAGTGCCGGAAAGTAAGATCTTTTTGAGAAGTTCAATTGCAAGAAAGACTAGAGACTAATAAGCTCTATTTCTTTATAAGTAAAATTACAGAAAAGACGCAGGATGATTAGAAGAACTGGGTATCGATTAATAGAGAGAGGAGTCACTCGGGGTTTAAGGACACCGCAATAGCGAGCTCTCAGATAGGAATGACATGCCCAATGTTACCGCTTCTTCTGGGGCGTTGTCCCCTACTCTCACATGAAGCCAAGAAGCCGAAATATCCGTATGCTAGGAGATGAGAAATTCTCCATCCTCTTTGACCTTTGACTATAGGCAGCTATGGGCGACCAGCGCCAGCCGATAGACGACTACACCCAAGCTGGTACCGAGAGTAAGGATGCCGAGGTGAGTGTTCTGTGGCAAATCCCGCTGCCCGAGATTGTCAAAGGGAATCTGTCATTTCGCCATAGCCGCAAGTCCCCCAAGCATTAGTGTAATAGTGATCGTGATATTAGCTTTGACCCATTGTACTGAATATCGACCACAGTATCCTCTCTTTGTCTTTGCAGTCTGATGTAGTGTAAGCAAAGAGAAGTCGCTATTCGTCACCCTTATAAACGGAGCAGCTGGCCCATTCTCCAGGTCTTTTTGCGATGAGTAAAGACGGACTTACCATGTAAGCTAAGAAGTCAAGCATGATTTGCCAATCAGGAAGTGGTGTGATCGCATGGTTCGGACCAATGCCATCACAGCGAACATGTAAATTGATCTGGTTGTCCTCAAGTATCAATTCGTCCCCTGTTGGATAATTTTGAGAAAGGAGATCTTTAACCTCGCCTTGTAGAAGATCGTAAAACTTCAACAAATCGGCCGCTGGTTTATCGGTGGAGTCGAAAGGCATGAGGGGTGTGAAGTAAGAGGTCCACCCGTTCGGCTGAGTTTGGCCGCCCGGGGGCTGGATCGTGAAGGGGGTGGCACGTCGTCTTGGACTGCCTGGGTTCCTCGGAGGAAGCGATGGTCCTGGGATTTCTCCATACTTGGCCACATCCCCCACAGCGAGGATTCGGGCTAATGTAGGACACGACAACAGAGTTACAAGTGGTATTAGAAGCAAGGAAAGAGCACGCATCGTATCAGACGTGGATTAGGCGCGGACCCCCATAGGTACGAGGAAATGTACATGGTGAAGTACTCCGTAGGTTGGCGATATGTATTTGCGAGATTTCCGCCTGAAACAAGGCAGATTGTCAGGTTCACCTGGCTTGTAGCATCATACATACTCATCGATGCGCATCTCATAGCTTCACGTGGGTATAAGGCTAGTGAAACCTAAATTCACGGGAGGACCTTCCACTGTCCCACGAAGTGGTTCCTAGTCCAGGCGGTTATCGCATATGCAACCCGTACAGAGTCGATCCGAGGTGTCCTCTTTGGATTGCAAACGTGTGATCGGAGGATTGGGATAGGCCAGTGATCAAAGTTCGGAGCGGCTGTCAGATGATACAGTCGCCGCAATGTTAGAGACGCAATGAAACTTATGCCTTTCATTGGGAGATAGAAAGTACTCGTACAATGTATGCGACCGAGCAATTTTGCCAGGAAATGTGATACAATGAAAACAGACTGGGGATTTTGAAGTAGAGACTATGACTTCCCTTGACTTTTCGAACATAGCAGCTGCCATGGAACTCTTGCATGATTCAAAGCCATCTGACAATTCTTTGGAGTAGTCCGTCCATGGTAGTGCTCAAATGCTTTCCACTTTGATCCATTAAAGCTGTACCAAGAGATTGCGCCATCAATGAAGTCGACTAGACGAAATCCTGCGTCTGTCAAACCTGCGCCCTCGGGCGGATGCTGGAGTGCTTCTTCTGATTTAGGGGGGCGAGGGGCGGAAAGTAGAGAAGCCCGCCAATACCAAAGAACTAAAAGGGGTCACCCCTCAAATGAACGTACTGCTCAAGTGGACAGTCCCCTTTATCTCAATAACGAAAGAAGATGATAACCTGCACCCCATGTAAAATCTGCTCCATACTTTATCATGATGACTTTGGAAATTTGATGTTCCATTGGGTGGATCCAGCCCTATGGGGCTGTCCATTTGAGGGGTCCCTCGGGTGGCCCCTTCTATTGAAGGCTAGTGTAGGCACTAGCGTGCCGACTACCTTACTCCTGCCTCCATAACTCGCATCCAGTCGAGCCTTTCTGCCCATACTTCAAATAAAGTGCTGCGAAAATGGTTGACATTGCGACCAGTGGAACAGAGACTGATCCCGTCTACGACTGGCAGATTAGTGACAGGCACTACACCCTGACTTCATCAACTTTCACCAAACGACAACTTTTCCTTAGTGAACAGAAACTCAATGTTCATGGTGAAATCGCTCAACATCCCTTCAATCGCGAGAGAATGGAGAACGAAAGGAATGCCTTACGGTATATTGCCAAAAACACCAACATTCCGGTGCCTAGGGTCCTGGATTGGTCGGTTGTAGATGGAGCCGGATGTCTTACAGTGGAGGCATTGCACGGCGCCCTATTGATTAATGTCATTGATGACGATAATCAGGACCTCAGCTCTGACGAAAAAGCAACTTTGAGGGCAAACTCCAATTCTTTCATCTACGATACTGTCTT
>JAABUH010003778.1_pt1 | contig 12718 bp, 17 predicted proteins | sample 5559121 | NCBI WGS metagenome assembly JAABUH01 (sample SAMN10711871, study PRJNA513364) | rock metagenome | isolation source: Antarctica rocks | place: Antarctica: Victoria Land, Battleship Promontory nord | collected 2015-12-28 | reverse complement strand
AAGGAGCAGGCGGTGGAGGTGGAGGGGGAGGAGCAGGCGGTGGAGGTGGAGGGGGAGGAGCAGGCGGCGGAGGTGGAAGTGGAAGTGGAAGTGGGAGCGGCGAGAAGGGAGAAGGTAAGGGCGGCGCAGGAGGGCTGGACCCAGGAGGGAAACGCGGAGATCCCGCTGGAGCAGATCACAAGGGAAATGAAGACGCTCCTCCTCCTCCATACGATGGGCCACCTGAGTTCGGGGACGAAAAGAAGGGATACCGCGGATTATAGCTTACTGTAAATAATCGGTAGGTGAAGTAGAGTCGTAGCTGGCAGAGAGACGCAGTGTGTATCCTAGAAAGCTGTGGTACATAGGAGTCCATTCATGAGAGTTGACAAGTGACTCGATGATGATTCGGGGTCGTTGTATAAGCTCATCGCCAGTACCTGTTGCGAAATCCACCTTTTACCTAATAACCCCCGGTCCCTCATTTGTCTGTTCATCATACCGCCGCGAACTTTCCTGGTGATCAGAGTATCCCTACTAAGGTGTGATGGGAGCTTGACCTCACTTCCTAATACCTGCCTGCTAAACCGAAAACAACCCCCCAGAACTCTCGACCGAACCATACCTCGAAACGATTGCCTTTGAACACCTCCGTTATGTTTGTCGTATCCCGCGACGGCACGACATGGGGTAGGGGCAAAAAGCTCGGGATGGGATGAAGAGGTATGAGGAATCCGCCTTGATTCGGAGTCGCCTTCGGGGAGGATGTTACGTCCTTTGGCTCAAATCTTCTTTTTTGACCTAAAAAGCTCAGTCATCTTTGAAAGACAGTTGTCCTCCTAAGACATTGGCTGATCGTCTCGGTGAGATGGGTGTTGGGCTTTAATGTAGGATATGGAAACCCTCTTGAGGCCAGTACCTCCAGTGTATAATTAGGTGTGGTCATTATTTGGGATGGCTAGAATAGATGAGTTTGATATCAAGATGCCCTGAAAGCCTTACATCCTGCTTGGATCTACTGGATGTCCATTACGAGTACCGTGTCGAACTCTCCCTCGCCAAGCCAGACTTCCTTTCTGGTCGGTCTTGCAAACTACCGATGTGATCCTTTTTTCCCTCGCTAATATACTTCGAAAGAGAGGCAAATACGAGCCGTCAGAACCGAACTCAACATCATTTACGACAAGAGGCTGAGAGCTAGCTTAGCGGAATGTCGACGGCTCTGGTGTTCGGTGCCAACGGGTATGAGTGGCTCATCACTCAACATACACCATCCTCATCATCTTCGTCATCGTCATCATCGTCCATACATATCATACTCCTCACTGACATAAAGCAAAGGATATCGGGCATAGCACTCCTCCGTGAACTCTCCTCAACTCCTCCAACCGAATGGAAAAAGATCATCGCCATCTCCCGACGACCACCTCTTCTCTCTCACAAAGACCCTCGAATCAAGTTCACGTCCATCGATCTCCTCTCCGACATCCATGGCTTCATCGCTCAACTCGAGGAAGCAGGTGGAGACGAGGCGACCCATGTCTTTTTCTATGCTTATGTCGAGAAGGAGGATCCGGAGGAACAGATCGAGGTCAATAGGACTTTACTCGCGAACGTGAGTTGAAGATGGAACGGTTTGGAGGGGTTGGAAGGGTTTGGTAGGATGACTTTGCTGATGATGGAACTTAAGGCTTTGACGGCTGTTTCCGCGATTTGCTTCAAAGTGACAATGTTTTCGCTTCAGACGGGTTACAAATGTATGTCTAGTCGTTTTTCTTCTTCATATACGGCCTGGGGATGCACTGACTTTGCAGATTACGGGGCACACCTTGGCGGGGATGCCTTGGCGACGTTCCCCTGGAAGGAGGACTCGGCGCGACATAAGGGTGGGAACTTCTACTATGATCAGGTGAGGAGCACCACCAAGAAGAGGGAGCCGATATGATCGAGAGAACAAAGGACACGTCCCGCTGATGGTGGTGTGAGTAGGAGGACGAACTGAAGGAAGTGGCGAGGAAGCAGGGATGGAAGTGGATTATCACGCGACCGAACTTCATCGTTGGGACGAGTAAGGTTTGTCTCCATCGCAGGCATTAGCATTATGCTTGAGCTTATACCGCAGACAAGGCAACTTCATGTCCCTCGCTGTTACACTCGCCCTCTACGCCACGGCACGCAAAGCCCTTGGACAACCACTCTTCTATCCCGGATCACCCACCTCCTACAACCTCAAGTACGACCATTCCGTAGCCAGCAATAACGCCGCTTTCCAGCTATACACAGCGAAGAACGAAAAGGCTGCTGATCGGGCTTTAAACATCCACGATGGTCGACCGATGACTTTCGCTGAGCTTTGGCCAAAGGTGGCGGAGTGAGCGATCTCTTGCCCGTGTCATCCTTATTTATTGAACTAATGAGATGTATTGTGAAAGATACTTCGACATCCCTCTTGCTTCTCCGCCCACCGATGATCCCCCCAAAACCCTGAAAATAGGCTCAGAACGTCTCCTCCTTCATTCCGCAGCTGAATGGGCCAAGTCCAACTCATCCCGCTTCCCTACCATCGCAAGAGATCTAGGCCTCGATCCTGATGTCTTCGGGTACGCAACTTGGGAATTCCTGGATGGCTCGACGTCGAGCACCTGGCCTGGAATGGCTAGTATGGATGAGGCGAAGTCGATTGGATGGGATAGAGAGGTGGATACTTGGGAGCAGGGGTATAGGGCTGTCTTCGATGACCTGAAGGATTTGGGGATCATACCGAGATGATGATAAGAGATCTTGCTTGAAAGCATGAAGCATGTAGTGCTGTATCATGCCGCCTATGTGCGGTTGTCGCAGAGCTTCCGCCGGAAGAGCAGCAAATCAACTCTCGTCGGTTAACGACTGTAAGACACTGTCGTCACTTCCAGTCCCGAGGCGATGAGGAAGGAGCTGAAGGAGACTTGGGAGAGGATGAAGGTATGAAACAACCGAGAGGAAGGAGTATCGGACGAAAGTCGCGGTGACCAGGGATCTCATCGAGAGGAGCGCGGAGAATGGGTTGTATGAGAAGAATACAGTGGGTTCCAGCCAGGCATTTTACTGCAAGAGCGCGACTGGGTCAATGAATGAGCGAGTGAGGGAGGATTGACTTAGGCATTGAGTGACCTATGACGCCTTCGCTTTCAGCGAAACGAATCATATTTACCAGTGCTGCTGTCCGCTCGCGTGCGTTCGGGCATTTGATGTGTGGGCGCGGCGCTGGTTGACAAGCAGGAGGCAGTACCCAACTACGAAGACGAGAAGGAGTTGGCAGGGCTGCCTGTGTCTGATGAAAAGCCTTTCAAGGTTTCCACACTAGTCGATAACGAGATTCTCGCGTTCAACAAACGTCATCCTCCAGCAAACGCCACTACATCCTTTTCAAAGCTCCAGCTCCTTTTCGATGCCTAAATGATCGCTCAACCCGTATAGCTCCTCGAGGGTCGTCGTGGCCATTTCTAGGACATCGAGGTGAGAGAAGGTCAGAAGGAAGCGGTAAGGCATCATCACCGGGAAAACCCAAAGCTCGTCATCACCGGACTGCCGTGTACTGCTATCGATATCCCGTCATCAATGATTTACTGCACGTTTCGTCTGCATAGAAGCAGTCCATCAAATGCGACAGACATTTCGGGTCCGTACCCCTTCGATAACGACAAATCTTCTGCGATGACGGGCAGACAATCAGTATAGCAGCCCATGCACACAAATCAAACACGATGAGGTGAGGATTTGTGCAATCCCGTCTAGCCAGCTTAGGCGCGCAGGTGCTCAAAGTGACGATAGGCGGGATTAAACAAGGGCGGATTTCTTTTTAAGAAGATCTCCGCTGAACGCAGCGCGGCGCAAGCAACCACGAACATCTCTGGACAAAAGAGTCCATCAGTAGCGTGAACAGTGTGAACACGTTAGCTTCCGTACACTGCCTACATCGACATGACACTACTTCTTCCCATGCTAATGATTCCTTGCCCTGTTCACGCATTGACCTTTTCCGTAACATGCCCATCAGCCTGAACGACAATCTTTTCAACCCTGAGCGACGCCCTAACAGGGTTCGACTGGGTGTAAACCCATTCGAGTTCTTCAAGCGATCGTCCGTGCGATTCAACACTGTTTCAGACATCAGCTTACGCGCCCATAGAACACAGCTGGAGTGGAATCGACGTACCCAAAGATGAACCAGAGGATAGACTCGACGACATCCCAACCGACGAAAATGTAGATATACTTGTATCCGATGTTACGAAGCGCGATGGGACCAGCGAATTGGTTGATGAATCCGATGGCGGAGACGATGATACCGGATAGAGCGAGACCTTTCGCACGCATCGTCGTCTCGAGGGCTTCGGCGGGGATGACACCTTGGAGAGGGGTGTAGGTGAAGGAGAACATGCAATTGAAAAGGAAGCTGCGATTTGAAATACATCAGCACGATGGCGACGAAAAGGGAGCTTGGGAATGGACAAACTATGCGGCGAGAGCACCCTGAGCGACAGACGTCTGGATCGCATTTTGAGCGGTCTCCTTGGCCAAGTCCGCAGACAGACCAGCGTTGATCGCAAGCAGAACAGCGCAAACTGAAAACAGTCATCCGTTCGTCATCTTTCTGCACATCGCGCGGTGACGGCCATGAAGGTTTTGAAACTGACTAAAAGTCCCCACGACCAGAATCTTCCGCCTAGGCATTCGATCCGTCAAAGCAGCCCCGCAAACAGCCGAGAAAGCGGAAACGACGGAGTTGGCCAGGTTGTAACCGAGTTGACGAGGGACGGAAGTGACACCGAGATTGTTGTAGATGACGGTGTTGAAGTAACCGAGACCGTTCCCTGAGAATTGACCGAAGATCGAGATCATGAGGACTTGGGCCATTCGCCATCGTCCGACGTGGGTCAGAAAGAGCGGGCGGTCTGCCGGGGTCCATTAGCATTTTGTCACCAAGCAAGTGTGGGACACATACAGTCCCACCATCGCTTATCGATGCCGTCGATCTGGATACCTTCTCGCATCTCGGCGATCTCGAGGGCAACGAGAGCAGAGTTGGGATTACCATTGCCGTCTAGCTCTCTATTAGCATAGTGTAGAGAAGTGAACATGAAGTGACTAACGGTACTTGACCAAGAAGGCGAGCGCCTTGTCATCCTGACCGTTGGCGATTTGGAAACGAGGTGACTCTGGGATGAAAAAGACGAGGATCATGACGAAGACACAAGCGAAAGCTTGGAAGATGAGTGGGAGTTGCCAGGAGAGGTTCGAATTGAGGTAGTTGGTTCCGAAGGTAATTGCTGCTGCGGGGATCGAACCGCCAAAGTATCCACAGTTGCTGGCCGAGGCGTTAGTGAGGAGTAGCGACTATTTAGTGGGAAGCATACTAGATGCCTGTACATCGTCCTCGCCAATGAGGTGGAGCAACCTGGTTTTGGATCAGCAAAGGCTACTTTGCAAGGGGGAAAGCCCGACAAACCTCAATGGAGTAGGCCGGTGCAGCGACGGTCATGATCGCAATACCCGCACCGAGAACCACTCGTCCAATGACGATCTAGGGGAATCAATATCAGCGCATGCGATTACGTTGTCTGCAAAGCAAACACATACTTGGGCGAGGGTTTTCGAAGTGGTGGTGAGGATCATCCCGACGAGAATGACGACAGCGCCCGCGAACATTCCCTTACGTCGACCGAAGCGGTCGGAGAGGACTGCAGCGAAGGGTGCGCCGACCATGGAGCCTCTACACGTTCATCAGCAAATGATGTTAAAGACCAGAGAGGTAAGGGCGCGGTACTCACATGGTGTAGATAGCGTAGATGATGGAGATCTTTGAACCGGTACCCGCCTCACTGCCCGTAGGAAGGTTGAAAGTCGCCTGGAAGTGCGGCATCTGTTGGGTTGCGGGGTGAGACTTCATCTTGCCCAGATCTCAAAAGAAACGTACAGCGATAATGGCCGTCATTAATGAACCTAGAATCAGGCTCAGCCAAAGATAGACCTGGAGAGACATGGCTAAGAACTCACCATCATAACCGTTTGCGATGGCACAGAGGAAAGCGCAGAAAATCATGACTTGCCAACTCGTCAGCTCTCTTTTCGATCATCATCATAGAAATGGCGGATAGCACTCACGGTAAAGATGTAAAGATTCTCTGCTCCACTTTGGAATATTCGTCTCCTGAAGAGCGGCGAACAGCTCGGCCTGTACTCAGCGGGTCAGCACATTCTCCATCCGAAAGCAAAGCGGCTGCGAATCGTCGCTTATGGTTCGAGGCGAGGGCAACTCTCACGTTTGCTACCTCCCTCGTCGCAGCACCGTGCTTGGTCGCCGTCTCCCCACTCCCAGGGGCGACGACAGGTGGATAGAAACCTTCGTTAGATTGGAGATTCTTGTCGTCCCCCGGGTAATGCTCCTCATAGTGACTGATCTCATTCTTCGACATCGTGTCTCGCGACAAGGCCTTCTTTCAATTATTGCCTGCTGCTGTTCGGTATGAGGCGATGAGTCGATCGAGGGGAAACGAGCTATTTCGTATATAAGTGTGTCATGGCCGGTAACGTCTCGGTTCATTCCCGGCTCTTTACGGTGGCGCGCTCAATTCCGGCAGGTTTGTGGGGGGCAAGTGATGTCGGCCGGGGACCGCCCAGATCAGGCCCGGGAGCAGAGTTACAACAACTCGATTGGTGGCGCAACTTTTGGTTAGAAGGGTTCGGCTCATTGTCCGGCAACAGGTGACCGGTCTATAGGCGGTGTGATCGAGTGCATGAGTTACTCTCGTTACTCTCCCGAGACACTTCACCTTCTATATTAGTTTTCTGACTTCTGCTTCCTGCCTTGGCTAGAAAGCCGTAAAAGGATACCGAAATAGGCCGATATTCGTGTGTCAAGGTTGTTTGGAGATTCATTACCATGATCAGTCAGGAGGGGCGAAGGCTGAGAAGAGGTAAGAATGGCGTGTAATTATCAATTCTACTGGAGCTTCTCGTGACGAAAATCAAAATAGCACCCATTGGTCCATGGTTAACAACGTGAAGCATCGGGAGAGCTTCGCATGCATCTCGCGTTGTAAGATACAGAGCTACTTGCATCCTCACACCCGGCGAGTGAGAACAAAATGTGGTGACTCCGTCTATCCCATCCCTAGATCTATACAAATACTCGTCTAAAAACTCTCAATCCTTCATTATTCTCACGCGGTAGGCGTCAATTCCCCAGGTAACCGAGGCATCCTCACGAAGAAAAGAATGAAGAAGGAGACCAAAGCCGTGCCCTATTCACACCACCTCAGCACGACATGTTCAACCTAGATCGATGTTCTTTCACTCACCCCGTTCACAGCGAAGACATATTCTGCATGGCCAATCTCGCTGAATGCAGCGAAGATGTAGCCGAACATCCCGATCGTCGAAATTTGGGCTACCGGATAACCTCCATCAGCCGCAGGTGGTCCAAAAGATCACGATAGTGGAATCAAGCGCGACTTACCGACTTTCTCGATCAAAGCGATCCCGCTAAGCGCGTCCGCTCTCTCCTCGGCCCCGACGAAATCCAAAGCCAACCCTTTCGCAGCCGCTCCTGTACCACTGGCGAACGGCAACGTCACAGCCGCTGCGAACATATGCCATCCTTGCGAGCTCAGCGTAAGCAGCGCTGTAAGTAAACCATCGAGGAGTATTGACCATTGCAAGAAAACCAAGTCAAAGGTCGAGCCGTGACGCTTATCGACCGGTGTAGCTGCTGCGTCGTGGTGAGTCGAATTGATGACATCGGTCGGATCTCCTTGGGTAGGGGAATCTGGATGGTCGGATATGGATGTACGTGTTGGTGGTGTTGGTGTGCGGGCGGTGGAGAGGTAGTCTCGACCAGATTGAATGATTCGAGGGAAGAGGATGGAGAGGAAGAAGGCTTTGACGAGGAGGGTAAGCGACTTGCGACGGGAGCGGGAGCGTTAGCGTGCGATCTCGCTTGAATATTTTTAAGTACGGAGAATTGGCGGATCCGGACTCACCAGCATCAGACCGCTTTGGACGGGTCGGAAAGCATATCGATTCTGCGCAAAGAGCTGTAGTCCGATCGGTACGTATCTGGATGACATCAGCTCCGATACATATCTTGCCGTACTCTTCACCCAAAAGAAAACTACCACTCACCCCGTCGCGAGAACACTGCAGAAAGCCCCCATCCCAAGCAAGAACAGACTCATATTACCCTTTCTCGGCATGAAAAGCTTGAGCGGTGTCAAGAATCCACTCTTCCGCTTGCCAGTCTCCTTATCCGTGGTCGTAGGAGTCGGAGCGATGTAAGGTAGGAAGAGTGAACCGAAGATCGTCACTCCGATTAGGAGGACGAAAGTCGCTTCAACAGGTACGAGGTGACCGAAGTACGAATCGACCAGACCGCCGACTGAGCCAATCAATCAGCGTTCTCTGCGTTTCCTCCACACCAAAGATCGATTTGAGAATTGAACTTTACATGTGTACCCCGCGGCATTACCCAACATCCCAACCCCAGAAAGCACCCCAAACTGACTGGTCCTCTGCTCTGGAATGACCAAAACCGCGATAAAAGCATTCGCAGCGAGTATATAACCCCCACCGGAACCGAGGATATTGAAAAGTTGAGTGACGGTGATGATCTCTTTCCCTACACCTCCTCCTATTCGGAGTGCGATGATCTGGGTGATGTTTCGCATCGAGGCCCAGACGGTCTGTTGAGACATTGCTGTTTTCACTCCGAATCGTTTGATCCACATCCCGGTTACGAATAGGTTCAGGATAGCTAATCCAATCCCAGATAAAGTCAGTCAGGTGAAAGATAGAGAACTAAGCGAGGGAACCGATAAGAGGAGGAAGAGATGGTGGTGGGGAACTTACAAGAAGCGACAGTAACACTAGCCATCCTAGCAATATCCTTCGCAGTCCTCGCATCAATACTCCTCAATCCACAACGATCGCCAACCCCGTCCCAAGTGTTTGATTCGTAGTACTCCTCACAGGTCATGTCGTGGAAAGCGTAGATAAGGGATGTTTGAGTGAATGCAAATGTCATGGAGGTGAAGAAGGAGACGAAAAAGACTCGTTTAAGGGGTGGGAAGAGGGAGTAGGTGGAGGAAGGGGATTGGGGTTTTGGAAGGAGGGTGGTGGTTTCGTGAGGTGTAGTAGAGGAGGATGACTTGTTGGGTGGTGTTGGAGGTGGGGTGAGAGGACTTGGAGATCGGATTTGGGATGGCATATTGGAAAAAGATGATAGAGGATGATAGAGGAAAAAGGGAAGATAGCATGGATCGAGGGGATTTGCTATCTTTTTTTGGTAGGTTACTGCGTAATCTCGGAGATGACCGTTCGGTCCCGTCAATGCCGGATCATGGTCGTCGGGGATTGAAAGAGCGCAAACTCAGAGGAGATTTCATATGGAAACTGTATCTTGCGTCTGAAGTAGCACGATGCAGCGAAGATGATGCCAAGGCAATGCTTCACGGCGAAATGAGACGGATAAAATGATGAGCTGGCTAGAGACGTTTAATGGCAGGATCCTAGAGCAGGGTCATGCATCCACACAAGAGCTCACAAGATCATACCCCAACAGATCATTCCATCCCCACCCCTCCCCTACCCCCTGGTTCCAGGCCAATCTAGCCAGAGTCCCATGCTTTATGACGTCCCTCAATTGCCTCACTGACGAGTAGTCTTCGCATCTCGTCAGTCTACAGCTTATACACCTCGTACAACACAGAGATTCCTGGCCGAAAACCTCATCAACCCAAATTTCTATTCACTCATCACCTCTAACAAGACAGTAGACCTCGCTCATCCATAGTGAGGTACTTCAACGCCAGCCACCAAACCGATCAACACAGCTATCTCGCACATTTTGGTGGACTTACCGATGATTTCCGTAAGAACCTCTCCATTCCCCCAATTTTTCTTGGAAATCTCGCTCTTCCCAACCTCCGCGACCCGCGCCACCGCGAAATCTTCTGTCGTCACGCCTCCCCCAGGAGGAAATTGAGCTTTCACGCCTGCTCTCTAAAGGAGGGGTGATTCAAGTAGTGTATTCGGCTGATGGGCGTTTCACGTTAGTGCAATTTCCACGAAATGGAGTGAAGAGAGTCTGGAAAGAAGGGAAAGGATGTGGAGGGAAGAAAACACACCTTCTCATCGTCATTCGGTAAGACGAAGTAGAAAACCCCAAGTCGGGTATGGTTCCGTTGATCTCTGGGTGATGCTGTGACTCGATGGTTGGCGGCTTTGAAGTATCCGCCGGTGTACCATTGCATGAACGTGCCGCAGTTGATCTGATGTCAAGATCAGCGACTTCTCGCTCGGGTTCGCAAGGAGAGAAAGGATCGGATCGAACAAAGGAACTAACGATGATTGCCCCGGGAACATGCTTGACATATCGACATTTCCCTTTATCGTCCCGTACCTGAAGGGAGGACATCGGTTGAGAGCTAGGTTAGGATACTATATCAGCTTGATGACCTAGATCCCTTTCCCGATACGCTGCTTACAATCAGATCGTCAAAGCTTTGTACTGCAACAGCCGATTATCCTTCTCTCAAAGAGGATGCAGACCAGACATACATCTAAAGTCCTGATGCCCCTTCAGCCAAAGACCTTTCACTTTCGCCTCATCCTCCGGCGAGAACTCATCGTGGTACGCCATGTCTACCTATTAGCTGTTGCCAGATACAGGTATGCGAAACTCACATCTGAACTAAGACTCATCGTGTAGGCCGAATTTTATGCTTATCGACAAACGTATCGATCGGTATTTCCAAAGCCAACGCGAAGACTTCAAACACCGCATCAGCGCCTGACGTACGAAATCGTTTGGATATACGAGTGAGTGCGGGAAGAGAATCGATACTCACGCTGTAAGACATCGAACAGAACTCCATTATGCGTCTTCTCAGTGAACCGCCTGACCTCATCGAAGTAAGGTATCATTGTGCTCGGGAATTCCTGGCTCTTCATATCTCGAAACCAATTGAATTGCTCGACCCGATCGGTCACTCTCCGTCCTACATCACTTCACTATCAGCATGACAACCAAATACCTAAGATCGGACCGCTTTGTCTTGAAAAGTCCGTAAGGAAGGGGCGAAGCGGAAAAAAAGAGCCATGGAGGGGTGTCAAAGATTTTGGTGGGGAAGGATATATTGGAAGGGAGAGGAGACATACTCGTAATACTGCCTCAGCTTGAATCCTTTATCACTCCCAGTCTCTTGCATCCGAGCTTCCAACTTCTTCTTCCCCTCCATCGAAGTCTTCTCAGAGACAGTCTACAACCCCGGATCTGATCAGCTATCAATACCTCCTTCGTCCTCACCCACCAGAAGAAGAAGATCGGAGCCAAGTTGATTTGACGTACATATGCAATATCAACCTGCCTCTCGATCTCCTCGAGTGTGATCCCATGATTGATCAGAGTGAAGAAATCCTGCTCGTTCATCGCTCGTCTCAATGTCTTTGCTATGACTGCTCGAGCTTCTGGATCATCGTCGAAGGTAGCCAAATCGGAAGTTCCGAGTTCGGCGTATTCGATCGGTTCGGAGGAAGGTGAGACCGGGGGTGAAATGGAGGAGGTGGGTGTGATGGTGATCTTTGCCATTGGACGTTCCATTCGTGATAGAATGTGAGGTACACGACGGATGAACCTTCAGAAAACTTCAGGAATGGATGAGTTGAGGGAGACAAAGCTGGCAGAACGAGGTTGAGTTCGCTTCATTGGATGACATCAATGATGATGGCCCGCGTACAGTATAAATCACCTCCCCGGCGATACGAGCATACGGACCAGCTCCGGATGCTCACTTTTGAGGTGGACTTGAAACCGAAATGAGTGGGGTACCTTGACTCAAAAGGACCGGGCTGCGAACAACGTTTGTTATATGAGTACGTCAGACAAAGCTCCCATTGACAGGTATCAAAGACTAAGTTACTCCATGAAATTTGCTGGCGAACCAGCAATCTATGGCGATTGGCGTGAATGCCCAAAGAAATCGGGCAGACCGAGGGACGTAGCTTTGGCCAGGTCAGCCAAGACAAGCTGACTTTGTGCCTTTCGAGATGAGCTACTGTTCGACATAAGCAAACTCGATGTAGTTCCCAGACCATTGATCTTCCTGTCGTCGGAGGAGTAGTTCGACCACACCACGTACCACACCGCTATGCTCCGTAACTTCGACTGAGCATGAGGACCATGGGTCGAGCCGTGGATTCTCTCTTTATCTCTGTCTCCTGTTAACCCCTCGGTCCCCCATCAACCCCCTTGTTCCCCGTGAGCTCTCCCCTTTCCCTTTCTCCCACGAACCCTCGTTATCTCCCGTCATCACCCGTGGACGAGCTCGTACAATCATCCCGTATAATCCTCCATATCCTTATAGACCGTCCCCCCCTTCTCAACCTCCCCACCACCCATCCAAATAGCACCTACGACCCCTAAACCATCCCAACATTCCTTCCTGTAAGCGATCGCCCTGAATCTCAACCTATCCTGGACTCGCTTGGATGCCGTACCTGGGACGTCCAACCATCCGCCTGATAGTTGACCTGGGTAGGTACGGATGTATGGGTGAGAGGAGAGAGCGGTTTGGCCTGCTGCCTGTAGTTGACAATCACGTTTGTTCAGCAATGCGACCCAGTCTAGGGAGGCCGAGCAGGGTAGGAACGCGCCCGGAGGAGGGGAGGGGAGGGGAGGGAGGGGGGACGATAGGGCGACAAG
>JAABUH010003777.1_pt1 | contig 12718 bp, 7 predicted proteins | sample 5559121 | NCBI WGS metagenome assembly JAABUH01 (sample SAMN10711871, study PRJNA513364) | rock metagenome | isolation source: Antarctica rocks | place: Antarctica: Victoria Land, Battleship Promontory nord | collected 2015-12-28 | reverse complement strand
ACGCATCGATCGCGGCGAAGACCGCCGCCGCATCGTCCGGGCGATACGGGCGGATGACGAGCCGCGCCGAGCGTAACTCGTCGGGGAGCGGGATCAGCGTCGGATGGCGTTCCGCTAACATGGTGATACTCCTGTGTGCTACAGCGTCAGCCTCAGGTAGCGGCCGCCGATCGTGGCGCGATGCAAGGAGCAGGATTGTACCAGCCACGGCGCACACAATAGTCCGGGGGCGACCGAAGTGTTCGGTCGCCCCCCCGCCTCCCCGCCTGCTCGGTGAGCCGCGTCGTTACGGCGTGGTCACGAAGCGGCTGCGGAGCGCCTGATCGAGCACGGCGGCGTACCAGCCGCGCGAGGCGGTGCCGGTCCAGTCATCCCAGTTCTGGTTGATCGGGCGATCGGGGATCGCCCCGGCGTTGCGAACGAAGGTGACCAGATCGAGCCGGTGGCCGGAGTCGGCGAGGACGTTCGGGTAGACGCTCGGGTCGTCGGCGCGCGCCTGTGTCCAGTAGCCCTTCGCCACCATCGCGCGGGTGACGAACGAGATTACCTGCACATGCGCCACCTCGTCGCGCGGGCGGTACTCGCGACCGGGGAAGCCGCGCGCCACGTCGTAGAAGGCGAGGGTGCCGACGTTGCGCCAGAGATCGACGTCGATGCAGTTGGTCGGCACGGTCGGGTCGCAACGATCGATGAAACCGTTGCCGTGATCCTCGCCGTCCCAGCCCATCGCCCGCGCGATCAGGGCCGCAGACTCCGCGCGCTTGATCGGCTGTGTCGGGCCGAAGGTGCCATCACCGAAGCCCTTGATAATCCCGCGCGCCGCCAGCCGCAGGATCGCGTCGCGGTACGGTGTGCCGGTGGGCACATCCGTGAAGCTCGGCAGCGGGGCGAACGCGGCGACCGCCGTGTGGTTGCCGTTCATCGCGATCGTCAGCGGGTTGGCGAGCCCGGCGAACGCGCCATCGATCGTCCAGCCGATGAAGGTCGCGCCCGCACCCGGCGTGGTGGTCAGCGCGACCGCCGTACCGGCGTTGATCGCCCCAGTCGCGGGTGTGACCGTGCCATTCCCGGTCGCGGAGGTCGTCAGGGTGTACGTGACCGCCGAGTCGGGGGTGACGGCGATGCTCACCGTGGCGACGTTCGAGTTGGCGGTTCCATCGCTCGCACGGAAGGTGAAGGCATCGGGGCCGCTGTAATCGCGCGCCGGGATGTACGTCACCTGATTGCCGCCGCCCGCGCCGAGCGTGCCATGCGCGGGCGGGGTGACGATGCTGTAGGTGAGCGTGGCGCTGTCACTATCGGTCGCGCCCAGGATTATCGTCAGACCCACGTTCGCCGGCGTGGTGACGCTGCTGTTCGTGGCGACCGGCGCGGCATTGACCGTGGCGACCGCGATCGTCGCGGTGGCCGGATCGGAGAGTTGCGTCCCGTCGCTCGCGCGATAGGTGAACGAGTCGGGACCGGAATAATTGGCGGCGGGGGTATACGTCACTTGCGCGCCGTTGATCGCGCCGAGGGTGCCGTGTGCGGGCGGTGTGACGATCGTGAAGGTAGGGGTGCCGGCGCCGCCGGTCGCGGTGAGGGCGATCGTGACCGGGGTATTCTCCGGGGTGTTTGTGGTCACCGCCCCGGCGACGAGGCGCGGATTGACGACGAAGCGCGCCACCTGCGGCTCGTGGTCGCTCGTCTGATCGACGAATTCGGAGTTGACATGGACGATGTCATACCCGCCCACGCCCCCGGCGGCGAACTGGCTGGCGAAGCCGGGGGTGACCAGCATGTGATCGAGCACCTGCGAATTGCCGCTGAAGACGTAGGTGTAGCGCTCGTTCTCCGGCAGCATCTCCACCAGGTCGGTGAGGACTGTCCCCTTCAGGATGCCGAGCGGCTCCGAGAACTCGAAGTCGTTGAAGTCGCCGAGGACGACCGCCGCCGCCTGCGGATCGGCGCTGACGAGCTGGCCGACGAAGGCGTTGACGATCTGCGCCTGCTGGTCGCGCTGATTCTGGGAGACGAGCAGCGGCGGCTGGTATGGCCCGAAGAGCGGCTCGTCGCCCCCCTTCGAGTTGAAGTGGTTGGCGATGACGAAGAAGGTGCGGCCATTGAAGGTGAACTCACCCGCCAGCGGCTTGCGACTCGAACTGAACGCCGGATCGAGCGGCTCGATCCGCCCGGGGCTGGTCGTCAGGCGGGTGTCCGGCCCGCTGCCGGTGATGCCCACCCCGCAGGTGGGGCAGCCGCCAGCGCGGTCCACGAAGGCGAGGCCGCGATCGGTGCGGAAGAGGAAGCCGACGCGGATATTCCCGCCCGGTGCCCCGCCGTCCCGATCGGCAACCGGGTCGATCTGCCGATACTGGTAGGTCGGCCCGCTCGCGCTGGTGATCGCCGCGATCAGCTTGGCGTAGGTCTGGTCGGCGGCGACGGTCCCGTCGTCGGCGACGCCATTGTTGTCCTGGATTTCTTCCAGGGCCACGATGTCGGGTGCGCCGAGCCGGCCGATGATGATCTGTGCCAGCGCGTCATACTTGCTCTGAGGGTCGCCCACGGTCAGGTTCTGGACGTTGAAGGTGGCGACGGTGAGCTGGTTCGCCGCGTCGTGCGTGAGCCCGGTCGTCTCGCGCGCGATCGGGCTCGCCGTGGGCGTCGGGGGGGCGGCGGTGATTTGCAGCTTATAGTTGCCGAAGCTGTAATCGAGGTAGCCGACGATCGTGCCGGTGAAGGTCGCGCCGACATTCACCGCCGGGAGGGTGATCGGGGTCGGCAACACCGAGGTCGCGATATCATTGAGGATGACCCGCTCGGGGTTGAAGTCGCCCGGCTGTACCCTGATCCCGCCGCGCGCCGTGCGCGGACCATCCCCCGCGCCGCCATCGGCCAGCACGGAGATCTCGCGGTTCCCCGGATTGCTGCCGAAACTCTGTGTCGGCCCCGTCGCGACGGCGTTGTTGATCTGGACGCGCATCCCTTCCAGGCTCTCGTAGAAGTCGAGCCCATTATTGACCGCGTCGAACGTCGCGCTCGCCTCGACATTGCCGGGGGTATCGGCGCGGATCGCGGTGGTCGGCGGGACGCGCCCGCCGCTGCCGATCGTGGTCGCCGTGGGGAGCGCGACATTCGGCGCGCTCCCCACGATCGTCGGTGTGACGATCTCGGTGATCGTCAGGTTCGTCGCGGTGTTGCCGGGGCGGTATTCCCCGACCGTGCCACTGACCGTCACCCGGTCGCCCACCGTGACCGTCGGCGTGGTCGAGCCGGTGTTGACGAAGATCGCCTCGGAGGTCGCGGGATCGCTATCGGCGTCCGCATCGGCCTCCTGCATGTAGAAGCCCCGGATCGTCGTCGAGTAGGATCGGATGGTGGTGACGATCCCTCGCACATTCATCGCTGGCTGGCCGTTGAACGGCGAGAGGTGCGCCGTCCCCTGAATAGTGTGAATGTAGGTGCGCGGCGGGATCACGGTGAAGGCGATCGTCGTGTTGCTCGTGCGGCTCTGGGTGTCGGCGATCGTCACGGGCAACGATTTCTGGCCCGCCGCCGCCCCTGCGCCAACCGTGGCACTGAAGGAGAATGTATTATCTCCGGCGGTCGCGTCGCCGTTGGTGCCATCATCGAAGAACGCCTGCGTGGCCGGGCCGCCGATCCCGGTGAGGTCGCCGGTGACAGTCAATCCGGTACTGGTCGGCGTCGAGCCAGGGGTCACCACCACGGTGAGCAGCGTCGTCGCGACCGTAAGCGCGATCGTGGTGGCACTGCTGCGGGCCTGCGTGTCGCCGATCGTGATCGGCAGGGACTTGTCGCCGGTGCTATTCGAGACGTTGAGCCGGTACGAGAAGGTGTTATCCCCGGCGATCGCGTCGCCGTTGGTGCCATCATCCGAGAATGCTTGCGTGGCCGAACCGCCGATGCTGGCGAGGTCGCCGGTCACCGTCAGGCCGGTGCTCGTCGGGTTCGCCGCCGGGGTCACGGCCACCGTCAGCAGCACCGCGTCGCCGGGGCGCACCGAGGCGGGGGTGGCGGTGCCGGTGCCGAGCGGTTTGCACGGCGCGGCGGCAGTGGCGCTGTTGCGCGGATTCGGGGCGGAAGCGGCGAAGTCGGTACTATTCGCGTCGGCATCCGCACAAGTATTCATGCGCGTAATCGCCGTCGTGTTCGAGCCGACAGGGGCGGCGGCGATCCCCTCGAAATTCGTCGCCGAGCCGAATCCGACGAAATCCTCGATGGCGGCGTTGGGGAAACAATTACCGGCGGTTGCCCCGCAGGTGAGCAACGTCTGATTCGTCACGAGCGCCACTTTGCCATTGGTGGCGGAAAGATTCACGCCCGTATTCGCGGTATCCGCCGGGGGTAGCGCTGCACCGCTGGGGCCGGTCGCCTGAGATACCAGATAATAATGCCCCGGTTGGATCACGCCGGTGAGTCGCGTAAGACCGCTGAAAGCACCGGCGGCGCTGCCATATTGAACCGACCACGTACTCACATCGACCGGTGCGGTATCGCGATTGAATAATTCGATGAAGTCGGTCGTGTACTGCGCGCCGGTATTGCCCCCTCCCCCATATACCTGACTGATGACGATATCCGTCGAGGCGGCCCGCGTTGCAGGGGTGAAGGCCGGTAACCCGGCCAGACCCAGGGCCAACGCCAGCATCGGCACCAGCACCAGACGCCAGAGACGCTGTACATCGGCACGCGACCGTGCTCCTCGCTCCATGCTTCGCCCTCCATCCTGTACTCACCGACCACTACACCTGGACCTGACTCACCCCGACGGCATCCCCCGACGTTGGACGAGGCCAAGCACCACGTGCCAGGCACGGCGGCGATAGCCGCGCCCGACCGTGCAACGGACGCAACGATACACGACGGAGGTTAACCGCCCGTTAAGGCATGGTTAATCCCCGTTCAATTCCCGACGATTCGTGGCGGTGGACGCGGTAGGGTGGGGAACGATCACTCCCACCAGTCGGCGTGCATTCAGGAGGCGGTGCCCGGATATTCCGCGATCAGCAGATAGACCCACTCCGTCGCCATCGCGCGCGCGGTGATCCGCCAGCCCGCCGCCGCCAGCTCCGACGCGGCGGTATCGGGCGCGATACGATGTGCGAGGGGCGGGCCACCGCCCGGATTCTGGCGCACATCCCAGTCGAGCAGGGCGAGCCAGCTGCCAGGGCGGACCAGCGCGGCGAGTTGCCGCAGATAGGCGACGCGGTCGGGGAACTCGTGGTACACCAGCCCTAGCAGCGCGCCATCGAGGCTGGCGAGCGGGAGATCGAGGGCCGAATCCCCGGCCAGCATCGTCTTGATGTTGCCGATGCCCGCCGCCGTCGCACGCTCCGTCACCATGTCGAGCATCTGCTGGGCGACATCGATGGCGTAGACCGTCCCCTGCGGGACGCGCTCGGCGAGGGGCAGGGTGAAGAAGCCGGGGCCGCAGCCGATGTCGGCGACCGTAGCGGCGGGACGCAGAGGGAGCTGGTCGAGGATTTTGTCGGGCGGCGAGGTCCGATAGCGTTCCTCACTGAGGAGGCGGTTGCGGTTGGCGGGGTCGAACAGGTGCGGCATGGTGCCCCCTTCTTGCATGAAGCCACAAGCCCCGCCGCGCTGGATCCACGCAGATCGCGACGGCTGCCGCCATTGTACCAGGGGCCATACCCTTGCGACCGTTCCCGCTGTCGGCTACGATCGCCGCTGACAAGTGCCAGCGGGGCGCGGGGCCGTGAACGAGGGACGAGGGCGATGGCTGACCGCGCGGCGCTGATCTACGGGGAAGCGTATCAGGCGTACCGCTTCGGCGACGGCCACCCATTCGACCCGTTGCGCCTGCGCCTCACCCTCGATCTGCTGGCCGACTGCCAGCTCCTCGGGTCACCGCACCATATCCTGCCGCCGCGCCGCGCGACCGACGCCGAGATCGCCACCGTCCACAGCCCGGCCTTCATCGAGGCGGTCCGCGCGGCGAGCGAAGGGACGCTCGCGCCAGGTGTGGCGGCGCGCTTCGGCCTCGGCACGGACGATGTGCCGATCTTCCCCGGTATGCACGATGCGGCGGCGACGATCGCGGGGGGCTCGCTGCTCGCCGCCGATCTGGTGATGAATGGCGATGTGGACCATGCCTTCAACATCGGCGGGGGGCTGCACCACGCGATGCGGAGCCTCGCGGCGGGCTTCTGCGTCTACAACGACGCCGCGATCGCCTGCCAGCACCTCGTCAGCCGCCACGGCGCGCGCGTCCTCTACATCGACAACGACGCCCACCACGGCGATGGGGTGCAGGATCTCTTCTACGACTCGCCGGACGTGCTGACCTTCTCGATCCATGAGACGGGGCGCTACCTCTTCCCCGGCACCGGCGCGGTCCACGAGCGCGGGCACGGCGCGGGGCACGGCTACGCGATCAACGTGCCGCTCGACGCCTTCACCGATGATGACTCCTGGCTGGATGGCTTCGCGCGGCTCGTCCCGGCGATCGCGCGCGCCTTCCGCCCCGACGTGATCGTCCTCCAGAATGGCTGCGACGGCCATTTCCTCGATCCGCTGACCGATCTCCACGCCACAACCCAGACCTTCGAATACGTTATCGAGACGGTCCATACGCTGGCGCACGAGAGCTGCGAGGGGCGGCTGATCGCGCTCGGCGGCGGGGGCTACGACATCTGGCGGGTCGTGCCGCGCGCCTGGGCGCTCGTCTGGGCCGCGCTCAGCGATCAGGCGGTGCCGGACGCCGTGCCGCAGGGGTGGCTCGACCGCTGGCAGCCCCTGGCACCGGTGGCCCTGCCCCTCACCATGCGCGACGCCCCGGACGCCTGCGCGCCGATCCCGCGCGTCCGCGAGGTCGCCGCCAACAACGCCGCAACCTACGATCTGGTCCGGGCGTCGTCGTTGCCGTTGCTGGGGCGGGGTGAAAGGTAGAGGGGCGACCATCTATACCGGCGTGAGGAACGACGCCTATGCTGCGACTGCCGCGTACTTGGGTGCGGCGCTCATCCCGGCTCGTCGCCCAGAGGGCACCCGGCTCGCCACCCCTCTCCCTATCAAGGAGAGGGGCTTCGTTGTAAGGTGGGTAGGGGCTGGATGGAGCCTTCGCCCTCTCCCCATCTGAGGAGAGGGGGAAGTGCCGGTGCGACCGTTACAGCACCGTACATGAAGATTGGTCTGCCCGCATCAGTCCGCCGGGGCGGACTTCGCCGGGGCCGTGAAGCACCCCCAGCCGGGGGCTTGAGCCCCCGGACTGTGCATCATTGGCGGCGACGGGCCAACTATATTGAGCATCGCTGTAGGGTCCAGTCCGCATAGGCGGAGGTGCTCCCGAGCCAGGTTGGCCGCAGGCCATCCAGCCGGGGCAGTGTGGCCTTCATGGGTAGTGGCTGCCCTCCGGGGTACAGTGTGCCCTTCAGGGGTGGTGGCTACCCTCCGAGGTACTTCAGTCCAACGACCACCCCACACATACAGACAAAAGCGGCGACCGGGGAGTTTCCCGGTCGCCGCCCAGTCATTCGGTTATGTCAAACCTCAGCCCACGCGCTCGGTCCCCTCGACCGTGCCGCCGCCGAGGACGATCGTCCGGTCGAACGCATCGTAGAAGACGACCGCCTGGCCGGGCGCGACCGAGCGCGGCGGCTCCGCGAACTCGACGCGTGCGGTGTCCGGCCCGGTGGGGGTCAATGTGCCGGGGTGCTCCTGCCCCCGATACCGCAGCACGGCGATGATCGACGTCGGCCCGGTCAGCGGCACCGCCCCGACGTAGTTGACGTTGCTGGCCCGCAGCGCGACGAAGCCGAGTTGCCGCTGCGTCCCGACGACGAGCCGATTGTTCGGCACGTCGAGTTCCATCACGAAGAGCGGTTCCGGCACGGCGAGGCCGAGGCCGCGCCGCTGGCCCACCGTGTAGTGGATCAGCCCGCGATGCTCGCCGAGGACACGCCCCGCCGGATCGACGATCGGGCCGACCTTCGCCGCACCGGGACGGCGCGCGAGGACGAACGCCGCGTAATCGCCGGTCGGGACGAAGCAGATATCCTGGCTCTCCGCCTTGCGGGCTACGGGCAGGTCGTACTGCCGCGCGAGGGCGCGAACCTCCGGCTTCGAGAGCGCGCCGACCGGGAAAAGAACACGCCCCAACTGCTCCTGCGTCAGCGTATAGAGAACGTAGGATTGGTCCTTGCGCTCGTCGTGGGCGCGACGCAGACGGAAGCTACCATCCTCGGCGCGCTCGGTGCGCGCGTAGTGGCCGGTCGCCAGCGCCGCCGCGCCGAGCGCCTTCGCCCGCCCGAGCAGGAAGCCGAACTTCGGCTTGCGATTGCATTCCAGGCAGGGATTCGGCGTGCGTCCGGCGAGATAGGCGTCCACGAATGGGTCGATCACCGCACCGATGAACTCCCGTTCCATGTTGAGTGGATAGAACGGGATGCCGAGCCGCTGACAGACGGCGCGCGCGTCCTCCATGTCGTCGATCGAGCAGCACTGGCTATGCCCCTCGTCCGGCGTGAAGAGGCGCATGTTGATCCCGATCGTACGGTAGCCCGCCTCCTTCATCAGCAGGGCCGTGACGCCGCTATCGACGCCGCCGCTCATCGCGACCACCGCCAGCCGCCCGCGACCGGGCGGCAGCTGCGCCCGCTCCAGCGCCCCGGCGAGATCGATCTGGATGTCCTCATCGAGCGGGACCGGCGTATTCAGCGCGCAGACGACTTCCGCCGCCTCGCGCTCGCGCGGCGCGGGCGCGGCGGGGAAGATCGGCAAGGTGCGGGATTTCGTCGCAGTCATCAATCTGGCATACCTTCGCGACGGGGTTCAGTCGGACTCGGCGTTAATTCTCCCATGATCGGTGAGCGGGTGCCAGCTCACGCCGGTCCTCTGCTTGAGATGATGATGCACACCAGCGAGGCGCTCCTTTAAAAGAGTGCGGTGAGGTGCAAAACGGCAGAGTGACAACGCTGAGGAAACTCGGCACGTCGCAGGTCGATTGGTAGCTATCTGTGCTAACTCGCGGCGGCGGGGACGAAGGCGAAGGGGATCTCCACCTCGTGCAGGCGGTTGGGATCGGGGGAATTGCGCGCGAGTTCCTGCGCGTTGGCGCGCTCGAATTCGTCCACAAGATCGCGCAGCGTGCGGAGCTGTGCGGGCGAGGGGTCCTCGTCGAAGACGGCCATCGTGACGGTCAGGCGCGCATGAACGAAGTACAGCACCTGTCCTTCGGCGAGTTGCGTCTTGTGGACCTGCGCCCCGAAGACCTCCTCGGAGAGGCTATTGAACGCGGAGAGGATGCCGGTCACCAGCGCCTCGTCGAGGTGGAAGGTGCCGTAGGTGAGCAGCGGGACGCCGCTGCGCGCGGAGATCGCCAGCGTTTGCAGCGGCACCTGGGCGTAGACATCGGTCGGCACGTCGCGCCAGGTGCGCCCGTCCGGCTCCGCGACCGCGAGGCGGCGCGCGCCCAGGACCGCGATCTCCGTCGCCAGTTCGCGCTGCTGGATGTCCAGTTGGCGCGAGTTCTCCCCCCAGCGCCGCTCGCTCATCTCCCCGAGTTCGAGGAGCTTGTTCAGGTGGGCGCGGCGCGCGCTGGCTTTATCGAACTCCTCCTGTAACTCCGTCAGGGAACGCCCGCGCTGTCGCTCGTTCGCGGCCACCGAGTCGGCGGCACGCACGCGGGCCAGGCGTTCGTCGCGCTGACGCACCACCGCCGCCTTATAATCCCGTTCGGTCGGCTCCACCTCCAGCGCCGGTTGATCGTTGTGGCGACGGCCCGCTACGTAGCGGCGTCGGTCGGCCCCGCTGTAATTCGGCCAGTCGGCGTGCAAGAAGGCGTGCATATCGGCGGTCAGGCCGGTGCTGGCGAGCAACAAGCCCACGAACTGCAACCCCCAGGTGCAGACGAGCACGCCGAGAATCCAGAGCCCGCTCAACCCAACCAACGCATCGAGCCCTGGCGAGCCGACGAGGACGAGCAAGCTCATGTGGCGGGCGAAGTTGAGTATCGTCTCGTTTGATCGTCCGGTCGCGGGATCGAGGAGCGGGAGAGCGAGGACCGGCGCGATCATCAGCACGCGCAGGAGGTGAATCGCGAGGGCGCGGCGCGCGTGGCGCACCACGAACGGGTTGTCCGGCTGCGCCAGCGGGATCAGCGCGCCGGTCAATCCGATATAGCTGAGTGCGGCGAGGAGCCGTCCCACCGTATCCCCCATCATGTCGCACGTCGCACCGCCGCGCGTCCTAGAGCGGGTGCGCTCCTCCCAGGATAGCCAGGCGACCGGAGGAGGACAATCGGCAATCGGTACCGATGGTCATCACCCGTATGGCTAAAAGACCGGTACGCGATACGGGCAACGGCAGGGAAACGCCGATCGGATCCGTGTGGCACCAGGCTCGGCGGGAGCCTCATTATGCCCGCTGATGGGGTGCCATTGCGCCCTATTCGCGATCGCGTATCGGCCTTGTCGGACATGCCCTGTGCGGAGTTATCCACACCCTATCCCCAGGAAACGGCATCGCAAAAGCCTTACCCACACGTTATCCACAGCGTTTCCCAACGATCTATCCACAAGTTATCCACACTTGCTGCCCGGCGCGATCTGGTCCGTTTGTGCCAGCCCGGAAACTTTGGAATGGGTGTTGCATCCGATCGTCAGCGCGAGCACCGATTCGACGGGCAACCGCACGCTGCTATTGGACAACGTGGCAAGAAGAGCGAGGGACAGATGACGAAAACGTCGCCGCGCGGGGTGCTCCTGGACCTCGATGGCACCCTGATCGATAGCAACGATGCCCACGCCCACGCCTGGGTCACCGCCCTGGCGGGGGAGGGCTTCGATATCCCGTTCGCGCGGGTGCGCCGCCTGATCGGCATGGGGGGCGACAAGCTCATCCCGGCGGTGGCGGGCGTGGCGAAGGACTCCCCTCAGGGGGAGCGGAGCAGCGCAGCGTGGGAGCGGATCTTCGCGCGGGATTATCAGCCGCACCTGCGCCCCTTCCCGCAGGTACGCGGGCTGGTGACGCGGCTGCGCGAGGCGGGGCTACGGGTCGCGATCGCCAGTTCGTCGCAGACGGCGCAACTCGACGCGCTGCTGCAGATCGCGGACATCGCCGATCTGCTCGACGATACGACGTCGTCAGACGACGCGGCGCAGAGCAAGCCGGACCCCGACATCATCGGCGCGGCGCTGCGGAAGATCGGCCTGAGGGCGGCGGAGACGCTGCTGCTCGGCGACACCCCGTACGACATCGAGGCGGCACAGCAGCTCGGCGTGCGGACGATCGCCGTGCGCTGCGGCGGCCGGGGCGACACCGATCTCGCCGGGGCGCTCGTGATCTACGACGATCCGGCAGATCTGCTCGCGCGGTTCGGCACCTCGCCGTTCGCGGGGGTGTGAGCCGCGTATCACGGTCCGCGCCACCCGGCGATGGTTGCGCCCCGCTCCGCCCTGCGCCATGATGCGCCCCTCGGGGTTGAAGGCCAGCGCTGCTGGTGCTACGTGGTGGGGTGGCGATGACGACGGAGAGGGCAACGGGACCGAGCGCACGGATCGCGGCGGTCGAGGCGTTCGTGCTGGTCGGGGACAAGGATTATGTCGCCGAGGCGGGGCTGGGGATGGCGACGAGCGAGACGCCGCGCCCGCGCCGTGCCCTGGCGGAGGTCGGCGATCTCCATATCTGCGCCTATCCGCCGCAGGCGCAGACCTGCCTGGTGCGGATCACCGCCGACGACGGGACATTCGGTTGGGGGGAGGCGCACGCGCCGCTCGGCCCGCGCGCGACGGCGGCGGTGGTGACTGACGTCTTGCGACCGCTCCTGCTCGGGGCCGATCCGCTGGCGATCGAGCTGCTCTGGGAGCGGATGTACGGCTCGATGCGCCTGCGCGGCCACAGCACCGGCTACCAGTTGGAGGCGATCTCCGGGGTCGACATCGCCCTCTGGGATCTCGCGGGCAAACTGCTGGAGGTGCCAGTCTACCGCCTGCTCGGCGGCCCCTTCCGCACGGTCCTCCCCGCCTACGCCTCCGGCGTCCCCGGCGCGACGATCGCGGAGCGGGTCGCGGCGGCGCGGCGCTTCGTGGCCGAGGGCTATACGGCGATGAAACTCTCGCTCGGTCGCGGCGACATCGACAGCGATCTGGCGACCACCGCCGCCGTGGCCGAGGCGATCCGGGGCGAGGCCGATCTGCTGATCGACGCGCACGGGGCGTACACCGCCGACAATGCCCTCTACGTCGGGCGACGCTTGCAGGATTTGGGCGTCTACTGGCTCGAAGATCCGCTGGCCCCGGAGGACGTGGCGGGCTACGCGCACCTCACCGCCGCGCTCGACATGGCGATCGCCGCCGGGGAGACGGTGTGTACCCGCTGGCACTTCGAGGAGCGCCTGGCGCGGCGCGCGGTCGATGTGATCCTGCCGGACATCTGCCGGGCGGGCGGGATCAGCGAGGGACGACGGATCGCGACGGTCGCCAGCCTGCACGCGACGAAGTGGGCGGCGCACGTCAGCATGGGCTCGTCGATCCATGTGGCGGCGGCGGCGCACCTCGCCGCCGCGAGCGCCAACTTCCTGATCTTCGAGTTCTCCAGCACCCCCAACCCGATCGGCGAGCGCCTGCTGACCGCCCCGCTCCACCCCGAGGGGGGCTTCATCCGCGTGCCGGATGGTCCCGGCCTGGGCGTCACCTTCGACGAGGAGCGGCTGCAAGCCCATCTGCTCGACTGACAGCACCGGAGGCGGGCCGCACGGTAT
>JAABUH010003775.1_pt1 | contig 12728 bp, 14 predicted proteins | sample 5559121 | NCBI WGS metagenome assembly JAABUH01 (sample SAMN10711871, study PRJNA513364) | rock metagenome | isolation source: Antarctica rocks | place: Antarctica: Victoria Land, Battleship Promontory nord | collected 2015-12-28 | reverse complement strand
CCCGACCCCGGGGCGCCGCCGCGGGGCGCGCCTGCGCCTCCAGGATGGCAAACCACAGCTGCAGACACCCTACGGGGCCCCGACCCCGGGCGCCGCCGCGCGGCGCGACTGCGCCTCCAGGATGGCAAACCACAGCTGCAGACACCCTACGGGGCCCCGACCCCGGGCGCCCGCGCGCGCGCGCCTGCGCCTCCAGGATGGCAAACCACAGCTGCTGCGCCTTGATGACCTTCTTGGCGCGGCCCTCGCGCTCGTAGCGGCCGTACAGCGCGTCGAACGCGTCGCCCCAGGTCTCCGCCAGCCCGGGCGCCTCGTTGGGGCAGAACAGGCTCCACTCGGCGTTGGCCTCCACGCGGCGCATGAACAGGTCGTTGGTCCACAGGCCGTAGAACAGGTCGCGCGCGCGCGCCTGCGCCGCGCGCGCCGCCGTGCATGCTTCATGCGCGGCCCCCTTGCGCTGCTGCACCAATGCTGCACCACCAAATATCCGCCCAAGGCCTCGCCCGCCCCCGCCAAGTGCCCCGCCGGCAAGCACAGGCGAGGGACACAGTCGACGGTGCGCGCCGCTGCGCACACGAATGCGGGCGGGCAGAGCGCGGGCGCGCGCCTCCTCCTTGCCGTGGTTCTTGCGCAGGTCCAGGAAGTCGAAGATGTCGGCGTGCCAGGGCTCGATGTAGATCGCGAACGCGCCCTTGCGCTTGCCGCCGCCCTGGTCCACATACCTGCGCCGCCGCCCCATGGTTATAAGCCGCCGCTCGCCGCAAGGCCTCTGCGCCCAACATGGACCTGCATAGCAGGACTCGTGTTCCTTGCACATGCAAGCAGAGCCAGAGCCAACACAGCAGGCCAGCATGGCGCATGGCTGCAATACTTCCTCCTCTGTCACGCTCTCTTTTTCTTTGTGTGACAGGGGCCGCGCCGCGCGGTGTCGTTGAACACGCGCAGCATGGGCACGATGCCGTTGGAGTTGCCATTGGTGCCGCGGATGTAGCTGCCAACGGCGCGGATGTTGTGGATGGACAGCCCGATGCCGCCGGCGCTCTTGGAGATGCACGCGCACTCCTTCAGCGTGTCGTAGATGCCCTCGATGCTGTCGCCCTGCGCGCGCCGGCACCACAAAGACAATTATGCACCTGAGGCAACGGGCTGTCGCCCTGTGCGCGCCGGCACCACGATCCATCACGCACCTAGGGTAAAGGGCTGGCATGTGTGACAGTGCATGGGTGCGCACCACCAAAGCACTGCCACAGTCCTATCACCATATGGAGAGCCCGTACGCTGCAGAACAATCGCAAGGTAATTGTTGACCTTACAGAGCCGTTCGCCTACCGCGCGTCACAGGTCTGCACCATATTACTGCCGTTGTCGCCACTGTCGTGCACGCCGCTAGCACTGGCAGCACTACATCACATAAGAGCACCCCGCTTCACAGGAGCGGGCAGGACCAGCGGGCCGGCTGGGGCGCGCGCGCGCCTTCATGGCAATGAGGAAGCAGGACGACAGCTGCGGCCGCGGCGTGCCCGCGTTGAACAGCGTCGGCGACGCGTGCGTGAACCAGCGCTCGCTCAGGTAGTGGTACGTCCGCACCGCCGTGTCAATGTCCTGCAGAGCGCTGCGCCGCCTCAGCACCCAAGCCGTCCAGCAGGGCTGCGCCTGCTGCGCTGCATTTGCACCTGCGTCAGGAACGACTGCGGCAAATATGAAGCAGGGCCGGGTTACGGGCCGGCCTAGCTTGGAGACATCTGACCACCAAACGTGTTTTGCAACAAATCGTTGACAGGCCATGAGGCACGCCGCTAGCATCATATGCTCGTGCGTTCTGCAACCCGTGCGCATCGCAGCGCCGCCACAGGCGCCCTTTCGGGAGCAGGCGGCCGCGCGCGCCTCCTTGTGGATGCCCACCGACACGCGCATCAGCATGTGCTGCGGGCGCTCCACGACCACGCCGTTCACGCGCAGCAGGTACGAGCGCTCCAGCGTCTGCGGCGCGCGCGCTGCTGAACCCTCTGACAGCTAGGGTTAGGGCTTACATGTGCAGCAGGTACGAGCGCTCCAGCGTCTGCGGCGCGCGCGCTGTCAGATACTCTGACCGAGCCGCCTTGCACGTGCAGCAGCAGCGCCACGCCTTCTGACACCAGGCACAAGCGCCCCAGCACCCACGGCTCCTGCACAAAGTCGCCTGTGCATGTCCGCTCCGCATTGCAAAGGAGGCGAGAGCAAGGCTCTCCAGCACAGTGCACGCGCAGCAGCAGCCGAATCGTGTCGGCCGGCAGGTGCAGCGGTGCAGGGAGGAGCGGCAGGCGGCCTCCCCGACAGGCCGCGGGGGCGGCACCTTGAAGCCAAAGTAGTCGTAGTCAAAGTCGCGCATGTAGATGATCTCGCTGTCCAGCCGGTCCGCGTTCTGCGTGCACCCGGCGCCGCAGTCAGTGGGGCAGCTCTGTCAGCGCGGTGCCGCGCATGCGCGCACAGCGCAGAGCAGGGCGCCGCGGGCGGACCCGTGCGATGATGTCCGCGACGTCCTCGGCCACCAGCGGCGCGGGCTCGCCGTTCTTGGGGCTGACGTGCGCGGCCATCAGCTTCACGCTGCGCACGCTTTGCACCGCGGCTCAGCGCGCGGCCCGGCGCAGCAGGCAGGTAGGCGAACGCAGCGCGCGGAGCGCGGGCCCGCACGTCTCGCTGAACGACTTCAGCGTGTTCTTGTGCAGGTTGGACACGGCCACGCGCGCGGCCAGCTGCGCGCACGGCGCCGCACGCCGCTCAGCCCCCGCGCCCCGCTGGCGAGGGTGGAAGCGCGCTCAGCGCACGCGCGGGGCCGGCGCACCACCGCGTAGTCCGGGTGGTTGGCCGTCATTGAGGCGGCGGTCTCCGCGGCGAGCTCGTCCAGCTCGCTGGTGGTCACGCCCTTGTACACGCCAGTGGTGACCTTTTGCGCAACCAGCACCTGAGGCGCGCGCCCGCTCAGGCGCGGCAGGCAGCGCAGGCGCGGGCGCCGCATGATGACATCGCTGCTGGGCGCCGGCCGGCATCGGCTCTGGGGGGCAGGTGCGCACCGGGTCGCAGAACTCTGGATTCAAGCCATAGGACAGCTTGGTGATGCGCGCTGTGATCTTGTCAAAGTGCACCGGCTCCTTGCGGCCATCTCGCTTGAGGACAAACATCGTGGTGTCGCTGCCAGGCCCGGCCACTCCACAGCAGCCCACAGTCTCCAGCGTATTGTCCACAGCTTTGCTGCCGCTGCCCTGCTTTTAAAATGAATTACCTAATCGGGCCTGATGCCTAATGTCACAAGCCAAGTCCAGTGATGCCTGTAGAATTGCACGGTAGATGCATGTTATTCCGGCAATGCTTCATGACTTCATGCAGCAGCACAGCATTGAATGGCGTAGCACGCGGATGCGCCACCAAAAAAGGCTCCTGGCAAGGCAGCAAGCCTTCCCTTACACACACAGAAAGCCCTGGCGGCAGGAGCCCGGCGCCGCGCGCTACAGCGCCCCGCCCTGTTCCAGGAACAGCGCCACGAACGCGGCGCGGCGCCCGGCCACGGCCTCCAGGCTCTCCGCCATCTGCTGCAGGCCCGCCACGTCCGCCGGCCGCAGGCCGCGCCCCGCGCAGCCGAAGCCGGGCGGCGCATCCGCGAACCAGAGCTCAGCCAGCAGGCGCGCGAGCGGCGCGGCCGGCGCGGCCGCCTCCGCCAGCGCCTCATGGAACAGGCCTGCCGACCAGGGCCGGTGTTATTTAGGGCATTCTGCAGTGAAGCAGCCATCATGCAGGCCATGGATGGCCTGAGGAGCCTTGGTCGGCTGGTCACAGGCTGCCAGGCCCATTCCATGTCATGTGACAGCAGGTACGCGTGAGTTTGGAACACAGCGCCCTGTGCACCTGGGAGACCCAGATTGCTATTGAACTGCCATGGCTGCTGGGGGACGCGCGGCTTGCTTGACGGAAAAGTGCCCACTCTGCCAGCACAAGGCGCGCATCTGCAGCACCAAGGATCGCAGAAAAATGACACTCTGCGAAGCTCTCATGCTGCGGCCAACGCCCGCACCGCTGACGTGCCGGAAGACGGCCCACTCCGCAGGCGACAGCGCGTCCGCGAGCAGCGAGGCGGCCGCCGACGCCGACGGCACGCACACCTCGCACACCTGCGCCCAGGGTCAGGTCAGGATCAGACTCACAAGCCGGTACCTGTTTCTCCAAACGAACAATCGGCAGACTGCCGGACAACGGCTCGCATTCAAGGCCTTCAGCGGCTCATGCTTGCCCATGGCGCGTCCAACCAAGGCCGCAGCCGCGAACCCCTGACCGGCTGCGGCGCCCGTCAGGCAGGCCCCGCGGGCTACCTGCAGCGCTGCGGGCGGCATGAACGGCCGCGGCAGCGCGGCAAAGAATGCGAGCAGCGTGGCCGCGGCGTCCTGCACGGTCGCGCCGGCGGGCACCTGCGACCCGCCTTTGTTTCATGCAGAGAGCGACGCGGCTGATTTGCCACGCTGGAACACGCAAGGCACCATGTCCGTAGTCAACCATCACTCCTCTTCATTAATTGTCAAAGCAGTGCATACGAAGACGCTGCCAGCTCAGGTTGCATGGCCCGCTGCCGGCAAGGCACCCGTCACCAACAGCACTTCGCCCCACTTGAGATAACAGAGTGTAATGACAGACTTGGCTGCAGGCATGCACACAGCACAGAGGCCGCAGGCCTGGCGCCTTGCGGACGCGCTAGCAGCGGGCGTGAGCCTGCATCCACACCTTGGCGTGTTTTTGCATCAGCGGGCACATCCAGGGCCTGATGCTGCATTTGTGAGGCGTATACGATACTGGGCGAGCCCATATCGCACCGGCTCGCCCCGGTCCAGCGCTGTGCGTATACGGTGCAGGGCAGCAGTGCCGGCGCCGCTCGCGCCGCCCGGCACCCCGCGGCCCGCCGCCGGACGCTCCGCTGCGCCGTCCGCTGCCTCGCGGCCGAGGCTGCTGCCGTCCGCCGCCGCATGCGCGGCCTCGGCCACGGCCAGGAACAGTGCTGGTGCCAGCTGGCGGCGGCAGCCGCGCAGGAACGCTGTGAGCGCCCTGGCACCGGCAGCATGACAGGGTCGGGGCGTCGCACAAGCTTCCAGGCTGAGACAAGCGCGGGCGGCAAGTGCTCAGACACACGGAGCGCAAGAGAGTGGTGCAAGTGCTGCTCCAATACAGGTGTGGTTAATCGCAACTCCTATAATGTGACCTGGCAGTCATGGCGGCGTGCGCGCCTTCGACCCACACCTACTGCAGCACCTACGACGCCGTGTTCACGCATACATCGCGTGAGGCGTCACCTGAGCTCTGGTGGAACTAGGCTTTGCATGCCATTCACGGGACTCGAGATCCCCTCTCCGCCGCTGCCGCCAGCGACCCCGAGCGCCGCGTCGGCGCTGCCCGCCCGTGGCGGCTGCACAGCCGCAAAGTCCCATGGGTCGCCGCCGCCAGCGGAGCCGCGGCCGCCCGCGGGCGCAGCTGGCACAGGGTCAGGGCAGGGTACAAAGACCCCGTCCGCGTCCGCCGCCGCCTGCCTGGCGCTGCTCCCATCTCCTGTGCAGCTGCACAGGCGGGTGAGGGCGCGGCCTGACCGCGCGCATACTTGCGGCACCGCCGACATTGAGCGCGCCAAGAAACGAGCCCTGGGCGGGGCGCCGTACGTGTCAAGGGACTCCCAGACACGGACGACGTCGGCGAGTAGAAGCTGCTGTTGGCGGTCGCTGGTTCGAGCGCAGGCGCCAGCGTGCGCACGCGCAGCGCGCCGTGCGCGCAGTCCGCCGGCGCCTGATCAGGCTCCGCGCCGCCCGCCGCTGGCCCGGCCGACGCGGTGGCGGCAGGTGCGGCGCACTGCCCTGCCGGCGGAGGCTGCTCTGCGCACGCGCTGGGCTCCTGCAGGTCGTCCGCATCGCGCTGCACCAGCGGCCTGCGCAACGACGCCCGATCATGGGCGCGCCAGCGTGGTGGCGCTCGGACAAAACGGATGTCCTAGCAGACAGAATCAAACCTGACCAGTGTTGCATGCAATGTTGCACTGGGCGCTCCCGGCGCTGCCGCACGGCGCTGGCCTCCATGACTTGTGGGCGCGCTAACGCAGGTGCGCTGGGTTCTGCATAGGGTAGCGTCAGAACCCTACACTACCCGACCCTAACGCATGCCTGGACAGGCCGGCCAGCGCGGGCAGCGACACGCCGAAGAAGGAGGGCGCGTAGGCGCCGGACACGCTGCAGAAGATGTCGTTGCCGCCCTGGATGCGCAACACCAGCACCGCGTCCAGGCGGCAGCCCTGCGCGGGGTTTAGAAGCCCTCGCGGGCACCCACCCATGCGCCACGGCGCATCCGCGGGCCGGCGCTCTGAGCGATCACGCTGACCCGCGCCCGCGAGCTCCTTCGCCGGCTCCCCAGCCGCGCTGGGGGCGCCGTTACGGCACACTCACTGGCGAGGAAGCCTCCCATGACCAGCGGGCTACCTGCTCGCCTGAGCGCTGCTCGTGGAGGCCGGACGGCGGCTCTGCCGCTCTGACCTCGTCGCTGGGCAGAGCAGGGCCGCGCACGAGCTCAACGCCCTGGTGCAAGGGCCTCTGGCAGAGCCGCCGGTGTGCATGCGCGCTGACTGGGCGCGGCGCGCGCGGCGGCTCAGCCCGCGCGCTCGCCGGGCGCAGTGCGCGCGGGCGGCCGAGCCTGAACAGGCGGCACCTGCTCCGCGGCCAGCAGGTCGGCGGTCCCGCCGCGGCCGCCGGTCACGTGCACGCGCAGCAGCAGGTCCGCCGTCTCGCCCGCCGCCACCTCGCCCTGGGCCCCGCGCACGCGGCGCTCACGCTGACATCCCGGAGGCAAAGCGGCAGCAATCGGGTTTTATTTCCCACAGGCTAAGTCAAGGCAGAGAGACAGGAATGTTTATGTGTTCCTGGTCTGCCACCTGGTCCTTGCAAGCGCCGGGACCAAGTTACCAGGAAGGCTTGCGTTCGCCAGAATCGCGTGCGGCCTGGAGTGTTAGACAGCGCGTCGCTACGCAGTTGAGTGGTGGAATGCTTTCACTCAAGGCCAGCGCCGTCGCATGCTTATGTGGGTGCCCAGCGCAGAGGTGTTTGGCAGGCTGGCGCGCGCGCGTGCTCGCCTGCTCAGGCTCCAGCTCGGCCCAGCGCGGTGCGGTGCGCAGCGCCGCATCGGCCTCGTCGCCGAGCATCGCGCCGGGCAGGGGCACCCACGCGAAGCAGGCGTCCACCTGCGCGCGCGCGGCTCCCTGGCCGCACGCGCCGCGCGCAGCCGACGCGCCAACACACTTGCACTTGCAAGCCAAACATGCTACAGTGGACGCTCTGACACCTCGGGGACACCACGCCGCGTGCTGAGAGCTCATGTGCCCGCCCGGCGCGGCAGCAAAGGATGCGCGGCTCAAACCCTGCAGCGCACCTGCCCAGTGTTGCACAGGCGCAGCCGCACGACGCGCTCCGTGGCATACAGCACTACCCCAGCATCCGCCACGGTGGGCTCCAGCTCGCACCTGGGCGCCAGCACCACCGGTGAGTGCTTGTGGAGGAGCGTCGGGCACTGGGCCACGGCAGCCAGCATGCTGCTCGGCGGTCACACAAGCCTGCCTGGGGCTCAGCCGCGCCCGCCGCGTGCAGGCGCCGCAGGGATTGCGCGGCCGGAGCCGTTCGGTGCTGGCAGCGCCACACTGCCTGCCCACCTGCGTTAGGGTTAGAGTGAGCCCACCTGGGCAGCGCCGCCATCTCGCGCGCGTCCACCCGCCGCCGCGCGGCGTCGAGCGCGGCTTCCACGCTGTCCCGCACGTACTCGCGCGTCTGCCCGGCCGCGCACGTGCGAGGTGTGAGAGGGCGCCTCTGCTCGATTTCTCATTGCCGGCTTCCCTGACTGCAAAGCACAGGCGGCGGTGCTTGGACAGCGCCGCCTCAGTGGGCGCCGTGCTCGATATGTGCTCAAATGGCGAGCGCGATTGGCCTGTGACTCCATGCAGGCTCGCCGCCTGACCGCGCCGACGCGGCGGGCGGGGCGGCCGGCGCACGCCTGCAGCAGGAACGTCGCGGCGACCGGCCGGTGGTCGGACAGCGTCAGCGCCGCACACGCGCTGTAGCCCAGCTGCGCCAGGCCGCCGTGAGGCCGCCAGAGGATGCGATCCGTCCACGCAGGCGTGCGCAGCTTCTCCCTCGGCCGCTCCTCTGCGGGCGCCGTCTGCTGCGCCGGACGAGCGTGACGAGGGGCGCCGTGCCGCGTCGGGCGAGCCCGGCGTTTCCGCGCGCGCGCGCGCGTCCCCCACTTCGGCCCGGGCTGCAGGACATGGGCCACAGGGTGGCATTGTGCGGCGTGTCCCTGCCGCCTCTGCGACGGCTGCCCATGGTGCAGCACCGATCGCGAGCATTACCGAATGAGCCAGCCAGCGGACAGCCCTGAGCACGCGCTTGCCTGCAAAGCAAGCGCAGCTCGCGGCCTCCCCGCCACCAGAGCGGGCGCGGCACCTGGCTGGTGGCCGAGGCGTCCGACAGGGCGGGCGCGGCGCCGCTGATCGACGCCGCGGCCAGGCTGCCCAGGTCGGCGCCGTCCTCGTCGTCGTCCGCCTCGCCTGGGCCAGCATAGGGTTAGGCTGGGGTAGCCTGGGCCAGCCACAGGCAGGTGCGTGACAGGCGCGCAGCCCGTCGCCCTGCAGGCGGTGCGGGGCGCCGGCGGCGTGGCCGGCACGCCTGGTGCGGGGAGCGCGGGGGGGCGTCCGAGTGAGCGCGCGACAGGCGGAGCCGGCTGGACAGCGCTGGTGCCCATGCTGCGTTCTCAAAAAGCGCTTACGCTGCACAAGCATCCGAGAGGGGCTGTAGCACCGCGCCTCGCTCCTTTTCTTGCCGTCTAACGACACCGCTGTTACGGCAACGCAGGCGCGACCTGTGGGCAACCACACAAAGCACAGCTCCAAGAAAGAGTATTTCCTGCACTGGCAAAACTCCTGCAGTGCGCACCCACGTACATGGACGTCCCTCGCCTGAACTTGTATGTGGGCGCGAACTCCAGCGGCCCCTCCGCCCACCCCTCAAACGCGCGCTCCTGCGCGCCAGCAAATCCAGCAAGTCTCGTCCACGGCGGCAAGGACGTCTGCGAGGATACGCAGGCCAAAGTCCGACAACACTTGACATACATAGACATGCGACCACATGTACCCACGGCATGCGGCTGGCGCTCGGCGACACTCGCTCACACGCACTGCTTGAAGAGCAGCTTGAAGAGCAAGGCCACCGGCCTTGGTGACGCTCCCAGCACTCCAGTCACCGCCCTCCACACTGCAAGGGGTGCCTGGTCGGTACACAATAGCCGTGCATGCGGGGCGATTGCAGCGGGCAGGCGTGCGCGCGCTGCACGCACGCAGCCGCTCTGAGAGAGCGGGGGCTGGCCGGACCTGCTGGCGCATGCGCGCGAGCTCATCGCCCGCCGCCAAGGCCCGCAGGTCGCCCGCGCGCAGGAGCGCGCGCACCTGGCGCGCCCCAGGCTCCTGCCATCAGCTCAACCTTATCCCGGCAGTAGGGAGGGCAGCGCAATTCCCCAGAGCGTCCGCCTGCGCGCGCGCCTGCCGCGCCCGGCATGCAGCGAGCGTGCCGCGCGGGTGTCAGCGCGAGGCGGGACTGGCGGGGCGCGAGCCAAGGCACAAGGAATGCGCGTCAGCATGGCAAGGCTGTCCATGCCGATCATTCTCAACAGGTACCCCCAATCGAGGCCGCCCTGCTCGACATGCTTGCACGTCCAGCAACAAGCCGGCGCGACATGCTTTCACATCCAGCGCCGAGCCGGCGCCAGGAGCGGAAGCATGGCGCCGCAGGAGGGCGGAGCGCAGGAGGACGCTCAGTCAGCTGGCGGAGGCGGCGCGCCTCGGGGTCGGGCAGCGACAGGCGGTAGTTGAGGTCGCCCATCCACACGACGTGCTCATGCTCGAGCAGGCCGCGCGCGAGGCCCCACTGGCCGGCGCGCCCCGCCGCGCTCGCCACCTGCGCGCCCGGCACGCGCGCGCGCGTGAGCCATGCCCAGCGGTCTCTGCCCGCGGGACAGCGCGAAGCAATTTGGGCCCACGCATCAGCCAAGCCCCCGGCGTGCTAGCAGATTGAAGTGGATCATAAATGCGGCTTGGTGCTCCACTCGTGCTGGGCGGCAGCGGGCGTCACTGAGGCAGCACCACATGTGTAGTGTACGAAGCAGGGTTGCTGCTTAGAAAGCCGGTGGCTGAGCGGCCGTGGCCAGCCAGCAGCGCGCCTTGGTGACGCCGGGCAGCTGCTGCGCGCCCGCGTCGGCAGCCGCGCCGCCGCCCGGCAGCACTTCGCCCGGCCCCCCCGCGAGCGCCGCCGCGTCCTCGGGCGGGAAGCAGCCCCGGCGCACAATCTGCCGCACCGCCCGCCAACTGCTGATCAGGGCCGCACCGAGCGCTTCCCTGCTGTGGACCAGGCACCCTGCTCTTGACCGCTGCTGCTGCCTTGCCGTGACTGCGCGTGCCATGCAGAGTCTGTGAGTCCACACTGCCGGTCGCTCAAGCCTGAGGCGCTTGGGGAGCGCACGCGAGCCTGCCAGGCAGACCAGTATGCGGCCCGGCGCATCGCCGCTGCATCGTTATACTGGAGAGCGTTGGGAGCCTGCCAGGCAGATCAGCACGGGTAGGGGAGGGTGTAGGGTTAGGGCCAGCGCATCACCTCCGCATAGTCGTAGTTGCGGCGCAGCTCGTCGCCCTCCGCATGGCCGCTGCTGAGGTGCGACGCGATCAGGCAGACGCCCGAGTCATGCACGCGCATGCGCGCCGCCACCGCGCCTGCCAGCGCGGCAGGCTGCGTCAGGCGCCAGGTGCGCTCGTCGCCAGTGAGCATGCGCCGCGCCTTGCTGCGTGATCCCGGGCAGCTGAGACGGGGAGGGACTGTGCCACCCCTCACACCCCGCTCCCCCCACACACGCCGGGCGGTACTATCACGACGCCAAGGCAGAGGCTGACTTTACAGCACCTGTCTGTCAAATATTTGCCAAAAGTCACATGGACCTAAAAAAATTGACGCACGCTCTGTGGCACAGCGTGTGAACTCCTGTGTCACCTGCACAAAAAGCTGACAAAAAGCTGCACTGCCGCCCAAGCTCAGAGCGCCCAGCACGGCCCCCGGCACGCATCGCGGGCCGCGCGCGCGCCCTTGTTGCCCATGTAGCCCAGCACGCCGGTGCCGACGGCGGCGACCTGCACGCCGCGCACCGCTGGCAGCAGCCGCCGGCGCGCCCAGACCGACAGGTACACGCCGACCATCTGCTTGCCCGCCACCTGCGCGGCCCGGCTGGCCCCCCCTGCAGTGCGTGCGCGGCCCAGGCCCCCATGCGCCGCGCCTGCCATGGCTAACCCTAATTTTACACCCTGGTCACACCCGCAGAGCCTGCCTGCGCCAGCGCAGCCCAGGCCGGCCCATCGCGCACTCACTCGCCGTCGCTGATCAGTGCCGGCCTTGCCCGTGCGTACCAAACCCCTTGCCTGCTCAGGACGGACTGCCTGCGGCCTGTCGCGTGCGCATGCGTTGCTGACGCAGTTGGCGTGCATGCGGGTACCATATGGCATCTTCTGGTTTCTACCAGCACCGCAGACGTCGGGGTGTTTGTGTGCTACCAGCTTGCAGCTAGGACCGCTCGTGTGTCAGAAGCACGCTTGTCAGTGCGCCGGATGCTAGCAGCCCCGCCCGGCGGCCCTGCGCGCGCCTGGACATAGTCCGCCGGCTGCGCGGCCCGAGGCGCGAGCCCCGCCTCCAGCGGGCCGCCGCCGCCCTGGCGCGCGCCGCCGGAATGCGCGCGGGCGGGCAGGCGGCCTGCCTCGCAGCCGTTCAGCGCGAGCTCAATCAGGCGGTCCCACGCGGCAGCCGCGTCCAGGCTCGCGCCTGCGCATGCGCACACCCGGTGCTCGGATATTAGGCATGCGGTTAGGGTAGGGCGCCGGTTAGGGTAGGGCGCCCAGAGGACGCGCTCCGCGCTCTGTCGGCGGGCGGCGGGCAAACACGGCGCCGCCGCCCGACTCGAGGCCGGTGCCTGAGGCGCCGCGGGCGCCGCGTGGGCGGGCAGCCGAGCCGCGCGAACGCCCGCCCGGAGCGGAGGCCGCCCGCAGCCGGCGGCTGCGGCGGAGCGAGCGCGGCGCAGAGCGGCGGCCCCAGCCGGGCTGCCAGGACGTGTGGGAGCCGAGCCGGGGTGCGGCCGCCGGAGCATGGGCCGCGGGCGCGCGCCCATGACGACTTTGGACGCGCTGAGCGGCACGCACGCCTGGAACGCGGTAGGGGTAGGGTTGACCCTACCCTGGCCGCGGGCGCGCACCCATGACGACGTTGGATGCGCTGAGCGGCACGCACTCCTGGAATGCGACCGCCACAATGTCCGCGCCCGCGCCCGCGTCCAGCCATGGGCGCAGGTCCAGCGCTGGCGGCGGCAGGCGCCCGTTCACGTTGTACGTCCCCGCCTGCATGGGGGGCGCGCGGGCGCGGCCTGGGCGTGCGCGCACTGCCTGGCGTGCCTGCCTGGGTTGCCACTCGATGCGCTGTGCTGGCGACGAGCCCATGCCCGGCGCCGCCCCATGAAATAGATTGGACTACCATCCTGATGGCTGCCCAAGACGTGCCGCCTGCTTTGGGGCGCTGGCAGGGCCTCCCAGCATGCTCCTCGCCAGCACCGCCCCATACTGCTTTGGCCGAGCACGCCGGTCCGCACCTGCAGCCCACTGGCACCCA
>JAABUH010003773.1_pt1 | contig 12734 bp, 23 predicted proteins | sample 5559121 | NCBI WGS metagenome assembly JAABUH01 (sample SAMN10711871, study PRJNA513364) | rock metagenome | isolation source: Antarctica rocks | place: Antarctica: Victoria Land, Battleship Promontory nord | collected 2015-12-28 | reverse complement strand
GGCTTGCGGAGAGATGGCCGGCTCCAAAGCATAACAAGATGCACGGCGGCGCCGGGGCGCGCCGGTCGGCATGCGCTTGCTGCGCAGCGCGGTGCGCTCCGGCTTGCTGCCGTGGTACAGGATGCACGGCATGGACGGGCACCAGCGCGCGAACTCGGATACCCAGTTGGGCAGCGTCGAGAGCGGGCCTACCACCATGAACGGCCTGTGCACGCCCTTGGAGCGCAGGTGCGACAGGAAGCCAATCGTCTGCACCTGCGCGCGCGGCCAGCGCGCCCCACGTGAAATGCAGAGCGCACACCCGCCCGTGCACGTGCGCACAGGGCTCACACTCTTTGGTTCAGTCGCACGTGCCGTTTGCGGCCGAGGCCTGAGCGGCTTCGCTCTGCGACCTCGTGGGGCGCGGCGGCGCAGGCAGGCTCGCGGCCGCGCGCACCGTCTTCCCCAGGCCCATCTGGTCGGCGAGGATGCCGTTGAGCCCGTTCTGGTACAGCGAGATGAGCCACTTCACGCCCTTCAGCTGGTACTGCCGCAGCTCCCCCTCGATCAGCGGCAGCAGCTCCTGCGCGCCGTGCTGTGCGTTGGCGACAGATGCGGACATGCGAACAACATTGCCTCGTCACACTGTCTGCTACGCACAGCATTTAAACAGAAAAGCACCTCTGGAGACGTACGGATGGGCGCAAAACGCATGGGTAGGTCTGATTGGCCATGCAACACCAAAGCGTTACCAAGGCTGTTGCTGCAAGCGGGCGCACATGCGTACCGAGCCCATGCGCCAGCACAACAGAAGCTAGCTACAGCAGCAGCAGGCGCACATGCGTACTGAGCGCCACGGCTCCGGGCCCGTTCTTCCGCGCGCCGGCCGCGCCCTTGCCGCCGGCTTTCCGCTTGCCGCCCACATGCGCCTCGCCCGCCTCCGCGTCTGTACGCGCCTCTATCGCGCTCATCTGCTCGCTGCAGCCGTGGCAGCACGCCTCACTCACCTCGTAGCATGTTACCTCACAGCATGCCATGTCGATCATGACATCCACGGACAATGACAATCAAGGCAAAGCAGGGGAGCCAATCAGTGCAGAGCAGGTCCGCAGCAGTGCGGAAAGAGGGCATGCATGGCGCACGGGCCCAGGCGTTGGAAACGCCATGTGGGGGCCAGCGCGCCCTGCTGCGCACTCTTTGGAGGGTCCCCACCTGAGGAACTTAGTGTACAGGTCGGTCTTGCTCAGCAGCTCGTCCAGCTGCTGGAAGCGCGACCCATCTAGTACCGCATCCTCGCTGCGGAACACACCCTGAGCGCCAGCAAACGGCAGCTCAGCGCGGCGCAAACAAAGTGAGCATGTAGCGCCGCTGTGCAGCTGAGGCACTGCTTATGCCTTGCACTGCATGCGGCTTGAAACTCAACTCCTCAGCACACTACAAACTACAGGCAGCGTTGCCCACCCAGCTCTGCCTGTGCTCGCTAACAGCAGGCGTCAAGGTCACCACTGTCCCTGCGAGGTGAGCACGCGACCCTTGGCTTGCAGCCCACGGCCGCCAGCAGAGCCGCGTGCACACCTGCAGCGCCCGCTCCGTATCCTGCTTCCGCTGCTGCCGCAGGCGCTCCTCCTCTTCGGCCGCGCTCTCAGGCGCCATGAGTTTTTCTGCCTCCTCCTCCTGTCGCACGCCAGTGCCCACATGCCGACCGATGCTCTACATAGCGCAGCGTGCATCGGCGCGTGATGCACACATAGTAGGCAGCAGAGGCGTCTGTGCGAGCAGACGCCTGGCTTGGTGCAGAGAGCGACAGCAGGCCAGGCACACCGTGAGGTCGGTGCCCGGCAGCGCGACCGCCGTGTCATCAGAGTCTTTGCTCGCAGCAGCAGCAGACGTTTCGCCAGCAGGCCCAGCTGCTCGCGCAGCACCTGCGTCCTTGCTGGACATCTGCGGGCCGGGCTTGCCCAGGTGCTGCGAGCGCGGCAGAATGTTGTGAGTTTGCGCCGCTCGCATCTTTCCTCAGCATCTTAAGAAATGCAGGACAGGTCGATAGCTCATGCTCCGCATACAGCTCGTGGACGTACCCCCGACACCGCGCTGTTCATATAACCCCCTTGATGACCGCTCTGCTTGTGGGTGAGCAGCCCCCAATATGCAAGCACGGCACGTCCAGCGCAAGTGTAGGCTCGCAACTCTCTGCTTATGATCTGGCCTGGAGATGGAACAGACTTGTCGTGGAGAGGCCTTTGCAGCTGATTGTAAGCCCTGCAGGGTTATTCAAATTGGTCCACCGGCGAAAGCGTGGAAGTAAAGCAACATGCACGGCCACATGCATGTTTAGCCCCTAATGTGAAGTGGCGCCCTCGCACTTCATTGCAGGTAAGGCCATCAACCTGATCATACACAGGTGCACCGCTTTGAGCAGTGGCTCCACATGCAAGCTGCAAGCTCGGAGTATCCACAAGCTCCCTGGCATCGGCTGTCAGGCAAACAAGACCCAGCGCTGCATGATAGGTCCTCCGTCTGCTGCATATCACGCGCCGCCTCATCCGTCCACTGAGATGGTGAAAGACACATACGGGAACATCTCTGACTCGCCAGCGCCTCCATCCCCATCGTAGTAATGATTGGTGCCTGCACAGCAGTCGACACCAGGGCATCGTTCCTAAGAGATACAGACGGTACGGTGAGCAGGCATGCATGCACTAGTGTTGGCCCTCCTCGACACCACGCCTGTCTGTGAGCACTCTCCCACATCACACTAACATGGGCTCTCATGTGCGATGCATGAATAGCAGCCTGTGCTGTAGGGCACAGTGCAACCGTTCGCATGAACCTCGTTTGGGTTATGCAGCGCTGCCGCACCTTGCGAGCCGAACAGGGACGCCAGGAGCTTGCGCAGCTTCGGTGCGGTCTTCTGCTGCGGCTTCATCAGCACAGCCAGGAACTTTGGCGGCAGGCCGTACCGCAGTATGCTCTCCACGAACAGCCGGACCGCGCAAATGTGAATCCACGCGCTGAAGGCCTGCGCGCGCAGCGACCGGCGTCGCACTGCGCTGCCCAGCCCGCCCGGACCTCTTGCGCCAATGCCTTGCCACCGCAGGCAGCAGCAGTGGCTGCAAAGCATTACTCATCAACACCGGGAGAGCATGTCACTGCGCCGGCGTGCGCGCGGCACCTCGCCATAGGCGGACGCGCTCCACTGCTCCATCTGCCGCCGCTTGCCGTCGGCCTCCTCGCGCAGGCTGTGCCCGGACGCGCCCTCGGCCTGCTCCGCCTCCTCCGCCTTGCTGTACTCGCGCACCTGCGCCCGCGCCCGCCGCGCCTGACGCAGGGTGCCTGCAAGCCAGAGCGGCCCACCAGCGCAGCGCTCCGCTCCCGCTGCCTTCCACGGTAAGCATGGAAAAATGCTGCGTATGCACTGAAGCTGCATGTATCACAACTGCATCCGCGTTGCCGCGTGCGCTAGGTCAGCGAGGCGCTGCCGGGCGGCGCGCCTGGAAGCCCTTGGCGCGCGCGGCGGCCTTGAAGCCGTCGGCGACGCGCTTGAAGAGGGTGACCGAGAACAGCGCGAGGTCGGAGTCCTCCGCGATCAGCTTCGACGAGCGCGGCACCTGCGTACAGCATGCCCTCTGGTGCACCTTGCGCACAGCAGCTGCAACTTACAGGGTCCGTGGCGCGGGGCACTTGGTACACGACATGTTTTTCAGTTACAGTTGTGCAAATGACACACAAGTGGAAATCAAGTTGTGTACCAAGAGCACACACGCATTGCATATCTACACGAGCAGGCTGACGGTCGAGAGCATCCGATCAACAGGATACAAGAAGGCCTGAGGACAGGCAGGGCGGGCCGCAGGGCGCGCGCCACAAAGTCGGACAGCGTCTCGTACGCGCTGAGCCACTCGCCCTTGGCGTGCGCGGAGGCGACCACGAACAGCGTGGCCAGGTTCTCTGTGTCCACCAGGTCGCCCGGCTTCAGGATGCCGCCCAGGTCGCGCACCGCCAGCGACCCGCCCGCCTTGCGCGCCAGCGCTGTCAGCTGGCCCTTGAGCTGGTTGTACTCGCCCATGCGGACCTGCGCGCCGGCGCGCCGACAGGCATGACGCCGCGCCGACAGGCATGACCCCTCGCCCGCCAGAGGTCGGTGCCGGTGCTGCAGCTCTTTCGCCGGAGAGCCCAGAGTGAGAGCAGCGTCCAAGCGAGTCCGCGCTGTTGCGCGCGCAGTGGGTGCGTAGGGAGCACGACTGACCGCTGCACTCCGCAGCGTCCTTCCGAATAACAGCATCAAGCAGGATGCAGCAGGCAGACTTGCCGAGCCCTGCCCCACACGCAAAGAAACTACTGACCTGTCATGCATGCCCATAGCAAGCGCCCACACCCGGCACCAACTGCGCAGGTCACAGGTTGGTGCGCACGTCGGGACCCTGTCGTCTGTGGAGTGCGGGCGACAACAGAAGAGCAAGTAAACACCCTTCATAGGCTACAGGTACAAGCGACGCCTGTGGTGCGCTCCATGGAGATTTGTGCCGTCAAGCTGCATTTCGCTGAGGCCAGCCCAGCACACACGCTGCGGGCAGCACAGGCGCGCGCGCGCGCCTTGAGCTCGTCCTCGAGCTTCTGCGCGGTCTCGGTGATGGCGGCGACCGTCTCCTTCAGCGGCCGGCGCGGCGGGTACTTGGCCTCGTTCCAGGCAAAGCGCTCCAGGTACGTGTCGGGCGGCACGCCCTCCACCGTGACCTGCCGGGGGCGGGAGCAGGCGTCAGGCGCGGCTCACAAGCTCGGCAGGGCCCTCACCGCTCCGCCTCCAGCACCGCGCAGTGTGCGCGCTCGCTCCATGCACAGCGCAGTGCGGCCAGACTGGTGTACCTGAAGTGGGGCCAATGAGGCAAAATGAGGGGAGCGAGGAGAACGAGGGCCAAGGGGCGCGCTTCGTGGGTGTCGCCGCCGTTGATGGCGCCCATCTCGAAGAGCTGCCGCCGGACCTTGTTCACCACCGACTCCACCAGGCCGTTGACCTTGACCAGCTCGTCGCTGAGCACCATCAGCGAGTCCAGCGTGCCCACGCGCAGCTCAGGCAGCGTGAAGCGGTAGTTGTTGCTTAGGTTGCTCTCGTAGGTCGTGCGGTTCTGCACGAGCGTCCATGCGCGCTCCTCCGAGTCGTCCAGCAGCGGCAGGCTGGCCAGCCAGTACATGGACGGCGCCCCCGCTGCCGCCGAGCGCCGATGCGCCGGGGCCGCTCACGCCTGCGGCGGCGCCTCCACAGCTTCGCTTTCCGACGAGCGGCTAGGACAAGCCTGGGCCTGCGCTGCGTCGCTGTGCGGACCGCACGACGAGGCACACACGTGTAGGGCACAGTGCTGCAATTACCGCTGGTGCCCAGGCCTCGCGCACTTCAGGGCGCACCTAGCTCCCCTTTCGTGATGCACGTGCGGTGCGCTTGCTTCGTGCACCTATCCTCAGTAGCAGGTCGCTCAGCCCTAAACGCCGCGCTATCTGAGCGCCTCTGCCAGTGGCTGCTTCGGTGCGCGAACACAGCAGGCGTGCGCCTCTCTGCAGCGGGGTATCTCAGACAGCGCAGAGCTGGCTGTTCCTAATACTCTTGCGAGACAGTGCAGGGCATGCCTAGGCGGGATGTGGCCCACATTTGGTGGTGCCAGCACCACATGTACTTTCGCCCCAGCCTGCAGATCTGCTCTTAAGCTCTCAGCACTCTCAGCACTCAAAAGCCTTCCTCCTTCCTCCTCCTCAAGCTTGAGAGCAGAGGCATTGGCATCAGCGCTCCTTGAGCGCCTCTGGACTGTCTTCCTACTCCACGATGCAATGATAGCCTGCCGCCCCGATGTGACTCGCTGTGTCGCCCCACCATTGGCATGTGGCGTGTGCATTTGCGCGTGCCAGGTACACGCGAACATGCGTTCTTCGCACCAGGCTGGCTGCCGGCGCTGTGCTCGCGCTGCTATGTGACCTCCCGTACTGCTCAGACTGCTCGGCTGCTACGCACATGCAGCCGCAGGACGTGCACACGCAGGCAGCATGTGCGTGCTGCTGTGCCGGGCGCGGCTGGTCGCCCACAGCAGACACCTGGCCTTGGCGAAGTCTGCAGCCGCATACAGCAAGCTTACTTTGAGGTGAGCCTCGGCACCAGCCAACCCAGAGTAACAGCAGCAGCAGCAGCAGACTTACAGTGTTTCAGGAGTACATATACAGAGGTATGCCTGTGTTTGCCGCGCAGCTGTGCCTGCAGAACAATGGGCGGCCGGCAGCCGTTGCGCTGGTGGAGCTGGTACGGGCGGCGTGCGAAGGACACGCGGCGGGCATCAGCCTGGAGCAGCTGCACTTGGAGCTTGAGCACGGCGGGCATGTGGACCACCAGATGCAGAGCCCAGGCTACTGGCTGACCGCTGCGGACCGCACGTACCGCCGCCAGTGGCTCAAAGCGGCAAGCCCTGGGCTGCCTACGAAGTGCTCACCGGACCTCAGCCCCGCTGGACCCTCACCTCAGCGCGGCCTGCAGGTGTACTTCACCCTGGAGGAAGCAGAGGCGGACAGGGGCCACCACAGGCAGCCGGACCCCGCAGATGCTCCGCTGCGCAGCCTGGTCCTGCGCACGCTCGCCGGTCAGGCCTCTGGCGAGGAGCAGACGCGAGTTGCGTTTGACCGCGCTCTGGCCACCTCGGGTGAGCAGCCTGGTGCTTGCTACAGAGGTATTTAATCAAATTTCAAGCCTGTGCGCTGCTCAAACTGATTAATGCCGGCCTCAGGCGCGTCTGGAGGCGCCGCAGCAGAGAGGCGGGTCATTGCGCCGCAGTTCATCCCCATTTCACAGCTGGTGCTGCTCGCGCTCAAGTGCAGGCGCGAGCTACGCACGTGACTGGTTGTACTTGCGAATAACAACGCCAAGCCGCGGCTGTCAGCGGTCCGCCTGTCAGCAGCGGTGGGTGCACATGGTCCTCTCGGGCTCCTGCCTGGCGCTGCAACTGGCCTGCAGTCGGCTCGCATGCCCAGCGGGTTGCAGATGGGGCCACCTGTGTTGTTGGCATGTATGCAAGCTCTGCTCTTCTTGCATGAAAGCTGGTGAAGTGCGCTGGCAGACCACCTGATTCCCCAAACGCTACCATGCCAAACGAGCGAGCCCGTGCTGCATGCAAGGCCAGCATTCTCAGACTGCATTCATCAGACTGCCTGCCTCTTGTCCAGGGTGGCCCGCATTCGTTCAGATTCCGTTGTTCAGTCCGTGTCCTTGTGTGGCATGCGTCCTGCTCAGGTGTAAGCTGATAGAAGTATGTATGTGGACAAGCGTGAGAGCTGCCTGGCCGCCGCTCGACTCCAGAAGTGTGCGTGAATGCTCTGTATCTGTGTACCTGTCCCAGGGAGCGTGCGTGCTGAATGGAATAGCCATGTGATTGAGTGCTTTATGTGTGGATGCGATGTCATAATGCTGTCTTCTGGAAATGCAGAGTGGAAATGCAGTATGCGGCGTTGGAATGAATGGAGCGTTGAGCTGTGTAGCCACATCACCCCAAACCGCACGAAATATAGACCAACCAAGGCAGCATTGTTTGTTGTTTTTGCAGCTGCTTGCTCTGCAAACTCTGTTGTGTCCACAGTGGTGTCCACCCTTGCAGTTGCGATGAGCAGGTGCATGAAGCTGCAGCTGAAGGTCAGCTTGCAAGGCCGTGTCCATGCGCAAGTCCATGTTGCCAAAGTCAGTACCCTGCCATGATCACTGGCCACGCAGAGACACCCCTGCAGATCAGGCGCCGACCGCCAGCCATACGCCAGCGCGCCGCGCGACCCTCTACCGCTTTGCAGTGCTCAGCCCCGCTCGCCATGCGAGCCCCAGCCACGCTGGCGTGCGCTGCTGGTAGGCCGCGTACGCCGCCCTGCGCTCGGGTCGGCGCAGCATGCGCCGCTCCACCAGCCGCGAGACCTCCGCCATAACCTGCGCACCACAGGCCGTGTTGCGCCGTGTGTACACACCGCTGCAGTCCAGCCAGACTGTGCGTGGCAGCAACAGGCGCATGCGTCGCTGAGGCAAGGCGCAGGTGTCTGTCTTGGCAGGCACCTCGCCGTGCACCCGCCAGGCATGCCGCGGCCCACGCAGGCCTCCCTTGCGAGGCAGGCAGCGCACTCATGGCAGCATCCTGGCACAGCGGGTGGCAGGTTTGCGCTCATGCTGGCACATCAGGGTCCTGTGCCGTGCGAGACACACAGCATGCTTGACAGCAGTGCCCGCAGAAAAAGAACACTCACCAAGGACATGGGTATTCCCACTGCCCAAGCACCGCGCACTAGGCTGTTGAAGGCCGTGCCCGCCAGGGGGCCAGAGTGCGCCGGCCGCGCTCACGCCCGCCAGCGCAACGCCCCACCACCGGCGCTGCTCGCCAACGTGGTTGGGGTGCCGGCTGTGCCGCCACAGGCCTGGCGCGCGCGGCAGGGCGCTGGCGCACGCCGGCGCATAGCGCCAGCACAGCGCGCATATGCGGCAGCGACCCTCCGGCTGGCGCTGGCTGGAAGCGCTACGCTGACGCAGTTGGTATCAGCCAAATCACACATGACATACTCTGGGTCATGCAAGCAATTTTACTGAGCGCTCTGTATGACAGGAAGGCCGTTGTGCTGTGTGCTTCAACGGCATCCTTCACGCAGCTGGGGCTGGGGGACAAGCGCACCCGAGTCCGGGACCAGCTTCGGCGGCCTGCCCTGCCGCGCGCGCGCCTCGTTCGCCGCGCAGAAGGCATGCAGCTGCGTGTCCGCCGCAGCCGCGGTCACCAGGCCTGAGGACGCCAGGGCAGGACGCCCCTCAGTCACCCTGCGACGTTGACCGAAAGCGCCACACAGTCACTATACCACAGTGCAACCCATTGAGGAGTGTGCAATGAACACCCTGGCTCGCACGGGACAACCAGGGCGCTGTCACTTTGGAGATGGCCGCAGCACCGCCGTGGACAGGACCGCCGAGAGCCAATCCTCTGCTGACATGTCACTTTGACAGGACCGCCTAAAGTCAGTCCTCTGCTGACATGTCACATTCCAAGCGGCAGCGCTCCGGTGACGCACAGCAGCAGGGCCGGACCGTCCAGCGCCCGCCAAACACGCGCATGAAAGTGCACCGCGTGCAGCGGAGCTGTGATGCCGATGAGCATGGCCTCCAGCAAGCGCCAGACCCTCAGGCTGTGCTGCAGGCTCTCCCAGCTGCACGCGCGGGGCGGCTGATGCGAACATTGTCGCTGTGTCGCTTGCACATCACCGCTGTCAGAGGGGCGCGCGGGCCTGTGCATGGGCCGTAACAGCCAGCAGCACTCTGCGCACGGTTCTTGGGCGCGCATGATCTCACAGTGTTTTTGAATGACCATGAAAGAGCATGCATCACTCAGCCGCAGCTGCCCATGAGCAAGCAATCCCCGACAGCGCAGGCTACCCAATAAGCAGGCGCGCCTGGATCAGGGACATCGCGAAGAAGGAGAGCTACCACCAGTCGCGCGGGTATGCCGCGCGCGCATCCGCACAGCGCCAGTCTTCGCGCGCACCCAGCGGCCAGCGTTCGCTGCACAGGTGTGCCTCAGGACACTGTCATGCATTCCACACAATAGCCTGCTGCGGGCAGTCTGGTAATTGCGGCTTGAGCACGTGCGTGCAGAGAAGGCCTGCACAGCGGCCCTGCAGCTGTGCGTACACCAGCAGCAGCTGCCGCCCCTGCAGGCAGCCCCGCAGCGCTGAGCCCAGCTGCAGCATGCCCCCGATGCTTGGGAAGGAGTGCCTGCTGTGTGCGGGTACGGAGCGCGCTCCGCGCAGAACAGCTCGGGCATGAATGACCACCGATGGCGGCTCTGGCGGGCAGGCGGGCAAGCGGGGAGCGGGCGGCCGCACCGCCTGAATTACGAGTGCGTCAGGCGCGCGGCACCAGGCCCACAGCAGCAGCATGCATGCATCGGCCCGCGGGGTGCGGCGCGCGGCGGGGTGCGCGCGGTAGAACTGCGCAATGAGCAGCGGCGCGAGCTCCAGTACGGGTCGAGAAGCTGCGCTGCCGCGCCGTGTCAGGCCTGGTGCCGCGGCGCCCGCTGACGGTGCCACAAGCGCCGCAAGCGGCTCACCCAGGTGGCCCGCTGGTCGAGGCGGACGAGCCAGAAGGCGAGCACTCCGGGGAGGAAGCACAGGGCGGCCGCCGCCGACACCGGGCGCTGCAGAGCCAGCCTGCACAGCGGCGCTGCGGTGGCGGCAGCGGCTGCGCTGTGCGCGGGTGCCGCAGGGCAGCTGTGCGACAGGTAGAGCGCCGGGAGCGCCGACGGCAGAGGCGCGGCCGCCAACAGCGCCAGGTTGCCAATGCTGTCCACACCCATACCCGGTGCTGCGCCGTGCCGGGCTCCCTCCGAGCGTCAGAGAAAGTAAACATCAGTTTTTGGTGCAGTGCACCTTGTTGCTCTGCTGCGCTTCCCCTATACGTCTACAGGCCAGTGCGGCGCGGCACGCCATCCCTTGGCAGGAAAGCTATGGCATTGAAGCGGACTCACAGCAAGCCAGTGGCTACGTGTAGAGACCGCGAGGAGTACATGCAGAGCTGAGCCTCAGCTTGAGCACTAGGAGTGTTCAAGATCCTTCCACCCTGGTCTCGCACACCTGCATTAATCGTGAGGGTCTCAAGGACCCTGGCGCTTGCAAAGTCTTGCAGGTCAGGTGGACACAGCCAAGTCCTCTCTGCTTGCCTCCGCGTAGGAAACTTGCGCTGAGCAGCCTGCAAAAGGTGACCACAGCAAGTGCAGAGGAGAGGACACGCGGCCAGCCACCATGACAGCCACGTTCGCCGGGCTCGCGGCCTGCCTCGCCCCAGACTTCCTCAGCGCTGGTGAGCACTTGCGCCAGTAGGACTGTTTGACGCGCAATTGGGCACCTTTGCTGTGGATGCTTGCATGGTGCCTCAAGCGCACGTACGCCCGGTTGCCTGAGGGTGCGGGCAGGCTGCCCAGGGGCCTGAAGCGGCACGCAGTAGCCTGTGGCTAGGCGTCTGCCAAGTTTCCGGCGCAGAGCTTTGCGGATGTCACGGTAACAATGCGTTGTGCCTGCTTGCAGGCGCCCAGTCCTTCCCCCGGCCCCGCCGGACGGGCTGCGCCGGCCAGGCCTTCCCTGGTGAGCGCGGTCCCGAGGCAGCCGTATTGCTAGAGTACCCTGAGGTTGCTCGCCATGTCCGAGTTGTGTCCCCTGCCGAGAGCTGCTGCTCCCCGCAGGCCCGTCGCATGGCGCCGTCAGGATGCTCCAGCTGGCGGGCCTCACAACGGCGGCGGCGCCATACGGGCGTGAGATGGAGTGGGAGGCCGCGCCGAGCTTCCCTGAGGCCATGGACTGGGAGGCCACGCCGGCAATCGAGGCGGGGTGGGCGCCCGCGCCGGCGCTGCCAGAGGCCCTCACCATGGAGTGGGAGGCCGCGCTGGCGGGCGACATAGAGATCCTGGGGGCCGCACCGGAGCTGGCGGCGCCCGCAGCCCCCTGGTACGGCCAGGGCGGCGCTGCAGCCCCGATCCTGCAGGCGCCCGTGCGCCCGTTCGCGCCGGCGCCGTGGCCCTTCAAGCAGCAGGCGGGCGCTGGCTGGGCCGCGGCGCTGCCGCCGCCGCCGCCGCTGCCGCCGCCGCCGCCGCCGCCGCCGCTGCCGCCGCTGCCGCCGCCGCCGCTCGGCGCAAACCCTTGGCCTACACCGCTGCCGCCCGCGCCGTGGCCCTTCAGGCAGCAGGCGGGCGCTGGCTGGGCCGCGGCGCTGCCGCCGCCGCCGCCGCCGCCGCCGCCGCCGCCGCCGCCGCCGCTCGGCGCACACCCTTGGCGGTCGCTGCTGCGGCCTGTCGCTGGTTGGGCTGCGCAGCAGCAGGCGGGTGCTGGCTGGGCCGCGGCGCCGCCGCCGTCGCCGTTCAGCGCAAGCCCTGTGGCGCCGCTGCTGCCGCCCGGCGCCGGCCACCCTGCGCCCCCGCCGCCGCCGACACCTGAGGGCCCTTGGCGCGCCGCGGCTGGCAGCCAGGATGCGGCAAGCGACGCGCGCGCCAGCAACGCGGCAGGTGCAGGCCCGCCCGCAGAGCTACCAGTGCGGTCAAGGGGTTGGCCACCTTGCACACAAGCAGCCTGGGCGCTTGCGCGACACAGTGCAGTGATGCGCCGCGGTGATCTGCAGCTGGGTCGGCGTGTGCCAAGATACTAGGCGTCCAAGATGGACCTACTGACACATGGTGCCCTGGCGCGCGCCGCGGGTGCGCCAGCGCACGGCGCTACACGGCAGGCCCCTGACGGCGTGTCGGGTGCTGCGCGCAGCCGAGAGCACAGCCGGTGGCGCCGCGCGCGCGGGCAGGCGCGCGCGCACCCGCCCCCGCACCCGCCCGCAGCAGGCCGCGCCGGCCGAGGACGCGCCGCGCCGCAGCGCGCCCAGCCAGCCTGCGCGCGGCAAGCGCCGCCACACGGACGAGGGGCACGCGTCGCACGAGCTGCCGCCGGAGGCGGGCGCGCTGGACAACCCTACCCAGACCGGGCGCGACAGCCCGCCGCGCGCGCGCAAGCGCCGGACCGCGGCGACCGCCGCACCCTCGGCAGCGCACTTGTCGGCGCTCGCGGCGCAGGCCGCAGAGCTGGGCGCCGCGGCGGATCTCGTGCAGGCGCACGAGTCTGACAGCGCCGCCGGGGCGCTGCCGGCCGGCGTGCCCCGCCGCGCGCGCACGCGGTATAGCGAGTCCGGCGCGAGCGCCCGGCCGGCGCGCCGCGTCGTCGCGCGCGGCGGCAGCACGCGC
>JAABUH010003766.1_pt1 | contig 12740 bp, 15 predicted proteins | sample 5559121 | NCBI WGS metagenome assembly JAABUH01 (sample SAMN10711871, study PRJNA513364) | rock metagenome | isolation source: Antarctica rocks | place: Antarctica: Victoria Land, Battleship Promontory nord | collected 2015-12-28 | reverse complement strand
GCCAGCCCATTCCAGTGGGCGCGGCTGCTGCGCGGTCGGCCCGGAGCGCTTCCTGGCATGTTTGACGAGGTCGCGCCCGCGGCGGCGGCACGGCCTGCAGCGGACGCCGGCCCAGCCGAGCGGCGGCCTGCCGGTCCTGCCCCCGGGCCCGCAGCAGGAGGCTCGGTGGTGGCAGCCACGCCTGCAGAGGCTGCGTCCCTGGCAGCAGTGCTGCAGGGCACGGCTGAAACAGCACGCGCGCTGCTTGGCGACCAGGTGGCCTCCCATCTCATGTGGCCTGCACGATGCCCAAGGTCCTGGTCGTGCACAGCCGTGCGTGTGGCGTGCTTGCATGCAGTACTTGTCAATGATGACGTTGCACAGCTTTTAAGCGTGGAGCGAGCGTCCCGGCTCCTGGCGCGAGGGCATGTGCATGAGGCGCTCTGCGGCGCCTCTCAGCCTGTGCACTCCATCGGGGTAGGGTCATGCCCGGCACCCCTTCCCACCCGCTGCCATGGTGGCAGTCGTGAGGGTGGGCTGCGCCGCAGGTGGGAATGCACCAGCCGCTGGCGGAGGCGGGCCTGGACTCGCTGGGCGCGCTGGAGCTGCGTAGTGCGCTGGGCGCCAGGTTCGGCGTCGAGCTGCCGGCCACGCTGGCCTTTGACCACCCAACCATCGCTGCGCTGGGCGCCCACCTCGCCGCGGCGCTGGCCGTCGCCGCTCCCAGTGCTCAGCCCGACGCCGAGCCTGGCGCGGTGGCGGCCACGGTGCAGGCCGTCATCTCGGAGATGCTGGGGCCCGTTGGGCCAGATCAGGCGCGCCTGCACCGCATGCTCACGCATGCCTAGGGTATCCAGACTGCATGTCGTTCGTCAGCAGGCAGCTGGTCAGGCGCAAGCGCCGTTTGTGACTTTGTACCGCAAGCGTGCTTCTTCATACGCTTAATCACGGGCGCTCTCTACCTGTCTCGGACGCAAAGCTGCCGTGGCGTACCTCAGTCCCCAGCCAACGCAATTTGTGTGTCCATGCAGCCGCTGATGGAGGCGGGCCTGGACTCGCTCGGCGCGGTGGAGCTGCGCGACGTGCTGGGCGCCAGGTTTGGTGTCGAGCTGCCCGCCACGGCCACCTTTGACCACCCCACGCCCGCAGCGCTGGCCGCCTACCTGTCGGCAGTCGTTCGTTCGCGTACCTACGCGGACGTCTCCGTTGCAGCTGCAACCCTGTCGCAGGGCGTCTCAGGGCTTAGGGTCTCAGCGAGCCCAGCGGCCAGCGCGCTGGTCAGCGTGGCCTGCCGCTTCCCGGCGCCGGCCGCCGGCGGCGTGCATGACTTCTTCCGCGCCGCCGCCGCCGCCGCAGACCTGCCCACGCAGGCGCCGCACGCGCGCTGGGCGGCCGACGCGGTGTACAGCCCGGAGCCGGCAGCGGGGCGCCTGTACGCGCGCTGCGCGGCGTACGTGGCCGGCATCGATCGCTTTGATGCGGCCTGTTTTGGCATTGGCTCGGCCGAGGCGCTCGCGACCGACCCGCAGCAGCGGCTGCTGCTGGAGGAGGCCGCGGCCGCCGTCGCCGCGGCGCCCGGCGGCGCCGCCGCCTGGATGGGCGCCCCGGCAGGCGCGCGCTGTGTTTGGAAAGACTTAGCGACATCAACAGCATATCAAGCGACATCAACAGCATATCAAATAAAAATTGCAGCCTCAACACATGGCCCGCTCCTCGGCGACATCGCGCATCGTGCCAGGCTGTCGTGCACCGGCAGCGTGGTGTCTGCTGATCTGATCAGCACGAAACAGAGCAGCCAGGGCTCTTCCCAAGCACTGGGAGTTCTGCCATCAAAAGATCGAGCACGACAGTGAGAGCGCGCGTGTGCAGGCGTGTACGTTGGCTGCATGTACCAGGAGTACGCGGGCGTGCTCGGCGCGACCGGTGGCGCGCTGACCGCCGCGGCCGCCACGGGCAGCTCCCTCAGCTTCATGGCCGGCCGGTGCGGCGGCGCCGGCTCGCAGTTACCCGCCCGTCAGACGCTTGCGCAGGCCACCCGAGCCTGGCTGCGCTGTTCAAGCACCTCAAGCTAGTCCATTGCCCACACATACATGTTGCACGCGTGTGCGTCTGTGCCTGCGCTCATGAAGCATCGCATAGCGCTATCAAGCAGGGCTGCACGCTGGGGGAGGGGTAGGGCGCTGTCAGCGCGGCGCGCCGCGCAGAGTGTCCTATATGCTGGGCCTGGCCGGGCCGTGCCTGGCCACGGACACCGCGTGCTCCTCGTCGCTGGTCGCCGCGCACCTGGCGCACCGCGGCCTGCAGGGCGGCGAGGCGCACGCGGCGCTCGCGGCCGGCGTCAACGCGCTGCTGTCGCCGCTCACGACCGTCGCCATCTGCCAGCTGCAGGCGCGGGCGCTGCAGCGACCGCCCGCGGGTGGCAGCCCATGCTCCCCTTTGTGACCTCTGTGGCTGCCCCATGCGCCGCGCAAGCCTCTGTCTACGTGACCAGCACCAGGCTTGCTGCTACACGCGAGCGGCCGCGGATTTATGCAAAGCGGTGCGCCAGAGCATGCCCTGCAGGCGCCATGCATTACACCGACGTTGCCGCCATGCGGGACAGACGCGCTGCTGCACCACCTGCCAGTGCTGGGGACCGAGCGCGCGCGTTGCAGTCACAGCACATTGTTTGATCAGCCACAAAGGTCAAGCTACATGAGCAGCTGGGCTTGTTCGCCTGCATGAGCCCAGCCTTGGTGCGCGCCTGCAAGAACCCAACCTCGATGCGCACGTGACAGGCGCTGTCGCCAGCCGGCCGCTGCCGCACCTTTGACGCGGCCGCCGACGGCTACGGCCGCGGAGAGGGCTTTGTGGTGATCGCGCTGGCGCCCGCTGCCCCGGCGCCCTCTACCCCGACAGCCTCAGGGACCCACAGCGAGCAGCCGCTGGGCCTGCTGCGCGGCTCGGCGGTCAACCAGGGCGGGCGCTCCAGCGGCCTGACTGCGCCGAGCGGGCCCGCGCAGCGCCGCCTGGTCGCGGCCGCGCTGGCGGCCGCCGGCGCGGCGCCCGCCGGCGTCGGCTTTGTCGCCGTGCACGGGACCGGTACGGCCCGGGGCGTGCGGAGCTGCTGCCCATGATGTCGCACCGGCGCATTTCACGCAGACTGCCTCACAGGCCCCCGGCTTCTTTGATTGAAGAACGTATTTGAAAGAATGCGCAGATATGCGTCAAAGTCTGCCGACACAGGCTACCCGCGGCGAGCAGGCACGCCGCTGGGCGACCCGATCGAGGTGGGTGCGCTGGGCCAGGCGCTGGCCGCGCACCCGGCGCCGGCCGGCGCGCCCGCGGGCGTGCCGCTCGGCAGCGTCAAGGCGTGCTTCGGGCACACGGAGGGCGCGGCGGGCCTGACCGGGCTGCTCGCTGCGCTGCAGCCGCTCGCGCGCCGCGCGCGCCCGGCCATCATGCACCTGCGCGGCCTGAATCCGTACGTGGCGGCTGCGCTGGGCGAGTGGGGCGCGCGGCACGCACGCACGGCCGCGCTGCCGCGCCAGGCGGCGCCCTGGGCCGCCCGGGACCCTGCAGGGCTTGCGCCCGGGGCCTTCCCGGAGGCGCTGTCCGGCGCCAGCGCGTTTGGCATGAGCGGCGTCAACGCGCACGCGCTGCTCGCGGCCGCGCCTGCGGCCGCCGCTGCGCGCCCGGGCGCCCGCCGACGCGGCCCGGCCTGGCGCCGCGCGCGCTTCTGGCCGGGTCCGCTCGCGCACGCGGGCTTGGCGGCGGCTGCCGCGGCGGCGGCCGCGGTTGTTGTGTTCCGCATGGACCTCGCTGCGGCAGCCCTAGGGTTCCTGCGGGACCACTGCGTCGCTGGGCGGCCGGTCCTGCCGGCGGCCGCCCTGCTGGAGGCCGCCGCGGCCGCCGCGCAGGCGCTGCTCAGCGGCGCCACCACCTGGACGCCCCTGCTGCTGCACGCCTGCGTCGGCCCCGCCAGGCCGCTGCCGGCGGGCGGCGGGTCGGGAGTGCGCGCGGGCACTGACGGCGACGCCCTATTTTGCACCATTGTTCGCGCCGGCGGCGCAGTGGCGCTGGCGTCCGGGGTGACCTCCCACCTGACCGCCGCCCTGCACGCCAGCTTGGCAGACCGCCAGCCGGAGGGCGGTACGAACCCCGAGAGCCCCGATCCTGCCAGGTGGCCGCTGCGGGGCCTCGGCGCGCTGCGTGCGCCTGTGGTCAGGCAGCTGGGCGGCCCGGGCGCGGGCCGCCCTGCCGGCAGCTGCACCGGCAGCGTACGTCTGCCGACCCGGCTGGCCCCCGGCCAGTTCCTGTTCCACCCGGCGGCGCTGACGGCGGCGGCCGCGCTGTGCGCCGCCGGCCGCGCGTGCAGCCCTGGCCAAACCCTGGTCGGAACCCTGGCGGCCTGCGCCGCGTTCCAACTCAGGCCCGGCCTGCCGGAGGCGCTGCTCGCCCGCGCGCATGCGGCCGCGAACGCGCGCCCGGCGGGCGCTGCAGCCGCGCATGCGGATGTGCTGTGCGCCGCCGCGCGCCTCTCGGGCGTGCGCATGCAGGCGCCCGTGGGGCAGGCGGCGCGGCTCGCGGATGGCGCACCCGCCTACCAGCTGCTGTGGCAGGCGCTGGCGCCGCCGCCGAGGGTTTCAGAACCCCCGCCGGGCCCCGCAGCGGCGCCCGCCCCCGCGCTGTGGCTCGTCCTCAGCGCCGCGCCGTGGCCGGCCGAGCGGCTGTGCGGCGACGCGCCCGCGTGGCTCTCCGTGCGAAACCTGGTTTTCCGGCCGGGGGCGGGCGAGGACGGGCCGGCAGCCGCGGCGGAGGCCGGGCACGGGCGGGCCGGGGTCGGGGAGCAGAGCGCATCGGGGCCCTGGGGCGGGTGGGGCGCGGGCGGTGTCGTGCACGTGCACGGGTATGGCCAGCTGGAGGCTGCCATCACCCGGGCGGATGCGGATCACATCTTCTGCGCGCACGCGCCCGGCGACGCGGGCGCGGGCGCGCCCGGGCAGCGCACCCCCCATGCCTGCCTGGCATGACAGTGGATTTGTTTGATAAGCCGTAAACCCCGTTGGTTGCAAGTGCCCAACCTGCAAGCGATGTCACAACTGATGCGCGCAGCTAAACGGGCGCAGGCGCTGGGCACTGGCGTGCTTGCTGAGCTCCAGAGTCAGCACTGCATTGATACCACACTGGTCAGGCACACGATGCCCCACCGCACAGACTGCACCGTGCGCAGGCGCCGCGGAGGGCGATGCGCTGCTGTGGGCCTTCCGCGCGGTGCTGCGCGCCGCGCCGCGCGCCAGGCTGTCGCTGGTCACGCACGGCCTGCACAGCGTGGGGCCATACGCGGGCTGTGCGCCGCCGGCCGCGCACGCCGCCCTGGGTGCGCTGCGCCCCGGCCTGCAAGCGAGCAGTGCACCTGGCAGGCCATGCACGGTCGCATGACATGCTATCGCATACACTCGCACCAAGGCAGCCGCCAACATGTCGTCTTTGATGTATGTCAGTGTGCACAGACAACAGCTGCAGGTTTCACATGCGCACATGCAGAGCATGGGTTCTCTGGCTGCTGCAGCACAGCCATGACAGCCTCAGCGGTGCTCACCTTGGAAAGAGCGATGGCATGCTGCCCAGGCCTGCATGCGCATGACATGGGCGCCGCGCAGGCCTGGCGCGCACGGTCTTCATGGAGCGCCGCGCGGCGTACGGGCCCTCCCTGGACCTGCAGCCGGGCAGCCCGGCGCCGTCCGCGGCGCAGCTGGCGGCGCTGGCGGCCGGCAGAGAATTCTGCGTCGCCCTGCGTGGCGGCCGCGCGTTCGGGCTGCGGCTTGCGGTCGCCGCGCCGCCCACGCCGCGTGCGCCTGCCACGCTGGCGGGGCCCGTCGCCGCCATGGTTGCCGGCGGCACCAAGGCGCGGCCCCGCGCGCCTGCTGGATGCACCTGCAAGGAGCACCACGCTGCTTGACCTGTTTGACGCGCGCCGCCGCGTGCCGCGCGCAGGGCCTGGGCCTGCAGTACGCGCGCCACCTGGCGGACGCAGGCGCGCGCTGCCTGGTTCTGACCAGCCGCGCGCCGCGCCTGAGCGCCGAGGAGCTGGCGGCGCTCGCGCGGCCGGGCGCGGCGGCGTTCGTGGTGGCCGCCGATGCAGGCGATGCGGCGCACACGGCGCGCGTGGCGGCCTGGGCGCGCGAGGCGCTGCCGGCGGTGGCGCACTATGCGCATGCGGCGGGCGTGTCGGGCCACGCGCCGCTTGTGGACATGACGGCCGCGCAGCTGGGCGCCGTGCTCGGCCCCAAGGTGAGCCGCGCGGGAATGCAAAGGGGCAGAGCCGGCGCCAGGTGGCGCAGTGCTGGGACGCACGGCCCGCCGCTCATAGTGTGGAAAGTGTGGATGTGTGGAAACGGGGACGCGCGGCGCTGCGCCAGGGATGGCGCGCGGTGTGCATGCGCTGCATCACCACACTTGCTGGGATCACGAGGCATGCTGCGGATGCGCTCACTCGGCGCACGCTTGTTCCAACTATGTCAGGGTTGGTTGCCAGCTCAGCCTGACGAGATACACACTTACGGATGGCAGCGCGCGGCGCAGTCCGCTTCGCCTGTTGATCCAAGTCTTCAAGCATCTAAGCAGCCGTGCGCTGCGCGCACAGGCGACCGGCGCAGCGGCCTTCCATGCGGCGGGCGTGCCCGTGCGTGACGCAGTCTTCTTCTCGTCCACCGCCGCGGTGTGGAGCCAGTCGGGCGCGGGGCACTATGCGGCGGCCAACTGCGCGCTGGACGCGCTGGCGGCGCGCCGCCAGGCAGCCGGCCTGCCGGGCGCCGCGCTGCAGCTGGGGCCCTTCCGCGACGTGGGCATGGCCGCGCTGCACGCGGACGCGCTCGCCGCGCTTGGCCTGGGCAGCCTCTGGCCGCGGGAGGTGTGCCTAACCCTAACCCTGTGCGTGCGCGGTTAGCCGCTCTGCTGTGCACCCTGAAGTGCCGAACAAAGCCTGGCTGCTCTGCATGCATGCACTGCTGCATGTGCCGCGCCCAACACCTAGCCGTCCGCTATGGAGGCGCGCCAGGGTGTTCCCTAGGCACGCAGCGCGCCGCTCACACGCACCACCAGCCGGGCAGCTGTGGGCCAGGCAGGCGGCCCGCCGCCGCAGCGCCCATGTGCAGCAGAGCGGGAGCCTGGCCGCGTGCGCGCGCAGGCGCGCGAGGCGGCGGCAGCCGCAGGCGCCGCGCCGGCGCTGCTGTACGCGCGGCTGGACATCGCGCGCTTCCGCGCCCTCTACGAGGCGCGCATGCGCTGGGCGCTGCTGGACCGCCTGGCCTACGTGGACGCGGCTGCGCCCGCCGCCGCGCCGCCCCCCGAGCAGCCGCGGGGCCCCGAAGAGGGGCGCCTCGACGCGCGCGCGCTGTTGGCGGGCGCCGGCCGGGGTGAGGCGCCGGCGGCGGCGGAGGCCGGCCCCGCGCTGGCCGATGTGGAGGCCGTCGTGCGCAGGGTCGCGGCGGCCGTACTGGGCGCCGAGGCCGTCGGGGGTGCGCCACAAGGCTGGGAACGCGGGGACTCTGGCACGTGGCTGGGTGCACCAGGTCGCACATCGCCCACGTCGATGCGTCACCATGGCGGGCATCGTTTGTGCTATGTTCCTCATGCTGAGTGCAGCCATCCGCACGATGTAATGGACAACATACATGGTGTTGTCATGTGCTGTCAGCCCGCCTCGCTGACATCCCGCGCCTGATGCCATGGAGCGCGTGCATGCAGGCCCCCGCGGCGCATTCACGGCGGGCAGCCTCGACTCGCTGGCGGCCGTCGAGCTGGCCGCCGTGCTGGCGGCCGAGCTGGGGCTGCCGGTGCCCGGCACTCTGGTGTTCGACTACCCAACTGTGGCCGCCATAGCCGCCTTCCTGCACGCCCAGCTTGCGCGCGCGGCCGGCGCGGCGGCGCCGCAGGCCCTGCCGGCGCCACAGGCGGCGCTAGTGGCGCATGCGGGCGGCGCGCGAGAGCTGGGCCAGCTCCTCGCCGTGCGCTCTACTGCATGTAGTGGGGTTAAGAGTTGCCTTTGCGCTGACCCCCCCACATCAGCAGTGTGCAGTGCACAGTGTGCATGTCATGGTCAGAGGGCAAAGCAGAAGCGCGCACTGTTCGGCCTCTCAACTATTTGGAGTTGCATACTTTGTTCCCAGTCCTGCCACCACACATTGAAAGTTGTGGGTGCTGAGAGTTTTGCCAGATCCTGCCAGGCTTCAGCACACGCTCAGAGACGGGTGGTCCACAGGTGGCACTGGCGAGCAGGGCGCCGGGCGGCGCTTTCGCGCCGTCCCCAGCCGCGCCGCCCCGTGCTGCAGAGCTGCCCGGCGATGCAATCACGCACGTGCCGTTCTCGAGGTGGGACGTCGAGGCCGCGCGCGCGGGCCGCCCCGCGCTGGGCGCGCGCTTCGGCGGGTGCCTGGCAGGCGTGGCCGCGTTTGATGCGGCGCTGTTCGGCGTCTCTGCGCCCGAGGCACAGCTCATGGACCCGCAGCAGCGTCTGCTGCTCGAGGCGCGCGCCGGCAGTAGCCTCACCGTTTTAGGTTTATGGAAAGTTTTAGGCCTTACCTACGCGCGCACAAGGGGATGCGTGGCGTCAGGGTGGTGACTGGGAGTAAGCGCTCGCACCAGGGCCCGCCCGGCGCGCATGGGCGCATGTCGTGAAGAAGAGCGCGCGACGCGTCCCGAGCGCCAGAGGCCCGGCCAGCGCGCGGCGTCGCTCGGCGCCTGGGCGTGCCGGCCATCGCGGGCGCATGCGCGCGCTTCCAGCGGCACCTGCCTGCAAATCAGCGCGCCGGCCGTGCAGGCTGGCAGCGCGTATGGCGGACGCTCGAGGAAAGCAATTTGTGGAGCGCGATGGCACCCTGCTTGTGCAGTGGCCGACGGGCGCGGGCGAGGACGGCGCGCCGGCGCGTCCCTGTGCAGTGCCCCGCGCCCTCGCCGTCCGCCTTTCACTACATACATACCTTGGTCATGGGCCGTCCAAAGGGGCGCCTTGGGTTGGCAGGACGACTGCGTAGCACGTGCGCGCAAGCGCCTGAGCAAGTGCGTGTCTACGAGCAGCTCCTCAGCTGTTCTGCTGGCACTGTGCGACACTAGGGCGGTAGTCTCGCTACCGAGCCTGGACACTGGGGCGGTAGCCTCGCTACCGAGCCTGGTCGCGCGGTGGTAGCAGAGCGGCTGAGGAGCTGCTCGTAGACACGCACTTGCGCAGGCGCTTGCGCGCACATGCCACACAGTCGTCCTGCCAACCCAAGGCGCCCCTTTGGACGGCCCATGGCCAAGGTATGTTTGTAGTAAAAGGCAGACAGGGCGCGGGGCACTGCACAAGGGACGCGCCGGCGCGCCGTCCTCGCCCGCGCCCGTTGGCCACTTGACGAGCAGGGTGCTATCGCGCTCCACCAATTGCTTTCCTCGATTGTCCAGCCATATGCGCTGCTAGCCTTGCACGGCCGGCACGCTTATTTGCAGGCAGGTGCGGCGTTGCTGCCGGCATGGGCCGGAGAGCGGTCAGCGGCACTGCCGTGCCCGGTACCAGGTGTACGCAGGGGTGGGGGCTACCCAGCTCGCGACCAATGCCTCCGCGCGCTGCCGGTGCCTCAACACGTCTTTGCGCATGCCTAGCCTGTGTAGCCCCGCGGCGCACAGGTGTCCTGGGAGCTGATGCGCCCGGAGCGCGGGACGCGCGGCGCGGGCGGCCGCGTCGGCGTATACGTGGGCATCCAGCAAATGGAGTACGGCGGCCTGGCAGGGCCGTTCCTGGAGCGCGTTGGGCCCTTCTCGGCCACCGGCGGGCCCTTCAGCGTCGCCGCCGGGCGCCTGTCCTACACCTACGCCCTGCGCGGCCCCGCAGTACGCCGCGTGGCGGTCGTGCCTCCCCTTGCGGCCCCGGAGCTCCAGGCACATCTCTCAGCGCATGGCAGAGGGCGCCTGCAGCGAGCGGGCGTGCATGTCCATGGGGCGCTGCGTCGTCGTGCAGCATCCAGAGCGCAGGGTATGGTTTGGTTACGGTAGAGTAGGGTAACGTGTATCAGCCGGACTGCAGGTGAGCGTGGACACGGCGTGCTCGTCCGCGCTGGTGGGCGTGCACCTGGCCGCGCAGCACCTGGGCGGCGCCGGCGGCGGCGCGCTCGCGGCGGGCGTCAACCTGATGCTCTCGGAGGCGACGACCGCCGGCGCGCAGGGCGCCGGCATGCTCGCGCGCGATGGCCGCTGCAAGGCGCTGGACGCCGCTGCAGACGGCTATGTCAGGTGCGCGATGCTGTTAATATGCACGTCGTAAGCTGGATTCCGCCGCGATTGCTCCGCCACGCATGCATATTGCCCTGTGGCTGCAGTCAGGACAAGGAGCACATGTGTATGCATGCGAATGGGCGTTGCACAGCCTGCTGCGCAGAAATATATTCAGCAGACGCGTGTGCGCATGGCGACACCCCAGCTCTGCACGGCTAGTTGATGGCCAATAGCAGCCCATGGCATATATTTCCACTTGCTGGTGCGCTGCAGCTTGTTGGCATCAGCACAGTTCACGCATTCCTGCGCTTCTCCACCACTAGTGATCGGTGAATGGTAGCATTGAGAGATGCACCCTTACTATACAGAGCCCCTGTCCTAACCCTGTACCATACTGTACACGCTGCAAGGAGCACGTGTGGTTGGGGCGCAGGGGCGAGGCATGCATCGTCATGTACCTTACAGCGCTGGCGGACGCGCCCGCCGCCGCAGCCTGCGCCGTTCTGCGCGGCTCCTTCGTCAACCAGGACGGCCGCTCCAGCAGCCTGACCGCGCCCAACGGCCCCTCGCAGCAGGACGTGCTGCGCGGCGCGCTGGCCGCGGCCGGGGCCGCGCCTGCGGCCGTGGCCACGCTAGAGCTGCACGGCACGGGCACGCCGCTGGGGGACCCCATCGAGGTCGGTGCATCGCTGGCTGTGCTGCAGGGTGCGCCCCGCGCTCGCTCGCCGCTCGGCTCCCGCTCGCCTGGCAGCACGCACCAGCCTCCATGCAGTCATGTCGCGTGGGCAACTATGGTCATCATAAGGGTGCTCGGTCAGTCAAAGCGATGCTCACAGATCACCGCCGCCACTCACAAGCGTCACAGAGCCTGGCTGACCGCACAGCCACCCCTGCCAAGCTGGGAGCATGCCGCCCGCCACAGTGCAGCGGTTCTGTGTGTTGGGCTGCTGATAACCCTGCGCGTGCGCCTCACCCCCGCCGCCCAGCCTGTGCCACTCCCAGGCCCGTGGCCGCAGGCGCTGCGTGGCCGCTGCAGACGTCCGCCGCCAAGTCGCACACGGGGCATGCGGAACCTGCGGCGGGCGCGGTCGGCGTCGCCGCCCTCGCCTTCAGCCTACCGCTGGCGCTGAGCCGCCCCACGTGCCACCTGCGCCAGGTGCGACAAGCCCTGTTGGCGTGCACTCGCAGCCCACGTGTGTTCCTAGGCCGGTGCCAGTGCATGGGATGGAGGTTTGCGCACAGCAGTCTCGTGCACGGCAGACCCTGATGGGCGCACCAATGCCGGCGCAGGTCAACCCGCACGTGGCGGCCCTACTGCACGCGCACGCGGGCGCCGGCCAGCCGCCGCGCGCCCTGGCCAGGCAGCCGGGGCCCTCGCTGGCCGCTGCACGCTCCGACGCGGCCGCTGGCCTGTCCGCCGCCCTTGCGGGCGTTAGCGCCTTTGCATTTCAGGGCACCAACGCGCATGCGGTGCTGTGCGCGGCGCCGCCGGGCGCCGGGGCGCCGCGCGCGCAGCCGGCGCCGTGGCGCCGGCAGCGGCACTGGTTCACGCCGGTCGAGCTGCACTTGCTGCTCGCGCGCGCGGGCGCGCCGGCGGGCGGTCCCGGCGCCGCGCGGGGCATGCGCTTCGAGGCGCGCCTGGACAGGCCGGCGCTCGCGTTCCTATGGGACCACCGCGTGGCGGCCGCGCCGCTGCTGCCCGCAGCCGCGATGCTGGAGCTGGCGACGGCGGCGGCGGCTGCGGCGGTGCAGACGGGCGGGCTCGCGGAGGCGTTCGCGCTGGTCGGCGTCGCCATCCCCGCGCCGCTGCCGCTGGGCGCCGCGCCGGGCGGCTTCAGCCGCGTGCTGAGCGTCGCCCTGGCCGCAGAGCGCGGCGCGCTCAGCATCGGCTCTGATGCGCCGCCTGCGAGCAGCGTCACGCACCTCACGGCCGCGCTGGGTTGCGTGCACGCGACCCGCGCTCACGGCGGCCGCGCGCGGCGCGCTGCGAGCGCGCCAGCGCCCGCCCGCACCGGTCGCAGCCGTGGCCAGCATTGACGCGAGCTCGTGCGCGGCGGTGCGGCTGCAGCCAGCCAGCCAGTTCCGGACGCACCCGGCGCTGCTCGACTGCGCGACGCAGGCGGGCGCCGCGTTTGCGCCGCCGCCGCCGCAGGCCGCGGGCGGCGCGGCGGTCACGCGCGTGCCGGCCGGCATAGCCGCGTACAGGGCGGGCGCGGTCCTTGCGCACGCGCAGGCGGCGCACGCCGTGGCGGCGCCGCCGGAGCTGCACTCCGACGGGTCGGCGCTGGGCGCATACAAGCTGGCCAGCGTGCCTGGCCGCGCGCGCATCGCAGGCGCGCCGAGCGCGGGCGGCCCGGGCGGCGCTGCGGGCGCCGGCGTGGACGTGGCAGGCATGATGTTCAAGCGCATGAGGCGACCAGGCCATGGCAGGGGGGTCCCTATGGGGCTGCTGGCGCGTCCCGTGCCGCCCACGGCCGCGCACATGCCCTACGTGCTGCACTGGAGGGCCGCGCAGCCCGCGGCCGCTGTCCCGC
>JAABUH010003764.1_pt1 | contig 12743 bp, 11 predicted proteins | sample 5559121 | NCBI WGS metagenome assembly JAABUH01 (sample SAMN10711871, study PRJNA513364) | rock metagenome | isolation source: Antarctica rocks | place: Antarctica: Victoria Land, Battleship Promontory nord | collected 2015-12-28 | reverse complement strand
GCTCGGCCCGGGACGGTCGGCGAAGCCGTAACTACGGCATCGGCCCGGCGCCGGCGCCGGCTGGAGGGGTGGCCGAGTGGCTGAAGGCGCACGCCTGGAAAGTGTGTATGCGGGAAACCGTATCGCGGGTTCGAATCCCGCTCCCTCCGCCAGACAGTCTTCGCAAGTATAGAGCTGAGCAAGTCGGTAGTAAATGAGTCCTAAATTCAAAGCGTTATCCGGTCGGTATGGCTTCTGTGACGTCTACGACACTGACGAAGACTCGACCTAAAGGTCGTAAATCTCCGCTTTGCTCACTACCCACGTTTTGGCGGCATGGTTAGGTCTGGCGTATCTTTGAAGCGGCGCTGTTCGGTAAAGCTTTGTTGGCGCTGGTTCGGGCCGCAGGTGCATCGGTCGGAACGGAAAAGCCGCCCCGGCGGGCGGCCTTCGATGATCGTCGGATCGCGGTACGTTCGATCGGTTTCCGTCAGCCATACCCCAGCACGCGCCTTTGCTCCTCCCATCCGATCGGCAGGGGGTAGGCGACCTTGAACGCCTCGGTGTTGATGTCGATCGGTTGCTCGCCGGCGAGGATCGCCTCGATCATGTCGGTCGAGAGAAAGGCGAGGTCGCAGGCGCGCCGTACCATCGGAACCGTGATGCCTTCGCGCTCGGCGATCGCGGCGAGCGAGGAAGCGGCGCCGGTGCGCAGCTCCTCGAACCAGAGGTAACCCTTGGCCATTCGACCGATCAGGTTGCGGTCGCGGTTCGTCTCCGGGCGGTCGGCCATCACCAGCTTCAGCTCGGACCCGCGCCGCGCCAGCCTGATCGGGATGGTGAGTTGGAGTTGTGGATCCCGAGCCTCAGGATCGACCCGCATGTCTTGAGCACCGAGTTCGGCCCAGATCGCGATCATGTTCATGTCGACGATCACCCGCTCGGATCCGATCTCGACGCGCTCGACGATGGCCTGCAGCAGATCGCGCTGCTCGTGGCCCGTGGCGTCCTTGAGGGCATCGGCCAGCTGTGCGGATGCGGCGAGTGCTGCGTCGAGCGCATCGGGCCGCAGCCGCCCGAGCCCGAGCTGGTCCATGAGGCGGGACTGGTCGATCAGCAGCGCGTACACGGCCTCGATCACCAGCGTCTCGATCTCGTTGGCGGGCAGCCGCCAGGTATCCATGTTGGCGTCGGATTTTCGAGGGGCGCGGTCAGCGGTCGATGCAGCTGGCTCGGCGTTGGGTCCCGCCACCAGCGTGCGCGACACGTAGTACCGGTAGCGCCGCCCCTTCTTGTTGGCATGCGTCGGGGTCAGCGGAGCGCCGGCATCGTCGACGATCAGGCCGGCGAGCAAGCTTGGCGACTGCGCCGAGCTCTGTCCCCTGGTCCGGGCGGCCTGGGACGTGAGCTGGCGTTGCACCGCCTCCCAGGCCTCCGGCACGATGATCGGCGCGTGCAGGCCGCGATGGCGCTTGTCCCGGTGCACGATGTCGCCCGCATAGACCGGGTTCGACAAGAGCTTGTAGAGCGCGCCGCGCGTGAAGCCGACGCCGCCCAGCACCCGGCCATTGGGGCGCGGGCGCCGCTTCGACACGAGGCCGAGCCGGTCCGTCTCGACCTGCACCAGGCGCACGTTGCCCAGTTCCCGATAGAGGTCGTAGACCTGCCTGACCGTCGCGGCCTCGTCGGGATCGATGGCGAGGCTCCGGTCGTGGGCCGCGTAGCCGAGCGGCACGTTGCCGCCCATCCACATGCCCTTGCGTTTCGAGGCCGCGATCTTGTCGCGGATGCGCTCGCCCGTGACCTCCCGCTCGAACTGGGCGAAGGACAGCAGCACGTTCAGCGTCAGCCGCCCCATCGAGCTCGTCGTGTTGAACTGCTGGGTGACCGACACGAAGGAGACGCCCCGCGCGTCGAACACCTCGACGATCTTGGCGAAGTCGGCGAGCGAGCGGGTCAGGCGGTCGACCTTGTACACCACCACGACATCCACCTTCCCAGCGTCGATCGCCTGCAGAAGCTGGCGCAGGGCGGGCCGCTCCATGCTGCCGCCCGAGAAGCCGCCGTCGTCGTAGACCTCGGGCAGCACCGTCCAGCCCTCGTGGCGTTGCGACGCCACATAGGCTTCGCAGGCTTCGCGCTGAGCATGGAGCGAGTTGAAGTCCTGCTCGAGCCCCTCCTCGCTCGACTTGCGGGTGTAGATGGCGCAGCGGACCGCCCGGATCGCCCCTGCCCCGGATCCAGCTCTGTTCCGATCGGACGACGACGGAATGGCCTTGCCTCGGCGCTTGGCGGTGCGCGGGCTCATGGCCTCGCCTCCTGTCGTCCGGTTCGGAATGACGATGGCGGCATACGATCGACGGCCTTGTCGGTGTCGCGCAGGCCGAAGAACGCTGGTCCGTTGCGCCGCGTGCCCGTGATGCTCGACGCGATATTGGACAGCGAGCGGTAGCGCCGGCCCCGCCAGGCGAAGCGGCCGTCGGGCGACACCGTCACCTCGTGGGTCTCGCCCCGCCAGGCGCGGATCAGCCGGGATCCGGGCTTGAGACTCGGCGCCAGGGCCGGCAGCTCCAGAGCGGCGCTCCCGTCGCGCAGGCCCCGGGCGATCTGCAGCAGCGCCTTCCTGATCGCCGGGCGGACGTCGCGCGTGGCCTCGACCTGGGCGCGGTGCGCCATGGCTTTCAGCAGGAACTCGCGGCTCGCCTTGCGGGGTGCGGGCACGCCAAAGGCCGAGACCCATTCGGCCGCGAGGTCATCGCGACCTAGGGCGTCGAGGCGCGCCAACCGCGCCGCGATCGATTGCTGGGGGGTCGCGGGCATCGGGCCCTCACGCGCCCATCGCGGCTGCGCCGCCGGTCGCGCCGGTAACGCCGGCAGCCTCAGCCGAAGCTCGACCCGTCATGCGGTAGATCGTCGTGCCGTGTGCGTCCTTGGTCCGGGCCAGCTCATGACCCTTCTGGCGCAAGCCCGTGAGGGCCGCCCGCACCGTGTGGATTTGCCATTTCAAAGTCTCGGAGAGGGTCGGGACGCTTGCGCCGGCGTCGTCCGACAGCATCGCGATTAGGGTCGCCTGTTTGGTGATGCGACCCGCCGGTTCGGCCGCAGGCGAACCGCCCTGCCCCACCGTGATCGCTGCAGACACAAGTGCCACAGGCGCCGGTGCTGCGGGCGCGGCAGGCATGAGTGCCGGCAGGCCGATGGCACGGAATCCCTCGACCGCTATGACGAGCCCAATGCGCGCACCGTCGGCGCCCGACCGCCAGCTCTGCGCCTCGGTCGCGACCGGCACCTCGGTGACGAGCCCGGCCTTGAGCAGAGCCTGCAGCACCTTCTGCAACGCGCTGCCGCGCGCCCGCAGCGCCGCCGGGGGCGGCAGCAGCAGGCGGTCCTCGCGGGCCGCCGCCTGCCCGAGCAGCAGCAGGGCCGCGTCGGAGAGGCGGATCGGTGCAGCCGGCGCAGAGGGCGCCGGGTTCTGGACGCCAGAGGTCGTTTTGGCGCGAGAGGTCGTCTTGGAGCGAGAGGCGGTGGGGCGAGAGGCCGTCATGGGGCTAGTCCTGTGCACGAGGCGCCCGGGGATCGGGCGCCAGCACCGGGCAGAGCCCGGCATCGGCCAGGCGGATCGGGCGGTGTGCGGGGGAGGCGCGCGTCGCCTCCGCCTCGTCAGGACAGCGACAGCAATGCTTCCCGTGCGACGGAAGTCCAGCGGCTTCGGTGCGGCGTCGAGAACTATCTTCGGCGTCGGCCTACCGACCCGTCATCGCCTCGGCGAGGGTCAGCGCCAGCCCGAGGTCGCGGTCGCTGAGCCCGCGTGCGACTTCGCGCAGCCTCGCCTCCTGCTGGATCCGCTCGCGCGACAGGCCCCACGTACCTGGATCGCCCGCCGTCTCGGCTCGCATCCATCCGGTCTTACGTTGCTCCGTCCCCAACAGGCCGTCCAGGAACAACCCCGCCGAGGCTGCCACACGCTTTTGCGTGAACAAAGGCCGCATCGGCGACTTCAGGTCCCGCAGCGCAGACGCCCATAACTCCAACGTCGTCCCGATCGAGGCTCCCGACATCCCATGATCTCCAAATCACGGTGGCCAATCGATTCAGAGATCGTCTAAAAGCAACTGTAATGCTAAGACGATCAATAATCGTCAGGCTGAACTATCGCGGCACCAAGACCGCGAGATAGGCGAGACGCCCCACAGCAGCATGGTCGACGCGTCATGGGAGCAAACTTGCGTGGCGCTCTACCGAGCGGGGATGCATGATTGATTTGCCGCCCAGCGACTTAGCCGTTTAAAGCTGCGAGCGGCGTCGTATTTCATGCGCATCACCGTAAGTTGCAGGCGCGCACACGATGTCCACGCTCTACGCTCACTCCCTTATCGATCCCGATCGCGCGAGGTGGGAAGGCCTTTCCGACCACCTCCGGGCGGTGGCGAACACCGCCGAAACGTTCGCGACCGCGTTCGGCTGGGGCGCGCTGGCCGAGGTCTCCGGCAGGCTCCACGACATCGGCAAGGCTTCGGCCACGTTCCAGGCCTATATCCGCCAAGAGCGCCGGAAGGGCGGCGACCATTCGAGCGCCGGCGCGATCGAAGCCCGGCGGGCCTATGCCGGCCTGCGCGGCGGCATCCTGTCCTTCATCATCGCCGGCCACCACGCAGGCCTTGCGGACGCTGCCGACCTCGAGGCGCGCCTCGGGTCGGGCAACACCGCCATCCCTGATTATTCGGGTTGGGAGGACCAGTGCGGGCCGCTGCCGCCGGCGCAGGCCCTCAACCCCGCTCGCGCGCCCACCCCCGCCGCCGACGCTGGCTTCCACGGCGCCTTCCTGATCCGCATGCTGTTCTCATGCCTGGTGGACGCCGACTCGCTCGAAACCGAGCGCTTCTACGCGGAAGCGAATGGCGAAACGGTCGACCGCGGGAACTTCACCGACCTCACGATTCTGCGCGACCGTCTCGCCGCCCACATGGAAGCGGTGGCGGGCCGCGTGGAGGAGACCGCGCTCAACGCGCTCCGCGCCGAGGTGCTGGCCCACGCCAAGGCCGGCGCGGAGAAGCCGCCCGGCCTGTTCACCCTCACGGTGCCGACCGGCGGCGGCAAGACACTGGCGTCGCTGTCCTTCGCGCTCGACCACGCGGTGCGTCACGGGCTGCGGCGCGTCGTCTACGTGATTCCGTTTACATCCATTATCGAGCAAACCGCGCAGGTGTTCCGTGGGGCGCTCGGCACGGACGCGGACATCCTCGAACACCACGCGAGCTTCGATTGGGAGGCGGCGGCCAGAGCGTGGGCGCGTGGGCGGAGCCGCGACGACGAGGGCGGCAATCCGATTGTGAAGCTGCATCGGGCCGCCGAGAACTGGAACGTTCCGATCGTCGTCACGACGGCGGTGCAGTTTTTCGAGAGCCTGTTTGCCGCGAACCGCTCGCGTTGCCGCAAGCTGCACCACCTCGCCAATGCGGTCATCGTGCTCGACGAGGCGCAAACCCTGCCGCTGCCGTTGCTCCGCCCCTGCATGGCGGCACTATCCGAACTCACGCGCAACTGCTGCAGCAGCGTCGTACTCTGCACGGCAACGCAACCCGCCCTGCGCAAGATGGACGGCTTCACCAAGGGATTCGACATCGGTGAGGATCGCGAACTCGCGCCGAACCCGAAGGAGCTCTACACGCGTCTGAGGCGGGTCCGGGTCGAGTGGCTTCGTGAGCCGGTCGCCGATGCCGCCATCGCCGAGCGCTTTGCCGCGCAGCCGCAGATGCTCTGCGTAGTCAACAGCCGCAAGCACGCGCGCGACCTGTTCACCCTCATCAAGGACAGGCCGGGTGCCGTCCACCTGACGACGCTGATGTGTCCGCTCCACCGCCGCACGGTGCTGGCCGCGTTGCGGGGCAAGCTCAAGGCGGGCGAGCCCGTGCGCCTCGTCAGCACCTCGCTGATCGAGGCGGGCGTGGACATCAGCTTCCCCGAGGTCTGGCGCGCTGCGACGGGCGCCGACAGCATCGCGCAAGCCGCGGGCCGCTCGAATCGGGAGGGCGGGCCGGTGCTCGGGCGCGTCGTCGTGTTCGAGCCGGCGGAAGCGAAGCCGCCACGCTCGATCGAGGCGCTGTGGCAAGCGGCGCGGCCCGTGCTGCGTCAACACGACGACCCGCTCGCGCTCGACGCCGTGCGCGCGTTCTTCAAGGAACTCTATTGGCAGAAGGGCGATGGGGCCTTCGACGCCGCGCGGCTCGACGGTAAGACCTGGCCCATCCTGCCAGCCATCGCCGAGCGCGCGTCCGACTGGACGTTCCCATTTGATTCCATCGCCCGCGCGTTCCGGATGATCGAGGACGTGATGGAGCCCGTTGTCGTGCCCTGGAAGGCGCACGGGGACGACCACAAAGCCGAGAGCCTTCTCGCCCGTATCGTCGCGAGCGACACGCCGCGCGGCGCGGACCTGCGCCGGTTGCAACTCTACACCGTGTCGATCCCCAAGCAGGCGCGGGCGGACTGGCTCGCCAAGGGCGCGCTCCGCTCCGTGCATCCCGCGCTAGGCGAGGCGGTGCTTCGCTTCCAAGACCTGTCGCTCTACGACGAGCGCACGGGCGTGCGCCTCGACGACCCGACCTATCGGACGGCTGAGGCCAACGTCATGTAAAGGGTGCCCCCGGCAAGTCGCCGGGGGTTCTGCCAATGAAGTGGCAGTTCTACTGCTGTGTTTCGATCCGCGCCCTCATGGGGGCGACTTGGCGGAGGCCAGATCTCCAGAACCAGCGCGAACAGTGAACCTAAATGCAGGTGTATTCGGAAACTTGGCTTACGTCGTCGTCGGCTCATCGCGTCGGCCCTCCTGCGCAACAGCATGCGATGACGTCAGACTCAGGAAGTCTATACCCGTCTGAGAGTCGTCGAGCGAGCAATCGGGCTTGCCAGCAACCCGAGATGGTGGCAGTGTTCCCGTATTGTTCCAATCTGCTTGTGTGTGGAGGGAGCCATGTCCTACGGCGTCCGCTTGCGCGTATGGGGCGAGTACGCGTGTTTCACCCGGCCTGAGATGAAAGTCGAGCGCGTCTCTTACGACGTGATGACCCCCTCGGCAGCCCGCGGGATCCTGGAGGCCGTGCACTGGAAGCCGGCGATCCGCTGGGTGGTGGACCGTATTCACGTCCTGAAGCCGATTCGCTTCCTGTCGTTCCGTCGCAACGAGGTCGGGGCCAAGATGAGCGCCCGCAACGCGAAAAGCGCGATGGAGGCGGGCATGCTTTCGGGTCTCGCGCTCGCGGTCGAGGACAACCGCCAGCAGCGCGCCTCGACGCTGCTGCGCGACGTCGACTACGTGATCGAGGCGCATTTCGAACTGACGCCGAAAGCGGGCGAGGATGACACGGCCGCGAAACACGCGTCCATGTTCAACCGCCGTGCCGAGGGCGGGCAGTGCTTTCACCGGCCCTGCCTCGGCACGCGGGAGTTCGTGGCCTCTTTCGCGCTGGTGGCCGAGGGCGCCGGCCTGCCGCCGTCCGACCTGCCGCCCGACCAGCGCGGGCGTGATCTCGGCTGGATGCTGCACGACATCGACTTCGCCAACCACCAAACGTCGCGCTTCTTCCGCGCCCGGCTCGTGGACGGCGTGCTCGACGTCAATCGCTGCCTCGCAGAAGGGGTCGCCGCATGACCGTTCTCCAAGCCCTTGACGGCTATTACGATCGCATGTCTGGACGGGGCGAGGCTGAGTTGCCGGGCTTCTCCCGCGAGAAAATCAGCTTTGCAATCGTCCTGTCCGCCGAAGGGGAGCCCATCGACGTGATCGACTTCCGGGTCCAGAGCGGCAAGCGGCTGCAACCGGCCCTGCGCGAGGTCCCTGCTGCGGTCAAACGCACGGCCGGCATCTCGCCCAACTTCCTCTGGGATAAGACATCGTACACGCTTGGCCGCACCGGGGGCGAGGGCAAGCGAACCGCCGAGGAGCACGCGGCCTTCAAGGACGCGCATCTCGACCTGTTAGCCGACACTGAAGACGAAGGCTTGGTCGCCCTGCGCCGGTTCCTCGAAGGTTGGACACCCGAGCGTTTCGACCAGCCGCCGTTCAAGACCGAGATGCTCGACGCGAACATCGTTTTCGCGCTCGACGGCACGCGCGGCACGATCGATGAGCGGGACGCGGCTAAACGCTTGATCCTCGCGCGCGTGGTCGGCGAGGGCCCTCAGGGGTTCTGCCTCGTATCAGGGGTGCAGGCCTCAACGCGTCGCCTGCACCCCACGATTAAGGGAGTGGACGGGGCGCAAACGGCGGGTGCGGCCCTCGTGTCGTTCAATCTCGACGCTTTCACCTCCTACGGCAAAGAACAGGGCGCCAATGCGCCGACCTCGGAAGCCGCCGCGTTCCGCTACGGCGCGGCGCTCAACCGACTCCTCGATCGTGGGGTGTCGCGCAACCGTCTGAAGATCGGCGACGCCACGGTGGCGTTCTGGGCCGACGCGTCGGGCGTGGGCGAGCAAGCGGCGGCGGCGGCCGATGACATGTTCGCAAAGATGGTGGAGCCGCCGAGCGACGCGGCCGAGGCCGCCAAGGTCCGCGACGAACTTGAAAAGGTCGCGGCGGGACGCCCGGTCGGGGAACTCGACGCGAAGCTTGCACCCGGCACCCGTTTCCACGTCCTCGGGCTCGCGCCCAACGCCGCGCGCCTGTCCGTGCGCTATTGGCTCTCGGACGACTTCGAGGCCTTCGCCGGCCGGCTCGCGCGACATTATCACGACCTCGCGATCGAGCCGGCGCCGTGGGGCAGCAAGCTGCCTTCGGTGTCCCGCCTTCTCGTCAAGACCACTGCGCTTCAGGAGAAATTCGACAACATTCCCCCACTGCTCGCCGGCGAGGTGGCTCGCGCGGTGCTGACGGGTTCGGCCTATCCCCGCACGCTGCTCGCGGCCGCCATCACCCGCCTGCGGGCGGGCGACAACCCCGGCTTCGGCTGGCACGCGGCCGTCATCAAGGCCTGTATCAACCGCTCATTCCGCACACCGAAGGAACCCTTGCCCGTGGCGCGAGACCCCGACCATCCGAGTAACGCCTATCAGCTAGGCCGCCTGTTCTATGCCCTTGAAGATGCCCAGAGGGCCGCACTGGGACGCGTTAACGCGTCCATTACGGACCGCTACTACGGCGCTGCGTCAGCGACCCCGGCGCGCGTGTTCGGCCCACTTCTTCGTGGTCTTCGGAACCACGTGTCTAACGCACGTAAGCGCAAGACCGGTGGCTGGATCGAACCGCGCGTGGCCGAGATCATGTCCCACCTGCCGCCTGACCTGCCGAAGACTCTGAGTTTGGAAGACCAGGGCCGGTTCGCGGTCGGCTACTACCACGAGCGCGGGACGCGTCCCACCAAGGACATTCCGGCGGATGACGCCGCCGACGACAAGGGAGACCCGAAATGACCGGCAACGGCGCGCTCACCCGGCGCCACGAGTTCGTTCTCTATTTCGACGTGACGAACGGCAACCCTAACGGCGACCCTGATGCCGGCAACATGCCGCGCATGGACCCCGAGACCGCGCACGGCCTCGTCAGCGACGTCTGCCTCAAGCGCAAGATCCGCAACTTCGTCGAGGCCTTCAAAGGGGACGAGCCCAAGAACCGCATCTACGTGACGGAAGGCGCCATCCTGAACGAGAAGCACCGTGAGGCGTACTTTGCGGAACGCCCGAACGACGCCGGCGTGAAAACCGCGAAGAAGCTGACCCCCGGCTCCGACGAGGAGGCGCGCCGGCTGCGCCAGTTCATGTGCGACAATTTCTACGACATCCGGGCCTTCGGCGGCGTGCTGTCGACGGGCATCAACGCGGGCCAGGTGCGCGGCCCCGTGCAGATCGCGTTCTCGCGCTCGGTCGAGCCCATCCTGCCGCTCGAAATCTCCATCACCCGCATGGCCGCCACCAACGAGGCGGAAAAGAAGCAGCGTCAGGAGGGCTCCGATGAACCGGAGGAGAAACGCGGCGACGCCCGCACTATGGGCCGCAAGCACATCGTGCCGTACGGGCTTTACCGCGCGCACGGCTTCGTCTCGGCGCCCCTCGCCTCGCATCCCGGCAAGGGAACGGGCTTCACCAACGCCGACCTCGACACGCTGTGGGAAGCGCTCGGCCAGATGTTCGAGCACGATCATTCGGCGGCGCGGGGCGAAATGGCCACGCGCAAGCTCGTCGTGTTCCGGCACGCCACCGCGCTCGGCAACGCCCCGGCGCACGCGCTGTTCGAGCGCGTGCGAACGTTTCGCGTCCACAAGGGCTCGCAGCATCCGGTCGGGGACGAGAAGACCGACAATTGGCCACCGGCCCGCTCGTTCGCGGACTATGCAATCACGGTCGATCGCGAGCACGCGCCGGAGGGCATCGAGATCATCGAGCGGTAGCGCGGTTGCCCGCTCCTCCCTCCCCCGCCGCCGAGGAAGCGCTGATCCCCCTCTCGGCCCTGCAGCACCAGCTCTTCTGCGCCCGCCAGTGCGCGCTGATCCACGTCGAGCAACTCTGGGCGGAGGACGGCGCCACGGCGCAGGGGCGGGTGCTGCACGAGACGGTCGACTCCGGCCGAAACGAGAGCCGCCCCGGCGTGCGCGTGGTGCGCGGCATAGCGCTGCGCTCCTTCGCGCTCGGCGTGTCGGGCAAGGCCGATGCGGTCGAGTTTTCCGGCACGCCGGGCCGCCCGTTCCCCGTCGAATACAAGCGGGGCAAACCCAAGGCGCACCGGGCCGACGAGGTTCAGCTCTGCGCGCAGGCGATCTGCCTCGAGGAGATGTTCGGCCTCGACGTACCGGAGGGCGCGCTGTTCTACGGCGAGACGCGGCGGCGCCAGCCGGTCCCCTTCGATGCGGGCCTACGCGCGCTCACCGCCGAGGTGGCCCGCGCGGCGGGCGCCATGATCCGATCGAGCCGCACGCCCGGGCCCGTCCGCACCCCCGCTTGCCGGCGGTGCTCGCTCCAGGACCTGTGCCAGCCGGCGCGGCTCGAAAAGCCAGGTCGCGTCGCGCGCTGGCTCGCGGGCCAGATCGAGGACTGAACGCCCGTGCGGAAGCTTCTCAACACGATCTACGTGACGAGCGAGGACGCCTGGCTGCGCAAGGAGGGCGCGAACCTCGTGGTCGAGGTCGGCGGGGCCGAGCGCGGCCGAGCGCCCCTGCATATGCTGGAGGGCCTAGTGAGCTTCGGCCGGGCCGGGGCCTCGCCGGCGCTCTACGCGGCATGCGCTGAAGCCGGCATCGCCGTGTCGCATCTTGAGCCGAACGGGCGCTTCCTCGTGCGGGTCGAGGGTCCGCGCAGCGGCAACGTGCTACTGCGCCGGACGCAATATCGCGTGGCCGACGATCCCCCGCGCCAGGTGGCAATCGTCCGCGGCATCGTGGCAGCCAAGGCCGCCAACCAGCGTACCGTGCTACGCCGGACGCTCCGCGACCACGGCGAGGCCATGGGAGCGCCCGAGCGGGAAAGCCTTGTCGCGGCGGAGCGCCGGCTGACCGATGTCGCCCGCCGCACGCTCGTGGCGGGCGAGGTCGACGTGCTGCGCGGCCTCGAAGGCGAGGCCGCGGTGGTCTATTTCGGCTGTTTCGCGTCATTCGTGCGCGTGGACGACCCCGCTTTTGCATTCCGCGGCCGCTCGCGCCGGCCGCCGCTCGACCCGATGAACGCGCTGCTGTCGTTCCTCTACGCCATGCTGGGCCACGATTGTCGCTCCGCGCTCGAAACCTACGGGCTCGACCCGCAGGTGGGTTTTCTCCACGCCGACCGGCCGGGACGGGCGGGTCTCGCGCTCGACCTGATGGAGGAGCTTCGCCCGGTCCTCGCCGACCGGCTGGCGCTGAGCCTCGTGAACCGCCGTCAGGTCGCGGCCGACGACTTCGTTGTCGAGATCGCGGGCGGCGGCGTCCGCCTCACCGACGAGGCGCGCAAGCGCGTGCTCGTGGCCTGGCAGGAGCGCAAGCGCGACGAGTTGCGCCATCCCTACCTCGGCGAAACCATCATGTTCGGCCTCGTGCCCTTCGTGCAGGCGCAATTGCTCGCGCGGCACCTGCGGGGCGACCTCGACGGCTATCCCGCCTTCATTTGGAAATGAGCCGCGCGCGATGCTGATGCTGGTGGCCTACGATGTCAGCACGGAGACGCCCGGCGGCAAGCGCCGTTTGCGGCGCGTGGCCCGCGCCTGCCTCGACTGGGGCCAGCGCGTGCAGAACTCGGTCTTCGAATGCGAGGTCGAGCCCGCGCAATGGGTCGAGCTACGGCGCCGGCTCCTGGCCGAGATCGACCCCGCGGCCGACAGCCTGCGGTTCTACCGGCTCGGCGCCGACGCGCGCCGCAAGGTCGAACATGTCGGGGCGAAACCCACGCTCGACCTCGACGGTCCGCTGTTGTTCTGAGTGCCCCACGGCGCCCATGCCGTGACCCGCGGAGGCCGGCGCGAACGCCGAGTACGCAGCGACCGTGGGGCGGGTTCGCGCACTGGAAAGATTGTGTCGTGTCAAACCCTTAATGCCGCGACACGCCCCGATGACGCTTATGCTGCCAACTCTGCCGCACCGGTTCGCGCCAATGAAGGTCTTTCCCTTGCGGCGCCCGATGCTTAGAAGCGGGAGGGGTCGCCCTCTCACGGGGGCGTGGATCGAAACAAGCGTGTGAATAGTCAGAGTACCATCATCCCAGGGTCGCCCTCTCACGGGGGCGTGGATCGAAACTATTCCGATCCTGTCGTGATGATGGTTTGCGGTGGTCGCCCTCTCACGGGGGCGTGGATCGAAACTGGGAGACGC
>JAABUH010003763.1_pt1 | contig 12745 bp, 15 predicted proteins | sample 5559121 | NCBI WGS metagenome assembly JAABUH01 (sample SAMN10711871, study PRJNA513364) | rock metagenome | isolation source: Antarctica rocks | place: Antarctica: Victoria Land, Battleship Promontory nord | collected 2015-12-28 | reverse complement strand
TGCGCCCCAAATGTGCCCATGACATGTTGTGTTGTGTGATTTAGGTTGCAAACAATAAAAGATATGCTGCAGCAGCTGGAAAGGGGTTCACAGTCTCAGAGGTTGCAGAGCATGTCAAAGAGGACTTTGGCAAAATTGACATCCTGGTGCACAGCCTTGCCAATGGCCCTGAGGTCACCAAGCCATTGCTAGAAACATCACGCAGGGTGAGCGTCAACTTGTTGCTGCTGGCTGTGTCATGTACACGGCAGTCCCTACGCTGCGGTGGCTATTTCAGGTTGCAAATTTGACAGTGGCTGCATCTTGCATCCAACTACTAACTAAATGTACCTTTCCATCTTTTTGCAGACTATCATTCTGAGCAACACCACAGATGCAGTCCTGAGTCGTAAACCAGAATGTGCCAGAATGTTTTGCAGCATTACTGTGTGTTGAGTTGGTCAATTGCGCATGATGTGTCGCTGTGTGTCCCAGGGATACTTGGCAGCTTTGAGCGCATCTTCCTACTCGTACGTGTCCATGGTGCAACGCTTTGGTCCTTTGATGAACGAGGGCGGTGCTGCAATCTCCCTCACATACATTGCCTCAGAGCGAATCATTCCAGGTTGGCCGACACCCACTTTCAACAGCTATCAGACAAGCACGTGCTGACAGTGTATATGGCCACAAGCGCCTAGCATCATGTGCATCATGCACAAACTCCACATGCGCTGGCTCCTTCAAGCTGTTTTATACTGCGGGGCATGATCTGTGTTTTCAAGCCTGACTGTTGGTTAGCCTGTGCTTCATGAGACTATAGCTCAGCGTCAGCTCATGGCAGAAAGCATGTCCCGCTGACACTACACTTGTAACAGGGAGGGGGCTTGCAAAAAGCCTCTCTTTGCCTTTACCATCATCCTGTAGGTGATAGGCATCTTCCGGTCACCTAGGAAGATGATAGGAGGATCACCTAGGTGACATGTGACAGGAAGATTTCCTAGGCTTCCTATCAGGCTGTTTTTTGCCTTTACCATCTTCCTGTCATGATGCAGGGTACGGTGGAGGCATGAGCAGTGCCAAGGCAGCACTGGAGTCCGACACCCGAGTGCTAGCCTATGAGGCCGGCAGGAAGTTCAAGGTGCGTGTGAACACCATCTCAGCCGGCCCTCTAGGGTCCAGAGCCGCCAAGGCCATTGGCTTCATTGAAGACATGATCAGGTGAGCTGTGGCTTGGCTTTGCCGCCAACACAACTCACATGGCTTGATTGAATTTACGCTTTGTGAATGGCACCTTGGCAGTCCTTTGTACTGAAACACAAGAACATGATGCACACACGCAGCTTCCAAGATGTCAGCCTATGTGAGCAGTAGACCTGACAGCTTACATGGTACTGCTTGATTGATCCTGTGCTCATCATATGCTGTGTGAAGGGCTGTGAGCAAGCAGGTCGACAGTTGACAACCTGAAGGTGTGTACACAGCCAGCTGTGTGATGTCGTGCATTTGAACTGCTTGTAGGTATTCTTATGAGAATGCCCCCATCCAGAAGGAGCTACAAGCCAGGGAGGTGGGCAATGCAGCAGCCTTCTTGCTGTCACCCCTAGCATCTGCTATCACTGGCAGCCTTGTGTATGTTGATAACGGCTTGAACGCAATGGCTTTGGCCACAGACAGTCAAGCGCTGTTGAAGCCTGAGGAAGCAAATGCAAAATAAGCTTGTACGGCAGAAGGCGAGAGAGTAGTTTGAGTGTGCAATGACACCATGTGTACAAGCTATCAACTCATTCATCACTATCTACTTCATGGCCTTGCAACATGGATTGAGCCAAGTGTCCTGCCCGATGTTGCGTGAGGTCGTATTACTTTACAGCTGTACCATTTGAGAGTGTTCAGTGTGTGAGTACTTGTCACCGTGTTTGTCGTTGCACCATTCACTGTTCAGCCTGCTTGAACATTGAGTCATCATGCGAAGCAATAACGTGTGGGCCAAACACACAGGGTGACAGGTCTGTTCTCAGCGTTTAACGTACCCTTCAACACTTGCACAGCACCCCTAAGCTTTAGTTTCCAGGCAAGTGGGAGTCAGGCTTGGATGCACGGCTGCAGCAACAATCATGAGCTGCCAGACAACACGCCTGGAATTTGTAGAAACTAATGACAGCTGCATGCTATCATCACTGCAGCATAAACAGAGAAGCCACTGTAACACTGTGATGTGGTGCACGCTCACCAGAGCACTGTTCTATTCTGTTGGACATAGTGTCCAGCCTCTTTGCTTCCAGGCCATCAGGCTAAGTCACACACGTTGCTTGATTGCAACCCACATCGTCCAACAGAAAGGTTATATACATAGCTATACAAAGTGCAGCCAGTGAATGAGTGCAACAAATTCACTCAGACGAGCTGCAGGAAAAATGTACAATGGGCAGCATTACATTATGTGCCGGCAGATGGTCGCAACTGATTTGATGCCATTGAGGCCAGGAGTTGTGTCTGAGACTGCACTCTTCGATTGCAGAACAATCAGCTGCTGTCTGCAATGTCCCTCAGAAAGACCTCTGTAGCATCCATTCTACTGCATCAGCTGGATCTCCAGCGTATTTGACAACTGATGGACCCACTCCTCAGATTGGGGGAAGATTGGAGCTTGTGTGGAGGTAGTGGTGCAAATTTCAAGCGGATACTGTCATCACTACTTTTCCACTGGGATGGCCTGTCTCCAGGTATTCATGTGCAGCCCTGCAGTACACACAACAGACTGTAAGCAGCAGATGTATATAGGCAGAATGCAGCAGCTACATGGCAATGTGCATGCAACCAACCAAACAACTGCCATACCACAAGCAGGAAGCCTTTGCAGAGTACTGTAACAAAGAGCCACAACAGTGTCTGCTCCTGGAAGATTTGAATTTGAAATGCAAGCATGCAGAGACACTGCAGAAACAGATGGCCACAGCAGACATGTCACGTACGCAGCTTCCTCCAAAGGAAAGGTCTTAGCGATGACAGCCTTTAGTTTCCCTGCGCTCAGCAGTCTGGCTACTTCTTGCATCATGCGTCCATCTGGCTTGACAAAGCCCAGGTGATATTTGGGACCTAGCCCTAACGTGCCCAGTGCTAGTCTGCAGGTATGCAAAACATCATAAGCCGGTGGCATACAGCAAAGTCAACATGAATCGGGGGGTCAATATGTATTCAATCTGCTACAAAATATAATGGGGGTCCAAGTTGCTGCAATAGCTGAGGCTAAAATGTCCCTCTGTGTATGTTGAAGCACCACTGTCTTGCTCTATACAATAATTCAGGATCTCTGTGCTGAAGCAGCTAGTTAGGAAAGACACAGATGCCTTGAAACCATGCAGGCACTCATGATTGCATCAATCGTTCACAATTTGTGATACAGTGCAAGTCCCCCACCAAGCTGGGTCATAACATGGCACACTGCAAACTGCCACACAATCATAGTAAACGTGATTGCCTGGGAAGCTTGCCTGTTGAAGAAGCTCACCCTGCAGTCAACTTGGCATAGTTCAGGTTCTCATTTAACACAAAGGAAATGTGCCCATTTTTCTTCAAAACCGCCAAGCTCTGTGTTGTGGTTGCACCTGCAATGCAGCATAGCAAGCTCTGCCCATCTTGCTGAGGCCTGCATCTTGTGATCAGCTATCGTTGGGCTGAACACTGCCCAGGAGCTAGGCAATATGTCAGGGTTGTATCTGTAATTTATATGAAGAGATCTGACTACAGATGGCTAAGGTCAGAGGGTTAATAGGATTATACTCTGAGTAGTTGCTTCAAGTGTCTCATCTTAGATGTGGGACAGAGTAGCATTGTGTAGTGCTATGGTATGTGCACATGCTGGCCATATCAATCCAAACAGCAGCAACAGCAGCAGCAGCAGCAAATTCCAGATGAGATGCGGGTTTGCCGGTGAAGACCCACCTCCAATCTGGTCCACCACAGCATCAAAGGGGTTGTCCTGAAACACCTGGTCTACTGATTGCTCTTTGTAGTCAATTACCTCATCGGCGCCTAACTTCTGCAGCACGATGCTCTGTTGTCAACCCGTGTGTGCGTACCTGCACAGTTGTGTGTTACAGTCTATACAAGAACTACAATGAGCAGCTTGCAGCAACAGCTAAAAAATGCTTCTGTCCTGCTGACAAGTTTGCATCTATGAGCAAACTGGCATACACCAGTCATTGGGCTCGGCAACACTGCACATGCTTCCGCAGCTAGTATGCTGCTGAACAGCTAAACATCACATACACTGCTTGTTAATGTGATTGAACCTTGACAAGCTGCATGTTCTTGGAACTGCAGGTGCTGGTGACATGTGCTCCCCAGGCCTTTGCAATCTGCACAGCAGCGCTGCCTACTCCTCCACTGCCTCCATGAATCAGCACCCGCTGCCCGGCCTTTACTTGAGCAGACTCCAAAGCCTACAGGAGCACACATGACATGACATGACATCACATCGTCATGTTGCAGTGATGCAGCATGCATGCATCCGTTTAAAAGGTCAGAGTGCACTGCACTTTGACCAGCGACAGACAGTGAGCACATAAAGTACATGCTTATATAACGAGTGAAACAGTAAGAAAAGGTCAGGCACAAATGTGAGACAGCAAAATGCCATTAAAGCATGCAATGCTCTTGACACACTCCAAAATGGTTGAGCAAGCACCTGCATTGCTGTGAGGCAGACCAGGGGCAATGATGCAGCTTCATCAAACGATGTGTTGTCAGGTATGCGTGCCAACAGGTTGCTCTTGATAGTGGCATACTCAGCATAAGTGCCTGCAGCAGGATAAACAGCTGCGACACTGTACAAAGCAACATCAGAGCATGATGGGCAGCACAAGCTGCAAAGAAAACGTCTACTTGCATGCAAGCTGTGCACTGTAACATACCCCATTTTGATGTGAATGTGAAGTCTGGGGACAGGCCAAACACCCTGTCGCCCTTAGTCATCTACAGCACAAACTGGATGTATGTCAAGTGCCTGCAGGACTTGCAGAACAGGTCACTGAGCATGTACCTGAGAGTCAGCATCCGCAGACTCAATCACTCCTGCAAGATCTCCACCCAAAATCTGTGTATGCAGGCAATTACAAGTCAGCATGACTTCATGTCAGTGACAGTGACGCAGCTTCTGATGCGCTCGCCCCAACAGCACCTTCTCTTTTTTTGAAATGACAGGAATGCTGCCCCTTCTGATCTTGTAATCCACGGGATTGACGCTCGTGGACCTGATCTTGACCAAAACTTCCCCAGCTGATCTTTGCGGCAGCGGGTGGTTAACAAGCTTGAGAACATCCGGAGGACCAAAGGTTTTGTAAATTATAGCTTTCATTGCGTACCCCTTCACCGAAAGGCGGCTGTTTTGTCGACACTAAGCTACAAATTGTAGCCTATAAGTTCAAGCAAAAATGTTCATCTTCCACTCGATCCATCGCATTAAACAACGAGAGAGGATGATACCAGCTCGTACGCTTATGGCGATTTTTGAGCAGTGATATCGAGCAGCGTTTCTTTAGGTCTGCGCATGCAGTATAGCCTGCTTATTTCAGACTGGCCACGCTGAAGTCTGCAGCTGGGTGTCGAGGGTGTAGCTAGGCGATGCTGTTGAATCGCGTTTCGCAGATGGCACTCAAATTGACCGGTAGAGGGAATGCGCTCGTACAAACAATGCATACTGCAAGACTGGCGATGCGTCAACAGGTGCAAGCCTTGCCCAGCGTAGCAGGCAGGCGGGCTTCAGCAGTTCGAGCAGGTACACTGTGTCTTTGCAGTTGCTTGAAATTTTCAGGCGCATTTGCGTGAAATCGTTTTGGTAGCACAGACTTTGCAATCGCTTGCTAGTTGTTTTTCGCCGCAACACGAGCGAGCGAACAGGTTCCACTGTCAACGATTCAGCCAAGGCACGCCTGCTGCACTGTCACCGGTAATCGACCGTCTGCCCGCAGGAGCAGCGGGAGGGGTATGCAATTGCGGATGTAACAGTGCAAGCTTCACCCATTTCAAGCCACTATTGTGCGTACTGTCCGCTACCGGTATTAACAAAGCTCCTCGCTTGCATGCTGCACTTTACATCACAACTGGCGAATTACGTTGACATGTGTTATTCGACCTTTACTGAGGAAATACTCATTGATCGCTCACCGCAGTCGATCGACTTCAACTGGAGTACAAGCGTATTCAGCAGCTGTAGAGACAACCACTGTCAGCGGCGACAGCGAAATGGCGAACGACACAGCCGGAAAGGTATCTTAAGTTCGCCATGCATGCTTGTTGACTGGACGCCGACTGCTGGCGCTGGTGTCGTTGCATTGTTTGCAAAGATGGTGTTTCTTGTTAGATAGATGCCATATTCATGTCGTCCCTAGTGACATCGACATGCTAACGAATCATCTGTCTACTTGTAGCCGATTAAGTGCAAGGCAGCCATTGCTTGGGAGGCCAAGAAACCTTTGGAAGTCAAGACAGTCACAGTCGATCCTCCTGGTCCTGGGGAAGTCCGCATCAAGGCAATATAGAAATTTTGCTTCTTGTCATGCTTTCCCCACAATAGACCAGGCTGAGCTTGTTCTTGTTTTGCAGATTCACTCTACAGCCTTGTGCCACACAGATGCTTTCACTCTGTCAGGCGAAGGTATGCCCTGACATTTACCATTTGTACAGCAAATCAAAGGATCCACTACATTGCTGTAACGACATGAGCACAATGCAGACCCAGAGGGTCTGTTCCCAGCCATTTTGGGACACGAAGCTTCTGGTGTGGTAGAAAGTGTTGGTGAGGGTGTCGAGAGTGTCAAGGCTGGCGACCATGTAATCCCATGTTACCAGGTACGCACATGGCCCCTTCAACAGTCTTTAAGTACAGTGCAGTACTCAAGAAGGGCCAATTTACTGGTGCCCAGCACCGGCCGATGCTCGAGTCTTGACAGATGCGCACCTGTGGTGTGCAGGCCTTCTGTGGGAAGTGCAAGATGTGTCGCAGTGGCAAGACAAACTTGTGTGGGGCAGTGCGCAACTGGACCGGCAAAGGAGTCATGCAATCAGACAACAAGCCTCGCTTCTCATACGAGGGCAAACCCATCTATCACTTTGTAAGTTGTGCTTACGCCTTGTACCTTGTCATGTTCTGCACGTGCTTACAGGTAGCTAAGCTATCATAGCATGCGCGCTGGGACTTTGCTGCTGCAAGTGGCAACAGAGCTTGTGCAGTAACTTTCCATTGTCAAAACTGCTGCTTACACTACTGCTTCACAACTGCATGCTTGTGGCTTTGTTGTAGATGGGCACATCAACATTTTCAGAATTCACGGTGTGTCATGAAGTCAGTGTGGCCAAGATCAACAAGGAGGCTCCTCTTGAGTCTGTCTGCCTCTTGGGCTGTGGCATTGCCACTGGCTTGGGTGCCGTCATGAATACAGCTAAAGTAAGTGTACATGACACCAACCTCCACCAGCTTGTCAAATCCAGCTCATCAGCACAGTTCATCAATGACAGTTTTGCGAATGTGCAAGCTCATCCTTCAGAGAAGTTTGGGCTGGCAAGTACTGTTGCAGCCTACTGACTGAGACACAAAAGTCTGCTCGCAAAACATACAAAGAGTTAGACTGCTTGATCATCTACACGTGTGACGCCTATGCTTTGTCGGGGCACTGCGGAGCTTGCTGCTTGGTTGCATGCATGGTGTGAGGCACACAGACTCAACACATATACATGTTGGCAAAAATAGAGGCTGTATGAACTATAGCATATAGAGCGCGCTGATATTACTTGCATGTCATTTTTTTGCAGGCCGAGAAGGGATGCACATCAGCAGTCTTCGGTCTAGGAACAGTTGGCTTGGCCTGCGTGGATGGCCTACGTGATGTTGGAGCCAAGATGATCATTGGGGTTGACACTGACCCCGGCAAATTCAAGAGGGCTAAGGAGTGGGGCTGCACACACTGCATCAACCCCAAGGACCATGACAAACCTATCACAGAGGTCATAGTGGAGATGACAACAGAGGAGGGTGTCGGTGGTGTGGACTACTCATTTGAGTGCATCGGGAATGTGAATGTGATGAGGCAAGCACTGGAGTGCACACACAAGGGGTGGGGACAGTCTGTGGTGATTGGTGTTGCTGGGTCTGGCAAGGAGATTGCCACAAGGCCTTTCCAACTTGTCACTGGTGAGTCACTTCATCGGTTGCATCAACACTCGTCGCATCATGCACAGGCTCATGGCAGCCTGTAGCATGCAATGCATGTACTCTGTAGTGCTCTATTAGTCGCTGAACATTATTCATGAACTTGTACAGGTTCACGGCAGCATGTAGCATGCAATGCGTAAGCTTGTAAGTGCTCCTTCTGCAGGTCGTGTGTGGAAGGGAACAGCATTTGGTGGCTTCAAGTCCCGTGTGGACGTGCCAAATTTGGTTGAGCGTTACATGAAGAATGAGTTCAGAGTGGATGAGTACATCACTCACCACTACAAGCTAGATGAGATCAATGATGCCTTTGACATGTTGCATAGCGGTGCTTGCCTACGTGCTGTTATCTCCATGCCATGACCTGTGTAATGCAATGCACTGAATTGTACAACTAGGATGTAAGCAGTACAAGCATCACATCTCTAGGGTTCAGGTGGACGGCAGCTGAGACGTGCACCTTGCTGGCATGCCAATGACATATAGTGGGCACAGAAAAGAGCTTTGTATTGTGACTCTGCAACTGTCTGCATGCTCTTATATAACAATCTGCTGGATCTACACACTGAACACCAGACTCTTGCTGTTTTTGACCAGGCACAATCACCAAACAGTACAAGCATGCTTTGGAATGCGCATGCTGCAAGAATGTATACTTATATCATATCAGACATCATGTAGCTAGGGTTCTGGCACAGTCAGCAAAGCAAAGGACAGGGATCACAGCTTTTCATTCATTGCAGCACTCGTACACCATGGGAAGAAATGTCCCTGAGACATTTTGCACACTGATAAGACATAATGATTGTAATTGCAACATGTCCTGTCCAACAGGTACGCCTTCTGTACAGCTCCTCTTGCAATCTCAACAGGACATGGCGTGTTGTGTGCACATGTGAGCACGCTGACATGATGCTGCTGATAACTGCAGCCCTGCTCAGGTTGCGCAATCAGAGATAAGGCCCTCTGCTGATGACAATGTCACCAAAAGGCTCTTCCTGTACTGCCTGGATGAAGTTGTTGCTTTGGGTGACTGCAGAACAATAATGGATAGGTGTCAGCATGTGCAGGCATGGCGCCAGTGACAATGCTTTGCATGCACTCCATCAAGGCACACAATAGTCCATTTCATAACCAAGCATAAAGGTGGACATATAAGGCACACATGCAAGCAATCTTATAGATCAATACCAAAGTGCAGCAAGGCAGACAGATCAACGCCCAACAAATTGTGGGTAAAGCTCCTCATTCAAAACACAACATGAGCCGGGAAGGAGGAAGAGTGACTAACCACAGATCTGGTAGAACAGCTTAGCTGCCTGGGACCTGGTAAGGGAAGCTGTCATCTGAAACAGACTTAGGGCAGGCTGCTCTGCACCCTGCTCCTCTAGATCTGTGAATCTGTCTCTTAGTAGCCTGTACACAACAGCAGCAGGCTACACAACGCCATGAAAACCCTGCAGTAGATACCTCAGCTTCCTATGCTTCTGCAGCAAAACGAGGTCTGTGTTTGCAAAAGTGGGTCGATGCTTCACCCATGCAAGCGTCGCAGCGTAGAAATGCATCTAGCAGGGATGGCAAGCAATGTCGTACATAGCTTCAACATGCAATTTGAAGATGCGTGTGCAAGCTTCACATGTTTACAAAACCATATGGAAATGCATTTTGAGTGCACATTATGCTACAAGGAGAACACATTGCAACCATAACAGGTGCTGTCATGCATGATTTTGCAAGGCCAAGATGTTCTCAAGAGGCAAAGAAGTGTACCCTATCATAGAGAGTGTGCTCCTCGTGACTGCATCTGTGACAGCCTTCTGTGTCTGTGTTGTAGGAGCACTGTCCTCCATCAGCTGAAACTGCGTCAGTCCTGCATAAGCACTCATCTGCATAAAGCATGCAAGCATTGCTGTGTATTCTGATTGACACAAATTGACTGGTGCGATACCATTTGCTGCATGCTCTTAACGAAGGCAATGCTGTGTGAAGCTTTGAACTGTCAAGCATGTGTGGCAAGGTATAAGCAAGTACTAGCAATCACTACATTAAGTAGCACAGTGTGATGCAGTACAGTGGAGTGTAATGGCTACCTGCAGCGCCGCAATATTGGGATGCAGTCCACAAATCAGGGATGGTGAGGCAAAGGCACTGCAGGAGAACACGGACCTGCAGTGCCCACTCGGGGTCCAGAAGCTTCTCCAGGTGGCAGAACATCCATGTCTACAGCCTCAGGGGGCAGCATGTCATCAAGCTGACCGTCCAGCCCCACATTCACATCACCCACATCCACGCCCATCATTAGATCGGACAGACGCCTCTGACTGTGAGGACTGGACCTGTGCATCAACACCTGACGTGTTGTCACACAATGCTGCATTGTGACCATCGCAGCGCTGTTGTTCTTCAGCCTCTGTGCGCAGCAGAAAGGATGGCCAAAAGTCATGCACTCACTGCAAATGACAATAAGCCTGCATCCAGCATAAGCTGCATGCAGTCTTGGAGGACACCAGGACTCTGGCAAAGCCTGCTGAAGTCATAAAACAGCAATGCAATAGGCGAGGCAAGGTGAAATATGCCGAGTCTGCCAGAAAAGACATTTCACCACAAACGGAGTGCAGTGCCGACCTGTCTTCTGTAGGTCTGGCATCAGACTCTAGTCTGAACGCACTTGAGGGCCTCTTCTGCCTCTTGTGTCCTCTGCGCTCTGCACTCAGCCCATGCAGCAGTACTCAGGGATCAGCAACAATGTCCACAGCAGCAGCACATCATGCAAACATGTGCCACAGCTGCAGACATCATGGGCACGCATGCCACACAGCAGCAGCAGCAGCAGCAGCAGCAGCAGCAGCGTGCACACCAGGATTGCATGATAAGCTATGCTGTAATGAACCTTCAGCCACTGGCACCAACAGGTTTGCCAGGGAGGAAATAGTTGACAGGGTGAGTGGGAGAGATGTTGGGGGTGGGGGCAAGGCTACCTAGGGGGTTGCTGGAGCCTGGGGTAAGGCCCAACTGCACAGCCTTGGCATGGTCTTGCTCTGTCATGCTGCCTGGTGTCGCCAAAGCAGCACGCAGCCTGCAAGAACAGGGTTGTCATTGGCAACAGCCAATCAGATTGGTGCTAGTCCCAGGCAGTTGCCTGGTATTGAACTGACTCATGCCACCAAAGAGCACACTACATCCAAGGCTGTAAGATCAGCCATGCAACAAGAACAGCTGGTATGCATCAGCAATCATAGCCAGAATGTATATAACCGTTCTGATTTACTCTGCAGTGCAGGTAGCACTTTTGCAGCAACATGCCAGGTGAAGGCATCTGCCAAAACCAGAGCTCCCTGTCAAAGCGTAGCTCAATGTATGCTATGGAGATGTCATCACCTGCTGAGCACCTGATGTAGCTTTTCAGACTGCAGTCAAACTCCTCACCTCTCAACCTCGACTTCCTCCTCCAGCATGAAGATGTCATTAGCTGTATGGTCAGGCATATCAATGTCTGCTGCAATGGCATCCGCTGGTGGCATTGCATCCTCGTTCATGCCTGGTTGCATGTCTTCTGCCTCAGGCATCTGCTGAATCTCAGCTGTGTGGCCTGTGCGCACAAACACTATGGTCTGGATTGACTCATGTAAAGGAAAGACATGCAGCTGAGTACAGTCCTTTGATCCCAAAACAGCAAAAGCACACAGTGAGTTTGCTCAGGCACTACAAGCTATTCACATCTAGCCTAATCTTGTTTTCCAGATGTTTTTTCATAGCACACATGGTGCAGAGGGATCTGAAGAACTACTCGAGTCTGCAGTTACACTTCATGTTACACCACTACTGGCACAGCTGATGGTACTACAGCTGGCATGCACCCGGAAAGCCACTGCAGCTTATTTGGTGACACAAACCTGCGGCATCTGCTGGAAGCATGCTGTTCACAAACATCTCCTCCAGCTCAGCACCCCACTTGCCCCCCTGACTAAACCCAGCACTCAAGGGTGCAGCTGACAGCATGTCTGCCCCAGTGGCCTGGGGAACTGGCCTGCAGCCAGGGTGGTGGGTAGCCACCACAAGGCGCATCAGCTTTTGAGGCCGCTCCTGAATGAGCTCCTCTGTGTCCTGAGTCCATGCCCGGAACACCTGCAATGCACAGCACATCAGGCATATGCATGTACTGTTGATCTGATTTGCCAGGGAGCATAGGGAGAGGCATGTGCCAAAGCACAGTGGCCAAACTGTAGGCAATGTGTTGAGTGCAGTTTGCGTCATGTGCATGCATGCAGCACAAGTAGTGTGTTCACGCAGATATACACAGATGGTGAGTGTCTGCACTGCTGATGTAGCATTGCCTCCCTGCATTGTTGTAACCACAACAGCCAACCTGTAAACTCAGGCTTGAACAACAACTTGAAACAGTAGTGAAGGCAACCTGAGAGTGCTGATGTTACATTACACACACGACTGACTTACAGTGCCTTTGATCTGGACTGCGTCAGCGTCATCAATGACCAGCTGGGTTGGCCTCTTACGCCCTCTCCCCCTTGCCTGCACAACAGCCCATATGTCAAATCAAAC
>JAABUH010003762.1_pt1 | contig 12746 bp, 10 predicted proteins | sample 5559121 | NCBI WGS metagenome assembly JAABUH01 (sample SAMN10711871, study PRJNA513364) | rock metagenome | isolation source: Antarctica rocks | place: Antarctica: Victoria Land, Battleship Promontory nord | collected 2015-12-28 | reverse complement strand
TGACGCGCCGGCGGACCTGCGGCACGGGCGCACGCCAGCCGAGCAGGCGGCCCAGCGCGAGCCAGAACGCAATGGGCAGCGAGCGGTGCAGGGGCAGCCGCAGCACGAACGCGCGCGTGTACAGCCGCCACTCCTGGATGGACACGCGGTGCAGCCGCACGCCGGCCGCCGCGCCGGCCGACGTGCCAGCCGCGCCGTCCCGCACGGCCTCCATCTGCGCGCGCCGAATGGGGCAGGGCATGTCACGGGGGCTGGCGTGCAGCGGGCCAGCATGATTCATGCTGCGGTTTGATAATCCGCTGCCCGTCCCATGGCCCAACACAACAACCAGCCTGCCTCTGAGTGGACCTCGTACGGGGTGGCAAACTCACGCACTCCTGTTCCGCATGGCTGGCCTGCGGAACTGTTGCAAGCCACGCCGCGCTGCGCCTGCGCACGTCTGCGCTTCCTGCCTGCCCCCCTCAAGCGTGCCAGCCTGCACGCAAAGAGCTAGCGCCGCTGCTTGTGGCACGCGCGGCCGCGCCTGTTGCCGTTACACGCGTCACGGCCAGACCGAGCAAGGGGGTGCGCCGTGCCAAAGACGTCGAGACTTCCACGACTAGAACAGCAGGGAGCGCGTACCTGGCACAGAGCGCTGGCATCACTATCTAGACTCACCATGAGCCCGTCACCTCCGGAATCTGCCCTGTCTGCAGCCAGCGCGGCCCGCACCTTGGCGCTGCCGTCCGTCTGCCGGCGCGCCTTGGCCACGCCTGCGCTGTCCACGAGCGCGCAGGGCGCGTCCGCGCGCCACTCAAAGTTTGTCCGCAGGTCCAGCTGCAGCATTGATTGAGTTGATATCCGAGAAAGGTCATGTATTCATGAGTGCACCAGAAGAAAGTGCAGCACTGACCTGGCAGACAGGCAGTGGCGGCATAGCATTCGGGGCTGTATTGGCCAAGCAGTGTGCCATGCAGCCACAAGCCTGGGTCAGCAGGCAGCACAACGGTGGCATTTTGCTAGCGCTGCAGTGGCAGGCACCCCCTGGCCTGGCCGGCAGCCGGGCCCGCTCACCAGCTCGACGACGCCGAGTTCGCCGCGGAGGACGACCAGGTCAGCCTCGCAGGCTCCCACAGGGCAGGCGCAGCGGAAAATGCGGCCTGCACACCCAAGGCCTTGTGAGAGAAGCTACACAGGAGTGCATACACGAGGGCGCGTACCTTGCGAGCAGCCACGCTTGAGGCTGGACGTATGTGTGGCTGTGCTTGCAAGTGGGTGCCTTGTGAAGCGGCGAGGTGGAGTGCCCACCAGGCGTGACGTTGCTGCAGGCAGAAGCGAGGTCGCGCGCATTCTTAATGCTGGCCAGGCGGTGCAGTGCTGCCTCCGTCGGCACGGACTGCGCTGCGTCTTGAGCACCTGCAAGCCGCTGCTACTCAGACTTTGCCTGACCATGGCAGAGTGTCTGCTTGACAGAAAGGGCAGACCACCAGGTCTGCAATCCGTCAAATCATACAGCAGCCAGGCTAGAAAGCGCATGTGTCACAGCAGTATTGCAGTTTAGCAAGTTAACGATGCAGGCTGTGAGCGCCTGGCAAGTCTGACGCATCAGCAAGCTCCTGCGCGTGCAGCTCCGCCTCCCGTGCGGCATCGGCGGCGCCCTGCAGCGCGTCGCCCTCTGCAGCAAACGGCGCAGGCACCCGCCGCGACCACAGCTGCCCCATGCTGCAAAGGATGAAAGGTTTTCAGTGCGCGGTCATTCAAGCATCAGTGCTCCTGTACAACAGACTCCACACCACAGGTACCCGTGCGGCCGAGTTGCTGACAGTGACGGAGGACCTGGCGGTCAGGTATTGGAGTCAAGTGTGTTCCTCACTTGAAACAAAGTGGGCAAGGATGTTCACATTGGAGGAAGTCGCCCGTTTAACGGGCAGGGGAGGAGACTTGAGAGGAAGCCTGGCCGGCTTCCATTTGCCATCTTCTTGCCATGAAGCAATGCAGGAGGCATCCCCTGCTGATTCAGCCGTGCAGCAGTGCTGAACCTTTGGAATGACTGCATGCACCGTGCCACGTCTTCGAAATGGAAACAAGTAGCAAGCGGCACAAGTGGCAGGGTCGGTGCGTGAGGGACATGTCTGCTACAGCCGGAGGCATGCTCGGGACCATCGCTCGCCGACAGTCGTCAGGCGCGCAGTGAGGCACTGCATAAGGCCTCGCACAACATTTTGACATGCACCTCAAAGCTGGAAACACCGCAAGCGCTGCTACGCCAGCCTGCAGGTCAGGGCCCAGCACTGCCAAGCGCAACGCGCTGCAGGCAAACAGGTTTCCAGCACGCGCAGCACGAGAGCCGTGCCAGCATACAAAGAGCAGCTCTCAGGCTGTGCCCGGTACACGGAAGCTGCACCAGCCGCCTGATCGCGTTCGAGCGCGCGGCAGCGGCGCATGCCGAGCACACCGCCCGCGCTTACTTGCCTGCCGCCTCGTCAAAGTTGTCTACCAGGTTCGGGACGTCTGCGCAGCGCGCACAACACCCAGGACACATTCAGTGTGTGCACTTGCCTTTGCAGGCTGTACCACGACTATCATAGCAGCGCCTGGCATTCTCTCATTAAAAAGCAAACAGGGAGGCCCTAGTAGCGCAGACAAGATCGCTAGCGCAGTGCCCCATGCGCCTCGCCAGCTGGCGCACAACTTTGTAAGACCGACACGCCATGAAGCGCCTTCATCATCTTTCCATCCTCACACAAGCCCTCATGCATGCCTTGCACCGTCTGACACACCTACGTCGCCGTATCCATTTTTACATACACATCTGCCCAGGCCCTTTCCCACCAGTCAGCGCCAATGCCCGGGGCCGCACCATCGTCGTCGTCGTCGTCGTCCTCAAGCTGTGCGCCCATGTGCGCGCTCATGCCGGCGCCCGCGCCCGCGCCCGCGCCGCCGAAGCCGCCCGCGCCGCCGAAGCCGCCCAGGCCGCCGCCGGCCGCGCCGTACCCAGACTCCTGGGCCATGCGGCGCAGGTTGCCGATATTCTCCTGGCCCATCTGCGGCAGGATGCCCGGCAGTAGGTCCTGCAGCTCTGCGCGCGCCGCAGCCGAGCGTAGCGTCGGGGCAGGCTCCGCATTAAGCACATCCGTTGACATTGTATTCTTGAATAAGCAGCAGGGTGTGTGCATCCACAAATTTCCAAGCCAGGTGCGAGCGCACCAATGAGTACGGCATGTTTGCAGAGCAATGAGGTGTCGCACCACCAACATGCGCTTGCCATACAGGAGGCAAGCAGACTGGGGAGGAAAAGGTCACATGATGAACCTTGCGCAACCCGCGCCCGCGCATACGTGAGGGGGGCTTGAGCTTCTGGGCAGCGGGGCACGCACTCCTGGTCTGCGAGGGGCCGCTGACCACGAAGGTGTTGGCGGCGATGGACGCTTGCACTGCGCGGGCGCGCGCACGTCTCAGCTCACGCAGCGGAATACACGCCGCGACGCGCGGAGCCCACTCGTAGCACAACATGGCACCATGGCGCCTGCCTAAGCGCTCTTCGGCCTCCCGCGCAGGGCGCAGCCAAGCCCGCCGCACAGGCCACTCCATTGCGTGTCCTCGCGACCTGCTGTGTGACGCAGTCGCTACGCACTAAGCACGTCAGGCGCTGCCAGGAGACCGGGGCATGGCGCGGGCGGCAGCAGAAGCACAGAAACTCGCGCCGCGCGCCAGGGCGGCACAGAGCCTGTTAAGGGTGCGCACCCTTGGGGTTCTGGAAGTGGACCACGTCCTGGCCCTGGAACAGGTTCACCTCCTCGATGCCCGGAATGGTGTTGACGCCCAGCCGCTTCAGCGTGCTCTGCAGCCGCTTGTCGTCCGTCGTCGCCGCCTTGTGCACTGCCTTCTTCTTTCTGCGCGCGCGCGCGCCGGCGCGTTGTTAGGTTAGGGTACCATACCAGCGCACGGCGCGCAGCGCGCACGCTGCTCCAGCACTCAGCCGCTGCTGAGCGCGTGCGCCTGCGCCTCCCGTATTAAGCACAGCCTGTGAGCAGGCTGGCCTTGTGCAGCGCAGACGGGCCAGCTGCAGGTCCTGTCACTCGGGCAGAGGCAAGCTGGCACAAGGCCTGGCCCATGCGCAGCAGCTGCCCGGCAATGACACATTCGGCCGTGCCACAGCATGCCCCGGCGTCGCAGCCCGAACACAGCCCGGCAGCAGCGACAGGATACGGGCCAGCCGCGCCTGCGCACTGAGCCTTTGCCCCCAGTTCGTACGCTGCCGGCCATCTTTTGCAACCTTTCGGCGTTCATCTGCGCCCCGTGGCACTCAACGCTCAGCGCGCCTGCCACCTTGCCTGCCTATCTTGAGGCACAAGCGATAACCCAGCTCGCAGCGCGACGTGTTGCCTTCCACGCCCGGCATGTACACCAGCTTCAGCAGGCCGCACAGTGCAAAGGTGCCTTGGCAATGCACAGGCATTACAGGCTTGACAACAAGCCCGACACTACGCATCTTGCACAAACGAGCCACCACTCACAGCTTGGCACACACAGGCTGCAGATAGCAGCTTTCAGGCCTCCACCTTTGCCGGGCCCACGCGGGAGAGGCCTGCAAGCTCGCTCGGCAGCGCAAGGCCTTCTCCTTCTGCGATAGCGGCGGGGTCTGCTTTACCATGGCTAGGGCAGCGCTGGGCCCTAGCGTGCGCTTCGCTTTTGAAGATTCTAGCTACCTGCTGCCTGCCTCCCTCCCCAAGTGCGCTGCCGGAAAGAGCGTGCGTGTGCCTCTGCTGCGTTCTACCCTATCTGCAACAGCCAGCTTCCGCAGGCGCGCAGTGCAGGTCCCAGCACGCTCAAATCTCTTGCACGCGCAGGCGGAGATTGCGCTGCATACAACACGTTTGCAGGCGCCCGTGTGAGCTGCATATGTCTGCTTGCTGCACCGTCCCCCTGCTTGCAGAGTGCATGCGCTCCTAGCTTGAATCCCCGCTGGTGACTGTCCGCTGCTACCCGGCAGCAGGAGCCCGCTTAGCACGTGTGTGTGGTATGCAGGGGCTTCGTCAGCGCGAGGCAGGAACATCATGTGCAAGCAGGCTACCCGCAGGTGCTTTCCACCTATGTCTGCTGCAAACCTGTCACGAGCATAGTGCTGCAGTCTGGTACAATGCGCTTGACGCTGGCAGGGTCCGTGGTAGAGAATAACGTGTGCGTTCTGGCACGTTTTGAAGCTCAGACTGGATCATGTGTCTGCTTGCGCACAGCTGCATGGCGGCCGCGCTGGCGTGCCTGGTGCTGGCGCTGGCGGCGCCTGCAAGCGCGCGCAGCCTGCGCGCCGATGACAGCGAGGCCAACGGCGTGCTGCCGATGGATTCAAGCCCCTGTTTCTCGGCCCTGTCGGCCATCAAGCAGGCGGGCTACATCGCGCAGTACGCCGCGGGGGCGCCCGCGCTCGCGCCGGCCGCTGCGCTTGCAGCTGCCTCGTCCCCTGCGGTGCGCACGGCTGGCCGCAGACGGGCGAGAGCGCTCAGCACCTGGCTGGCGTGGCGTGCTCTTTGTGCGCTACCGACCTGTATGCGATCGGTAGGAACAGTGAATGCCAGATATTGCCGGAGCTTCTGCTCCAGCCGTGACAGCCGGCTGTGCGCGTCCCGCCAGGCTGCCAGGGTGTACGCGGACTGTTTGCAACATGTGGAGCCTTGCTTGCATTTTCCGGGGATCCGCATCACGTGCAGCCCTGCTCTGCTTGGCCACACACGCGGACGTGCAGAGCACTGCTGGGCCGCAGGCGATCACGGAGGAGCGGCCGGCGCTGCCGCTCGCGCCCGCGCTCGCTCCAGTTGTTGCGCCGGCGCTCGTCGCCCTCGCCCCCGCGCTCGCCCCGGTGGCGGCGGCCACGCTGTCAGCGGTGCAGCCCGTGGCGGACGCGCTGGCCGCGGCAGCGCCGCTGGCAGCCGCGCCGGCGGCCGCCGACGCGGCGGCCGCGCCCGCGCCCGGCCCGTCCGGGTTGACCGTGGCGCAGCAGAAGGACCTGGCCGAGCTCGCCGAGCACGACCCGGAGGCCGCGTCGCTGCAGGCGCAGGCGCGCGCCCCCGGCGCCAGGAGGGCGAGAGCCGGGCCGGGGCGAGCTCGCGCACGGCGGCGCCCTCGCGGCGGGCAATTGCACAGGTGCACGCGGCAGGCCGACATGCCATGCGGCCCACCCTGCAGGATGTCAGGGCCGCCGGGATGACCGACGCGCATCCCCGAACCGGGCGGGCGCCTGGCGCGGGCAGGCGCTGCGCAGAGCACGCCCGAGGCGCGCGCGCGCAGGTGTACCAGCAGCGCAAGACGTTCGCCAAGGACCCCATCACGCCGGAGACCGTGCTGGCGGCGCTGCGGCCGATCCACGAGCAGGTCCAGGAGATCGCGATGGCCGAGGCCACCAACCCCAACCCCTTCCAGCAGGCGGACCAGCAGTACGCGCTCGTGCAGGCCGGCGTGCCGGCCGCCGCGCTCGTGGAGCACGTCGCGCAGCCGCTGACGGACGTCTTCCAGAAGGCGCGCGCGCCCGCGCACATGCATCCAGCTGCTCTGCGGCGCGCGCCGCTGCCGCCGAGCTTGCTTTGGCTTACGTCCACACTGCCTTTGTTGCATCGCCGTGTGCCGCGCGCTAGCGCCGCTGCCTCTAACGTGCGACTGCGCGCGGCGCGCAGGCCCAGGCGCAGGTGGACGCGGAGGCGCAGCAGACCGCGCAGAAGGTCTTCGCGCAGCGGACGGCCGCCGGCGCGGCCGGCCAGCAGCAGGCGGCCGGCGCGACGGCGCAGCAGGCCCCGCGCGCGCAGCCCGGCTGGTGGCCGTTCGGCTAGGCCGCGGCGCGGCCGGCAGCGGCGCGCGGCGCCGCCAGAGCGCCTGGCCGGCGGACGGCCGGCGCACCTGGTGAGCAAGGCCGCGCGCAAACCGGCTGGTGGCTGTTTAGCCGGGCATTGGGCTGTCGGCAGCGGCGCGCGCGGCCTGCACTGGCGCATGTAGCCAGAGGCGGAGACGCGACCGAGGCGGCCAGGAGGCTGGTCCGCGGGAGGGTAGGGGCGGAGCGCGCGTGGCCGGCAGCCTCGCATGCGGCCGGGCGGCGTGCAGCTGCGCTCGCGGCCAGGGCTGCTCAGCGAACTGGCTGGTAGCTGTCTTGCTAGGGGGTGGCACTGCCACCGTGGCAGGGAAGCTAGGTCGACCGTGCGCCCGCGGGTAGGCCTGGATGTCGATTATGGTGCAGTGGAGGTGCTGTCTGCATGCTGTGTGCACAGCCTGATGTGGGTGCCAGCCCTGCAGCCCTCTCACACCCAAGACTGTGTGAGGCAGTGCCAAGACGCTCCGGACTTGCTTGTGTAGTGGTCAGTCCTGCTGTCAATGAAGCGTAGCGAGTCTTGTGCAGAGAAGCGTCGTGAAACACATCAAGCCATTGCAGAGCATGACAGTAACGCCTTTTCCATGATAGAAGACGTCATGACGCAGCCATCCCATGAGCCTACAGCGTGCATGCATGCAGGGTTGCCTGCCACGCCAAGGGTCTGTCTCAAGAGATGTGCAGACGCCCAACACTGCTGCAATACAAACCGTTGCCAGGGTGCTCTGCTCATTTCAAGCGAGCTCTCAGGCCGGGCAACGTAGAGGCGCGTGCATAGGCAGCGAAGACGCCGGAGTGTGCAGGCAAGGCAACCCGCCGTCACGCCTGTGGCAGGAGCAGCAGCAGCGGCTGTGGCCAGGCCACAGGCGCAGCTGCTGCGTGCGGATGTGCGGGAGAGCGTGCTTCTGCGGGCGTGGTTCGAGGAGCTGAAGTTTGAATTGCAGCTGCACCTGGCTCGTTCGGTCGCCCCTGCCGGGACGGTGCCGGGGCGGTCTGAGGAGGTCCCTACGGAAGAGCATGCAGGCGGCTCTGAATTGAGCGGAGAGGCTTGTGCGAGGCTGACCGGGGCGGCGCGGACGCGTGCAGGAGAGAGGACGTGCAACAAGCTGCTGCGCACCTTCAGGGGTCCCGGGATGAGGTGCGGCACTTCCTCTGCTGACGCCACTGCATAGGTGGCTGTGAGGCTGCACCGAGCCCTGCATCACCAGCAGCGTCTGCGGCCCTGGCAGCCCCGCTGCTTGCCTCTGAGCAGGAACTCAGCGGCGCTGCGCTGGCGAGTAGCGCTGGGTGGTGCCAACTTTCAAACTGAGCCTTCAAACAGCTCTGATCTTGTTATATACCCAGCACCACCATGACCCAGCACCAGGCTCATGAGCGGCCTCTGTGCAGCGCACACGATCCGCAGTGGGCCCCATGCGGTTGCAGCCATGCACGTCTACCCATATGTGGCTGGTGCTGTGCTGGCGACCAGCTTTGTAGCCTGCAGATTGTGTTAAAGCTGTCTGTGCAATACAGCTGCTGAGGTTCAAATATGTCCGTGCCTGGCAGCCAGCGCGCAAGCAAGCGCATGTCCACGCTCGGCAGCCGCCGCATCGTCACCAACAACTCTGAGTGCTGTTGACCGTGCGCGCAGGTCTGCTGCAGCGCTCCTGGTGCTGGGCCTGGCGGCCGTGGCGCACGCCGCGCGCCCCATGCCGCCCGCGTCCGCCGAGAGCTTCATCCCCTTCCCGCCGGTGTCCGCGCCGTCGGTGGACATCTTCGCGCACCCGCCGCTGCCGCCGCTGCAGGACATCTTCGCGCACCCGCCGCTGCCGCCGCTGCAGGACATCTTCGCCAAGCCGCCGGTCGCTTACTCGCCGCTGCCGGACCCGGGCCTGTTCTCCACCAAGGCGCCGATCGCGTTCCCGCCGGTCGCCTTCCCGCCGCTGCCGGGGCACGACATCTTCTCAAAGCCGACGGCAGAGTCGTTCTTCCCGGACCCGGTGCTGCCGCCGGTCGCGCTGCCGACGCACCCGCCGATCGCGTTCCCGCCCGTCGCGCTGCCGTCGCTGCCTTCGCACGAGGACATCTTCGCGCACCCGCCCGTCGCGCTGCCGCCGCTGCCCGACCCGAACCTGTTCACGCACGCGCCGATTGCGTTCCCGCCCGTCGCGCTGCCGTCGCACGAGGACATCTTCGCGCACCCGCCCGTCGCGCTGCCGGCGCTGCCCGACCCGGGCCTGTTCACGCACGCGCCGATCGCGTTCCCGCCCGTCGCGCTGCCCTCAATCATGCACGAGGACATCTTCGCGCACCCGCCGGTCGCGCTGCCGCCGCTGCCCGACCCGAACCTGTTCACGAAGCCGCCTGGCCTCCTGTCGCCGTTCCATGCCGCGAGCCCGTCGTACAAGAGCCTGGTGCGCCCGCGCACCCTTGCTGCGCTGTGCGCACCTAGCAACGCAGTTTGCATTTTGCAGGAGTGTGACGCGCTGGACCTGCAGCTGCAACTTGTGTCAGTTGCCTTGCTTGACGCCGTGTTGGAAGTCTGCAGTGTGGGTCTCAACAGCTCTGTGCAAGTTGGCCTAATCAAGGGCTCAGAGTGTTGCTGCTGAACACGTGCGTGTTTATCATGTGCTGTGAAGTAAGGGCTGGCAAAGGGCACTTGCAGTGCTGACATGCAGATGCATGTGTGCCGCGCCAGGCCCAGCAGAGCAACATGGCCAGCTCGATCACGGAGGAGGCCCCTATGGACATCCCCTTGAAGGTACCTGCCTCACCTGCAGTTGCCCACATGTCTTTGTAGGACGCTTGAAAAGTCCAGCAGTTGTGCTGTCCTTGCCTGTCTGTCTCAGCCTGTCTGTCTCAGCTTTGAAGCAATGGTGGCTCCGCCCATGCCTACCAGGGCCAGAATGCCAACTGTATGCTCATCACACGGACGCATGCACCCATGTGTCAGGCATTCAGTTGCTAACACGCGGCGACAGTGAGCGCCGCAGGCGGCGGCCTCGCTGGCGGCCGCAGCGCCGCTGCTCAGCGACAGCAGCCAGCCCAATGGCGTCCTGTCTGGCAACGTGCTCGCGCCCGAGGCTGCCCCCTTTGCCGCCCACGTGGAGATGGCCCCCGCGCTGCCCGCCGCAGCCCCGCCCGCGATGCAGAAGGCTGCGGCCAAGGCCGCAGCGCCCGCGGCCGCCCCTGTAAAACCTGCAGCCGCCCCCATCGCAGCCGCGGCAATGCCGGCCGCCGGCGCGCCCACGGCTGCGGCCGCGGCGCTCGCGGCGCCGGCGGTAACAGCGCCAGCCCCCGCAGTTGCGGCAGTGGCTGCCGAGCCGCTCGCGGCGGCGCCGGAGTCGGCTGCCAACGAAGCTGCTGCCGCTACGATGCCCGCCACAACGGCCGACGCGGCGACCGCACCGGCGGCCGCGCCGGCGCCGCCCACCATCCCGGTACCTGTGCCGCAGCAACTCCTGTCGGCGCCTGCGCAGTTCATCAACTGGCTGGCCAACGGGGCGTTCTGGGGCTAGGTTTTGCTTTCTAGGATAGTGTGTGGGCGGCTGGGCGCGGGCTGCCCCAGCACCGCGCTGGCAGGGGGGTGCAGCAGGGGCTGGGGAGGCCGCAGCAGCCCCTTTCGGGCGCCCAGCAGCGTGCTCTGCAGCACAGACTTGGCGAACCAGACCGAGGCGGGGCCGAAGCCAGGATCGGTGTTGTGCACACACGGCCAAGGGCTGAAGCAACTTGTTCCCGCCACGCATATGTCTCGTGGTGCACTGCTCTGCAGGCGTGCTTTCCGGCTTACCTGTCTGAATAAGCGCATGGCGCCCCTGCCGCGGCGGTCGGCGCGGCAGCGCTGCGCCCATGCCCTCTGCTTTTGCGCGCGCGCTGCACGCGCGCTCACGAACAAACCGCCCGGCCATCAGGCCGGGTGCGCTGCTTGTGTACTGGACACAAGCGGCGGCAGTCCAGGTCAATATAGCTGATGCGCCGCCTGGGCTTTTGTAACTTCTCCCAGCGTTTGGGGGTTGCATGCGCTATGCCCTCAAGCACAGGCCGGCCGCCTTTCATGTGTTGAGAGAGCACTTGCAAAAGAATGCTCGACCCGAAGTGATTTTGTAGGCCAGAACTTGTGGGGGACAACTGCTTGGCACTGTGTATACATGTGTAAAAGCTGTGTGTACCGCTCACTGCTTGACGACCACTCGCATGCCCATGTTGTATGCATCTGTCCATGCTGATGGCATATGGCGTCTTATCGGGCTAACACAAGGCTGAGCGACCGAGTCCCCCCCCGTGTTCCAGCCAAGTAGTTTCGGTCAGGCCAATTGCTGCATGATGTCCATGCACTAGGTCATGCCCATAACCCTAAGGCTGCACTGGCCGAGGCGCAACTCTGGCAAAGCAATCAGAGCCAAATTGGCTTTGCCAAGACTCGCAACTTAACAAGTCGTCTTATAACGTAGGAGCGCCATCAAAGTAAGGAGGACGGCGCGCGTCTGTGGGGCAGTGCACCAGTACAGCCTGTGAGAGTGTTGCACCTCCACCCGCGGCCGCGCTGTGAGGCCCGTCGACGTGCCCGGTGCCTTGAGGCAAAGCCGGCTTGAGGCAGCGCCCCCCGGCAGCAAGGCGGGCCCGCGGGGCGCAGCACGCGGCCCACCCTGGCGCACCGCCTGGGGATGCTGTCCAGCGGGGGCTCGCTCGGCTATGGTTCGGCGCCCGGGCCCCTGATGGATGACCCGCGCGGCTTCAGGTGTGCCGCTGCCGCAGCATGCTGTGCCCTTTGATCGTCATCCCAGAGCTGTCTCTGCTCTGTCCTTTATTAATCACAACAGTGTTGAGCTTGGTTTGGCCCCGATCACGCCCAGTGCAGGCGTGCACGGCGCAGTACTGCTGTCGTGCTGCAGGCTGCCTTGTGGCGCACTGGCAGCTTGGTAGACTGTTGAGTTTGCAAAGAACAGCGGGTTGTGCAGGCGGCCTGGGTTGTTCATTACAGCCACAGTGCTATGTGCGTCTGGAACTGCGTGTCGCACAAAGTGGTTATGTGCTTGGTTTTGATCTGTTGAAAGCCTCAGCACAGGCTCGCTGCAGTCCGCAGAGGAGGCGCAGCTGCTATGTGAGCGTGCCTGGGTTCGATGACTGCTTTGAGCCGCCTGCTGTTGCATGCTTCTCGCATTCCCTGTGAGGCTGTGTGCGGCCAGACCTTGTCCTTGCTGAGTGACGCGTGGGGCGCCGCACCCGCACAGCCGCGCCTGTGCGTGCGCTGCCCTCGGCGCAGCCCGAGCACCGAGCTGCCTTGCGGGACAGCGCGGCCGCGGTTGCTGCTCCAGCAGCGCACGCAGGGCGCGGCGCAGGCCGCCGCAGCCGCTCGGCCGGCCGGCGCCGGCGCGGCCGCCGCGCTGACGGCGCCGCGCTTGCCCGCGCGCAGGAAGCGGCGCCGGCTGCTGAAGGTCGCGCAGATATACTCGCCGCTGGTGGCGGCGGCGCTGCTGGCCGCGCTGTGCGCCACGGGCGGCCTGCTGGGCACGCGCGCGACGCACTGGCACCGCGAGGCGCGCAAGCTGGAGGCGCACCTGGCCGCGCAGCGCAACGAGATCACGCACCTGCAGGCGCGCGCCCCGCCGCGCGGCGCGGCGAGCTGACCCACCGGCAGGTGCTCTCCAGCTGCTACCGTGCCCTGCACTGCTGAGGAGTTCTGGTCCTTCTCTGCCCCCGCGCCACCGAGGCCGGCGCGCACTTGCTGTCCAGCTGCAGCGTCACAAAGATGTCGATGCCGACGGCGGCCGCGCGCGCGAGCGCAGCACGTGTCCGACAGCAACCGCGACCTGGCGGGCGCGCGGCAGCGCCACAGCGACGCGATGGCGCGCGACCTGGAGGAGGCGCGCGCGCGCGCGCGCAACTCGGAGCTCGAGCTGGCGAAGAAGGAGGCGGCGCTGGGGCAGCACGG
>JAABUH010003758.1_pt1 | contig 12759 bp, 10 predicted proteins | sample 5559121 | NCBI WGS metagenome assembly JAABUH01 (sample SAMN10711871, study PRJNA513364) | rock metagenome | isolation source: Antarctica rocks | place: Antarctica: Victoria Land, Battleship Promontory nord | collected 2015-12-28 | reverse complement strand
TGGGCGACGCCCCGACCATTTCCCCTCTCCGGCAGGCCCCCCGCGCCGAAGCCGCCGCGCCCCACCGCGCCCACGCTCCTCCGGTACGAGGCGGACGTCGCCGATGGCCTGGAAGCGCTGGCAGCGGCGGAACTCCAGGCACTCCTTAACACGCATGTGACGATCGAGTCGCCGGTTGCGCAGAGCGGGGTCGTGCGCTTCAGCTATGGCGGCTCCCTGCGCGACCTGAGCCGCCCGCGCACGATCCTCGCGATCTCCCTCTGTCAGCATTTCCCGGTGCCACGCCCCCGTGCCCTCCTCGGCGACGAACATCTCCGCGCCCTGTTGCGGCAGATCGCGATGGTGCGCGCGATCGCCCCGCCCGATGCCTTTCAGAGTCTCTATCTGAGCGCCGCCGGGGCCGAATCGTCGACCATGCAGCGCCTCAAGGAGACGCTCGCCGCAGAAACCGGGCTGATCCCCACGCCGCCTGACGCGCGCGCGGGTGAGCTGCAACTCCGCCTGCGCCGCCCGCCCGATGGCGGCGCGGGCTGGGAGGCACTGGTGCGCCTCACCCCACGCCCACTCAGCGCCCGCCCCTGGCGGGTCTGCAATCTCGAAGGGGCGCTCAACGCGACGGTGGCGCAGGCGGCGATCCGCCTGGCCGACCCCGACCCGCGCGACCACTTCCTCAATCTCGGGTGCGGCTCCGGCACATTGCTGATCGAGCGCGCCCTGCACAGCCCGGCAACGCAGCTCCTCGGCTACGATCGCAGCGCCGAAGCGCTCGACTGCGCGCGCGCCAACGTGGCGGCGGCAGGGCAAGCGAGCGCGATCGAGCTGCGCCAGGGCGACCTCCGTGCCCTGCCGCTCCCCGATGCCAGCATCGACGCCCTCTGCGCCGATCTGCCTTTCGGCCACCGCGTCGGCTCCCACGATGAGAACCTCGCCCTCTACCCCGCCCTCCTCACCGAGGCGGCGCGCGTCGCCCGCCGCGAGGCACCCTGCGTGCTGATCTCCCACGAGGTGCGCCTCCTCGAAGGGCTGCTCGCCACCGCGCCGGAATGGCGCCTGGTCGAAACCGTGCGCGTCTCGCTCGGTGGTTTGCACCCCCGTATCTTCGTGCTGCGACGGAACTGACCGACACCGCACCCAAGTACTCGGTACTCGCCGCGCCCACGAAGCGATACCCATAGCGCGCCGCGATACAGGATTCGCCGGACGTGGCGGAAGGCGGCGCGTTGCCGCGTGGCACGCTCATACGGAGCGACGCGCGGAGCAAATCGTCGGCCTGGAAGATCGCCTTCACCCCCCACTCGCGCCCACGCTCTCGCCGGACCGGCCCGTGATCGCCTCGCCGTGATACCGGGACCGTCTCTTTGGAGTCTAGCGCGTGCGCGGTAGCGCTCACCATCGCCCGGTGGTCCCGGATTTTAGCGGCACGCGAACGGACGGTGGCGCAGTGGCCACTAGGCGACCCGACAAGCACCGGCGCGAGGCGGCGCGCGCCTCAGGAGGTGGCGAGGTTCGCGGCGATCGTGGGCTGGCCCAAACCGACCGGGCATGGGGGCGGGCGGGAGCGCGACGAGGACCGCGCGGAAATAGCCTCATACTGCACGACCAGCGACCGGTAGACCGCCTCGTAGCCGACGGCCATCGCGGCCGGCGCTGAAGCGTGTCTCGACGGCGTGGCGACAGGCGAGACGGTCCAGCCCGACGAGCAGCGGGGCCGCCGCCGCCAACTCCTCCTCGCTATCGCGGATGAAGCCGGTGACGCCATCCTCGATGATCTCCGGGATGGCCCCGTGCCGGAGCGCCAGCATGGGCGTCCCGCAGGCCAGCGCCTCGATCATCGCCAGGCCGAACGGCTCGGGCCAGCGCACGGGGAAGAGGAGGGCCGTGGCCGGGCCGAGGAAGTCGGACTTCTCCGCGTCGTCGATCTCCCCGATGTACTCGATGTGACGGCCATCGATCAGCGGCTTGATCCGCACGTCGTAATAGTCCCGATCCACACGATCGACCTTCGCCGCGATGCGTAGGGGGATGCCGGTGCGCCGCGCGATCGCGATCGCCCCTTCGATATTCTTCTCCGGCGAGATCCGCCCCAGGAAGGCGAAGTATTCGCCCTCCTTGCGCTCGCGCGTCGCATCGTAGCGGAACGTGGCGAGGTCGATGCCGTTGTGGACGGTGGCGACCCAACGCGCCACCGGCAGCGGCGCGCGCTGGCTATCGCTGATCGAAACCTGCGGAGCCTCGGGATAGTGCCGATAGATCGGCGGTAAGTCGGGGAGGTCGAGTCGCCCGTGCTGCGTCGTCACGACCGGGGTCCGCACGAAATGGCTGAAAGGGAGGGCGTTATAATCGACGTGGCTGTGGAGCACATCGAACTCGGCGGCGCGCTCGAAGATGGTGCCGAGTTGCAACATCAGGTGCGCGCGGGGGTCGACCACCGTCGGATCGAGCCGCAGCGCCCGCTCGACGATCGGCACCAACGTCGCGGCGGTCTGCGAATCGCCACTCGCGAAGAGCGTGACCTCGTGCCCGCGTCGTACCAATTCCTCCGTCAGCGCCGAGACGACCCGTTCCGTGCCGCCGTAGAGTTCCGGTGGCACACGCTCGATCAACGGCGCGATCTGCGCGATTCGCATAGCAATAGCCTCCCGGGTAAGCCGGTTGAGCAACGATCGTACCCCGTACGGGCACGCGGCGGTCGATGAGGGCGCGGCCTTGCGGCCATGTCCGAGCGGCATCAATATTCGATCAGCACCTGCAAGTCGCCCGTTTTCCGCTCTGCTGCGGCGAGGGTGGTCGTGCCGGTGCGCGCGAAGCGCAGATCGGTCGTATCGTTCCCGACGCGCAGAGCGGTGATCGTGACCCAATCGAGCCATTCCGGCAGGCATGGGCGTACGACATGCAGTCGGCTATCGAAGGCATCCGGTGTGAGGCCGAGGATCGCCTGGAGGAGGTAGGGGATGCTCCCGGCGGCCCACGCTTGTGGGCTACACGCGACCGGGTAGCGCACCGGTGTCTCGTATTGATCACGCCCGAACCCGGCGAAAAGTTCCGGCAAGCGATACAGATCGAAGCGGGTCGCCACCTCATACAGCCCGGTGAAGATATCCAACGCCCCCTGATCGAAACCATAGGCGCGGAGGCCCGCCGCCGCCAGGGCGCTATCGTGCGGCCAGACCGCCCCGGTCTGGTAATCGAACGGATTGTAGGCGGCGGCGGCGTGCGAGAGGGTCCGAATCCCCCACCCGGCGAAGAGCCGCGCCGGGTCCATCAGCGTGTCGCGCACCGCTGCGGCGTGCGCGGGCGCGACGATGCCGCCCCAGAGCGCCTGCCCCTGATTGGAGGCATCGGTCGCCACCGGGCGCTTCGCCCCCGCCTCGCCCTGCAAGGCGAGCGCGTAGTTCCGCCCTTCCGGGAGCCAGAAGTGCCGCGCGAACGCCTCTTGCAGCGCGGCGGCGCGACCTTCGAGTTGCCGGGCGCGTGCCTCGTCGCCGAGGTGTCGGTAGACGTTGGCGAGCGCCCGGCGCGCGCGATAGGCGTAGCCCTGCACCTCCACCAGCGCGATCGGCGGGGTGGCGATACTGCCATCGGCGTTGACGATCGCGTTGCCCGAATCTTTCCAACCCTGATTGAAGAGCCCCAGCCGCGCCTTCACGGCATATTCGAGGAACCCATCGCCATCCGGGTCGCCATCGCGGTCGAGCCAGGCCAGCGCCGCCTCCGCGTGCGGGCGGATCGTCGCGAAGTATTCGCGATCACCGGTCCATTGCAGATACTCACCGAGGAGGATCAGGAAGAGTGGCGTGGCATCGATCGTCCCATAGTACGGGGTGAAGGGCACCTCGCCCAGGTTGGCCCGCTCGCCGATGCGGAACTCGTGCAGGATCTTCCCCGGCTCCTCGTCGCGCTCGGGGTTATGGTTCTGCCCCTGATAGCGCGCCAGGAGATCGAGCGTGGTCCGCCCGACGTGCGGCGCATAGGCGAGGGTTTCCAGCGCGGTGATGATCGAGTCGCGCCCGAAGAGGGCGACGAACCACGGGACACCCGCCGCGAAGAACTGGTCCTCGCCATGCCGCGTCGCCAGCATCCCCAGATCGATGAACGAACGGCGCAAGACCCGATTGAAGAGTTCGTTGCTCGTCTCGACCCGCACCCCACCGCCCAATATGCCACGATCGGGGGGGGCATCACCGGGGGCCAGCGGACGGACCGGATGGGGGCGTGTCTCCAGCGTCGCCGCCCCATCGGGCGACTCGTCCGCGACCGCGATGGTGATCGCGTAAGTCCGCTCGGCACCCGGTTCGAGCTGCAACCGGAAGCTCGCCGTCGTCCCATCGAAACGCATCGGGGGTGGATCGAAGAGGATCGTCGTCGAACGACGGTGGCCGTCCGCGCCGTCATAGCGGAAGCGCAGGAGATCGCCGCGCGCCTCGGGCGGGCGCAACGTGCCACGTCGGCCTTCCGGCATCCCGCGTACCGTGAAGATATCGGTGAAGTGGGCCTCATAGGTCAGCATCAACTCCAGATCGAGCGGCGCGCGCCCGAAATTGTGACAGGTCACCGTCTCGTGCAGTTCCTCGGCCAGCAGCGTCTCGATATGGAAGCCGAGCATTTCCTTGTGCAGCGTGCCATCGGGCAGGGGGAGATCGGGATTGGTCAGTTCGCGGACGCCCCGGAAACCGCGATCGCCGGACACCAGGAGCGGGATGAGCAACAGGCCATTGAGGCGGGGCAATGAGGCGTCGAGATAGCGGGTGTCGTGGAAATAGAGCCCCAGGCCGCGATCGGCACCGGGGGCACGCTGCGGCGGGATGCTGCCGGTTTCGTCGGTCAGGAGGAAGAGCGCTCCGCCCTTGAGCGTCTGCGTTCGCGCGAGATCGCTCTGGTGGATCGCGAGTTCGTCGCCCGCCACGGCGGTGCGCGGCGCGTCCGGCGCGGCGGCGGCGGTCGAAGGATCGGGGATTGGTTCGGGCATCTACGCTTCTCTCGGCACGTTCCCGTACGGCGGCGACGTCGCGCCTGCCAGCACGGAGAAAAATGAGCGGCGCGCGCAAGTCGCCATGAGGACTGCTGGGGGGTGCATAAACCATTCCACCGGGGGGCTGCTCGTCGTGAACGCCGCTCTGGCGTGGAAGTTGCACCGTGGCGCGGTGCGGTCGCACGGACGGGGTGTGCCGCGACGGAGCGGACCCGTGCGAGAGCAACCAACAGGAGCGAGCGCGATGGCGAGCGAGCAGGAACAGGGGCGGACGGTGAGCGACCAGATCGTGGCACGCCTCACCGATTGGGGGGTACGGCGCATCTACGGCTATCCGGGGGATGGCATCAACGGGGTCATCGGGGCGATCCGGCGGGCGGGCAACCAGCCGGAATTCATCCAGGTGGCCCAAGAGGAGTTGGCGGGCTTCATGGCCTGCGCGCACGCCAAGTACACCGGCGAGGTCGGCGTCTGCCTCGCCACCTCCGGGCCGGGGGCGATCCACCTGCTCAACGGCATGTACGACGCGCGCGGCGATCACCAGCCGCTCGTCGCCATCATCGGCCAGCAGCCGCGCGCGGCGCTCGGCGGGCACTTCCAGCAGGAGGTCGATCTGCTGAGCCTGTGCAAAGATGTGGCGCGCGACTTCGTGGAGATGGCGACCGATCCGGCCCAAGTACGGCACCTGATCGACCGCGCCTTCCGCATCGCCCAGGCCCGGCGCACCGTCACCTGCGTGATCCTCCCGCACGACGTGCAACTCCTCCCGGCGGTCGAGGAGTTGCCGAAGGAGCACGGCAGCATCCCCTCCGGCGTCGGCTACAGCACGCCGCGCGTCGTCCCGACCGACACCGATCTGCGCCGCGCCGCCGCCGTGCTCAACGCCGGCAAGAAGGTCGCGATGCTCGTCGGGGCCGGGGCGCTCGGCGCGACCGACGAGATCATCGCGGTCGCGGATGCGCTCGGCGCGGGGGTGGCGAAAGCCTTCCTCGGCAAGGCCGCCGTGCCGGACGATCTCCCATTCGTCACCGGCACGGTCGGCTGGCTCGGCACCGGGGCGAGCAATACGATGATGCAGGAGTGCGACACCCTGCTGATGGTCGGCTCGACCTTCCCCTACACCGAGTATCTGCCGCGCGAGGGGCAGGCGCGCGGCGTGCAGATCGACATCGATCCCCAGTTTCTGGGGATGCGCTACCCGATGGAGGTTAATCTGACCGGCGACAGCGCCACGACGCTCGCGGCGCTCCTCCCGCTGCTCGAATGCAAGACCGAGCGCGCATGGCAGGCGCGAATCGAGGGGAACACCGCCGCATGGTGGGAGAAGATGGACGCCCGCGCCGAGCAACCGGGCACCCCGATCAACCCGCAACTCCTCTTCCGCGAACTCTCCGCCCGCCTCCCCGACGGCGCGATCCTCAACGCCGACTCCGGCACCGCCTCCGTCTGGCTGGCGCGCAACGTCCGCCTGCGCCGGGGGATGAAGTCGTCGGTCTCGGGGCGACTCGCCTCGATGGGTTCGGGGATGCCCTACGCGATCGCGGCGAAGTTCGCCCACCCCGACCGCGTGGCGATCGCGCTCGTCGGCGACGGCGCGATGCAGATGAGCGGCTTCAACGCGCTGATCACCGTGGCGAAATACTGGCGGCGCTGGCAGGATCCGCGCCTGATCGTGCTGGTTCTGAACAATCGCGACCTCAATTATGTCTCCTGGGAGCAGCGGGCGCAGGACGGCGAGCCGAAGTTCCCCGCCTCGCAGGACCTGCTCGATGTGTCGTTCGCGCGCCACGCGGAGCTGCTCGGCCTGCGCGGCATCCACGTCGAGACGCCGGACGCGATCGGTGCCGCCTGGGACGCGGCGCTGGCCGCCGACCGCCCGACCGTGATCGACGCGGTCGTGGACCCGACGATCCCGCCGCTACCGCCCGAGTTGACCGAGAAGCAGCAGCAGGCCATAACGAAAGCCCTCGCGGAGGGCGACCCGGAGGCCGCGACGATCCGGGAGCGGTTGCAACAGGAAGGGTATCGCCTCACCCCGGCCTGACCGCGACATGCCCGCACCACCCGACAACGCCGCGCGGCCCCGCCCATAAAGGGCGGGGCCGCTCTCCTCCTCCATCACCCGGCCCGCAACGGCGACCACACCGTTCACCCGACGGTGCGATAATGCCGCCGCATGAAGGGGAGGCGACGATGACCGACGACATGGCGCGGGTCGAGGTGGAGGCGCGGCGGCTGATCGGGGCGTTCGCGGGCGCGGCGGCGTTCTTCGCGCGCAACCTCCGCACCGGCGCGGAGATCGGCTACCAGCCGGATCGAGTCATGCCGACCGCCTCGACGATCAAATTGCTCGTGCTGGCGGAGTTCTTCCGGCAGGTCGCGGCAGGCATAGTCGATGTCGCCGCGCCATTGGTCATTGCCGCCGAGGATCGGCGCGGCGGCTCCGGGATTCTCAAGGATCTCGCGCCCGATCTGCTGCTCGGCGCGCGCGACCACGCGACGCTGATGACCGCGCTCTCGGACAACACCGCCACGGCGGTCCTCGTGCGCCTCCTCGGGCGGCAGCGCATCCTGGAGTCGGGGCGGGCGTGGGGCATGACCGGCACATCCGCCGCTTTCACCGGGCAGGAGCGCGAGTACGGATCGAGCACCCCGCGCGATCTCGTGCGCCTGCTGACGCTGATCGGCACCGACGCGCTCGACAGCCCGTCCACCAGCGCCGCGATCCGCGATATGCTGATGACGCAGCAATACCACGAGCAACTCGGGCGCTACCTCCCCTACAGCCAGTACGCGCGCCAGGGGGCCGAGCACTCCGGCCCAGTCGTCATCCGCTCCAAGAGCGGTTTCTCGTCCGGCCCGACCGGCGGTGTCCGCGCCGACGCGGGGCTGATCGACGCGCCGGACGGGGTCCGCTACGCCATCTGCACCATGACGGCGGGGAGCCCGGAGGTCGGCTTCAGCCCCGAACACCCCGGCGCGATCCTCAACGGTCGCCTCTCGCGCCTCGTCTTCGACGCCTGGACCGCCGGAGCGTGACCGATACGCCCCGCTATCCACATGAGGAATGATTCGCCGTTACGTCGCTATCGGCCCTATCGTAGTAACCGATCCAGCATTTCTCCGACTGCCATGCCGCCACCCTGACGGCATGGCAGGGCAGAATAGTGCAGCCTCCTGAGTCGATCGTTCATCTGGCGAGGGCGCGCAGGGCCTCATCGACCGAGGCCGCCGGTCTGCCGGTGAGCCGTTCGACCGTATCGGTCGCCGTGCCGAGGGGGGTGCGGGCGACGACGGCGGTGAGGCCACCCACCGCCGTCGCTACCGGCCCCGGCATCCCGATGGCGGCCAGGTGGGCGATGTACTCCTCAGCCGAGACGTGCCGCACCGGGACCGCGCGACCGCTGAGAGCGGCCAACCGCTCGGCCACCCCGCCGAACGAGAGCCCCTCCGGGCCGGTGACATCAACCGGCCCGGAGGGGTCGGTCGTCCCCGCGAGCACGGCGGCGGCCACCCGGGCGCAATCCTCGCGCGTCACCCAATAGGTCTTGGCGTCGCCCTCGGGGAAGAGCAACGTCCCGTCCGCGCAGGAGCGCGCCACGATCTGGGCCAGCCCCTCGGCGTAGAAGCTGTTGCGTAGCGCCGTCCAGGGGATGTCGGACGCGGCCAGCGCCGCCTCGGTCAGGCCGTGGTCCCGCGCGAGGCCCGACGTGGCAGCCGGGTCGGCTCCCTGGGCCGAGGTGTAGGCGATGTGCGCGACGCCGACGGCTGCGGCGGCCTCGATCGCCACCCGGTGGCTGTCGTGCGCGTCGGACATCGGGCTGTTGGTGCTGACGATCAGCATGCGCGTGGCCCCGGCGAATGCCGCAGGCAGGGAGGCCGGGTCGGCAAAGTCGGCATGCCGCACCGTGACGCCGATCGCGGCAAGGTCGGCAAGGCGCTCGGGGTGCCGTGTGAGTGCGAGCACCGCGCTCGCCGGGACGCGCTGGAGCAGATGCTGGATAACCAGGCGACCGAGGTGGCCGCTGGCACCGGTGACGGTGAACATAGGATACTTCCCTCCTGCGGATCGGTGGTCCCTAAACGAGTGTTCGGTATTGATAGAATACCGATACTGCCCAGCATACCGACCGGGCCACGGCCCGCCAAGAGGGGCGCGCGAAGTGCCTCGGTTACGGCGTGGTTACCGGCGCTTCGGAACACCGCGCGACAGTGGAAGGGAAACCGATGACGATCAGAGTACTCACCGGCGCGAACGCGGCGCGGTGCCCGGTGCGCGATGTCCTCGCGCGCGTCTCCGATCGCTGGAGCGTGCTGGTCTTAGTCGCGCTGCGCGCCGAGACGCGGCGTTTCACGGCCCTGAAACGGGAGATCGGCGACATCTCCCAGCGGATGCTGGCGCAGACGCTGCGCCGCCTGGAGCAGGATGGCCTGGTCGAACGCACAGCCTACGCGACCATCCCGCCGCGCGTAGACTACGCGCTCACGCCGCTCGGGCGCTCGCTGCTCGCTCAGTTGGAGGAGCTGGTCGCCTGGGCCGATACACACCACCCGGCGATCCGCGAGGCGCGGGCGCGGTACGTGCCGCCACCGGCACCATCCGCGCCATGACGCCGAGCGGCCCGGACAACGGCTTTGACTCTGAACACCCCGGCGCGCTCCTCAATGGTCAACTCGCGCGCCTCGTCTTCGACGCCTGGGCACCAACGGCAAACGGATGACGCCCAGTAAGCACGGCGAGAGGCGCGGCATGTTCGAGGACTTTCCGATCGGGCCACAGTGGCAGCTTACCGAGGGCGAGTTGGCGACAATCGCCGCCGACTTCGGGCTGTGCATCACCGGGACACCGCGCCAACCGAGGGCCGGGGCGACCAATGGCATCGCACGCATCGCTACCACGAGCGGCGATTGCATCGTGCGTGTCCACCGCCCGTGGACGACTCCGGCGCGTCTGGCGGGCGGGCATCGCGCGCTCGCTTTCCTCCGCGCGGCAGGCCACCCGATCCCGCTGGTACTCGCCACCCCGACGGGACAGACCTGGGCCACGTTGCAGGATCGGCTGGTCGAGGTCAATGCGTTCATCGCGAGCGATGCCACCGCCGATAACGACGAGCGCGGCGGCATGGCGCTGGCCCTCCTCGCACGCCTCCATGCGACCCTGGCAACGCTCGCACCCGACGCGATCCCGCCACCGCTCTACAGTGCCTACGCGACCCCCGCCGCCATGCTCGCGGGACTGGCCGAGACGGACAGCGCCTTCGCGGCATTGCGACACCATCCCGCCTATGCACAAGCCGCCGCGATCCGCGAGGCCGCACGCGCCCTCCTCGCCACGCTCGATGCGGCCCGCGCGGGGTACGCAGACCGTCTGAGCCGGACCTACATCCACGGCGACTACGGCGGCGACAATATCCTCTTCCGCGACGGGCAAATCGTCGCCGTCCTCGACTTCGACTTCCTCGCTCACCGCGAGCGCATCGCCGATCTCGCTCGCACCCTCTACTGGGGGGTTGGCACGTTCGGGAGCGCGCGGCCCGCTGAGCCCACGCCCGACGAGATCGCGCAAGTCGCCGCGCTGCTGCGCCGCTACCAGCGCGCCGCGCCGCACTCGCTCGCGGACGACGAGTTGCGGGCGTTGCCCTGCGAGATGGCGCGCATCCCCCTCTTCTTCATCGCCGAGGCCGGGTATCTCCCCGCCGACGCGCCCGACCGTGCGCCATTGCGCCAAACACTCGCGCTGGGGCCGCAGCTCGGGCGCGCGACGTGGCTGACGGCGCACGCGGCGACATTCGGGGAACGGCTCGTGAAGCTGCTAGACTAGGGCCGTGGCCGAAGATGGTCGGGCGGACCCGCTGTAGGGAAGGAGGCGACAGATGTACGCGACACTGAATACCGGCGCGATCGGCGTGAAGACGAATGGGGTACACGAGGCGATCATCGCGGCGAAGCTCGGCGGCTTCGCGGGGGTCGAGCTGCGCGCGCCGGAGGTGGCGGACCTGATCGAGGCGCACGGTGCAGACACGGTACGCGCGCTGCTCGGCGAGGCGGGGGTCCGCGCGGCGGTCTGGGGGCTGGGGCTGGACATCCGTGGCGATGACGCGGCCTGGGACGGCGCATTGGTCGCGCTGCGCCGCAACGCCGCCGCGATGGCCGCGATCGATTGCACGCGCGTCACGATGGTCCTCTTCTCCGGCAGCAACGAGCGCGACTACGACACGAACTGGCGCTTCCACGTCGCGCGCCTGACGCCGGTCGCGGCGATCCTGGCGAAGCACGGCTGCGCGCTCGGCCTGGAATACCTGGGGCCGCAGACGATCCTCAAGAACTTCCAGTACCCCTTTGTCTACACGATGGCGAAGGCGCTGGAACTCGGCGCGGCGATCGGCCCGAACGTCGGGCTGCTGCTCGACTGCTGGCACTGGTACACCGCCGGGGACAATCTCGACGTGATCCGCGCCGCGCGCCCGGAGCAAATCGTCCATGTCCACATCAACGACGCGCCGACCGGCATCCCGATCGAGGAGCAGATCGACAACCGCCGCGCACTCCCCGGCGAGACCGGCGTGATCGACATCGCGGGCTTCTTCGGGGCGCTGCAAGGGATCGGCTACGACGGCCCGGTGACCGCCGAGCCGTTCAAGCGCGAACTCGGCGACCTCCCCAACGACGCCGCGCGCCTCGCCACCATCCGCGAATCGATCGCGAAGATGTTCGCACAGGCGGGCATGGCATAGCATCTCTCGCGATCAGGGGATGGGCGGCGGCCATAGTGGTCGCCGCTCGTTTTGCGTACCTGTCACTGACAGGCTGCCGCTCAGCACATCACGGCGCATCGCGCGAAGCAACGGGTACAAAGGAGAAGGCGAAATGCTCGCAGTTGGCCGCGAACTCCCCGGAAGGCCAGAGGATCATCCGCTGCTCGAACCGCCCAGCTTCGGTGACATCTATCTCATGGTAGAGCACTTCGACGCCAGCGACAGCCACAAGACCGGACAAACCATACGGTGTGCGATCGATCACCGTCGCCCCGGTATAGTGCAGTGAAAGATCGTAGTAACCATACTGTAACTCACCGCAACGAAGGCGTAGAAAGAGCTGTCGGTTGATCTGATCGAACTGCACGGTCTTGAACAGCGCGTCGTGCAACGATGACTGTTGCGATAGCTCCAGCACCCCTGATGGTACGAGCGAGGCGATCGCTGCAAGATGCCGACGATATGCCCCGAAAACAGCATCCGATTCCTCTTCGGTAAGCTCGCCATTGCACCATGCTCGTGTGAAGAAGCGCATCGATGACATCGCATCCCCCTCAACGCACGCTTTCAGTTCATTGTATCAACCGGGAGAGGGCTTGAGAACGGTGGGATGCCGTAGATAGGGTCTATGCAAAGTCAATCGCGGTTGCGCCGAGGGGCACCGCCACCACGATGAGGGGTACGAACTGTCCTGCCGGGCGACACGATCCCCGCGCTGACAGGCGTGCCGCGCCGCCAAACAGCAGACGCGAGCACGACCCCGCGCGAGGATCACCGCAGGATCACTGAACTTGAATAGACCCTGCGAGGTAGAGGGCGCGGGTACGGGAAGCGATGGTCGGGGCTATCGCTTCCCGCCTCCGACGGCGACCCGTGCCGGAGGGCATACGCCCCCGGCACGCACTGTACTAGTACATCTCGGCCCAAATAAGTTGGCGATATACTGCCCGGGGTGAACAGGGCGCGCGGCTGCGCCGAGAGCAGAGGAGCAGGGGGGCCGATGCGGGCGAGGCGGATCACCTTGACAGCGGCGGA
>JAABUH010003757.1_pt1 | contig 12761 bp, 16 predicted proteins | sample 5559121 | NCBI WGS metagenome assembly JAABUH01 (sample SAMN10711871, study PRJNA513364) | rock metagenome | isolation source: Antarctica rocks | place: Antarctica: Victoria Land, Battleship Promontory nord | collected 2015-12-28 | reverse complement strand
TCTCGGCCGCCGGGTTGACCACCTCCTGCACCACCTTGGCCAGCTCCAGCATCGTGAACTCGGTCGGGTTGCCGATGTTGAACGGGCCCGTGTACGGGCCGTCCATGACGCGCACCATGCCTGCCGGCGCGCCGGCGCCCCGCCGCTCACGGGCCGCGCGGCGCCGCCGGCGGCGCCGTTGCTCCTTTTGACGGCCAAGGACGCCGCGCGACTGCTGTCCAGGCCGGCCGTGCAGCCACTGGCCGGCGAGCTCCGTCAGCCTCGCGGCCACTGCTGTTGCGTGAGAGGCGGCGCTGCCATTTGCAAGAGCGCTATGTTGAGGCAGACGCTCACCGCCGATGCACCGTCCAGGCACCAAGCAGGGCGTGTGAAGAGGAGGCTGCCTTGGGGAGCCCTTGTGCGCCTGCCTCCGCTGCAGCCAAGTACCCGGCGACCGCCCCGCTCGCCCGACCTGAGGAGCAGCACCGGGACCGCGCTTCCGCGTTCCCGCGCGGCCGCGCACCCTCGATGAGGTCCGACACGTACTGGAACGAGCGCGTCTGCTGGCCGTCGCCGTAGATGGTCATCGGCTGCCCGGTCAGCGCCTGCGCCACGAAGTTGCTGACCACGCGCCCGTCGTCCAGCGCCATGCGCGGCCCGTACGTGTTGAAGATGCGCACCACGCGCACCTGCGCGCGCGCATGCCTCGGCGCTGGGTACCGCGCAGCCGGCGAGCGGACGCCCCTGGCTGGGCGCCATGCGACTGTAGTGTCTGGGTGCGGCGCGCTTTGCCGGGTCCAGCCGACAGCACAACGGTGTCGCCGATCGCCCCGCAAAGCCGTCTGGCTCGTCGCCCGCCCAGCGCGCTCGCGCCTCGCTCTTTCGGCCTGGCGCCTCAGCCACTGGACATCTGCTCGGGCGCTCGGAACGGCACAGAGCCTAAGCTGCCGACCTGCGCACGTGCGCTCCCGCCGCCGCGCACCTCCATGCCGTGCTCGCGCTGGTAGTCAAAGGTCAGGCACTCCGCCGCGCGCTTGCCCTCGTCGTAGCAGCTGCGCTCGCCGATGCAGTTCACATTGCCCCAGTACGACTCCGTCTGCGGGTGCTCCAGCGGGTCCCCGTATACCTGCGCCGCAGGCTCGAGCCTGGGAGCGCCGCCGGGGGGAGCTGCGTGGCACGAGCGCGCGCAGCTCGCGCCGTGTCTACGCACGCACGTTTACAGCCGGCGGCAGCGGGAGCCGGCGCGCGCACCTCGCTGGTGCTGGTGAGCAGGAAGCGCGCGCGCGTGCGCTTCGCCAGGCCCAGCATGTTCATCGTCCCCAGAAAGCTGGTCTTGATCGTCTTGATGGGGTTGTACCTGCGCTGCCTGGCCGCTTCAGACACTGTGCAAAAAAGCGCCGGTTTCCGACGCGCCAGGCGGGCGGCGCACTTGTAGTGAATTGGCGAGGCCGGGCACGCGAGGTGGAAGATCTGGTCCACCTCCAGCAGAATCTTCTCCACGACGTCGTGGCGGATGAGCTCAAAGTTGGTCTTGCCAAGTAGGTGCGCGATGTTCTCCTTGCTGCCCGTGAAAAAGTTGTCAATGCAGATCACCTGCTCGCGCGCGCACGCCGCGCCGCGTGTCAGCTCGCCCCGACGCTGCGTTGTGGCCGGGTTCTGGCAGTGTGCAGCTATGCCAGCCGAAGGAGAGGCTGGAGGCCGCTCACATGGTCGCCCCTCTCCACCAGGTATGTGCAGAGGTGAGAGCCGACGAACCCCGCGCCTCCCGTCACCAGCACGCGGTTCCGCTCGATCCTGGGCTTGGCCTTGATTTTCGTCTCGCTGTCCGTGCTCAGGGAGGCCTTGGAGTCGCTGGCGTGCACCTGCACAGAGCACAGGCTGGTATGCAAGCTTCAAATTCTGCAGGCGACGGGCACCCCCCTTGCTGCCTCCTGCGGCCAGCTCAACCCACGCTGCAATAAGGGTGGGCAGACGCGCTGCTGACGCATGCTTCCAGCGAGGGTCGGCTGGGGGCGCGCACATGGCCATTGCTGGTCGCCATATTTTGCAACACTGCCCGACGTTGCACTGCAGTGCAGACTGAAAGTCCCTTCAACCACTAACAAAGCACGTGAGCTCACTTATGCTGCGCTACCTGACCAGCACGTTGGCAACCACAGGGCCGCGGCTCGGAGAGCTGTGTCCAACAAGCTGCACCTGCTTTGGATGCCGATAGAGGTGCCTTCCCGCGCTGGTCTGTTTTTCACAAATGAAAAGTTTTGTAGTAACCATCAGGCCCTGCCCTTGACCCTCCTGCACAGCAGGATGGCCAAGCTGGGCTGCATGTTACAACAAAAATCAAAGAGGCGCGTACACTGGTCCAGAAGGCTGCACTCGCCAAGTGCCAACCCCGTGCCAAGCCTGGTTCTGCTCCCACCGGCAAAGCAGCGGGCAGAGCTCGCCCGGCGGCCGGACGAGGTTGCGCGCCCAGGCGCGGCCACGCGTACACTGTGGCCCGCGCCATCGCCCTTGTGCAACCAACGTATCATGGCTGCATCTTCAGCGATGCGCCCAGCCCTGCAGCAGGCTGCAATGCGCTGCGCGTGCCACGCGGCGGGCGCAGCTTGGCCGGGAGCCTAACCGCCTCGGGTGGCCAGCTGCCTAGCGACAGCGCGCACGCCCCTCGCGGCGCATTCATCACCAGCGCGCGCGGCCGTGTGCCGGCGCCGCCCAGGGTCGCGCTGGGCGCCTGGGGCAGGCTAGGCCGCGCCGCGCGCGTGCGGCGGCGGGCGCAGCTCGGCGAGCAGCCCGGCCGCGTCGGGCGCCCAGCCGCCCGCCACCGCGCGCAGGTGCCCGGCGCCGACCGCGGCCTCCACCATCGCGTGCGGGTCCGCAGCGCAGCCGCGTGCTAGCAGCGTCTCCCGCAGGTGCTCGCCTGCGCGCGCGTAGTGCCGCGAGTCGCGCCGCCCCGCCCGCCCTGCTGCCTCAGGGGCGGTGATGCGGCAGACCCAGCGGCTTGGACGGCAGGCTGGGCAGCGCCGCGCCCGCCGCAAGCAGGCAAACTGGCCTTTGGACTTGTGAGCGCGCAGCACGCCGGGCAAGAGGTGCAGGGGGCGGTTCCCACATGTTTCTGCAGCAGCACAGAGCCGATGCCAATGACCGCAACGCACGCGGGGAGCGGGGCGCGGCGGGCATGCGAAGAGGCCCCGGCAGGGGATGGGGCCCTGGGCGCGCCTGCCGCGCGGCTGAACGGGTCGGCATCAAAGTGCGCGCGCCACATGGTGGCCGCCAGCGCGGTCGCGTACAGGTAGGCGTAGTACATGCCGCCGTAGCCCACCAGGTGCCCGAACCTGCGCCCCGCCGCAGCCTGTCGAGCTCCCGCGCCACTCGCAAGCGCGGCGCGCCGGGGCTCAGGACGCCCCGCACAGCACCCGCACAGCGGCAAAACAGGCTTTTCCTCGAGCGCCGCACGAAGCGCCATGAGGCCGGAGCCGTCCTGCAGCGCCAGCTGACTGCCTCGTGCGTCGTGAGCGCGGGCATCAGGGTCCCAGGCGCTCAGCCGCCCGTGCGCTGCGCGGGGCCTGGCGGGGCGGCGCGCCGCACCGGGCCTGCGGGTGCGTGCCCGGCACGTACGGCACCGCCGAGTGCTCCTCCATGGCGGCCGCCACGACTGCGGTGGACCCGCCGGCCAGCTGCGGGCCGTGCAGGCGCTGGTCCACGACCGCATCTGCGACCTGCCGGCCGCGCGCGCGCGCGCCTCGCCGCCCACGCATGGGGGCTCGCCAGATGGCCGCTTCGCGTCGCGCCGCTGGCGCCGCGGCCGCGTCCGGGGGCGGGCGCGCGGGCGCGCACAGCCCGCCTGCTGACCCTGCACAGACCGCCGGCTGGCCCGACCAGGGACAGGCTTTCCAATGTCTACCTGCAACCGCCACACCGACGCGTGCGCCGGCAAGGACAGGGTGCCGAGGCACCGCAGCGCCCGCGCGCGCCTGCTGCTGCAGCCGCAGCGCGCCGAACAGGCGCTCGCGGCGGGCCAGGGCGTCCAGCAGCTGTGACGGTGGCGGCTCGCGCGTGCGCCAGTGCCGGCCGGCCGCGGCCAGCACGGCGGGCGCGCGCGCAAAGTGCTCCAGCAGGTGCGAGGGCACCTCCACCACGTCCATGGGCCCGCGCGTGCCTGCGCACCCCGGCATCACCACCCGTGACGCGCCTGGCGCTCGCTGCTGCAAGCCGGGTGCGCTCACTGACCGCCCTCCTGCTACCTGTGCGCAGGATGGTGCGCGGGAGGCTGAGCGGGCTGAGCGCCGCATGCATGCAAGCCGGCCTGAACGGCACCCCTGTCGGCATGCTTCCGTTCAGTGCCCCCCTGCGTCGCGCATCATCTGCCTGTTTGAAGAGAGACCTCACGGCGGCCTGGCGCGCTGCGGTATGCGGGTTCATGCCAGCTAAGCAGCGCGCGCCAGCGCGCTGCACGGCGCACTTGATGCCGACATATGCGCGCTGCCACCTTGCTCCAGCTTGCCAGCGCGACATGCGCCGTTTGGGGCAGCAGGCCGCCCCGTCCCGTGGCTGCGGCCCGGCGGGGCCGGCCGGCGCGGGCCGCGCCCGAGAGGTGCTGGAAGTGCGTGCGCGAGAGCAGCGAGTGCAGCGCGTGGCCCATCTCGTGCCACAGCGTCTCCGCCTGCTCCAGGCTCAGCCGCCCAGCCGGCAGGTCGGCCACCAGCGCGACCGCCGGCCGCTGCCAGCGCCCGCCCGGCAGCGCGCGGCCGCAGCGCAGCGTGAAGTGCGCCGCGTGCGCGAACTTGCCCGGCCTGCGCGCCGCGCGCACCGGCCATCGCGCGCGGGGCGAGCTGGCGGTGCTGTTGGCGCCTGTGGCCGAGCCGGGCGCCCTGCCGCTGGGCGCCTGCGGCCGCGCTGGGCGCCCTGCCGCTGCCGCAGCCGGGGGGCCCGCAGACAGCTGGCCGGGCCGTTCGACATCTGGATACCACAGTGAAGACGTAATGAAGAACATCCCGCCCGAGAAGAGCCAGGCTTGCCTGCTTGCAGAGCAAGGGAAGCGCAAGGGATGGCCCGCGGCTGCACAGGCGCCCGCGCCTGTGGTCGAAGTCAAGGTAGACCTCGCCGAGCGCGCCCTCGCGCTCCCCGACCAGCTCCATCTTGCGCAGGCCCGCCGCCCACGCCTCGCCTGCGCCCCGGAACACTCCACCGGCTCGCGCGCCTGCAGACGCCCAGGTGCGTCGCACCAATGCGGAGGCTTGCATGCACCCAGGCGCCCAAAGAGAATGAAAACTAGATTGTACCAGCCGCGCTGCTCGCAGCACAGCACAGACTAGCGCTCGCTGGTCATGCACCATGCATCTGCAGGGCAGGGGCACCTGGCCGCAGGGGCACGGGCACGAGCGCGACGCCTAGCGCGCGCGTGAGCACGGTGTTGAGCGCCTCCAGGCAGTCCGGGAGCGCCAGGTACGCGGAGATGGCCGCCGCGGCCTCGTCCCCGGCCTCCGCCTGCCCGGCGAACGCGCCGCGCGACCGTCTGGTGCTGCCTTCAAGCCAGCTACTGCCGTTCCTCAGCAGATAGGCCCGGACCGGACGTGGGACGGGCAAGCGGCGCTGCTGGCCACCGCCAGCAGAGCTGCGATCCATGCAGCAACAGCTCACAGCGGCTGCACTCGCGCGCAGCTGGTGGCATATTCGGCAGGCGTCATGGAGGGGGGACCAGCCACGCAGCGCGGCACTGCCAGGAGGTGCACGCGGCAGGGCGTGCGCGGCGCGCGCCTTGGCCAGGGCGGTGTAGTAGTGCCGGTCCCAAACCTCCAGGCGCACGTGGCGCAGCGCGCGCCCCTGGTGCCGCGCCTTGGCGCGCCGCAGCGCCTCCGCCTCGTCCGCCGCCTGTGCCCCGCGGCGCAGGGGGTCCGGTGTGGGCAGGGGAGCCGCTAGGTGCTGTGGGTGGCAGCTTTTCCCTTACGCGCGACGCGCGAGCGCGCCTCAGAACCCCTCCTATACATCCTACAGCTTGGTATGAGCCAGGCACCAAGAACCAGTGCATGGGGGTGGCGCAGCGCTGGCGCATCACTGACACGACCGCATGCGAGCGCCCCGCGAGCAGGGGCATCAAAAGGGAGGGCCGCTGCGGACCAGTGGCCGCAGGCCCTCCGAGAGGCTGTCAAGGAAGGCCGCCACCGCCTCTGGGCATCCCGCCAATGTGCCCGCGGAGGCCTGCGCGCGACCGTACGCCGGTAAACAAGCCAGGGTCGACTGGACATGCACACCAGCTCCCTGTGCCCTTTCTGTACGACCAGGCGCATACTTTTTTTACGCATGCTGATGCGCTCTAATGCGACGCGCATGCAGCAGAGCGGCGAGCCTCTGGAGCTCGCACGAGCACGGTGCATGCTGCAGGGGTGCCACTCGGTCTGCAGCGACAAGCAGCTCAACACTGACCTGGTAGTGCGCCCAGCTGGGCGCGCCGAGCAGCTGCGCCAGCTCGCGCCGCCCGGCCAGCAGGGCGTCCAGCACGTCCAGGCCGCCGCCCGGCGCAGTGTGCGCCGCCATGTACACCTGCGCACACAGCCCACATCACGGCGGTCGGTGTACCGGGTACCCTCACCCTAACCCTGATCGATGCGCAGCGCGGCCCTAAAGGTTGAGACTGCGCGCAGGACGTGGCTGCTGGCTGGCATTCACACATGCCGAGAGAGGCGCATGGTGCCGATGCCTGCTGGCCGGCCGGGGGCGAGCCTTGCGGCGGGTGTCCTCGTCGGGCACATTGCGCAGCACCGCGTGCAGGGCGGCCGTGCCCATGGACAGGTGGAACGTTGGCCCGGAGCCCCCGCCGCGGCCGCCCTGGCGCAGCGCGGCGACAGCAGACGGCGCTGACGCGCGCACGTGGCCGGCCTCGCGCGCCGACAGCTGCGCTGTGCCCAGCCGCGCATCGTCCGCCAAGTTCTGGCCTGCCGCCGCGCCGGGCTTCAGGACTGCGTGCACAGCACGGCCGCTGCCCGAGCCACCTGGCGGGCCGCCTGTGCGGGGCTGCAAACCTACGTGATGCAGCGGGCTTTATGCCGAGAACACTATAGCTTTCACAGCCAGCCATGCGGTGTTTGCTTGCCGTGCAAGAGCATGAGCAGGGCTGTGCGCTTGATGTGGGGCTCTCAGCATGCTCGGTCAACCAGCATGATTGGAGTGCAGGCCAAATGCTCTGAGGGCTTCATAGGGACAGACGGACTGCTGGTGCTGCTTTGTAGGTAGCTCACGAGGCAGGCAACGACCTCATCACGTGCCAGAGGAAGCGCCACACCAAACATCAGGCCGAGCTCGTGCGTGCGCGCGGTGAGGCCGTCCAGGCGCGCGCGCGCGGCGCCGGCCAGGTGGATGCCAGCCCGCTCCATGTCCCGCCGCAGCGCGCGCCCCACCTGGAGCAGCCACGCATGCATGACAGAGATGCATGCGGCATGAGCGCGGCCCAAGCTGCTGTTTCCTGATATGCTGACGCTGTCTTGGATGTGCGCTGCCTAACGCGCAGACCGTCATGCCGCCCAACGCGCTGCGCGTCGTGCCGCTGTCGGCAGTGCAGCAGCCGACGCCCGCGCCGCCCGTCGCGCCGCCCAACGCGCCACCCCGGCAGTGCAACGCGCTGAAGGCCGCGCCCCTCGCGCTGGTGCAGCTGCCGGCGCCTGGGCCCGCGCCTGCGCTGCCCGTTGCGCCGTCCAGTGCATCACCCCAGCGTTGCACTGGGCGGCGCAATGGGCAGCGCGGGCGCGGGCGCAGGCGCCGGCTGCTGCATCAGCGCGAGCGGCGCGGCCTGCAGCGCGTTGGGCGGGGCGGTGCACTGGGCGGCGCAATGGGCAGCACGGGCCCGCCGGCTGCCGCACTGGCGCCAGCAGCGCGGCCGGCAGCGCGTTGGGCGGCAAGACGGGTTGCGCGTTAGGCAGCATGGCCGGCAGCGCGGTGGGCGGCGCGATGGGGTAGACTAAGCTTGTACTGGATATATGACAAAGCCACACTGATAGTGAAAACAGTATATATACTTGCAAGCATTGGCCTCGCACCCGCTGCGCCTCTTGCGCCTGGCTATCGCGCGGCGCGTTCCCCCGGGCTGCGCCCTGAAAGGTGCGCTGCAGCACTGCTTCCTCCTCACGCTGGTGCGGCTGTGCTGCGTCGCCCGCTGCGGCCTGTAACTCCAAGGCTCGCGCGAGCGCAGCGTAGAGGCCAGTGTGCATGTTGAGCTCCTGGACATAGCCTGCGTCCCGTCGACACAAAGAAGGTGTACTTCGCACGCCTGAACTTATGAACAGGACCAAACGCCTTGTTGGCCGCCCGCACCCCCGACCAGAATGCAGGCGCGCAGCGCGGCAGCGCGCCATGCCGCTGACTCGTGCACGTTCCGGCAGAACTCAGCCGCGTCATAGGCTTGGCACACCTGCGTTTGCACCTCAAACAGAAGTGGCACAACACTGTGCCTGCAACAAAACAAAAGATGCAGCCAGCGCGACATTGTCCGATCACAGCTTTCGCGCACCGTGTCAGAGACGTCATCAATCGCCCTGACGGTGCTGCAGCTGTCTGTTGCGGACGTCACGCTCTGCACCAGCTCATCGCACCTGGCAGGCTTCACAGTCAGCCACTACGGGCTGCAACATCTGCAACACCAGTGCAGCCTGCGTGCTCGCATAGCCACGGCCGGGCCGGGCCAAGCAGCGCAAACACGGACAGTCTCCATGAGCACACCTGGCGATGCTGCTGCGCGCAAACGCGTCCCAGTCTTCAGGTTCCTGGAGTGCGCTGAAGCCAAAGAGGCCTGTGCGCTCACGATCAGGGGGGGGTGCGTGTGCGTGCTCAGCAGTCCCAAACGCCCTCGCCTTCCGCAAGCGCAGGCATGCCAGAGCAGCACGTCGCATGTATGCTCTGTTTATGGGTGTAAAATAAATATGCTTGTTCTAGCTGGCCTCAGCGATTAGGATGTATTTGTCAGGGCCCAGGCACATGCATGACCGGCAGCATGTACACAAGCTTACACGAGCTGTATGCAACCAAAAACTGTACGTCCACACGCTGCCTCACACCGAGCAACATACGAACCCTCCATACAACCACTCGCTCACTGCACACACGTTGGGAGGAAGGCATGCGAGGCACACAGCTTGCAACAAGTCCGCCAATGACCAGAAAAGCACCACCCCCTCGCATGCCTCACGCTCGGTGCGCAACGAGCAGCAATCAATGGCCGCTCCCGTTCTGGCTGCCATTGTGGCTGCTGTTGTCCCTTGCAGGCGGCGCGTCCGGCACCTGCGCAGGCATGCCATCAACCACTCGCCATGAGCATCATTTCAAAGCTGCCCTGAGCTTCATGAGCGGGCAAGTACCAGCAAGGCTGCCTGAGACCTCGACTCAGCTTGCACCGCCTCACGCCTCACTGCTGTCGCACGCAAACAGGTCCAGCCTGTATTTGCACCTCCCAGTGCCCTGCAGCTGCCTCTCCACTCTCCCTGAATACATGAGCTGTACTTTGGCCACCCTAGACGCGCAGACTCTCTGGCATGCAAAACAGCAGACATGGCAGAGCTACACATGCAGGCTTCATCTGCGATGTAGAATCTGCAGTGCAGGAGCGGTCAGCCGCGGCCGAGCGCGCGCCTTGAGCTTCTCCGCGACGGCCACCTCGGACGCGCGCGGCTGCGCCTGCGCCTGCGCCTGCGCGGGCCCCGGCCCGGCCGCAGGCGCGGCCTGGCGTGCGGCCTTCTTGGCGGCCTCCTTGGCCTTGAGCGCGCGGAACTTCTCGCCCTTCTTGCCGCGGCTGCCGCCGCCGCCGCCGCCGCCGCCGCCGCCGCCTGCCGCTGCCGGCGGCGGCGCCAGCTCCGCGACCTTGGCCGAGCGCCTCGAGCTCAGCTCCTTGCCTGCACGTCGAGAGCATCCCGTTGGTGCCTGGCGCTGACGAAGTTTGGGCAGTGGCGAACAGTCGACCTGCATCTGATACATCTGATACTGACCTGCAATTTTTCCAAGTTAAGTCCTCTGCTGCACGCCAGCAGTCTCTTCAGCCCCACGCTTGCCACTTTGCAAGTGCGTTTGGAGTGCAACAGGGCATGCAGTGCATGCATGTGTGCCTAGGTCGTCGCAGCGGCGCGCGCATGCGGTGTGGCGGCCACGCGTGCTGCCCGGCACTGAGCTCCCTCTGGCAGGCGCGTATACCGCGCCCGGCTGGCGGTTGCCGAGCGCGGTACGTTTACCTGCCTCCTCTCTGATGAGCCGATCAATCACTGGCAGGGGCAGTCAGAAAGGCATACTACCGCGCCCGGCTGGCGGTTGCCGAGCGCGGTACGTTTACCTGCCTCCTCTCTGATGAGCCGATCAATCACTGGCAGGGGCAGTCAGAAAAGCATACCTTTTCTGAACTGCTGATATGCCTGTACATCACTAGCAAGGGGATCAGAAACGCAGAGCGTAAGCCACGGGGCAGGCGGCACCCGTTGGCCGCTGGTCGGCCACGAGCGTGGACTCCGCTTTGACGATGGTGCCCTGCGGGCCAGCCGGCAGCACCGGCGCCGGGATGCTCTGCTTCAGCCACACCTGCGGGCGCCCCACATGGTCCTCGCAACCTCGAAAGTGCATGACCTCACTCCAGCCACACTAGTTCACATGCGCGAGCAAGGCCCTTGACAAAAGACATGGCACATACCGTTGCCGCCTGACACATCTTGACTCGTACCATGTGCCAGCTCATTTTACTCGCCCAGGCATGCCAGTCGTCTCCGCAACCAAGGTCCGCGCGTCGCGCGGCGCTGAGCAGGGCGGCGAGCTGTTGCGCGCCTGCTGCGCTGTGGTGAGCAGGTTGTTGGTGAACCAGTAGAGCGTCAGCCCGGACGGCACGTTGAGCGAGAAGTACCCTGCACAGCATGGCGACGGTAATGAGAGAGGAGCGCGGTTGGAAATTGCGCCCCACAGCTCGAGACGGCACTTGCCTGGTTGGGGCTGACGAGCACATCATGCATGGCTGGGCAGGGTGCCACCCCCATGACAGCCAGTCACAATGCAACACACACTTGCACCAGCAAGCAACAGGTGACCTGGTTTGTCAGCATGCGAACAGAAAGCCGTGGCTTGCAGTGAACGCACATGCAAACATGCATGCAAGGCGGCGGCGCTGCGGCGCCGCGCGCTGCCGCACGCCGCGCGCGGGCGGGCGCGGGCGGCGCGCCTATCATGAGCGGCAGGAAGCGCAGGATGTTCTGCGTCTGCTGCTGCTGCGGGTCGGTGGACGGCGGCGAGATGATCTTCTGGCTGGCGTACTGGCTGACGATCAGCAGCACCGGGAGCACCAGGTAGGCCGCCGCGTCGTGCCAGCCGATCGGCGGCGCGCCATTGGTCAGGGGGAACAGCCACGAAGACCCGGAGCCCTGCGCGCGGCGGCCCGATCACCGCTCCGCGCAGGAGAGCATGAGCACACTGTGCATCAGAGCAAGGCATGCCCAGCAACGCACGGCACAGCAGGAGCAAGCGCGTTGGCTCCCGCCCCGTTCCAGTCGACTCGCGCAGCCGGCGAGGCGCACTCACATCCGCATCACAAACCATGGCAGATCACAAGATGCGCCGGACTGCACTCTTTGGCCGCCCAAGACACGACCAGCACAAGCTGACGGCCAGGGCCTCGCATGGCGCCACCAAGAGCAGACTGCACTCCTGGGACTCCTTCCATGCACAGCTACGGGCACGGCGGCCACGACGCACCGCCTTCTGCGCGGCCAGCGAGGTGGGCCCGGCGAGCGAGGGGATCCAGAAGAAGCCCTCGGTCAGCAAACCCTCGTCGGCCACGTTGCTAAGCGCGCGGTAGAGCCCGATCCAGACCGGCAGCGTGACCAGCGTCGGCAGGCAGCCCGCCAGCGGGTTCACACCCGCGTCCTTGTACAGCCGCGCGACCTCCACCTGCGGCGCCCGCCGCCCAACCCTAAGCGCGAAACCTCCACCAAACCCTAAGCCCCGCAGCCGCCTGGGCCCGACGGGTTGCGCGACCCGGCTCCGCGTCTCGCACGGCTCACGCGTCGGAGCGATGTCTCATAGTAGCAGGTTTGTTGGCACCGCGGAGCAAGCGCAGCACAGCCTCCATGCCAGCTCGTGACAATGACAGGGTGCACGACTGCACATGCTTGGTCAGCGCAAGCCCCTAATGCGGTGCCACGTCCTGGCTTCATGGAGCCACGCCCTGGCTTCACGGCAGACACGTCACAGGTCCGCTGTGAGGCGCTCGCGCGCATTGCTTCACAAAACCCGGGCCCGACGCGAGGGCGGCCTGCCTGCATCTCGTCCTGCGGCCTGCCCTTGTACCGCTCCTGGATCTCCTTGATGCGCGGCTGCAGGGTCTGCATCGCCACCGTGCTCTCCACCTGCCGCACAAGAGAGGCGCCGCCTCTCAGCTCGCTGCTCTGCATTGAAGTCGCGCCGGTGCCGCCTTGCCTTGCGCCCTTGAACCGCGGCGAGCCGCTCGCAAGGGGGGCCCAGCAGGCAGTGGGCCGGCAGCGAGCGGGGCGCGCGCCTGCTTGCGCGACAGCGGGAACGTCAGCGCCTTCACGATGATGGTCAGCAGGATGATGGCGAAGCCGTACGAGTACGGCACATGCAGCGTCGAGAGCGCGTTGTCCAGGACCTGCGCGGTCGCGGCGCGATCCACGCGGCACGTCAGCGGCGCGCTTTCCTCGCCCAGGCCGCTCTGCTGACGAGCGGGGCCTCGACCGCCGCCCAGCACTGTGCGAGCATCGTGTGGGTCTCTCCATCGCACACTGCGTTTGTGCCAGAGCCCTGTGACTCTCTATACC
>JAABUH010003756.1_pt1 | contig 12762 bp, 12 predicted proteins | sample 5559121 | NCBI WGS metagenome assembly JAABUH01 (sample SAMN10711871, study PRJNA513364) | rock metagenome | isolation source: Antarctica rocks | place: Antarctica: Victoria Land, Battleship Promontory nord | collected 2015-12-28 | reverse complement strand
CGGCGGGCGTGTTTGAGCGCGAGTCGGACCTGATGGCGGAGAACCGCAGCGCCATGAGCACGCAGGCGCGCCCGGCCGCCCGGCAGCGAGCAGCAGGCCCTCGGTCCTGTGGCCGGCGGAATATGCAGCCCCGCTTGCTGGCCGCGGCGCGCGCCGCCCGCCCGGCTCGCCGCGCCGCGGCACCACGCACACCACCTGCGCAGCAAGGGCAAGCGAGGCCGTCGCTCGGCCTGCCACCGGCTCTCGCCACAGGCAGTGATGCAGGTGTTCTGGCCACAGCGACGTTGCGCCCACTTGCCGGCCGCACCGCCTCGCCCCAGCATGTGCCAGGGCGCGCGCGGCGCCCGGCGCTGAGGCGCCCGGCTGCGCCGCAGGAGCTCACGCGGCACGCGGCCAACCTGGGCATGCTGGCGGCGGCCACGGTGAACCCGGACCGGCGCAAGCACTTCTACCTGGGCTTCCAGGCGGAGCACAAGCTCGCCGCCAGCGGTGCGCACCCTAACCCTACCGTGGGCGGCCGGCAGCACCTCGTGGCCCAGCCGCGCCCGCAAGCTGCCGTGAGCTCTCCTCGCGGGCGGCGGCACCGACCCCAGACGTGTCGCGGCAGTAACACCTCGCTGGCAGGGCCCTGTTCGGCGCTCGAGGCATGGGCCGGCGCAGCTCCTGCTGGCGCGCCTCATGTAAGGCTTTTGTGCGGCGGTCTTGCTGTGGCCGCCCACACTGGACGCAGGAGGCTGGCGGCTGCTCGGCACGCTTGCGTGCTGCGCATGCTGAGGCCGAGGGCGCCCGCGGTGCGCAGGCGCGAGCCCGGTGCCCGACCTGAGCGCGTGCCGGGAGGTGCGCATGGAGGCCAGGGTGGGCGTGTTCGGCCGCGGCATGGCCTCGGTCAAGATCCAGTACTTTGCAGACGGCCGCCCCTACGGCACCTTCAAGGCGCGCCTGGGCCTGCGCAGAGCCCCTTTGACGTCCCCCTTGGGCATGGGGGGACTTGGAGCATGCGCTGGCTTGCCGCGCGGAAACGAAGGGGAGCAGGACGAGGTGCAGACAGGGCTGTTTGTGCCGCTGCGCCGGCGCGCCGGAGGCCTGTGCGCAGCTGTGCATGCGCATGCGGCTGGCATGAAGGTGGAGACGCGACCGGCGGGGAGCAGGCCCAGCACTATCAGGGCAACGCTCGCTCAGCAGAACGCATGCCGCCGGCGCGCTCGAGCGCGGCTCCGCATCCCTCGCGCCCGCGTGATGCCGCGCGCTCTTGGCGCGGGCGCAGGTGCGCTACCTGGTGCTGACCGAGGAGGCCTACCGCCAGAAATTTGCGCGCGCGTTCCTGTCCGACGAGGCCGCGGCCGCGTGCGCGGCGCAGTGCGCGGCGCTGCGCGAGCCCTACAAGAGCGTCGTGCGCTTTGACGGTGCGGCCCTCGGCGCCGGGCCAGCCTGAATGCTGGCGCGACGCTGACAGGCGGCGGCGCCGGCGCGAAGGGCGCCCGAACCCCTGGGCCTTCCAGCGCAGCGCTGGCTGGGCCGTGCGGATGGCGCCGCGCCGGCAGGCCTTGTCGTACCCTGCCAACACACTCCCTGGGCTGGCAGGGCACCCCCAAGCACACGCCCTTGACTGTCATGTGGCCTGCCGACGGCGCCCAAGGGTGGGGCGGGCTGACCCGTGCGCGCAGGCGGCCGGGCCGCAACACCGCCGAGCTCTGCACCCAGAGCCTGGAGCCCAGCCGGACACCTGCCTGTGTGTTTCAGCGTCAACGGCTGATGCGCGCGCCCCGGGGCGGCGCCGCAGACACGTGCGCGCCCGCGGCCGACGTGCGCGTGGCCAAGTTCACGGTGGGCGACCCCGCGCGCGTGGCGGGCCACTTCCCGGCGGCGCCCATGGTGCCCGCGTCGCTGCTGGTGGGGCACGGCTTTGCCGCGATCGGGCTGTTTGCCGACGGCGACCCGCGCCTGGCGGCCGGCTACACCGTGCGCGCCTACAAGGGCGGCTGCGAGCGCACGCCGTGGCTTGCAGAGCAGGTGCGCCCGGCCCGAGCGCAGCCCATGCGCGGCATGTGCGCGGGGGCGCGCTGGTGCCACACCAGGCTCGCATGCATGGGCTGCGTGGTCTGGCACCGGGCCCACGCCGGTGCATGTCGCACAGGCTGCGACCAGGGCAGCGGTGCGGCGCCCCAGCATGTGCGCTTGCCAGACCCGCTGCAGCGCCCGTCGTGACACGCCGCCCCGCAAGCTCCTCCGAGCCTCTCGCCTTCCCTGCCGAGCTTTGTTGCCTATAAACATGGCTGCAGCCCGGCTGGCTGCCGCATGCCGGCCGGCCTGGCAGTCAGTGAGGCGAGCGGCGCCACGGCAGGCCACCATCACGGCGACGCGCGCGAGCGACACCGACTTTCGCATCGAGATGGCGGGCGCCGACGGGGGCAGGCTGCTCGCGTTTGACGTGGGCGTCGCGCTGCACGCCTGACCCTGCCGGGCGCTGCGTGTGCTGCGCAGCGCGGCGCCAAGGGTGGGTTTGGGGTAGAGGGGCAGGTGAGCAGCGACGGGATGTGCCAGCAGTAGGACGGCGGTTGCGCCGCGCGGCTCGCCGCCTGGCGTCTTTCGTGCCGTGGCAGGCAAGGCAGAGGGTGGCGCCTAGTGCATGCGTTGGCCGTGAGGGCTGAACGGGAGGCTTCGGCTCACCTGTGCGGTAATAGGCTAGGGCTCGCACCTGAAGTGGAGGCACCTGAAGTGGAGGCATCATAGGCGACGCAGGGGCCATGCATGGCTGCTTTGAGCATGGCGGCCCGTGCCGCTCTCATAACATGCTGTACGGCAAACTGCAACAAACCCTGAGAGCCGCCACTGGTGGCTGGTTGCACGTGTCAGGGCTGCGGCGAACGTGCCCCTCACGCCTGTGTGGCAGCGATGATGTGTAGTCGGCGGTGACCAGCCGTGATGCCCACTGTAAAAAAGGCCTGTAGGGCGCTGTAACAGCATGAAAGCCCATGTGCATGTAAGTGGGGCTGGTGACACTGGCGCTTTCGGCGGACACGGCAGGGAGGGCATCAAAGCGTGGCAGTTTGTGTGCAGGCCCTCCGCTCATGCGCCCTTGCTCAGCTCAGCGTGATGTGCTGCCAACCTTGGAAAGGGAACGGCTTTGGCACCACATGTGTTACAAGTGTCTACAGACTCGCGACGTCCAACTATGTACAGTCTGGGACTCCAGTGCTCCACACGCTAGAGAGTGGGGTGCGACATCGCCGCAGCCGCCTGCCGCGCGGCACTGCAGCGCTTGGCATGGGCAGCGGCGTGAAGCAGTCGTAAGCGGTTTATCAGCTGCTTGTGTCGTGTGTGTAAGGCTTGCGAACTGCACCAGCTCCGCTGCCACAGTGCGCACAAACGCAGGCCGCCTCTGTTCGGCCGCCGCATGCGCACACGCAGATGAGTTGCCTCGCCCATGCCCCTCAAACTCGTACGTGAAGAGCCCAGCCGGCAGGAATGCACAGCGCATGAGGAGGCGCGACCAGCCACAGCGGAGGCAGGCCATGCAGACAGCAGGACGGTGCACCAGGCAGGGTCGACCGCGCAGGAGTCCGCAGCTGCGCGCCCAGGCTGGCCAGGCGTGCTCGGGAGCCAGACGGCCGGGCCTGGTCGGGCGGCAAGGGGCTGGGCGCTGGCGGCGCAGGCCCGCGGCCCCTATGCGGCTTAGGCAGCGATGCCGACGGCTGCCGTACCATCTGAAAGGTACTGGTCTGACGGGCATGCGGCCGATGGGGGATGAGGTGCATGTCGTGTTGGGGCGCCGCGTGGGTGGTGCATGGCATGGCAGGGGGAGGGTGGCAACACGTGGCAGGTGTGGCGAGCAGCACGCGTCGGTTACAAGTACGCAGCAAGCATGTGGAGTCGCTCTAAAAAAAAAGAAGCGGTACCCCCCAGGTCATTGGAGTAGGTCATGTTCTGCAGAGCAGTAAAAATGCATACCCTTATGTACTGCGCTGTTACGCGCTGGTTGGTCAGCCCCGCAGGCCGCGCCCTACCCGGGGCCCTGCCGTGCGGGCAGCACTTGTGCATGGCCGCAAAGCGTCGCTGCCCTGGCCGCAAAGCGTCTGTGGCCCAATCAAAGCCCTCATGTACAGGACTCGCGCTGAGTGGCTCCGTGCAGGCCACCCAGCTCATTTCATCCGTGACTTTCGACATGGTGAAAAACCCCGCGGGCCGCAGCGCACCGCGCGGTCAGGTGCGCTCTGGAGGGCGGACAGCGCCCCAGAGTTACACTTGTGCCCGCCCGGGGCTCGGACTGCAGGCCCCCAGGCTCGCCAGTGTCAGTGTGTGCGCGCGAGAACGGCGCCACTACCCAGTCCTGTGCCTGCTTGCCAGTCATGCCAAATGAAATCGGCCGCTTCGGGTAAGGGTTCAATGAACCACGCAAGGAACACCCTAGGGAGGGGCCGGCAAGCTCCCCTGTAGCGCCGCCGTGTGTGGGCAGCGCCAAGACATAGCCGCGTAGGAGTTTATAGGGCTCGGCTACGCTTGTGAGGGCTCTAGGCGGCCCGCCGCGTGCCGCGGCTGGCCCCCAGTGCGCAGCACTGCGCAGCCGGCAGGCAGTGTTCAGACAAGCTAACGCTTACTTCGGTGCACGCACAGGGCGCCCAGAGCCAGGCCCATAGGGACCTTTGCAGGGCCCGCTGGCGTCTACACTACAGACCGCTATGGTTGGCCCGCGTAGGGTATGCGCGCGCTCGCCGCGTGTGCGCGCAACAAAAAGCCACCAGTGGAAAGGGAACCCGCAAGAAAGTAGCCAAGTTCCAGTCCGTCTGAGCCCGGCTGCTCACAGCCGACCTCACGCACCCTGACGCGCACTGGGGCGCCCAGCCAGACCAGCCAGGCAGCTTCGCGCCGCCTCGCGCTGGGTTACAATTCGCTCACATGCCTTTTGGCACAGGTGCGGTGCGCGCGCGCAGCCGCGGCGCTGCTCATCACCCGGGCGCTCAACGCAGAGCCGTACTCGCTAGCATGCCGCGCGGTGCGTGCAGGTCGCGGCCTTTGCCAGCGGCAGCGCAGCGCAGCAGGCCTGCGCAGGGCCCGTGCGCCCGCGCCCCACGCCCGCAGCAGGCCATTACTCTTGACGGCCCGCGCGCCCCGCCCCCGCCCTCGCCTGCCCGGCCGCTGCGCGGTAGGCCAGGGCAGCGGACGGGACAGCGCATGGACCCCGACCCTGACCCTAAGACCCTGCTCACAGCCCCGGCGCCCCTGGCAGCGCCAGCGCCGGCGCGGGGCTCTAACCGCTGCGCTCAGGCCGCCGCGACGCCGCCCAGCCGCGGCACCGCGTGCATGAGCATGCCCTTGGCCATGCCGGTGATCAGCGTGTACTGCTCGGTCCGCGCCACGCCCTCGGGGCCGCCCATCTGCCGCGCAGCAGCAACCAGCGGCGTGAGCACCAGAGCACGCGCGCCGCCTGCCCACCCGATGCCCCCACACCCGGATGCAGCGCATGGCGGGATGCCCGCCGCGCAGGCGGCCGCCGCCCATGCGCTCAGCCAATGCGCCAGATTGCCATTACCATGACAAGCCCGGTCCTCGGTGCGAGCTCAGCGCATGAGGCTCCTGGCGCGCCCGGGCAGGGAGGCGCCGCACGGCGGCCGGGCGCGCGCCTCGGGCGCCAGCCGGAACGAGTAGCGCGCGAGCAGCACGGCCAGCGTGGCCGGCAGCGTGATGTTGGCCAGGCTCATGCCCACGCAGTGCCGCGGCCCCTCCGCGAACGGGAAGTAGCGCTTGGCGCGGCGCCGGCCCTCCAGCCCGCCCTCCTCGCCCTCCTCGCCCAGGCCCGGCACCGGCGCGGCCGGCGGCGCGCGCTTCCGCGCGGCCGGCGCGCCCGGGTCGTCCGCCTGCCGCGCAGGCCGCCCAGCGTCAGCGCAGGGCCACCCGCGTGCATGAGCGCGCGGGCGGGGCCCGCCCTCCCAGACTGCTCGCATGCGAGGTGCCAGGGCAGCGAGCCGTCCGGCCGCCTGTCAGGGCCGGGCGCCGCGCGCGCACCCGGATGGAGATCTGCGCGACGTCCGCGTCGGCGGGCGGCGCGGCGGGCGCGGCCTCGGGCACCTCCGGCGCCCAGCCGTGGTACCACTCCGCCGGCATCGTGCGCCGCGTGGCGTACTCCGTGCCGGGCTCCAGCCACCGGTCTGCGCGCGCCGGCGGTCAGCCGCGGCCCCTGCCAGGCGCGCCAAAACCGCGCAGCGTGGGCACACGCGCGCGGGCGCCCGCACTCGGCACGCGGGGAGGCGCCGGGCCGCAAGGCTCCCGACTGGCGGCCACTGGCGTGGGCGGGGCGCGCACCCGGCAGGAACTCGGTCGGCTGGTCCCAGTTGTGCTGCGCGTTGTGCATGGCGTGGTGGGGCACCCACACGACCGTGCCGGCCGGGATGGCCAGCCGGCCGCCGGCCAGGGTCAGGTCGCGCTTGGGGTTGACGCGCAGCTGGCCTAGGCCCACGGGCGGGTACATGCGCAGCACCTCCTGCGCGCGCGCGCGCCCGCCCGGCGTCAGGCGCCCCGCGCGGCCGCAGGCGAGCCGCGCTCGCGCCCGCCGGCTGATGCTCCTGCGCTGGCGAGGCGCCGCCGGCCCGGCCGGTGCCGCACACGGCGCTCGGGCGCCCGGTGGCAGCACGCATGGGGCCATGCGGGCAGGCGCAGGGCGGCCTTACCGCCCGCTGGCTGCCCACCCAGGCGGCGCGGGTCCCTTGAGGGCGGGCGGCCGCGGGCGCGCGCCTTGATGACGGCCTGCAGGTAGGTCAGGCGGCCCAGGTCGGCCCACTCCAGCGCGCGCGGCTGCGGGCGCTTGGGCGTCACCAGCAGCTCCAGCGCGTCCAGCTCGGCCACCACGCGCGCCTCCGCCGCCGGGTGCTGCGACAGCAGGTACCTGCGGCGCGGGCGCGGGGCGGGGCGCGGGGCGTCGGGCCGCGAGGCGGAGCGGGGGCGGGGTGACGCAGCGCGGCCGACCAAACGCGGGGAAGCTCCTTCGCCGCACACAGCAGCAGGCGCCCACCACAGCGCATGTACTCACCCACGCTCACCCACATCACTGGACGCAGCTGGCCTGCTGCCATCGCCTCCGGCAGCTGCGTGGCCTGTTGCCGGCCGGCGCGCGTGCGGTGCTGATGGCATTCCGCATACAGGGTGTGGCACCGGGTGCACTGTGACAACACGCGCTGAAGCGGCGCAGCTCGGCCCGTGAAGCAGCAGGCAGCGACGCGTGGCAGGCGCTGCAGGAGGGGGCACGGCAGGGCGCGGGGGCGCTGGGGCGGCAGGCGCGGGCGCTCACAGTGTCCACGCGCCGGAGTGGCCTGCGCGGAGGGAGCGCTGTCAGCACGGCCCCCTGCCCTGGCATGCGAGCCGTGCGCACTCTCTCCTCACTGCATGCGCCACTTCAGCACACCGACCTCAAGAGGGCACAGCGCATGCATCGTCCGCGCAGTTGGGGGCTGCGGGCATGTCTCAGCCACGGGCGGCAGAAGGCGCGTGGCAGGGCGCTCGGCGCGGCGCGCATGCAGGCGCGCACGGCGCGGGCGGGCGGGGGCTTGGGCCGGGGCGCGCCTGTGGTGTCGATGCCCGCAAAGTACAGCGCGGCGATCTCGGGCAGCATCTGCTTGTCGCTCAGCGGCTGGCCGGTGGCGGGGTCCTTGACGCGCAGCAGCATGTGCGCGAAGGTGCCCTTGGCCGGCGTGCCCAGCTGCATGTGCTTGAGCAGGCTGCGCACCACGCACTGCGCGCCGCGCGAGCGCGCCGCGTCAGGCCGGCGGGCAGGCGCGCCGCGCGCCGCGCGCCGCGCGCCGCGCGCCGCGCAGCGCGCGCCACTGCAGCCAGTGCAAATGCGCATCGCAGTGCATGCGGCACTGCGGGGGCGCATACATGCAGCCGAGCAGGATGCGCGCAGCTGCCGCTGCTTGTGCACCACCTGCCCAAGGACTTGCCCCGTTACATCCTGCAAAGGCCCTGCTCAGCAGCGCTCATATGGTCCCAGGCCGGGTGCTGCGGAGAGGCGGACCCTCTGCCCGCCCTGCCGCCGAGCGCAGCCGGTCCCTGGCTGCCCGCGCCGCCGAGCGCAGCTGCCCGCGCCCGCGCCGCCGCGCGCGCACTGCAGCCCTGGGAGGCGCGGGGGCCGAGGCGGCGCGCGCCTGCCACTGCTCCATCACGCGGTAGCCCTCGCGCACGTCCTTCCGCCAGAGCTTGACCATGCGCTGGGGGCCCTGGCGCACGCGGCGCTCCACCTGCGCCGCGCAGGCGCGCCCGCCCGTCACAGCACGCCCGCGGCCCCTCTGTGCCCTGCCATGCCCCGCCCTCCCCGCGACCCGTGGTCAGAGGACCCCTCACAGCTAGACAGGCTGTCAAGCGCGCTCAGTCGCTGCAGGAATGCTCATGACCGGCGGCGGTACCTGCATGCGGTCATGTGCGCGCTGCATGACGCGCGCACCGCACTCCGCGCGACCCGTGCCGGGGGCATGCGCGGCACCCCGCGCACCGGGTGCGCACTCAGCGCATGCACGACAGCGAGGCGGGGCCCTCGACGGCCGGCCGGGAGCGGCAGAGCCCAAGGGGCGCGCGGCGGGGGCCGCGCCTCGTGCGTGCAGCGCAGCATGACGTCCACGCTGGCGCCCGAGCCGACGTCGCCCTCCATGAAGTCCTCCAGCGAGCCCATCTCCTTCTCAAAGCCCACGCGGCCGATGACGTCCATGGACTCGCGCAGCAGCAGGTTGTCCATGTTCATGACCGCGCCCGGCCCCGCGCGGCCCAGGATCGTGGTCAGCACGCCGCTGCGCTCGACGATGTGCTTGAACGCGTGCCTGCGCGCGCCGCGGTCTGCCCGCTCGCCGCGCCGCCGCGGTCGGCCGAGCGCCCTCGCGCGCATGCGAGGTCCCATGCCCTCCGCGTTCTGGGGCTGGGCCACTGGGAAAGGGCGCGCAGCCCTGTGCAGGCCACGCGATGCACTCACATGCTCTCGCCCCGCTCTCTGGCGACAAGCTCCTCGCCTGCTCGCTAAAAGCGACCTTGCGTGGGCCGGGGTGACGGCTGCGCATGCGAGGCTCGCACCGCTTGAACACTGTTGGGGAGCGACAGTAAGCAGTTCGCCCTCCGGCTCCCCCCCCAGCTGCAACATGCATGCGCGTCAGGGCGGACGCGCGTCGGGCGCGACGGGCGCGCACCGCATGTTGCCGGCCGAGAAGGAGGGCGCGACGCCCTTGCGCACGGCCTTCCAGTGCGCGTCGGTCCGGCCGGTGAGCAGGCTGACGCCCCCGAGGAAGGGGTCCAGGAACTGGTAGATGAAGCGCAGCTTGTCCAGGTGCGGGCTGTGCAGCACCTCCTTCGCCAGCTCCGGGTCCGTGATCATCACACACTGCGTGCGCGGGGCCCTGGCTCGGCGCCGTGCGCGGCCCAGGCGCGCGCCCTGGGGCGGGAGCTGAGCGCCGCGTCTGCGGGCGCGAAGCTGGCACCCACACGCCACACTCCCGACCGGCGGCGGGCCAGGCGCGACACACGCGAGCATCCTCCAGAGCGGGCGAGCAGCACAAGGTCCGGGCGCGCGTGCCACCCGCCCCAGGTGCACTCGCCGCCGCGCAGACCCCGTGCCACGCCTGGGGGTGCCAGCAGCAGAGCCCGCCAGCCGGCAGTGCAGGGCGCTGAGCGTCAGCTAGCACTGAAAGGGGGGCCGCACGTGGAACCAGAGCATCCTGATGCGGAGGATCGGCCCAAAGATGTTTGACCTGCGGCCCAGGTGCAGCGCCCGCGTCAGCAGGCGGCTCGCCTCGTGGCCAGAAAGTGATCGCAGGAGGCCTCGCCAGCAGCACGCTCACCACTCGGTCGCCTTGCGGTGGATCTGTCGACGCCGCAGGGCATTGACGATGCCCAGAAAGCCATATGCCGGGCCTGGCAGCTCCTTCAGCGCCCTGGATCGCCGGTATATGTTCCACACGAACCTGGCAAGCGGCGGAGGTGACTTAGTCCTGGGCGGATGCTGGCTGGGCAGAGTAGCTAGGCAACAGAATGCCTTGGACGGCAGCCGCGCCGGTCACCTGGCCACGCGCTGCACCACAAACACCAGCAGAGCTAGCGCGGCCGCCCGCTGGAGGATGTGCAGGTCCAACGACATTCTGCCAGCAAGCGAGACTGCGCCAGCGCTGGGCTGATCGCCACCGCTCGGGCCGACAGCACGGATTTTATTATGTCAAGTGTTTCTGGTGCACTGGCCTGTGTGCCTGAGGCCGGACGCAAGCGGCAGGGCACCGCTTTCTGGCAAACGGCGTCGCACCAAATTGTTAGGGCTGCCCATTGTTAGGGTTGCTGGGTAGATTTGGTTGGGCGTTCCACCCAGATGTGCATTCCGGGTAGATGTGCACACGAGTTAGTCGCCTCTGCGTGCAGGTGACCATGGTGCCAAACTTCAGCCCCAGGTTCATGCCAAACCATGCCTTGCTTCAACGAACAGGCGCACGCAAATGCAGCGTTCCCTGCTTCCCTGCCTACAGCGGCGTGCGCATTGCTGACGAAGAACTGACGAGTCACAGCCAGGTTTTTTAAACTGCTACATGGAAAGTTCAGGATGTGCTTGCCGCAGGCCCGTGGGGCTTTCTGCTTGTGCTTGAGCCCAACAGCGCCGCTCGTCCTGCAGGTGACTGCGTTTGATATAAGCTGCTTGCTTGTGCTTGACAGACCTGGCCGTCAACGTTTGGTAGCTCCAGGCTTGGTGCTGGCTGGACGGTGTTCTCCTCCCGCCTGGCGCAGTACTGGCCTGGCGCAGTCATAGGCAAGCGAGGGGCAGGCGTGCCAAGCTAGCAAGCACCCCAGGCATGGTCGGAGGCCGTCTGCAGCACTTGCTGACTATTTGCGCCTGTGAAGTGCCCAGCTGTTACTGCTAGTTGGGCAGAGGCGGGACATGGACAGCTGCTCTGTCTGGATAACTGCAGGCTCACGCCCTTGGCAGAGCAGGTGCTGGCCGCACTGCGTTGTCGGTGTGCGCTTATGATACACAATCAAGCAATGCTCTGCTTCATGGTGAGTCTGTCAAGAAATGTCCAAGGACTGGGAAGGGCCATTGATCAAAGAATGTGTGAAGGTGCATCCGTGTCCCAGCGAAATGCGCTGCAGTGCCAGATGTTGCACGACAAGAACCTCGCAAAGCCCTTTAACGACACCTTTGCTTCCGGTGTTGTTGTGAGCAGAGGGGGTACGGCAGCCAGACGCGGGGAGCAGCTGTGGAGCTGAACGGGGTTATTTAAAGCGTCTGACGTGCTCTCGTAGCCATCAGCGGCCTGACGCCGAGCGGCACGATGGGTGCGTGATTTCCGGAAGAGGAGGCGTCAGCGGAAGCAGGCGCCTCGGCGCTCCGCTTGTGCAAGATACACTGAGCTCGTACCGAGCCAGCTGGCCACGGGGTGACAACACCAGGGATCCGCCGCGTGCAGGGCGGGGGCGGAGGGGTCTCTTGGGCACGCTGCTCAAGAGGTATCTCAAGCCCGGCGGGAGCGGCATCTTCCTGGTGGATATCTACTGCTATGACCCGCCGGAGTGGTGCGGCCCGGCGCTGGCAACTTCGTGCGCAGTTGGCCTCCACCTCAGCATGCGCGCCGCACAGCCACTTATTGTCACCTCTGTCGACCTGTGCGCTGCTGGCGCGCAGCCTGCTCGTGGAGGACAAGGAGCAGATATCCAGGGCCAGGGAGACCGGGGTGCGCGCCGCGCTGGGCATACACTGGCGGCCAGCATGCGCAGCACCGACCTGCACTTGAATGCGTGCTCTACCTCCCTGCCCCTGACCACCGAGCTGAAGCCACGGCACTGCACGGCCCGGGCGGTTGCTGCGGGCCAGGCTCGCGGCCGCGCGGCCGCCGCGCGCGGCGTGAGCGCCTGAGCCGGGCGCGCGCGCGCAGCTGTTCACGGAGGAGTCCATGGAGGCCATGATCAAGTACTACGAGGGTGAGACGCTGGGCCTGGGCGGCAAGACCGCCGGCTCGCCCGGTGCGGGCCCGCGCTCGCCCGCGGCGCCGGCGCCCTATCAGGCGATTGTGCGCTGCCGCCGTGACCTGCAGGACGCCGCGATAGCGCCCGCCAAGCGGGCAGCGCGGCTGCACGCTTGCTGGGTCCGCACAGCGGCGGCGCGCCGGGTGGCGCGGCGCGCATGCGGGCGCGGCGCGGAGATGCTGAGGCAGAGCGATGCCGCAGAGTGCACCCAGTCAGCTTGGGCGCAGCGGCCAGCATGCACAGCCGCGGCCAGAGCCGGCGCGCTGCGCAGAGTTGTCGCGCAGCCACAACTGTGAGCTGGATACATAGAGCTGAGCATTGCGCTGCTGCGCCGCATGCATGGCACGCAAGGCCGGGAGGCAGCCCCGCTTTGACAGCAGAGCGGAGCACTGCAGCGCTCGTGGCTGGGGGCGCGCTCGGTGCCCGCCGTCACGCGCCGGCGCCGGGCCGGCAGGGCTGCTGAGGAGACCGGTCGACTACAGCTACGAGGCGTGCATGGAGGAGTCGCGGCTGGTCATGCTGACCTGCGCGAAGGGCGCGATGAAGGCCGCAAACATCATGCCGCGGGAGGCGCGCGCCCGCCCTTCCCTCGCACCGCTTGCCCTGCGCGCGCCGTGCGCCGCACGCGCCTGTGCACTTGCTGCAGTGCTGCCGCGTGCGCCCGCGCCGCGCCGCGAAGCCCGCCGGCGCCGCACCGCCGCGGCGCACCGCACGGCGGGCGCATGCGAGCGCGGCCTGCGCGCCGCAGGTGGACATCCTGATCACGGCGAGCACGTTTGCGCCGGTGCCGTC
>JAABUH010003755.1_pt1 | contig 12766 bp, 14 predicted proteins | sample 5559121 | NCBI WGS metagenome assembly JAABUH01 (sample SAMN10711871, study PRJNA513364) | rock metagenome | isolation source: Antarctica rocks | place: Antarctica: Victoria Land, Battleship Promontory nord | collected 2015-12-28 | reverse complement strand
ATGAATTTTCAACACATTTTTCTCATATTTCTGAAAGAGAGAAAGAAATTCAAACTATCATGATAAACATATGCAAGAAACAAGTCTCTGATAAGTTGAAATCAATATGCATCAAAGCATATGCTGATCTTCTGTCAGATACATGTTAAACGAAATTTTGCAAAAGGTTTTTCAAAACATTCAGCATGTTACATTGCTCAAAAGATTTAAAATTCTTCAACTATCGATGTGTTGTTACAACATATTGATAACATATATTAAGCACATTCTGAGCTGAAATCTTAAATTGTTAGTAAATGTTCATCTTGAATTCTTGCAGATTTATTAAAAGAATAATCAAAAGTTTCACATCAATGATGAACTTATGCTTGAAAACATAGTGAACTTAGCGAAAGTAGTCACTTTCAAGATAACAATTTCATAAGACGTAAAATTTCTTTATTGAATGTTGTATTAAGATGAAACATATTCTCTGTATAAGTTAAGCATATGCTGATCTGCGTAAACTGCGTCATCATACTCAAGAAATGTTTAATCGAAAGAAATTTATGAAAATTCAAGATATAAATACTACATGACAAAATTGAAGCGATTCAACTTGTTTAAAACGACAATTTCAAAAGAAAGACATGAATTCTTCATTAATTGATGTGTTGCATATGCTTTGCTTATACTACTTAAATCAATCATCTCATCAAGTCGCTTCAAGAAGAATTGAATATTCTGATCTGTCTTGAAATTCAAAAAATTCTTATGATACAGAGCAAGCTCAAACTCAGCATATATTGAGCAAAGACACTTCGTCTTCATCAAACTTTGATTCAATTTTCAAATCAACTTCAATTGCTTTTACTAATTTGTTATATGAAAGTGATCTTCATTGAAACATACATCAAGCATCAACTGAGTGTATGTCATCTTCATTAAGTTGAGCAAGTACTTTTTAAGATACAAGACGACAGAGAAATTGACTGTTTACAGAGACAGTGAAGACTCAAGCATATGCTGAGCATATGATAAGCATACATCAAAGAATAGAATAAGAAAAGTGAAAAAGAAAGAAGCTTGAAATGAAGAAGAAGTTGACAGAATTACAGATCAAAAATACAGAGCTTGAATTTGAATTTTAGCAAGTAGATGATACATGCTTAGACTGATCGTTGAATCGAGTTTCAATATCAATCTTCTGACTCAACTCGAGTACTCGATATCAATCTTCTGACTCAACTTGAATACTTGATTTCAACATTCTGACTCGATTTGATATTGATCTTGAGTCGATACTTGATTCGAGTTTTCGACTCGAATCATCAAGAAATCAAAAATGACATCAAATGTCAAGATTTACTATTTTTGAATCTATTACATCATTATATTTGAAAGACTTACGTGAAACAAATGAATCTATTTCTCTTCTCGTTGTTTGCATTATCTTGTTGCATTATTAATAAAATATATTGCAAGATGTCTGATTCTGATAAGACATATGAATTATTAAGATTTTCGATCGAGAAAGAATCTAATTTCTCGATCATTCATTCTAATGAATTTGCAAGTCAAGATTCACGAAACATCAATCAAAATTTCGTCGAAAAGAAACGAACTCTTCAAGAAGCGATGAATAGAATTCATCGTGATACTTCTCTTCTAATATTAAGAGAGAATAATCAGTATGTTGAGTGAAGTGCTGATATTAATGCTCAATTTCAACAATGATGACTACAGATGTCTGTTGACGAAAGTGTCATCAACAAGACTCAAAGAAAGATAGATAATTCACTTTGAGCTAAGAAGATCGAAGTAAATAAACAATTCAACATCTGAAACAAGTTTATTCAAATGATCTCAACGTTGAAAGAATATTCTAAGATTTCATGCAAGAATTGTCTTAAAATTCTAGATCATTCTACGACTATTGATGAATCTAGTACGTTCAATATGATCAAGCATCTCAAGTCAAATGCTTGTCAGAAACGAAAATGATTCAACTCTCTTTCACAGCTCAAGATATCTTTCGATCATGTAAGTTCAATATGATAATGCAAATAGATAATGCAAAGTTGACGTATTTATAGAAGAAAAGTCATATCAACTTATTATCTCAATTCAATCAACAGAATTGAGAAAAGATATTGTGTCAGATCTTCATTGCACTGAATTTGTCTTTTTGAATCATTGAAAATGAGCACTTTCGACAGTTACTACAAATGCTTCGTTCAGAGATTACTCTCGTTCATCGCACTAAATTGTCAAGCATGATTTTCTCGAAATATGATGAAATTCGTGCAAAGATAAAGCAAGACTTAAAAGAGTCACGACAGATTTCTATTGCGTTGAATGCATGATCTAGTTCTCAAAAAGTCGCTTATCTGAGAGTTTTAATATATTGAATGAATGCTACATTTCAATATCGTGAACATCTCATTGAATTTACGTCTCTTCAAGTTGAGCATACTGATTGTCATTTAATGCAAGAGCTGTTCAAGATTTTGAATACATATGATATTAAGAACAAGCTTTTTGATGTTGTTATCAATAATGCAAGCAACAATGACACTTTAAAGAAGAAGCTTGAAAGAGCGCTCAGTTGACGCGACATTTCATGAAATAGAGCACAAAACTCGATATCTTGTATGACTCATATCATTAATCTAGTGACTCAAGAGTTTATCAGAGCTATTGAATCAGAGACTTTGAACAACAATTTCGTTGTGTCATTAGACGATGATCAAGTTAAGAATGTAATCACAAGCAATGATCTTTGCACTGTTGTCAAGAAGATATTTATCAAGTTGATAATGCAAAAAGATAATGCATTTACTAATCAGTGAAACAGATTCACGCTCTTACTATTGTCATCAACAGTTCTTCTCAACGAAAGCTTTGCTTTTTAAAGCTTCAAGTCACAAGATCTTGAAAATTGATACAAGACATTCACATTCGTTGAAACTCTATTTATTTGATGCTTCGACGTGCATATCAACTGCGCGACATGATCGATATATGAGTCGAGAAATTCTTGACAGATGCAAAGATTCAAGCTATTCGATTAAAGAAAAACGAATGATCACTAGTATTGCTTATTGACAATATGTTAAATTCTTTCTATGAGCTAACTCTGATTGTGTCTAGAATCATTAATGTTGACATACATTTAGAATTTCGAATGTTTGATGCTTTTTTCAATCATCTCAATGTTATTGAAACGATAGTACGTGATAATGCATGTACTTCACAAGCACTTGTTCTTCGAGCTTACGAACTAGCTTCTAACAAGCTTGCAAAGTACTATTTCAAGATGAAGAGCAAAGATGAACTGATATACAATCTCGCTATGATTTTAGATTCTACTCAAAAGCTGAATTTGTATCAAGATTGAGATGCAAATGAGAATGATTCTCATTTTTATTACAACAAGTACAAAAAAGAGTTCAAGAACTATTTTCATCATCATTATGAAGAGAAAACTACAACTGCAGAAGTCAGAGCGCAAGTGACTAGTGATGTTGATCAGATAATGCAATATGATAATGCAATTGATCATTTGTTAACAATGCTATAGTTTGTTGTGATGATTACATGAACTCTTCTTCAAAGAACTCAACGTCACTCTGTATCTGTTAGTGAAGATGATTGATATCTTTGCACTGACGCTATTGTCAAGAAGTTTTCAACATGAAAGTATTGAAGAGAAACGTCTCAAACTATTCAAGATTGACTCAAATGACTAAGAATGTTCTTTCATGTTCAATATTCTCTGTAAATATTGAATGAACATTCAGTCTTGCAAGAAGAGTTTGTCGATGAAATTGATCACAAATGACTTCAGAATCAGTTGAACAGATAATGCTTCTTAAGTATTATAATCGTATCATGAACTTGAATTCTGAGAAGACTATCATCAAAGCATGAAATATTTATTGCAGAGAAGAAGATGAAGATAACGCGATTGATGAATTGTATAATTCTTTCAAGACAGATTTGCAGAATGTTTTACGTTCTATTAATGTTTAAATGTTCAATATCATTTCATTTGAAGTTGCTTTTGCATTGTCAATGTATGTAGTATAATAACACAGTTACAAGATAATGCAAAGAGATAATGCAGTTCATAGAGTGTATTGCTATGCTAGACAACTTGATCTGATCAAGATATCGCGAATGCTATTTTCATTGAGCACTCAACTGAATCTTGAGATTACACATCAAAGTTTTCATGAGTATCAAATCTCTCTGCTGAAGAGTTACTCGCTTGACATGAATAGCAAGAAGATTGCTATCTGCATATGTAAAGCATTATATCAGTAAATGTTGTAAAACATCAATGATAATGCAAATGAGTAATGCACTTACTGACAAGAAATTCACATAGAAATGCTTCTGTGATCTTCTGAAGAGCAAGCAGTGTTGAAGTTTGAATTTTATAGTTTGCATCGCTCATTCTCTGACTCATCTTGTTCGTATCAGTCTCATTCTGCATGATTTTGCGAACTACTCTTTCAAATAAGATCTTCAATATCAACAAATTTGCATCTCTCTGATAACGACGTATCTCTCAAAGTGCAACGATTTCTGACTTTCATTTTCTCTTTGACTGTCGCGATAAATTAGCTGTTGATAGCTTGATGCATTATCTGTTTGCATTATCTTCTGAACTTTCTTGATCTTGCTTTCAGATAGAGTTTTTAAGTCTGCTCTTGATTCGTTCGTGATTCAATTACCTGATGTCATATCATCACGAGTTGAGATCTTCAAATCATCATGTGATGCGTCTTTAGACTTTCGTTCTAAATCAAGTCTGTCAGCAATGTGCAACAAGAGATGCATTATTTAAATGCATTATCTGTTTGCTTGCAACGAGTCATGATGTATATCAACTGACAACGATTTGAAAAATTGAGACTATCGAGTTGAGTGAAAGCAAAGTGAAGTACGATGTAAACAAGAGATGATGTGTAAACAAGAGATGATGACTGTTGACTGTGTTTATAGTAGAATCAATATGATGAATGTTTTGATATTAGCACTAATATGATGAATGTGTTGATCGCAGCTCTAAGATGATGAATAAATTCTAACATTCAACTTTAACTCTAATTTTACTTACATCTCATCTCACATCTATTCTAATTCTAACTTTATCTACGCTTGATGTCTATTCTAACTCTAACTTTTTCTACGTCTCACATCTATTCATTGCACTCATCTATTGTGACTAAGTTCATTAGAAAAAGTACTTCAACATCACTATCAGATAAGAAGATTGTTATGCATTATTTATATGCATTATCATTGAGATTAATCAAAATCACAGAATGTTCAATCTATCAATCAAGTTGCAGTCAATTGCAAGTAGAAATCATGCAATGAGATGAAATGAAAATCAGAAAACTTTCTATATCAAACAAAGTGCAGATCGAGTGACTCTTTATAAACAACTCATCAAATTGAGAAGCATCAGCGTCTATCAGAAAGTCATCAAAGCGAAGCAGGTGAAAATGAAGAACAATATGCGAAATATGATCATGAATGATCGAGTGAAAAAGAGTCTGCATGATAATGCATTTGAGTAATGCATATGTGTTTCAAAAGCTGATTGTATAATAGCTTAATGCTTCAAGACAAATTTGATAAAGAAGATGAGAGAGAAGAAGACTGCAAAGTAAGCGAAGCTCAAAGCGATAGTCATGAAGACGACGTTCAATACTACTTCTACTGTCAATGTATGTACTGTGTTTGATGTGAAAGACAAGACTAACGTATGCATTAAACTATTGCACAACAAGATTAACTTGAGAAAAACATGTCAAGATACATGATATCTACTATTGAATTAATTCAGCAACGCATTTTACATCACGAAGAATTGAATGAATTGAAGATGATGAATGATTCAGATGTCATACAAGAATTCAACAAATTCATGAGCGCATTTTCAAATGAAAAAAATGCGATTGATCGAAAGATAGTTAATTCACTAGATTCATCAAATGATGAATCTGATAATATCATTGAGATTGACGACGATGATAAGAAGGTGAAATTTAGCAAGAGAGATGATGATGCAAATATGATTGAGAACGAGAATGAGTACAAGAAGAAGTACAAGAAGAAGTACGAGAAGAAGAAGAAGAAGAATGATGAGATAATAGTGATCTCAGATTAGCAGTAGTAAATGAACAAGCATGAATTTTCTTCAATCAATTGCATTACTCTGTTGCATTATCAGACACTCAGATAAATATTAGTAGTACTTCGCTTCATGTCTTGACGAATCAAGTCGAAAATTTCAAGTTAATACTTGATCTCAATCTTCTGACTTGACTTGAATACTTGAGTTGAATCTTCTGACTTGACTCGAATACTTGAGTCAAGAATTCTGACTCGAATCGAGTCTTGATGAATCAAGTACTCGACTTGACGCGATCAATCTATACATGCTCAACATATGTTCTTCATCATCTTGTACATCTAAAACTATATCTAGTGCTCAACATATGCTCAGTATCAGTCAAAATATTCATGTTGTGTTGTCAAGCTACAATTTTTCTGACTAGTGCTTTTGCTAGCGTCACGCTAAACATATGTCGAAGCGACGCGTTATTTCTTTTGTAAACAATCAACTTTTCTTTCTTTTTTTACAATTTTACTTCTACAATCTGTACTCACATTGAGTACTGTCTCAACATATACTGCACTTCATATTTGCGTGTATTCTGTTTAAACATGACACACATAGCAAATTATGACAATTCAACTGTAATCAATGTTGTCAATTTCTCAATCTATGAGTATCATTATGATAAATACAAGCTTCGTGTGAAATCAGCATATGCTCACAATAAGCAGATTCAATATTCAATCACAATGCTGCTTGAGTTTCTGCTGATGAGTGTAATCAGTTTTTATACTCTGCATATGCTGACATTCTTTCTAGTCATTCAAACTGTCATCGCTGCAAGCACTCATCATATATTTCTCATGATCAATACTCTTGCAACTTATACTAGACATATGCAGCTTTCTCAGTTATCATCGCAATGAATGCTAGTCAATACATTTCTTTTCAAGATTTGAAATTATGCTAAGCATATGCAGACTTCTCAAACTCTTTCATGTTGTTCAACACTATCAATAGCAAAGTGTAAATCTTCAGAAGCTCTTTTATATCTTGCATATGTTGAATATATATAAATGTTGAGTAAATGTAAATATGAAAGAAATGTGTAATCAAATCTTTGATCAACAGCTTTTTGTAAGTTTTGCATATGCTTTGCACTTATTGAATATCTGCTTACTTCTTGTCAGCTTCATCATCATATTCGCAATGTACATCTTAACGTCAATGAGACATTTACATCACATATGTTCAACTTATGCTGAGTTTATACAGTTGCAAATTTATCTCAACATAATTTTAAACAGACAGAGATAATTGTCAAAAATAAGTATGTCTTTATACATGCTGTGTATATGCAAAGCTAATTCTGTGTCAATGCTTTCAAACTTTTCGTTAAATTGAGTGATTAACATAGAGCTTGATTTTTAAATGAGTTTGAGTAATATTGACATATTTTGCGCATATGCACAATTAATGACATTAAAACGAGATTTTCTTTCGATCTAATCAATCAATATGTCAATCACTGTGAGCAGTTAATGTAAGTCATATTTATATCTTGCATATGCAAAGCTAATACTCAGTAGTAATTATGATGCAATCTTTTTCATCAATTATGAAACTCGATTTCATCGTGATGTAAGTAAAGCATATGCTGTGTTTCAATTTATCATATATTATCATTTATCTATACTATATATATATACTTATATTATAATACTCAGCATGATTCATTCAAGCATTTATGAAAAAAAACTTTCAGCAAAGATCTGACATATGTCAGATCTGCACTCATCACTCTTTTTGCATTCAATATCAATGTTCAATCAAGCAGCTCACTGTCTTCTGAACTTTTTGAGTCAAGAAGTGCATTCTTTAAGCATATGTTAATCAAAAATTAGTCTTTTGCAATCATCATCTCTTCTGAGCGCAAGCGAAAGATAAAATCTTGCTCAAAATATGCTTAAAATATGCTTATTTTATGATAAATTGAGTTTCAATTCTCTTCTCATTCTCACTCATTCTTGTCGTTTCTCTTCTTTTGTATGTACATTATGTGTCTTGCATATGCTTCGCTAACGCGATTCTCAGATCTCTCACTTAACAACAAGCGCATCAAAAAGATTTCTCATGATGACGTGAAAGATAAAATCAAAGATAAGCATAGCACAAACTTCGCATATGCTCTGCTAATACATACTTTAGATGTCAACAACATTGTCACATGTAATTTCGCTCATCTGACTGAAAAATAAATCAATAATGATGATCTGTGATTGTTCTTTTCTGATCTCGTTCATACATCATGCATATGCATAATATTTTTTAGTTTCAGCTAGAGAAATGTCACTACTTTTTCAGCTCATGATTTGCATATGCAGAAAGTTGAGTCGAGATTGAAATAATTTTGAACTCATGATTAGCATATGCAGAAAGTTGAGTTGAGATTGACATTCAAAAAAAAGTTTCAACTCTGACTTAACTTTTTCAATCTTTCATCAACTGTAAGCTCAATGAAATCTAGTCTCTTTAAGTTAACTGTCTTGTTTACTACGTAAGTTTCAACTATTACGTCTGAGAGCATTAATTTAAATTACAGTCAGATATTTCTTAAATTCAAAATAATATCAAATTTTATTAATCATTTTATTTAATATGATAAAGTATGAGTGTATTATTAAATTAATTAGTAATGCAGTTGTTTTTACTGACTGATTTTGATCTTTTTTCACTAGTCTGCATCAATCTTATTTTAATTCTTTGTAAAATGATTGACTTTTTTATTAAAGTTACAAAAGTCAAATCTATTATGATTAATTATTCAATTTTTAATGAAATTTGACTTCATGTTTATACTGCTTCACTTCGTTCTTCATCATTAACAATGTGCTTGTTTCAAGTCACATTAAAATCTTTAAGTGAACTTATTATTTTATTTACTCAGTTATTTACATGTTCAACTATTAACTCAGCTATTTACTCAGTTATTTACTCATCAGTTTACTTACTTTAAAACATGCTTCATGCAATATGTTTATTTATGCATCATGTTACAAATGTGTCAAAATTAAATAAGATCAAAGATTTAATTCTAATCATTTTACAATTAATGTTAGCAAGTTGATTGCATATTGATTAAAGTTAATCAAGATTTAGCTGAGATCTGATTTAAATTTGATTCAAATTTGACTCAAATATGATTCAGCATCTTTTTTCTTCTTTAAGCATCTTTTAATCAGCTTTTATTATCATTTAAGCAAACACACTTCTTTGTGTTACAAGTAGTCAACAGATGTTTATGATAAACATATTTCTTTATGTTGCAAACATCTTTCAAATCAACATCTTTCTTGTGTTTCAACATGTTTTCTTTAAAACTAACATTGAATCTGAATAACTACTATATAAAGTGTATTCTTCTTATCTTTTGTATCTTCTTTCTTCTGTATTCTTAAAGTCTTAGTCATAACTATCTTTATCAACTAAACATACTAGTCATGTATGCTTTTTGATTAGTTTTTAAACATGATTTCAACATTACTTTAAAAATTCATTAATCACATGATATTAATCTTTATATTCATTCAAATTCACTCAGCTGACAATGAAATAAGTATAAAGAAATTTGTATATCTGATGATCAATAACATCAAAAGACAGAATAACATTAAGAAATTAATAAAATCAATAAAAATATATAATCATGTGATTGCTAGAGAATCTATCACTCAGTCAGTAGCATCAGTTTACATTGATTAATAGAATCAACAATAAAAAATCTTCATTGATTACTTGAAAATCTCAAAAAAATCTTCTCAAATCAGCAACACTCTTCTTTGAAGACTATCAATCATCAACTCTTTGCTATGATTTAATCATTTGTGAAAAATTTCTTCAAGAATTATCAAAGCTTTTATTCTTATGTCACTTCAGATTCAATCATTTCTTCTAAGTTATCACTTTGCATATTAAAATATCTTAGAATTGACTTTATATGAAAACATCATCAATCTTTGTCTTACTTTCAGACTTTCAATGATTTCTTAAAAGCTTCTATTCTTTGAAATATAAAAAATGTAAATCAGTTACAGCATTAAGTTAAACAAGATTCAAAGATTTTTCTAGCAGATTTAAACAATCTTTAAACTGTTATGAATGCATCAGAATTGAATAAGATCAAAGATTTAATTCTAATCATTATACAATTAACGTTAATGAGTTGATTATATATTGATTAAAGCTAGTTAAAAGCTGATTTAAATCTGATTCAACATCTTTTTCATTCTTTAGCATCTTTTAATCAGCTTTTATTATCTTTTAAACAAACATACTTCTTTGTATTATGAGTAGTTAACAAACATTTATGACAAACACATTTTTATGTATCAATAAAACATCTTTTGAATTAACATCTTTTGAATTAACATCTTTCTTATGTTTCAACACATTCTCTTTGAGACTAGCGTTGAATCTGAGTAACTACTATATAAAGCATGTTCTTTTTTCTTCTTTTTATCTTCTTTCTTCTGTATTTTTAAAGTCTTAGTTATAACTATCTTTATTGAATCAAACTTTTCATTTTTTAAAGTAATTCTTTTCAGCTTTCAATTGTAAGAATTGACATCAATCTTTTTTGACAATAGAACATCATTGACATGATGCTTGCACTTCATTCTGATCATCAAAAGCAAATGATAAACATCATTGATGTGACATCAGTGAATGAGCAAGAGACGAGTATCACTATCTCGCAGAAGAATTCAATCAAGACAAAGAATATACATGAGAAATTGAACAAGCTGCAAGTACTCTATGAGCTCAACAAACGTAGAAACAACAAGCTGATGCTCTGAAGAAAGATGAGAAGATTGACAGAGATGATAGAAAAGCTGACGCGTCAACATGTTGCTACGTTGACTGTCAATCAATGCATGAAGAATCAGCTGAAGAGATTGAAAAAGATACATCAACAAAATGTTTGACAGCTAACTTTTTGCTCGATGACAGAATCTGAAAAAGTCGGCTTGATTCAGCTAATAATCAGCTAAATTTCAGCTAAATTCGACTAACTCAGCTAATTCAGCTAATTCAGCTAAAATATTTATCTACATGCTCATCTATCTACATGTTCATCATTCTACTCGTCATTCTACATGCTCATCATTCTACTCGTTATTCTACATGCTTATCATTCTACTCATCATTCTACATGCTCATCATTCTACATGCTCATCATTCTACTCATCATTCTACATGCTTATCACTTTACTCGCTCATCTACTCGCTCATTTACTCGCTCATTTACTCGCTCATTTACTTGCTCATTTACTCGCTCACTCAAATTCTCTATTGAATTTCCTATCGAATTTTCTATCAAATTCTCTATCAAATTCTCTATTAAATGCTCTATCAAACGCTTTACATGCTTCAAATTATGAACGCATAACACGAGTCAAACAATTCTTCAAACAATGCTTTCTACATAACTTGAAAACAGTACTGTTATCTTCGTGATTAGTAATCTTCGCTCTCAGTCGAAGATTGACGCTAGAAAATTCAGAGAATTCAGAGTTTTTACTTCTTCTCACTTCTTTCTTTTGTAATTTCTACTTTTTATTTCGTACAAAATAATGCTAATTAGCTCAATAATATGCACTCTTCATGACTCAATATCAAACTTTCGATCAAACGCTTTATCAAATTTTCTACATGCTTCAAAATACGTGTTGAATGAATGCATAACACGCATCAAACAGTGCTTTAAACAATACTCTCTACTGAGCTTTCTACTGAGCTATTTACTGAGCTATCAATCAAGCTTTCTACTGATCTTTCTACTGAGTTATTGATCAAGCTTTCTACTGATCTTTCTACTGATCTATCGATTGAGCTTTTTACTGATCTTTTTACTGATCTTTTTACTGATCTTTCTACTGAGCTATTGATTGAGCTTTCTACTGATCTTTCTACTGATCTTTCTACTGATCTTTCTACTGAGCTATTGATCAAGCTTTCTACTGATCTTTCTACTGATCTTTCTACTGATCTTTCTACTGATCTTTCTACTGATCTTTCTACTGATCTTTCTACTGAGTTATCGATCAAGCTTTCTACTGATCTTTCTACTGATCTTTTTACTGAGTTATTTACTGATCTTTCTACTGAGCTATTGACTGAGCTTTCTACTGAGCTTTCTATCAAACGCTTTATCAAACATTCTACATGCTTCAAAATACGCGTCGATTAAACGCATAACATAAGTTAAACAGTGCTTCAAACAATACTTTCTACATGACTCTTTACATGACTTTCTCAATGACTCTTTACATGACTCTTTACATGACTTTCTTCATGACTTTCTTCATGACTTTCTATCAAGCTTTGAATTACTTTGCATTCAAGAATCAAATTTGTTCTCTATCGAGCACCAAATATAATTCTATCATACACTTTACATGACTCTTTATTGAACATTCTACATGACTTTCTATCGAACATTCTACATGACTCTCTACCTTATTAGTTTACTCATTAACTTTTTCATTAACTTTCTCATTAACTTTTTCATTGACTTTCTCAGCGCATATATTAAACTGTGTAAATAGCTATTGTTTAGATAGTCAAATTAATTATTAATTAATCTAT
>JAABUH010003753.1_pt1 | contig 12773 bp, 20 predicted proteins | sample 5559121 | NCBI WGS metagenome assembly JAABUH01 (sample SAMN10711871, study PRJNA513364) | rock metagenome | isolation source: Antarctica rocks | place: Antarctica: Victoria Land, Battleship Promontory nord | collected 2015-12-28 | reverse complement strand
CCGGCAATGACCAAGTCGCGAGGACTCCGGCTGAACATTGTTGGTTGTCAAGGCCAGTAGCTTGTTTCCCAGGTGCGCACATGACAGATAGTCGCTGAGTGACCCATCGTACGCCTCCTTGATGAAGTAGATCTTGCAAATTCGTCGGCGTATCCTTCTTGATGTGCGCGTAGTCGCATCGGGAGACTACGTCAACCCCGATCGAAAGGCGTAAAACTACACCGCCTATCTAGCTAGTCAGCAGGCCTATTAGGCAGCTTCCCCGTCATCTCGGACATTCATAAGTCCAATGCATCATACTTAAACGTCTTCAACCACCTACACAAAGATCAACAACCCCTTGATGGCCACGCGGTTTCCGAGAGTTTCTGAAACGTCTAAAATGACTCTCAACCTGGCCATATTGAATTCTGACAATCGATCTCATCAACCTTGACGATATGCGAGCTCCCAAACGGACACCCTGGGGATCCAAAGCCGAATTCGCCGAGCTCTACGAGATGCTCTTCTCCCCCATGGCGGACATCTCCTCTCACAAACGAGGCTTATCCCGCGTACATCTCTCTCTCTTCCTCAGCTCAATCTAATGAACCTCCCAGATGAGCTTGTACATCTCTGCTCCATCCTGTCCGACCTTCATACACCTCCTTGATGCACTCATCACTGCGGATATCCTCCCTAATCCACCTATGAGTCCCGAAGAAGCGAATTCCACCCGGATGACCTGCGCAATGGCGGTTGTGCGATTCGTCAATGGTATGGTCGACCCGCTCCAAACAGGTGCGCTAGTCCCTACCCACATTAGAAGTTGACTGATATAGGCTGGTCCCGGATTAAGGTCCTTACGCCCGACCGATCTCCCACCTCGCAGCCACCCTCGGCATCCCACCTTCCCTAATCGCCCTCCGCCATCGAGCGACCCATGAAGACCTGCCCCCACTCCCCCTCCTCCGCCAAGCGGTCCAGAGCGCTATCGAATACATTCACTATCACTCATTCCTACCTCTCCTTGCTACTGGTTCGAACCAGCCTAAACCGGACGCGGGCAAGAGCGAGGTGCTGGTAAGGAGGTGGAAGAGCGTAATGAAGGTTCGGATGAGGGAGAAGGATGTCGGGGAGGAGAATGACACGGGTAGGGAGGTCAGGAGGTTGAAGTCGGATCTCGAGGGGAAGGACGGACAGGAGGTCGTTGAGGCGCTCTGCAAGGTTGGGGGATTGGTGCCCGTTGCGAGGAAGTGAGTCGGTTGATCTCGACAACATGGGCGACCTGATACGAGTGAAGGAAACGACCTGCATTTGGGTCTGTAGAGCTCTCGTCTGCTTCGCTCCAGCTCTGGACACCGCTGCTATCCCACTTCGCAACAAGCAATCCATCTTTACCCAATGTCATGGCCGAAACCATACTAGCGGCTCTCATTCGGTCAGCTCAGCTCGCGGACACCCATCTGAGCGGCAGCTCGGCAGAAGCGCGAGAGGCGCAAAAGGAAGCCACGTCATTTCGGTGGAGCTTGGCGGTGTGGTTCATCTACCTCTGGCGGGGAGACGAGCAGTCGCTGTACGGCTTGGCGCTTGATGAAGAGGAGAAGAGACGATTATGGAGACGGCTCCTTGGGTCACTTCTACAGGGAGACCCCATGTGATTATGTTCCTTCCCAAGTGAGCCAAGGCTAACACGCCTGATACAGTCTACATCGCCTGAGCCAGATGATCGCGGACATCGACCCTTCATTGGAACAGATCAGCATTAGCGGTCTCCTTACAGAGCCTGAGCTGCCAGGCGAAGATGAATTGATTGGCTTGGAAGATGGATCTCCGAGGGAACCGGAGGAGATGGGCGTGGATGACAAGTTGCTGGCGATGGAGCAGAGACTACTGGAGCTCGAGGCGAACGTGAACTATGCCGCTCGAATCAGACCCCTCAGGTGCTCATCATGTGCTCAGGTGCCGAAGGAGATCAGAAGGTCTGCGGAAGGAACGATTCACTCGTCGAACGATCCCAAAGGATGGAGGCAGTTGTCGAACAAGGAGTGGAGGGCTTGTCCTATCGGATGTTGGGGTACCCTCTGAATCAAAGTCGATCTCGTCCGATCAGCTCGGCCATCCATGCGGACTCAGACTAGCGTGGTACGTCCCGCACCGAGATTCGTATGCACATCCACAAGGTCTCGCATTCTTCGCTGCGATTCACGGCATGATGTTGAGCGAACGCATGTTCACATTCCTAGCCCGGGTCCGTTCCGCTTACCATCTCTCTCTTCTCCACCGACCGTACTTCAACGCCACTCATTCCTTCTCCTCACCGTTTTCGGTCCCACCAAGCTCTATCTCGCTCTGATCGTTCGGGCAGTTCCGTTGACTGCGCGAAAGTTCCTTCGTCCCGTGGACGACTACCTGTCATGCCGGGTACCTCAGCCTCCAGCAAGTCGATACATTTTCTGTACAGTTGAAGTCGGCTCAGATGTCTGGGACGCTTGGATCAAGAATCAAAGCTCGAATACCGTTATGTTTTGTGTAGGTCACCTACACGCTTACCAGGACGTCGAGGTTACGGAACAAGATCGTCCGATTGCATGACTTGTCCCACCGGATGAGCTCGGACTTCAGCTCGTCATACATCGCCTGGTCTCGCGCCTTCACCTTTGAGATCGTCCTTCTTGCTCATGCTGGACGTTACCATTCGATCCTGGAATCACCAGTGTCTGTACGGATGGCAAGTAATGGTCGTTCGCGGGCTGGGAACGGATGTCCGAGGTCCGTCGAGATGGATTCAAAAATCGGTCGAATCGACTATCCTCCCTAGGTCCACGCAGGACCTTATCCACTCCACGCTTACTTCCCGTCGCCGAGGTGTCTCGCTCACTCTTTCTCGATAAGAATTCGATGGGAAGGATCGGTGATAGGCAGATTCGGAGCGAGAAGTACGACGAGGTATGCAGCGGCTGGAGCAGGACATATGATCCTTCCCCGATCACCTGAGGGAGGTTTAGTTGTCGGGAGCGAGAGTAGAAAGACAGGCACTACAGATATGATCAGCTCCAGTGAGCGCTTGATTCGTTTCTCGCCTTCGACACGGAAACTGATAGGAAGACCAGGAGGTGCCTCGAAGATCTTGCCTCCATTGGTTCTCAACATAGTCGAGCTGATGGAAGAAGCAGCCGGTAGCTTGGTCAACAATATAGATTGATGAAGGAACGATCAATCGATCGCATGTGAAAGCCAGAAGAAAAAAAGGTCCGGTGGTAGGGCGCAAGCGGTCCGTGCGGCGGCCCCTGCGCTAGTCGCCATGCGGTCATTACTCCCATCAAATCGATCAAACTTTTCCCCTCTTCCTCTTGATTTTCTCGCCACCTTCAAGTACAGCATGGCCCCCAGGGAGGATGGACGACCATCCTTCACTTTGGCAAATCTTCCTTTTACATGTTGTTTGTCGGGACTTTATCGCAGATATTGTCGGAGTGATGTTTGTGGCTACCGGTCTAATCTGGCCGCGAGCTTGTCCGGATTATCACCAGCCAATCCCTAGCTATATAAAGGTTTCACCAAGTTACACCAACCGATCATTCATATCGTTTCTGATCAATCGCTCTTCTTGTATCATAGGTCAATCGATTCAGACTTCTCGGCCGACGAGGGACCCGAGAGCAAGGATATGTTCACGCTGTACTTGGACTAGCATTGTTCGTCCTAGTCGGGCATGAAAATAGCATGCTGCAGCTGAAATTTCTCCAGTCCATCATGGATCGATACGGTCGAGCGATACGTCATTCCAGATGAAACGATTCGATGGTGAGTAGTCATCTCAATCATGTCGTTGACGTTCTCATCCAGCGAGCGAGTCTCTTGGGAGATGGTACTCTGTCACACTTCAGATTCGACAGTCAGAAGATCGATGGCGAAACTCACAGACGGGCGCTCGTCCAAGAAAGATGAACTCATCGGGATGGATAACATTGTACTCGGATAGCCCTTCTCGAAGAGAAAGCGACAGAATGACATGGGCATCAACCGGTCACTCGGCTTTGCCAGTCCATGAACAAGATCACCGCCATGGGTCTCGGTGCAGCCTCTGCCATCACGGTGAGCACTGTCTCCATCTGGTCTCTACTCCAATAAGGCTGATGATTGAATGTCAGTTGACAACGGACGAGGAGACGGCCAAAGCTGAATTGGTCATGGTCGATCGCCACCGCTACGCACAAAGGCCTGTACGCGCGACGACCTTCCTCAAGCCAGGTACGGTCCTCAAAGCGACGCAATAGATCAAATTCATGCTTAGTGAGTGAGTGGACTTCAAAACACGGACTGATCTTGCTGTCCGATTGCAGCAAACGCAAGGGCCGGTCCTGTTTCCGTTGGCGAGAGGGCGGATCGCCTTCTCTTGCTACCAATTCGGCTCCCCCTTTCACCCCCGGCATTTCGAACGCTTCTCTCTCGCCGGCCCCGGCCGCTTCCCCCTCGCCAGACATCTGGCTCCGCCGATCACATCTCCTGCCGCCGAGGGCAAGCTCGAGCCTCACCACCCTCCGCCGACCTCAACCGCCTTCGTACATCCAAAGCGCCGAGTCCATCCCATACGGAACCAACTCCTTTTGTCCGATCGACTTGACTGCCCTTTCGGACGACCAGGATGATGACGATATGATCATGATCCCGGAGCACGACAATCAACCGCCAAAACGCGCAAGTGGTGAAACCCGGTCCGGTCATCAAGGGATTAGGAACATATTACGAATCGCCGCGGACGGGTTGACCCGCATGGAGGAGGAGTTCGATAGTCTAAGGGAAGCGAACCGGAAGCGACAAGACGATGAGACCAAAAGGAAGGAAGCGCATGGGAAGCGCTGACGTGACGAGGCGGGAAAGAAGGGCGAGATGAAGCTGCGGAGCGAGACCGCCAGCGAGTCCTCCAGTCAGGTGACAACAAATTCTCAACAGGCTATACTTGACCACTGACAATCCTTCATCCAGCTGGTGTTCCCAGACACTGGAACCTCTACTCCCGGGCCATCAAGGCAGCCGCTGGTGATACCGAATGTACCGATTGAATGGAACGAGGACGCTCGAGCGTGGGCCTTCACATAGCTCCGAGCAGAGAAGAAAGGCAAGCGGGCGGAGGGGCGCAAACGAGATGAGCCATATGGAGAGACGGAGGATCATCTTGGAGTAGGGAATGATATTACTTGAGGCACGAACGATATTAGTGGATAGATTTGACATCTGCAGACGCTGACACCAGCTGTGTTGAGAACTCGGGCCAAGAGCTCACTTCTTACGCAGCATGCGACGGCCTCGGCCTGTCAGCCTGTCGAGACAAGCGATCCAGGGCGATAGGACAAGTCCGGGTGCTAAGCCTCCCCAGCCATAGCCCGATTGACGTCGTGCGGGTTGAGATTGAAATCTATCTCGAAATCTCGAACACTTTCGGTGCATAAGTACCCTCCAAAATTCGTAACCAATACCGAAAAATCAGCGAGCCCGTCAGAAGGATTGAGGTCTAGTCAGCAGGACGAGCTCGATGTTTCCGCAAGCCGATCCTTACTGCAATCCGCATCCCCATCACTCAGCCACCCCTGCCGTACAAAGCCCCTCTGTAGGATTCATTTCTCCCCAGCACCCCTATTCGTGAACCCAAACATCCTCCCCAATTCCACACGCTCATCAAACGTAGCATCAAGTTTCGCCGTATGTTCCCCATCAATCGGAAACCTGCTCTTCTCAAACGTTTCACATGCCTGCTCCAGATCCGCAACTTCCATGAAGTGATAGACCCCTTGTCCGTCTTGGGATAGGGAGCACGCTTCGCACGATACACCTTCGTTCTCGATTGTTTCGAGCACTTGACGGCTCCTCGGCGATTCAGTTCGGAGGACCAGTCTTGCCATATTTTACGACCGGAGGGTTTGAAGTTCCGGTAGATGAGCTTGAACTGGGGGCTCATGCCGGTGGGGATTGCACGAATGGAGGAATGGGGGATTGGGGATTGCGTTTGGCGACGGGACTGGTAAACAGGCTGCAAATCCAGACATCGTTTATGAGATTTAATGATGAGGGGGAGTGTATACCCTACTCCTGCGAAGCTATGATGGGTGGTTCAGGTCATGCTCAAGAACAGAACGTGAAGGTACTTTGGCTGCTCGAGTACGAGATCTGGATCAAGCTAGAAACTTCTGAGTGATGAGGGTCCTGCATCGAAAGTGTTCGAGAACGCCGTGGCAAACTTACAGGCGATCTTCAAATCGCCACATGTGATTGGCTGGTTGCCGTAGCCTGCCTTGATCACTGGGAAAGATGCTGAGTTTTCGAACGGGTTCAAGCGTGAGGGTAGGGGTAGCAGGTCGCCCGTCTCGTCGTGAGCTACAGGATCACTTGAGGATTTCCCTCCCGCGAAACTGCTCCCGTGAGGCCGTCCTGCATGTATGCATGGGATGGCCAGTACGGACGCCGTATCTAGTCTAGAAGTCATAACGTTACCTCTCTGAATCCCGAGTTGGCCATCATCTTTGACTGATGCCACCGGCATGACCTTTTGCGTGTCACCAAGTCAGCTCCCCCTTGAAGCCCAACTCGGTCGCCCTGTCTCCCCGTCCTCACCAACCCCACTTGACGGTCTCAACCCCGGCAGAGAAGGCGGATCCGCCAGGCCTTGCGATTTTACTCTTCAGATGCGATCTCATTCCTGAAGGTTGAAAAGTGGTCGCTCTCCTTGCCTGGAGAGATCCGGAAACAAGATTGATCCTCATCGCAATCCTGGCTCGATGCCGAATGCATACCCCTCAAGCTCATGAATCTTGGCGCCATTCAATTATCCAGATAGGAGGCGCACAGGGTGGCGAGATTCTTGAGCCGGTCGATATCCACGGGATAGGCTCTCGTTCGCCAGAGGTATTAGAGGTAGCGCGGGTGGAGCGTTGGTAGTGCTCTCAGATAGGTCATACTGATCTTCATGTTTGCTCATCCTTGACGTCGCCTCAACACGGGAGACCACGTCATCGAGACGAATGGATTTGTCTTTCTTCTCTTTGCTATCCGATTTGCGAATGTGGGAGGATTTGATTCGGATGAATATCTTACCATGGAGCCACGGCGACGGGTCCGCCACAGAAATCTTGTACTCACGGACATGTCATGCATGTATCCACAGCATCAATAGCGTCGACCGCGCATCATATGATTCCAGTTGCCGGCTTAGCAATGAATGCCCTTGATCGTATCGGCATTCGCATCAGGTTTCATTGCCAATCGTCTCGCTATGTTATGCACAGAGATATCGTCATGCGGAAGTTGCGATCTGTCCATTCGCAGGCAACAGCCCTTTCGCTTGGATCAACGCCGCTATCCCCTCGACCTGACCACATCAGCCTATTATACTTCCTTAGCTGATTCCCACCGTACCTTCATGCTAGTCGCTCGTATTCGATCATCCCATCTCTCAGTCCAGGTCACCGGCTCGACCTCTTTCTCCTCCCTCACTACGCCTAGCCCACCGGCCGTACCCTGCGCATCGGCGTCTGTGTCGTGTGCGGTGCGAGTCTCGAAGTGGAGGAGTTGGAGTGGTTGGTCGATCCAGGCGCGGAGACTGTGTTTCGGATAATTGACAACGCAAATCTGTATCTAGGTTTAAGACGTACCGTCCTTGCTCGATCATTCTATTCCGAATCAGCTGAAGAGTAGAAGATGACAGGCCACACACCTTCTTGCAGTAGTCTCCGAGGCATCCGCGTCGAGATTCAACAACGCGCCAAGAGCATCGAAGCTGACATTGTCGTAAACCTGATCAGTTCAGAAGGCGACCTTCGAAAAGCTCTTCATGCCACACTCAAGCTCTTCATGCCACACTCAAGCTCTTCATGCCACACTCAAGCTCTTCATGCCACACTCAAGCTCACCTTCCCGCATGCCCCCACATTGTGTTCCCTAATCGCCCGTTCCAACACAGTGCCTCCACCCTCCACCGTCGCCCGCTGATGATCCGCCAACTCCCTCTCGAAATCCTCGACCTCAGATGGACGAAGGATATACTCGAGAAGCATCTTGCGAAGCATCGTCGAGAGGTATGGAGGAAGGGATGAATGGATCCTGTCATCTCGGTTGAGGGACGCTAGGACTCGGGATCGCTGAGGACCGGCTGGAGCAAGGATGGATGTGGTCACAGCTGCTTTCCTGGAGATCGTTATAAGGTGAAGGATAACGATGGGAAGGCGTACAGCATTTGGAGACGCTCGTCCTCGTCAATGGCGGAATCGAAAGAGAGCTCGTGATAGCGTTGAGCGGCTTCGTTGAAGCGGGCGGAGAAGTCGAAAAGGCGAGCCTTGTACCACCATAAATCGCTGGTCTCAAATAGGCGTATAAGTGGACTCACTTGAGATAGGCGGAAAGACAGCAGTGCCTCCTTGTCCTTCGTTACATGGATGAGAAGGGAGGCTCTGGAAAAGTATGTCTGCGCTTGGCCAGACTCGCCGCACTGAAGAACCCGTGTCAGCAAAGGAAATCAACAGGCTCGTGTAGTTGACTTCAATACGAAATTGGTTTGAACAAAATGACAATGCTCACTTCGAGAAGCAATCGAACGATCTGGATGTAAACCGCGAGCTTCTCCTCGTCCGAGATCAGTCTAAGGAATGGTCAGCTATCGTACCTAGGGCGGTCCGCCGAACGACGGAGACCAGTCATGGCACGGTAAGCTCACCTGGAACCACCCTCGAGGGGTATCCCCATCAAAGTCAGAGCCGCCCCCTCCCAATCCTCCTCGGCTTGCTGGAGATGCGCCAGAAAATGTCGGAGGACAGTGGTCTGATATGCACCCCAATGTCAGCGAAGATTCCGCCTCGACACCAAGTGAATCGTACGCAGCGGGAGAGATTTCGATATGCTCACCTGCTCGTCACACCATCCTCCCGTTCCACCGCCGCTCAGAACACCCTCGACGACCTCCCTCCTCACCTCTGCTCCCTTCTCGCCCCTGAAAGCCTTCTTTCCTACTGTATCCCATTTCTCCTCGTCTCCGCTCTCTTCGCCTTCTCCGCTGATTGTTATAGTCCTTGCCATCCCGCTGCCTGCGCATAGAGCGATCACAAAAGCCCCGAGCACTCGTCGACCGACAACGGTGGCCATGTTTGTTGAAACCGTGAAGTACCGACCGAAGGCGGCGAGACTCGTAGGAGATATGGGTGAGGAAGAGAGAAGGGAGGTAAGGAGGGTGAGGTATGAGGTTGCCCGGTCTTTTTGATTGCTTTGAACAAACCTTCGATGAGCTTTGTCATTACAGGGAGGATGGTACGCCTCACGAGATGCTTGTGATGTCAGAGAGCTTGTCGCCCACATCGTTGTCAATCTCCATCTTGTCGAAGTCCTCGGAATGATGGTAAAAACGAAGGGGATCAAGGAAGGAGCGAACGAGAAATCTGGGAGGTGGACGGAAGTAATTATGGCCACGTGGGCGCCATGGCTTCTCTCACGGTGCACCCGCTTTGCCGTGGACGTCATGATCATCCTCCTCTCACTCCCCAGGTATTTTCACTCACCCCGTCGACCTTTTACAATCTTGCAACGTACTCATCGTATACCCTATTCGTCCACCTGATCTAATTCATCTCAAAGACACCATAGAAGCCGGGCGTCGATGGCTCGAATAGTACGCTGCCCATAGACGCCGTCATTACAGACTCGACTTCCTTCTACAACTGGCTTAGCGAGGAAGAGCCAGAGTTCCAACGAGGCAGGGCTTGTGGTCCACACTTTGGTTTTCAGTTCCATCTGCATCCGGGTGATCGCCTCCTTGGACGGATGCGACTATCCGCTATCTCCGGTAAACACACGTACATTCACCCACAATGTCGAATAATTTCGATAAGATCGTCAAGCTGGCTTGCAAGCCAAAGAATGCTCCGCCAAAAGCCAAGGTCTGTAGCTTCCCATTATATTTGGCATTTATCCCCTGTTTTTAATCGTCACAGTGAGCTGGAGCAGGTGGAGCGAGTGTGTCTGAAGTGAAAACGACTTGCTGACGTCTGCTCTCTCCCCTCTTGTTCCGCCCATCAGTACGTCGAGTGGGTACCTCCCATACCTTTCCAAGGATGCTGTGCTGAGACCGTCCCAGCGCTCTTGTCGCAGCCACCTATTCAGACGATGGATCCCTCAACGACATATCCCGCTCCCTCTCCCTCCGTCTCCGCGAGCCGAATGCTGTGGTACGTTGAGCTACCATTCTGCTTCCGATGTCTGAGCCGTGCTGCGTTCCAGGTCGTCTTCAAAGCTCTTCTCACTCTTCATCAAATGGTACGATCCGGCTCAACGGATCATCTTCTTGAGCAGCTCTCCCAGGGTGATGGTTTGAGATTACGCAACGTCAGCGGGCAAAATTGGGAGGGTGTGTAGACTCGCAATTCCATTCCACTTCGAATGACGGGTGTGCAGGCTACTCACCACCTTCAAATATGGGCCACTACGCCAATTACCTCGATTCGAGGATCCAGGCATGGAAAGAGTTGAAGCATGATCTGGTGCAAGTGCAGGCGGAATCGAATCGGAGGAGCGATGGTCTCAGCGCTGGTTGTGAGTGATCCTTTCCTCGGACCGTGGACCTGATGTGTTCTCTCAGCAAAAGCACGACGACTGCGGAATTTACCGGTCGAGAAGGGTTTGCTGCGGGAGGTGAAGCAAGTGCAAAACGTGCTCGACACTCTCGTCCAATGCAGGGTGAGTCCTTCATCTGGACCCCTGTCAAGTTAAGGCGGAGCAGTTTTTCAACGATGATCTGAAAGAGGAAAACACCATCCTTGCCTTCCGGATGCTCGTCAAAGACCTCCTCGTAATGTTTCAGGCGGGCAACGAAGGGGTCTGCAATATTCTGGGTACGCTTTCCTTCTTTTCTCTTGGTGTATACCTGCTGATCTCGGCAGAGCACTACTTTGAAATGTCCAAGAGCGACGCTCGCGAGGCGTACGACGTATATAAATACTTCATCAAACAGACCGATTCCGTGGTGGACTACCTAGGCGTCGCGCGAAAGCTGCACAATGTTGTCAACGTCCCAGTTCCGAATCTCAAGCACGCACCGACAGGTCTCGTCAAGGCGCTCGAAGAATATCTGAACGATCCCAACTTCGAGCAGAATCGGATCGAGTATAGAAGGAGTTTGGGTGTTGTGGAAGGGAAGAGCAGTGCGAGAGCGCCATCACCGGGAGGTAAGTCAAGTCTTTCTTCTGAAACAGCCTTTGCTAAGGGTCATGCAGCGCTGGCGTCACAAAAAGTGGACAAGCCCCCACCTGCTCGCTCCTCGGCGCCTACCCCGGCGCCCGCGCCTACAAACGCAGCTCCACCGGGAGCGTCACAAACGATACAGGACTTCTTTGACTCAATCCAGGCGGATCATCAGCCTACCATGTTCAACGGTCCGGCACAGGGGTATGCACTAGATCTTTTCATACAAGTCGACACTGACATCCTCCAGCTTCCCACAGCAGATGCAGCAGTCCTTCGTCCAGCAACAGCCTTTCAACCCTTTCCGTCAATCCATGATGATGCCCCAGCAAACCGGCTTCGTTCAACCGCAAATGACCGGCTTCCCAATGGCACAGCAGCAACCGTTCCCATCCCAGCAGACCGGTCAAATGAATTTTGGACAACAGCCGCAGCAACCAATGTTTCAGCCACAGCCGCAACCCTTCATTCAGCCGCAACAGACTGGATTCCTTGATCCCCAGTCTCAGCCGCCGGCAGCAAACCCGTTCAGGCAGAGCATGATGCTCAATACGAACTTCCCGACCGGGGCAATGTCTCAACCGACTTCCCCCTTCAAAGATCAATCTCCGCCCAGTACTTTCACTGCTCAGGGTAGCCAGATTCAGCGACCGGGCTCGACTCCAGCATTCGGTGAGGCTAATCCCTCGACCCTTCAGCCGTCCACAAAGAATCCGTTCGCGCCGGCTCCAGGAAGCGTGCAACAGCAATCGACGCAACCGAAAGGGCCAAGCATGAACGAGCTGGCGTTCGGCAGTGTTGGACAGCAGAACCGGGGTTTCGGTCAGCAACAACCTCAGGCAAGCGAATTCGGACAACAGAATACGGGCTTTCCCAACGGCGCGAAATCGGCATGGGGTAGCGTCAAAGGCAAACCCTCTGGGACAAAAGGGAACGGTATCGTTGGTGGATCTGGGATGTCCGACATCGCGTCGGCATTCACTCAATCCACCAATTCAGACAAGAACAACGAATTCCTCTCACAATTCGGCTCCCTCTCGGGTAATGGCAACGGGTCAACCCCCCCGTCCTCCCAGTTCGGATCTATGTCTTCCCAACCTACCGGCGCTAGCTCTCCTTCGAATGCCTTCCTCCAACCCCAATCGACCGGGTATGGCGGGAGCAGCGTCAAGCGCTTCCAACCTTCCTCGACTTTCGGTTCTCAGCTATTGGAATCGCTTCCTCCGATCTCCGAGCCGGGTCCTACTTCCCCCGGAGCTGGTGATGGTGGAGGAGTGCAAGCGCAACAGACTGGGTTCCCGGGTCAGGGCGCTTTCGGTCAGGGGCAAGGACAGCAAGGGGGGCAGTCATTCGGCCGGAGCCAAGGACAACAAGGCGGGTCTGGACAAAGTGGGCAGCCGTTCGGACAGGCAGGACAAGGAGGCCCAGGGGGCGGTGGAATCCAGTCTCAGGCTACCGGGCTGGCGAACCCGTTCAGAGCGTCGACAATGCCTGGACAGAGCACCGGCTTTGGATCGGGCTTGAGCAGTCCTGGCGGTATGGGTAGTTGGATGGGGGAAGCAGGGGCAGGGGCA
>JAABUH010003750.1_pt1 | contig 12778 bp, 20 predicted proteins | sample 5559121 | NCBI WGS metagenome assembly JAABUH01 (sample SAMN10711871, study PRJNA513364) | rock metagenome | isolation source: Antarctica rocks | place: Antarctica: Victoria Land, Battleship Promontory nord | collected 2015-12-28 | reverse complement strand
GTGGCCTCGGGCCGGCTGTGCGGAGGCGTGGCACTAGCGCATTGTAGCAGCAGACCCTGTGATGGGTTTCATGGCCGCACGGCCTTCCGTGTCCAGTGCCGGCCGAGGCTGCACGGCCACTGGCGCAGCGCACACTGCTCCGCCGGCAGATGCCGCTCACTCCCTCAGCGCTGCGCTGCACTCCCTTCCATCTTTGACCTCTTTCTTTATTGACCCAAATGGGAGCTGCTTGGGGAGCTCATACACAGCAGCAGGGCGGTGCGTTGCCCCACATGCGTTGGCTCACAATGGACTCCGTGATCGGCGCGACACGGCAAATAATAACTTTCATTACAAGACATGTGCGGCCCACCTGCAGGGAGCCAGCATCCACCAGGACCAGCGTGGCGCCGAGCGCGGTCAGCCGCGCGCGCGTCGCGGCGTCCGCCTCCGCGCCGTGCGAGCGCACGACCGCCAGGCAGCGCAGGCGCAGCGCGCCGCCGAGCTGCAGCAGCGCCTGGCCGACCGCGCTGGTCGCCGCGTTCAGGATGACAGCATCGCCCGCCTGCGCGTGCGCCCACGCAGCCCGCTCACCCGCCACTCCCAGCCAGCCACTCTCTCAGCTGACTGCACAACAGCGAGCTGCTTGTGCTTGGTGCAGAGACGCCATGCCTCATGGTTTACAGCGTGTGAGCCGTATGCGTGATGCCAGGTGTGGCGCGCCTGCAGCCCCGGCGCCTGCTCCAGCAGGCAGTAGGCCGTGCACAGCTGCGCCGCCAGCGCCGCCAGCTCTACCTGCGCGCGGGCGCCTGGCTCAAAGTCTGGGCTTTTAGGCAGGTTTCAATGAAAGTTTGGGCTCGTAGTACGGTCAAACGTACGTCACTAACATGTGGCATGAATGCCATGAGTGCTTGCTTGCCTGACAAACCCGTTGCCTGAGCAGCCCTAGCTGGCTAAAACAGGCTTTTGACCTACCATTCCTGGGTGCGCTGAAGCACTCAGAGCTCATATACAGATATACATAAGGTCCATTACTTCCAATAGCACCGCAGGCGTGCGGGCCGCAGGCGGAGGCGGGCAGCACGGCAGGGCCCCGCGCCGGCAGCGCGTCGGGCGGCAGGCGCAGCAGGTCGCGCGCGCGCCACACCGCCAGCGAGCGCCAGGTGCCCATGTGCGGCCGCAGCGGCATCACCAGCTCGCCCTCCGCAAGCGCCGCGCCCTCGCCGACCTGCCCCGCGCGCGATGCGGCGCGCGTCCGCCCAGGCTGTGCAGCCGCACGGGGCTCCTCGCGGCCAGTCAGGGCTCTCCCCTTCCGTTCGCGGCGGGCGCGTCTGTAAGCGGCAGCCCTCACCTGACGCCGCATCCTTCGGCCACCCTCAGTGCACAGGGCTATCAAGGGTGCCGCCGCCGCGCCCGCTTCAGACGTTCTCCCTTCGGCCTGTCTGACGGCGCCAGTTGCAGCCCAATGACATGCGGGCCCCCAGCATACTTGCCTTACTAGGTCTGAGGCGGTTGGATGTGCGGCGGGACTCCAGTGGCGTTGCAGAGTCCCGCCGCACATCCAATCGCCCTGGAGTAAGAAAGGCGGGGACGCTGGGGCCAGGCATGTCACCGGGCTGCAACTGGCGCCGGCAGACAGGCCAAAGGGAGGCCAGTCTGGAGCGGGTGCGGCAGCGGCACCCATGATAGCCGTGTGCACTCAGGGTGGCCGGAGGGTACGGCGTCAGCTGACGGCTGCCGCTTACAGCAACCTTGTGGACGCACGCATGGACTGTTGCAGGGGCGGGTGCGCTTTGTAGCGCACGCCCGATGCCCTGCACATGCAAGTTGTCCACACAAGCAGAAGGCACTAGACCGCAGACCTCGACCGACGTTGCGGCGCGCTGCACGCCCAGGACCTTGTACAGGTCTGGAACGCCCTCGCAGCTCGCGCCATTGCTGTCCATCTTTGCCTTGCGGTGCAGGTGAAAGTTTTCAAGGCTGCCAGCTATATATCGGGGCTCAACAGAATCTGCGCAGTCTGCAGAGCGGTGTGCTCTGTGTAGGAAGGAAGGAAGGTAGCAGGTGAAGAGCACCCGTGTAACCTAACGCCCATGAACGCCCAAAGGGTTGCTGGTTTGCAATGCATCTCTCGACGGGCAATCAGCTTGTGTTCCTTGGTTAGGTGGCTGTAATTGACAGCACCTGCTGCTCCTCGGCAAGCATGCAGCCGGATCGGGGAGTGACGCATGGCCTGAAGCTGAACGCGCGTGCGCTGGTGCCACTGGTGGCGGACAGGGAGCGCTCGGCCTGGCTTGTGGGCACCAACGCGCTGCGTGACGAGAACGAGGTGCACTACTGCAAAGCCAGCACAGGCCTTCTCCACAAGCACGCCACAGTAGGAAATACAGGCTGGCTGCTTGGGAACAATCACCCCCTATGCATTAAGCACTGAAGTTTGTTCTGTTGCCTCTCTGCAAAGGTGCACATTGACACGTGTTTGCAACATGCGCAGCTGCAAGTGCTGGAGTACGATGTGGAGAGCAGGGCGATCGCCGTGCGCTCCGTCCACGCGCACGCTGCGGAGATCTGGCACATAGCGCCCTGCCCAACAGACACCGCGCTGGCCACCACCGTGTACAACGAGGGTGAGCCTGCACCTGGACGCCTTGTGCTGTTTCTTGCGGCCGCACGCAGACCAGAGGCGTGCACTGCTGGGGTATGAGTTTCTGAGACTGGCGGAGTGGAGCGTGTTGTGGCGCGTGGGGTCACCTTGTATCCAGCAGGAGCTGGGGAGGAGCCCCTCCGGACACGTCGGCCGCGCTCGTTCAGCAGCGTGCCGTGGATGTGGGTCATAATGGTGATGCACAGTTGTTTACGTAATTGCCTTGTACGCGTCAGCTCTCAGACATGCCTGCAGCTCCTGCACTGCCACAGAACAGACAAACAGAACAGCCAAAAACATCGCACACCGTGCGGCGCCGCCCCCGCGCCCAGGCGGCGCATACGGCGCGGCGCTGTGGCGGCTGCCGCCCGGCGACGGGCCCGCGCAGCGCGCGGCGGACCTCATAAAGGGCCACGCGGGCGCCGTGCGCGCGACCGCGTGGCACGCGGCCGCGCCGGACGCGCTGGCCAGCCTGGACGAGGGCGACCTGCGCACCTGGCGCCTGGGCGACGGCGGCGCGCAGGTGGGGCAGCGCCGGAGCTCGCCTGACCCGGTTATGCGGACGACTCGTCTGCACTCGCCTCTCAGGTCGTGCGCGGCCGCCCGGCGTGCCGGAAGAGCACTGGTCGAGGCGCCTGGAATAAGTGGGGTCAGGCAACAAGTCTTGACCGGTCTCGGTCGACACGAGATGTGTGTTAGTTGGTACAGGAGGGCCAGGCTTGCAGCCCTGCAGGTATGCAGATCAACGGCGGCGCTGCGCAGATGGCGGCGGCCGAGTCTGCTGGCGAGCTGCCGCAGCTGTGGGCGGGCGCGTGGGACCCGCACGACATAAACCGCTTCGTGACGGCCGGGGGCAACCACCTGCAGGCGCGCCTGCAAAGCGGAGCCGAGCGCGATGCGCCATGGGCGGGGCCAGCGTGCACGGTGCCGTGATTTTTGCGCTCTGCCAGATGATCACCATGCATGCGGTGACGGCTGCACAACACAAGGATGCCGAGGATGCAGCTCGCAGCAGAGATTGGCACCCCTGCGTCACCCGCGGCTCGCCGGCCTGCGCACGAGGTTGCCAGGCGCTGCCGTACTCCTGCGCGGCCACGTTTATCCTAACGCGCAGACAGCGGTGACGCGAGGCAGGTGTGGGACCTGCGCGCGATGCGGCGCACGGCAGAGGTGGCCGGCGCGCACCAGATGCCCGTGCGCGACGTGGACTTTGCGGCCGGGCGCGAGCACCTGCTGCTCAGCGCCGGCGACGACTGCCGCCTGCGCTTCTGGGACCTGCGGCGCGCCCCCGCCCCGGCCCCGCCGGCGCCGTGCCGCGCACTGGCAGCAGAGGCGCTTCTGGGACCTGCGGCGCGCCCCCGGCCCCGTGCTGCCCACTTGAAGCAGGGGCGCTTCTGGGACCTGCGGCGCGCCCCCGCCCCCGGCCTCGCCCCATGTGCCGCGTACTGGAAGCAGTAACGTCTCAAGCGAGGGCTGCGGCGGATCGCCGAGCAGCCGCGCCAGCGCCTCCAGAGGGGCGGGCATGCGAAGGCGCTGACCAGCTTTACCGGTGTGCGGCCAGAGACCGAGGAGATACCAGCCTGTTGGGTTTCGAATTGAAACGCATGCCTGTGTGTCCCAGCACACCAGCATTTCCAATGGGCCTCAAGGGCCTGCCAGGCGGCTGGCATCACTTGACGCCTGGTCGCGTATGTGGGCAGGCTGGGCAGCGCGGCGCGGCCGCTCGCCGAGCTGGGCGGGCACTCGCACTGGGTGTGGAGCGCGCGGTTCTGCCCCGCGCACGACGCGCTGCTGCTCTCAGGCTCCTCCGATGCGCTGGTCAACCTGTGGCACGTGCCCTGGATGGGCGCCGCCGGCGCGGCAGCCCCACCGTCTCCCTCCCTGTCTTCATCGATGGGGCCTTCCCGGGAGGCGGACGGCGGCCGCGGTAAGCCCGAGCTCGCGCCCGGGACCATCGCGGCGAGCGCAGTGCGGAACGTTGCCAGCGGCGCTGCGGGCGCTGGGCTAGGGGTTGCCCGCGGCGGGGGGCCTCGGGGCGGCGCGCGCGACAGCCGCGTGCGCGCGTTCGACGACCACGAGAGCAGCGTCTACAGTGCGCCCCTACCGCCTTGCCTGCAGCAGTCGGCTTGCCTTGCTGCGGCTGCCGCCGCTGCTGGCCGCCTGCGACCCTGCATGCTGCGCTGCATGTTTGTGGCTGTCGGCGTGCCGGCGGCATCGGCAAGCAGCTGAGCGCCTCCGCCTGTGCATGCTAAATGCGTGGGCAAGTGCAGCATTATGAGGGCGCCGCCTGCGCTCCGCAGGCGTTGCATGGAGCCCAGCAGACCCCTGGACTTTTGCGTCGCTGTCCTATGACGGGCGCGTGGCGGTCAACCACGTCCCGTCCGCAACCAAGTACAAGATCCTGATATGAGCGGTGCCCAGCTGCCGCTGAGGCGTGTGTAAAGCGAGCAGAGCTCCCATTACAAGCTCTGCGGCAGAGGTTCCTGCCTGGACGCCCGGAGGGGAGCTGCACATGTATGATGCCATTATATTACTGTGATGCAGGCTGCTGCCTGCCTTACATCTATAATGCAACCTTTGAAATTGGCAAGACTACATGCATGTGCCACCCACTTACCCTACATGACACGCATGAGACAAAAACAGCTGTGAAAGAGCACTGAAGCGAGACCTGAGGCGTTGCACCAAATGTTCATACACTTTGATAGCCAGCCAAAGCGCCTCTGTCCAAAGCTAGCTAACGTCTGAGCGGAGGCCTGCCCACGCACATGTCTTGTCAGCGGCTAATTTCAAGCTTTGAGGACTGCAGCAGGAAGCACCCAGTAGAGGCACGCTACCTGTGCAAGCACCTAGAGGCCGCTGTGGCCTGGTGCTTAATCGCCAGCGTGTGCCCAGATGAGGGTGCGCTGCAAACCGGCTCTTGTTTTTCCCAGCTGTGTGCCAGCATCAACCTGCAACTTGCCACTGTACAGGGCAGTCCTGCAGCAGACAGGTAAAGCTTGCAGAGTGGCGTGACTGGTGCATAGAGTTGCATATGGAGTAGTTTCAGCGCTTGCTGCAGAGGCAGAGCCAGCCGAGAACACTAAAGGACTGTGAGTTGGGCTCTGACGCATCGCGGCTAAGCAAGGTAGTGCGCGCCGCAGTTGCCGATGTGGAGGCCTGCGTGGGCCGCGGGCATAAGCAGCTGGGGCCGCCAGCCATCCCGCGCAAGTGCCAGAAGGCCGCCGAGCGCCTGGACGACTGCCTAGTGCAGCGTGCGGCGGAGGTCGAAGGCGGCGTGGGTGACACGTAGCGGCGCAGCGTGTGGAGGGTCCTCTGGGTGGCCTGTGAGCCCTTCACGCCAGGTGCGCTGCTCCGCTGGTGTGCCTTGGGGAGGAGCACGGGGTGTTAAGGTTTGGGCAGAGGAGTGAAAAGTGCAGCGCTGAACTCAGTTAGCAGATGCAACAGGAGTGGCATAACTGAACAGAGTCGCGCAGCAGTGGAGGCTGGGGCAGCGTTCTCTACAGCAGTGCCCGTGCCAGTGCCTTTGCCAGCCAGAATGATACAAATAACGGCACAGGCCTGACCTGCTGCTATTCTCCAAGCGTTGTTGGCCGGCTCCAGGCTCCTGAGCTGGTTGCGCGCCTTGGACAGCTGTCACAAATGCCTGTAGCAGCATACGCCTAGCAGCAACTCATCAGAGGGGCGGCGATGCATGCTATAGCTCTGCTGACACCTAATCACGTACGAAGAGGTGCCAACAGAGGCAGTGAGCCAAGATGGCACCGAACAGCAGCAAGCTTGGTTTGTGTGCTGGTCACCTGCAGCGCTCTTGACGCTGGAACACAGCAAGGCAATGCATGTGTGGAAGGCAGGGGGGACAGCTTGAATGACAGCCGGCCAGTCCGCAGGTGGCAGGGACCACTGAGCGCGTCCTGTGCGCAGATGACGGAGCGGAGGCCGAGCAGGCCATGACAGAAGAGCGGGCGCCATCAGCGGCGGATGCCAGCAAGGCCGGCAAAGCTGGGGCAGACTCTGCAGTCTGTGCGTGAGGTGCAGGGGCGGTCTGCTGTCTGTGCGCCAGGCCCACGGCCATGTTTCGGCCATGTCCTTGATTTGTATTTCTGTTTAGGATTTATGGATTCACTGACAGAAGAGTAGATCAGCCCAGCGTCAGCGACGCCAGGTTCGGCGCCTGCGGCAGCGTGTCCCATAGCGCTTGACTCGGGCCTGCATGCATGCCGAACTGAGCACGAGCTGTATTGCTTTCAGTATCAATGCGCTGTGCGCTGAGGCGCTACAGACCATGTGTCTGTGATTCCATGATGGCGCTTCCAATGCCTGCACACCAAGCAAGCCATTAAGGCCCTTGATGGACAAAAGCAAACCTCCTTGTGTGTTTAATTCATGTGCTACGGCCTGCGCAATTACACTTGATCTGCCCTCTCGTCTTTTTATCAAGAATGTCCAGCACCAGTACCAGGGTGTGCAAGCTCGGGCACCCTTCCGCCCTTCTCACACTTGCATAGAAAAACAGGCCCCTATGATGCGCTGCACGAGCAAGGCCTGGTCATGCTCCAAGTCCAGGCAGATTGCGAAGACGCTGTCATCCCTGCCCCGCTGCACCACCCTGCAGCCGGTGCTCCGGTGCACCAGCTTCCCGGCTGATGCGGTGGGGCAGCACCGCGGCCGCCGTCGCCGCCCTGAGCACTGCCGCCTTGCTGAGGTACTGCAGATTGCATGCACGCAGGACGGGCCGCTCGGGGTCATGCATCATCATACCGAGCGCCCGGCCCGCAGGCATGCGACCCGCTATACCCGAGCAAGGCGGCCGTGCACAAGGTGGCTGCGGCCGCGCGCAATTTCGAGCACAAAGTGCTCCACCTGCGCGGCGACGTGCTCAGGGATGGCGGTCGGCGGCACGCGCCGAGCGAGGTGCACTGTCGCCGGCTGAAGACTGTGACGGGCACGCTGGCGCGCAGACTTGGCGTCTACACGCCCGCAGAGCGCATGCAGCATGCAGCATGCAGCGTGCGCATGCGGGCGTGTACTCGCCCTTGCTGCGCGCCAGGTCGCCCCCCATAGTCTTCAGCTGGCGGTAGGTGACCTGGCTCTGCAGCACGCCTTAGATGTCATGTCTGCACAGGCCCCGCTCCGCCAGCTCCGCCAGGATCCCACGCTGCTCTGGCGCTGGGTGCGCCCACGCCCACCGTGCCGCATGTCATAGCGATCAACACAGGCGCCAAGCCCAGGCTATCTGTTAGCAGCACGCGCAGTGCCATGCAGCATGCCGGCGTGCCCGGCACCCGCTCGCACGCCGCGCTCCGGCGGCCCTCCTGCACCGGCCCAAGCAGCACATCAGCTGGCAGTCGAGCGTCAGGCGCAGGTTGCAGCAGGAAGTACTGCTCGCCGGCGGGCAGGGTGCAGTGCGGCAACGGCTCGCCGGGCACGCGGCACACCGCGCGGGGCCACGCGGCCGCTATGGCTGCACCTGGGGCGCTGTGTGAGCGCCCGGGGCGCGGCGCAGATGGGCGGTTACGTCAGCTCCAAGCCACTGCTGAGGCCCCGCTTCCGCGTGCGGCATCTGGAGGTCCACTCCTTCTCGGGCAATGTGGCCATTGCTGCCGTCCTGCTGGCCTTTCCGGCGCGCGGCCCGCACGCCTGGCCCTGTCCCTCGCGCTGCCAGCCCGGTCAGCCTGTGCGGAACCCGCGCCGTACCGCAGCGCCTGCTGCGCAGGCCTTCATACTATACTTGATTGGCTGCGCCCAGAGCTGCTAGGCTGGCTGCAAGTCATCTTTAGCTCATGCAAGGGCGCCACGTCTGCCCTTGTGCAAGCGCATGTGGATGCATGCGACAATGCGCAGTCAGAGTGTACGGCATGCGCTTGCATATGCATGGCATGCGCATGCGCAAGCTTGCAGGAGGAGGCCAAGTGCGTCTGCATGCGCATGCACGCATCTGTGTTGACTCTCGGCCGCCGTGCATAATGATACGCTCCATGGCAGTGACCAAGCCGGCATGACATGCCGGCATTACTCAGCCTATGTACAGCAAATCAACCTCACTTGCAGCGCCTCTCGGGCTGGCTAGAGCATATGCACTGCACAGCCAGCGCACTGGGGGTTGGTGCTGCAGGTAGGCCTGCAGTGCCTGTCTGCCATGGCCAGTGCTTGTGGCGCTGCGCTGCGATTAACAGCTACATGTTCACACCAGCTTGCTGAAATGTTCATATCAACCCAGTGATGCTTAAGGCATCAGCAAAGCTGCTGATGCAACAATCATTTTTCAAGCACGTGTGCTGGTTGTGCCTGTTAGACATGCCCCACATGACTGCGCATTGACTGGTGAGCTTGTTTCATATAGAATCAAGTTCAAGGTATCCTGCTACTTGCAGGTGCGTGTTTTCAGACCAACTTGCAGACATGCAGACACCCATCCTGCAACCTGCCTTTCCAAAAAATTTCACAATGCCGAACAGGGTCTGCTCGCCTTGTCGTTCAACGTTCCGGTCCCGAGAGCCTGCCCAACATGGTGCTAAGTTTTTTCAGCAGACTGGCTGCAACAACGATACTGACCTAGTGCTGCTCAGCAGCGCATGCCGGCACGGGGATGCATGTGCACTTGCCGCGCGCCCACGGCGCAGCAATGAGTGTCACACTCTTTGATTGCTGAGATGGAAAGCTCCAGATGGCAGGTATGCCAGACATGGGAACCCAAAGCCGCATTCAGGATACATGCTGCTGTCAACCTGAGTCTGACTTGGCCACAGGTGCGGGCCAACACCCCGCAGCACTCAGCGCTGCGGGAAGCCTGCGAAGCCTGCTGAAGCGCTCAGTCATGCCACCAGCGCCCTTGCATCCGACACAAGGTGCGGCTGGTTGATGGCAGTCTTGAGCCGGTTCCAGCTGCGGCCTCCCGGGTCCACCGTGCGCACCGCCTGCAGCGTGCACATTCTCCTTGTTTGCAACTGAAAGCTCACACACCCTGCACTCTGCCTGCTGCTCCCCACATGCCCTCCACAATGTCACCACTGCCTCCCGCTAAACAAAGCTGCTCTGTGCAGCCATGACAGCGCGGGCCAGTCTGCTGTCTCTGTGAATGGAATGGTGACAGGGACAGGAACATACATAGTGACTTCTGCTTTCACTTTGGATGAGGCAGGCAGCGCTGCAGTGCAATGACACGGCACAGAGCCTTTAGCACCGCGCCCACCAGCTGCCCTGTCTGACGTGTGTGGCGGCTGATCCGAGGTTTGTCAGCGAGACACACTGCACATGAAGGCGAGCTGCAACCTGCCACAGAGCATGCAGCAAGGGACAGCAGACGCGAGCGCGCCTGGATGATGACGGGGATGGGCAGGAACGCATAGTGCGTGTTCAGCAGGCCGACCGTGAACCCTGTGTAGCCCGCAAACGCGCCGTGCACCGCGCCCTGACCGAGCACCTGCCGCGCGCCGCCAGGCGGTTGGCAGAAAGCTTGGTTTTGACAGCAGGCATGCAGTGCACAAAGGGATCGCTTACTGTCGACATGTGGTGGTGTCAGAAGCGGGCAACAAAAAGCAGTGGCATGCGAAGCAGCAGGAACCAAGGCCCCACCTTGCAGTAGATGCGGTCCGTAGAGTTTGTGTGCACAGCCTGCGGCGCCAGCCCTCATGTGAAAGCTCTCACTTTGGATGCCAGCATGATATTTCAATGGCACCAGATTGTCGCATACATGACCAACCGCAGGTGGCCCCTGCATGCAAGGCTACGGGAGCGGCAGCAGTCCAGACGGGTTGGCGCACCCGAATCAGGTATGTAGGGTCAATGTACTTGACGTCCACATCCTGCATGAATACGGCCAAGCGCGTCATGATGTTCGCACACTGCCCCTTAGCTGCTACCGGCGCCGGACACTCGCAGAGACAGCATGCATGCGTGGGCAACACGCTCGCAGGCCAGGAGAACATGGCCAGGATGCCTGCAGCGCTCTTGCCCTTGACAAGCATAGACATGCAGGACATGGGGCAGGCAGGCAACATGAGAATGAGGGCGTTGAGGTCCCGGCCGCACATCCAGGTTGCGCTTGAAGGCCTCTTTTAAGTACGCGCCAATGTCGCTCAGGATCCTGCGCAGCCACCAACCACCCACGGCACGTCAGCGTTGTCTGACAGAGAAAGAAAAGGGAAAAACAAGCAGCACCATGACAGGCCTGCCATACATGTGGTGGCTTGCATCAGCAAGCATAGCTGCTTCTGTGCCCACCACAACAGATGATAGCAGCAGTGACGCTCTTGATCATAAACTGCACGACCCTGGTGTTGCACTTTTATTGGAGCTTAGACTTGCACACCGCAGAGCAGGCGCGCTGGGGCAGGCAGCAGCGATGCACGCATAACCATTGCAGGCGCAGCAGAGCTTGCTTAGGCGGCTGAGCACACAGCTTTGCATCGCACACTACGCCGGGCTGCCCGCTGTTAACATCCCAGCCGCATAACTGAGGCAGGGGTTTTCCATTTCAGGGGCTGTCTTAGATTATAACGTGAGGCAATGCTTGGGGTTGCGTGCGGGCGCACGCGTTGCCGCTGGCGTCCAAGGCGTGGTTTGCATCAGCCACAAGCTTCTGTCCAGCACCCTCGGCGACGCACACCTGCACGGCAACGTGTAGATGCGTTCTGCACGTGTAGACCTGTGTTGACGTACTCTAAATGTATTAGCTGGTCCAGCACGATTGCCTGCTGTGAGTGCTGGCAAGCTGTAGGGAAACCCAAGGTTGGAAATACAAGGAGAGTGGATCGCTGTCCGCCATGAGCACCACACTCCCTCTCCCGCTGCCAAGGCAGGCTGTCAGCTCATCGCCCTGTGCTGCAAGCTGGTATCATGCAGTGCTGGCAGATTCCTGACGTTGCCACAGCGCTGTGCTGTGCACTGCTCAGCGCAGCAAGGACATGCCCGCTCACCACAATGTGACTCTTCTGAGCCAGCAGCAGCCGCGCGTGCGCCATCAGCGCAGGGACGTCAAAGTCCACTTCTGGGACTAGGCAGATGTCCACCACGCCTGCGCGTATGGATGCTCAATCAACACAAGCTTGCGTCCAGCAGGTGACATGGAACAGGAGAACAAGGTCGCATATGTCTGCGTCGAATGGGAGTTTGCCTAACGAGCCACATGGGCGCACAGAGGGAATGCTGCAGAGGGTTCAAAACAAAATTCGTGTAATTTGTGTCGTAGAATGAGCCAGCCACGCACCGGAGGCCATGCTGGCCTCCATGGTGATAAAGCCCGAGGAGCGGCCCATGAGGCGCACGTGGCCCACCCCATTCAGCGCTGACCCCGCCTCCACCTGCACATGCCAGCCTCGAGCTCCGGCTCCCCCATGTACAGCAGCGCAAGGTCGTCCCGGACGGCTTGCACCTAGCAATGCTGGCATGTGCAGCGCAGCAACTGAAAAGGTCCTTGTGCTGAGAGCACCATGGCATAGCATCAGTGCCCGAGGTCTGATTGTGCAGCCTGCGTGATGGAAAGCACGTGGAAAGAACAGGTGCAGGAGGACTTGCAGCTTGTCGACCGCAGTGCCGCACCTTTGCCGCAAGCAGCGCGCGCTGCGCCTCCTCCACCGCCGTGTCAAACCCAAAGCACCTGTCGATCTGCATGCAGCCTGTCGTTACACGCAGCGCTTGTGAATGCCAGGTGCTCAGACCGCAACATCCATGACATCACATGCGTCGCCTGCATGCAAGAATGGTGACGGGCTGAGCGCACCAGCAAGATGTCGTTGTCAATCTGCATTGCATGCCCCCGTCAGCCTCGCAAATGGTGGACAAGGTTGCGTATGCGACGCTCCAGCACTAACATTTCAAGTGACAAGCGCACCGACTTGGGAATGCCAACAACGCTGCACAGCACGCTCTGCCGCTCGCACTCCTCCTGGATGGCGTTGGCAGCGGCGTTGCCACCTGCACGGCAGAGCATGGAGCTCACTACCCTCTGCAGCACCGCTTGCTAACAGGTGCCCGTGGTCACAGAAACAAGGTCCCCAAAAGGTCCCTCAGGGTCAGCTGATGTGCCACAATGAACCCATGTCGATCTGAACGCACATGCGGCGTGCGCGGCTGCAGAGCCAAGACAGGCACAGCAGGGGCGCACCGTTGCCGCCGACGACAAAGAGCATGTCGACAACTTGTGTGGTGACTGCT